>Ga0068714_10004272_pt1 | contig 16168 bp, 8 predicted proteins | sample MTBNYHSulfiMetaG_FD_62988 | JGI IMG/M metagenome (GOLD analysis project Ga0068714, IMG submission 62988) | Enrichment culture microbial communities from rom New York Harbor, USA that are MTBE-degrading - MTBE-NYH (New York Harbor Sulfidogenic)... | ecosystem: Environmental > Aquatic > Marine >...
GTCGAGGATCAGGAGTTGAGTCCTGGCCAGCTGGTTCATGCGCCTTGGATAGGAGCCGTCGCCTTTGGCCAGCGCAAGGTCACCCAGGATCCGCGGCACTCGGACGTAGAGAGTGGAGTAGCCCTGGCGGCAGGCGGCGTTGCCCAGTGCGCAGGCGATAAAGGTCTTGCCCGCGCCCGTCGGCCCGGTGATGAGCACGTTCTGCCCGCGTCCCAGCCAGTCCCCCGCGGCCAGGTGTCTCAATAGACTGCGGTCGAGGCCTCGTGGGGTTCGGTAGTCGACGTCCTCAAGGCAGGCGCTGAGGCGGAGCCGGGCCCCGCGCAGCAGCCGTTTGAGCCGCCGGTTCTGCCTGTAGTTCTCCTCGCGGTCCACCAGCATCCCCAGGCGTTCTTCAAAGCCCAGATCTCTCAGATCGGGCTGGGTAGATTGCTCGGCAAGTCCCTCCGCCATGCCGTTCAGCCCCATTTCGCGAAGCTTCTCCACCGTTTGTTGGGTGAGCATGGTCAGATCACTCCTTTCTGCGCTGCGTAGTACTTGGCCCCGCGGACGTTGGCGTGAGTGCCGACGGTGACCTCAACAGGGTCCAGCAACGGTTGGCGGTCCAGGCCCTTCTCCAGGATGGACTTGACGTGACGGTAGACGTAGGCCTTCAGGCTCAGGGCGCGCTGGCAGGCGGCCTCAAGGCGCTCAGGTCCGTACCGGCGGGCAAGCCGCATGAGACCAAGGCATGACCGATAGCCCTGCTCAGGATGTCGCCGGGTCTTGAGGATCTGCTCCACAAGTTCGCCGGCATGTGGGCCGACGGAGGTCTTTGCCCAGCTGATTAACCGTTCTGGCGACCACTCGGCGTGTTTGCGATGGGCCGCCGGCATATGGTCGGGCAAAGTCATGTAGCTGTGCGCTTTGTACGAGCGAGGATGGGCGGCCGTCCGGCGGCCTTTGTGTAGCACCTCCACCGTGGCGGCGGTCAACCTGATGTCGACCTGTTCCCCGGCCAACTGGTAGGGAACACTGTAATAGCTCTTCTCGACCTCGACGTGGTAGTCGATGTTCACCCTGGCCTTGCGCCATTCCGCGTATACGTAGCGCGCTTGCGGCAGTGGCCTGAGGGCTGGGCGATCGACGGTCTCGTAGAGCTTCCGGCGCGTGCCCGGCAACGCCTGAAACGGCCTGTCGTTGAGCACCCTGGTTGCCTCACGGATCGCCTCGTTGGCCTCCTGTACGCTGAAGAAGGTGCGGTTGCGCAGCGGGGCCAGAACCCACCTTTCCATCTGCAGCACTCCCGACTCGGCCTTTGCTTTGTCCCGGGGTTTTGCGGGCCGGGCCGGGATAACCACTGTGCCGTAGTGCATGGCCCATTCCTGGTAGGTGGGGTTCAGGTCCGGTTCGTAACGGCAGGGATCCTTGACTCCGGTGCGAGGTTGGTCGGGCACGACAACCTCCGGCACCCCGCCGAAATGCTCGAGGGCCCGGGTGTGGGCGCTGATCCAGCAGGGGAGAGTCTGGTCCTCATATGCCTCGGCGTAGGCGTAGCTGCTGGCGCCCAGCACGGCAACGAAGACCGGCGCCTCCCGAATCTCGCCGGAATCCCGGTTGACGATCTTGACCGTTGCTCCAGCCCAATCGACGAACATCTTCTCGCCAGCCCGATGCTGCTGGCGCATGACCACATCCACCTTCTTGCGCCAGAAGCGGTATAGCTCGCAGAACCGGCTGTACTGGTATCCGTCGGGGTGGGCCTGCCGGTATTCAAACCACAGCAGCTGCACAGGGTCACGCCCTTGCGGCGGAGCTCGAGGTGGATCTTGCCCCAGTCCGGGGTAGGCCGGTCCGGCTGGCCCTCAGGATTGCCTGGGTACAGCATCGCCTCCAAGGCTCCTTCGTCCAGGTCCTCCGGCAACGGCCAGGTCAGGCCGGCTGCGGCCGCGCGTTGCACCAGCTCGCTGACCGTGCTATGGGACAGGCCCAGGCTCCGGGCTACCTGCCCGATGCCCAGGCCACAGGCATATCGAAGTCGCAGGGCCTCTTTGATCCTACGCACTGACAGTCTCCTCCTCGCCATAGTGGCGGCCACCGTCCCCTCCGCTTTCTGAACCAACGCGGAAGGTTCCGTCGACGGCGGCACAAAGGCCTGTCCGTGCGCGCGCTACTCCGAGGACTACGCGGTCCGGACCACTGTCTCCAAGTGGTCGGTTTCCGTCGTAATCAGTGGTCGCTTTGAATCGTAATGGGTGGTCGGTTTCAATCGTAACAGGTGGTCGGAATGGATCGTAACGGGTGGTCGTTTTGCTCCGGAATACTCACAGATGACAAGACAGCCATAGCCCTGCGGCCCCCAAGCGATTCGCCGATGGATAAAGCGTGATGTGTCTGCCGCGTAACCGACCAAGCCCGCACTTAATCGAGAACGCCTGGGTCTCGCGGACAAACACTTCGGTACCGAGGAGGCGCTGACCGCCTACTTGGCGAACCGGGGAATCGAGTTGGATGTGGTTGGTCAACCCGAGTTCGACAGTCAATGGGCATTTGGGGTCGCCGACCGTAAACCCTCGCTCCGCGTAGCAGGCCTCAGGCTCTTGGACAGGGACATGCGGAGAAGAAATCCATAGGCAAACGGTGCGGGCCATAAGGCTTGACGGAGTTCATAGTACGCATTATGATATAGGCATGTATATACGGAAGATCTCCCGCAAAAACAAGGACGGTTCGGTTGTATCCTATCTTCAGCTCGCCCACAACTACTGGAACCCTGAGGCCAAACAGGCTCGGGCCACAGTTCTCTGGAACTTCGGCCGGGAGGACCAACTGGATCTCGATGTCCTGCGGGGGCTTGCCAGAAGCATCGGGCGGTATCTAGGTCCTGAAGAAAGCCTGCGTATCGAAGCGAAATCCTCCGCGGACGCCCCGCGATTCATCTCTTCCCGCTCTTTGGGCGGCGCTTGGGTCTTAGATCAGTTGTGGCGGCAACTGGGGCTGGACCGGCTGATGCGAAAGCTACTCTCAAATCGCCAGTACACCCTGCCGGTTGAACGCGCCCTGTTTACCATGGTCGCCAACCGGGCGCTGGAGCCGATGAGCAAGCTGGCGGGGGCGGAGTGGGCCGGCCAGGATGTGTGGATCGACGGCGTCAACCAGCTTGAGGCACAGCATCTCTACCGGGCGATGGACTTTCTGGTTGAGGCGAAGGCTGAGGTGGAACTGGAGGTCTATAGCCAGATGGCCAACTTGCTCAATCTTGAGGTCGACCTGCTGTACTTCGATACGACCAGCACGTATTTCGAGGTGGAGACTGAAGACGGTATGCGTCGCCGGGGACATAGCAAGGACAAGCGGTCCGACTTGACGCAGGTTATCATTGGATTGGCGGTAACGCGGGACGGGATTCCCGTGCGGTGTTGGGTTTGGCCGGGCAACACGACCGATGTCAACGTCGTTCAGGAAGTCAAGCGCGACCTGGCCGGCTGGCGGCTGGGCCGGGTGGTTACGGTAGTGGACCGGGGCTTCTGGTCCGAGGAGAATCTCCAGACGCTGCAGCGAGCCGGAGGTCACTATATCATCGGCGAAAGGATGCGCTCCGGCAAAGCCGATGTCGAGGCAGCTTTGTCCCGTGGCGGCCGGTTCAAACCCATGCGGGACAACCTCGAAATCAAGGAGGTCATTGTCGGTGACGGCGAACGCCGCCGTCGTTTCGTCTTGGCCCGTAATCCTCAGCAGGCCGAATACGACAAGACAACACGGGACCTAATCCTGGCCCAGGTCAAGGAAGAACTCCGGCGGATCGGCGATCTGAACGGCGAACCGCACACCAAGGCCTGTTGCGACCTCATCGCCCACCCGGTCTTCGGCCGCTACGTGCATACCGACCGGAGGGGCCAGCCACGCCTGAACAAGGCGAAAATCCAGGAGGAAGAGCGGCTTGACGGTAAGTACCTTTTGAGCACCTCGGACGACACTCTCTCCGCGGAGGATGTGGCCCTGGGGTACAAGCAGCTCTACGAAGTGGAGGATGCCTTTCGCACACTAAAGACCACGCTTTGTCTTCGCCCGATCTACCACCGGTTGGAGGACCGTATCCGGTCGCACGCACTCATCTCTTGGTTGGCCTTGTTGCTCATCCGAATCGCGTCGGTCCGCACCGGAATGACCTGGGACAACCTGCGTCAGACCCTGGAGCGGATGCACGTCGGGGAGTTCGAATCGAAAGGCGGCCGGTTCCTGCGCCGAACTGAGAGTACTCCCCAACAAAAAGCCATGTTCAAGGCAATCGGGGTGCCTGAGCCACCGATTCTCCTTGACCTAGTTCCAGCGAGCCCACGGAAGAGCGTCAACTAGTAACACGCCGCCATCGCTCAGAAGCCTGCATACGCATGTTTAGCTTGAGCTATGCCAAGCCTGTTGACCTAGGACTGTCGAACTCGGGCAGTGGCCTTGGTGTTCTCCCACTCCTGCTGCTGCAACTGCCATTCAGTGTAGTCGCCGGTGAGCAATTGACCCAGGGGGTCAAATGCAACCCGGCGATGACATCAGCTCTGGTCATCACGCGAGAACCACCCCACAGCATGCCGGGGAGACTTCCTTCAGGCCTGGCGAGCAGGCCAGGTCTGCGCAGTTTGACGCTTACTCGAACACGTACCAAGCCCGCAGGGGCGGTCGCTGTTGCCGGTCACTGTTCAATGCCAGCCAGAGGAGCAACGGCAGCAGAAGCCACAGCAGTATCCCCCTCAAGCACATCCCGGAGGTTTGAATGCCATCTCCAGCCCCAGTAAGATCTAGCCTCTCCCAACTCGACCTACTTTGGGCTGTTCGGTCCCCCACGGTCTCGGCGAGTGGACACATGACGTCGATCCAATGACGCACCCGGGCCGGTGGTCTGTGCTGCTATGGCCTTGGCAAGTCCATCTGCGATACTCGCATGATCTTGCGGTTCTGAGTTATGAGCCAACGCCATCCATGTAGCCTGCAACTCAGCAAAGCGCTGACCGTCATCCAGATGCCTCACGCTGTTCTCCAATACATTGCGCCGGGTCTGTTGGAGGTCCAGCAGCGACCGCAGACTCAGTTTGTGTATGTACCCGAGCGTGCGCGCTTCCTCTCGTTCTCGCTGCAGGATCTCCTCCAACATGCCGACCACCCGCTCCGGCGAGGTGTCTATTCTTGGTGACTCTGTGCCATAGTGCTTCTCACGCAAAGGAGCCAGGCTCTGCTCAAGTTGAGGCCAAAACGCATCGAACGACCTTTCCAGTGTTCTCGCTGAAATGGGTCGCTCGCAAGATTCGTTTAGTGACTCCATGATCCTAAAGATGTCGTCCCGCGTGGCCTTGGCTGCCTGGAAGTCACTCAGGGGACGCTCTAACTCGTCGATTCGAACCTCAAAAAGCAGAGGACAGACACGGTTAGTGGGGAGGGCCTTGAATGCTGCGCCTGCTTCAAAGTGTATCCAGTGGGATTTTAGGTTTTCTGGCGTCATGCACAGGATGGCGAACGATGAGTCCTGAAGCTCGTCCCTGATCCTCTCTGGCCACTGCTCGCCCATAGGGGTGTCCTGTGATGACACGTAAGTGCTTATCTCCTGGATAACCATGGGAACCCAACTGCTAAGTACAGTCGCAAGTTTCCTGCTAACGTCCCCCGACCAGCTGATGAAGACCTTCAGAGTGCGTCGACCTCCCCCGGGGAATACCTCGGTAAGGCTTGTTCTCGGCTCCTCCTGGCAGGTCCTGGTGAGGCAACAGCTGTCTGATGGGTCTAGCGATGTTTTGCTGCCGACATCGTTCGACCAGTACCGTCCTGCGGTGTACCTTACAGCCTCCACTGGGTCGCCTCAAATAGCGGTGGCTGGTGCGGACCCGGCTCCGCATCCCTGCGCTGCACACCTGGTGCTCGCAGTTGCCGAGGGTGGATCGCCAGAGTACACGCGGGTTATGCCTCCGGAGCGAAGTGCTCAGCGCCCCGCGGCCGGGGGAGCCGAAACACGACTTCATACTCCCGGATGTCGATCTCCACATCGCGACCGGTAGCTTCTCGAACCAGGCGGATGGTTCTCCTGATGCCCGTCCCCGCTCTGGTAACGAGACCGGCATCAGCAAGCCTTGAGTATATGTGCGGGTTCCGAAGTACATGCACACCTGCACGCATGGCGCCCTCGTCAACGGTGTTGGGAGGTCTTCCTGGGGTGTGCACTTCTACGCGATCGTCCAGCACGAACAAACGGATCGGACCCCTCACGGTGTAGTCTCGATGGGCAACAGCATTGACGATTACTTCGCGCAGAGCCTCCTTGGGCAGTTCCGGCATGACCTCCGACTCGAATCCACTAATCGTATGTTGCGAAGTCAAGTGGAGATCGAGAAATCTCTCTGCCTGATCGACGACGTCCAAGAGCCTCCCATCTAGCTCCTTGAGGTCTGCCGGCTCAGCCGATGTGTCTGTCCCGTTAAAGCGTGCCGCAACCACAGTGGCATACGGTAAATACCTCTGGGGAGCCCTGCCGAATAGCAGAACCCCGGCCACTGTTGGATGTTCAACGGTCATCAGGCCCCAATTGACAAGGAGCCCCTTTCGATCCAATTCCAGTTCAGCCTGGCCGGTACGTTCGAGGTACCTCTCCAAGGCATCGAGATCAACATCGGCCAGCATTGCATTTGGGAGGGATACCTCATCGTAGAAGAGGGATTCCGTAGCCTGGAAGAGCCGCAGCAACTCCTCCCTGGATGCTTGGCGCCTACCCGACGAGGTCCGAACGTAATATCGACCCTGGTTGGTTGAGTATGGGCGCATGTCCCCTAGCGGGATACGCACAATGACGACAGCCTTTGATGCAGGTTCTCCGGGCACATCCTCATGGGAAAGCTCCAGTATCTGCTGAACGACGCTGATTGGGGGCATACAGTTGTTGGCAGCCACATTATCGACAGTCCGGGTCACAGCGTCAGGATCGGCAACTCCGACGACCTGTCTGCTGTTGGCTACCCCGATCACCAATTGTCCACCGCTGGTGTTGGCGAACGCCACGATGCTGGCCGCCAATCTGTCTGGCGCAACCGGCCACTCCTTGAACTCGGTGCGTAGGTCTTCCCATCGGGCGATATGCTCATATAGCTGCGCCGGGTCCACTTCTACCGTATCCCCCCGTACTTCTCAGCTCTCCGCAGGAACGCCTGTTCCCCGCCCTCCATCAATAACTTGACCTGCTGTCTTATGCTGGACGCATCGATTGAGGCTGCTCCTGTGACTCTCATCCTGCCCGCAGAACCCTCAAGGGCCAGGACTAACTCCGCATCGCCGATGACGGGGATATTGGGATTGTGGGTGGCTAAGATAATCTGCCGGCCGCCGCCACCCCGCAGATTCTTCTGTCTCCTGAGAACCTTGACAATGTCATCATAGATGAACCGACTGTCCAGGTCATCTTCGGGCTGATCTAGGACAAGGATCCGGCTTGGGAGAGCCAACAACAACAACAACACTGCCGTCGCTCGCTGGCCGGCGGATAAGCGATCCAGACCTCGGTACTGCCCATCGACGTGAAGCTCAATGCTCACGGAGTCAGGCGGAGTTACGACTTGCAGCTCAAACAACCTTGGTTCATCTTCAGAGAACCATCGAATCAGGCGATCGGCCATACCCGCGGTGAGTTGGTACTTACGCTGAACCTCTTCCGATCCGCTCTCCATGGCTTCTGCCAACGAGAGCCCGTCGTTGGCCTCTGGGGCGACCAAACGCTCTATAGCAGGACCGGTAACTCCGGATCCCTTTAGGATTGCAGTAAGAGCGGCCTCGTAGTCTGCCTTTTGGCCCTTGAAACCCACATCAAGCCGTACTTGACCGTCAAGGTGAGCGGTTATGGCCTGAGCCTTGCTCCGTCTGACGTCATGTTCAACATGCCGAAGATCGCGCATTCTGGTGAGAAGCGCTCGTCTCTCGGAATCGAGGTCGCGTAGGCGGTTCACGCTACGATCGAGTTCCTCGATCAACGGCGTTAGCCCTGAACGCTGCTCGGCAAGCCTCAATAGGCGCTCAGGATCAAGAGCATCACTACGGGACTCCCTCTTGATACGGTTGAGGTCCTCCTCCATTGGCTGAAGGGCGTCCCGCCATTCGGCGGTTAGTCCTTTGAACCCGTTCGCGGCCTCCTCAATCCTAGCTTGCCCTTGCCCCAGGTTTGCGACAAGTGCCTCCCGGAGTACCGTAAGAAGGTTCTTGGCCTTCTCTAGGATTGCTTTTTGGCTGCTTTCGGCGCGTTGGAGATCTCGATCTGCAGCGTCAAGGAGGTCTGATGTCTCGCGGACGAACCGCAGCCAGCTCTCCTGAAGATCCTTGAGCTTCTGGTTGGCACCGGACAGTCGTCTTTCGTCTGACCGAAGACAGCTGGCTTCCCTGAGCTTTTCGGCTGCACCATGCTTTTCATAGACATCCAGCTCGTGTTGAACGGCCTGCAGCCGCTGCACGTACTCCTCCCGTCGGACTAGCTTCGCCCGTTCGGCGCTAATGAGTCGGGCATTCTCTCTGAGTTTCGCGACAACTGAAGCGACCGCTTGGGCCTTCTCCCTAACCTCATCACCCACTAGTTCATCTAGGAGAGTCAGGCGGTACTGCTCGCTCGTGCTGACCGCGTACATCTCCCGCTGCCCCAGAACCACTGGGCTTCCAAACGGGCCTAGAAGACCCGAAGGGGGCAAGGACAGTTGCTCCTTCGTTTGGGCATCGAAGACGCGCGGATCCTCTCCAAACACCCGGCTCACAATATACCGGCGCGACTGGCCTGAGGAGACGGGCCGTTCCAGCAGCACCTCGACCTTGCCGCCGCTCCCCAACGCGTGCTTGATGAGGCTTTCCCGATACGCCTGCTCCGAATAGGGACTCATGCCCAGGCAATACCGCAGGGTCTCAAGTATCGCAGACTTGCCGGCGCCCCGGCCTCCGATCATCGCATTGAGGTAGTCGTTCCAGTCAACGGAGAAGTCACCTAAGAAGGCGGCTCCAGTGACCTTCATCCGTAGAATCCTCGAATGTGTAACAGCGGGCACCCATCCAATCGAGCAGCGGGTCCCTGGATCGTGCAGCACGAGCCGCAGCGCATCTACATCCAGTGCGCTGAGCTTCAGGTAGGTGGCGCGCGGGCGGTCACCCGCACGCTTCGTTCCGATGTCATCAATTGATTTGGCGTCGGAGAACTCGACGAGGGAGATCCGTTCCCAAAGGTCCTCGGGCAGCTTGCCCGTTGATCTTAGACGATGCAAGTCCTTGGGGCAACAGTGTTCTAGAGCATCCGCTTCGGAAGCCAGAAGGATGTCGAGCGCGCCTTCGGCAGAAAGGCTTTTGAAAAGTCCATTCTGCTCGCCAGGGTGCGGGAAGACTATCACGGCGCCCTTGACGTCCCGTAGGTTCCGTAGGATCTCAGAGATCTCCAGGCGTGGGACTATAGCTTCGTGCTGGCGATTCTCCTCGCCATACAGGTTACGCGGGTTCACGTCAAGACCCCAAATGTATTGATTCAGGTCTTCAGCCCGCGAGTCGGACCCAAACACGGCCAATACATGCAATCCCCTGCCATATCGAAAGCAGAGTTCGGCTCCCGGCAGAAGCACTATGCCCCTCTGTCTAGCCTTATCGCGTAGCTCCGGAAACCACACTGGAGAGACGTGATTGTAGTCCGTAATCGCAGCGACCGAGATCCCCTGCGACGCCAGTTGTGCCACCCACGCCTCGGCTACAGCTGATCGACCTGCTGGGCTCAGCAGGTCCGCGCCCGGAGGGCACACAAAGCTCTGGGAAGCAGGAGTATGGAGGTGCAGGTCTACGCGATGCCATACTGCCCCTGCCGGCGTCACCTCTGGGGTCTCAGACGGAGAACCCGACGGGCCCAGTAGTCTTGTCATCCGCCACCCTCCAGACCGCGCAAGAGACCCTTGACCTATCGTCCTCTGCCCCGCGCTCTGAGGTTCCTCTGCACATCATTGTCTCACTTTGCCATCGCTAACGAGCCTTCCTTCAGAGGCATCACCAGTGCCGTGAATGGGAGTTGTGGATTCCTCCTTCCATTCCCGACAACCGCCTGGTCGGCTTACCTCCCCCGCCTCAGCCCCAACCCCCCATCCACCCTCTTCAACGCCTTGTTGACCCTCTCCACGACGTCCTCCGACGGCTCCGGCTCCCCGCTCAACTCAACCCTGACCTTAAACCCCAACTCAAGCCCCGCCGCGGCCATGACTATCTCGTTCACGACCTCCGCCAGGTCCTGGATCTGATCGGCCCTCAGGTCCGCCTCGGCCACCAGCCCGCCAGCCGTCGTCGAAGCCACTCCCGGCACCTCCGGCGGAGCAACCGGCCCGCGTGTGGCCGCTTCGCTCACTCGCAGCACCACCGACCCCGCCGTCGCCAGAGTGCACGGCCATCCTCCAGCCTCGCCCTCCAGCGTCACCAGCCTCGCCTGTAGCGCCGCGTCAATGCCCTTCCGGACGGTCACCCACGGCAGCGACCTCCCTGCCTTGTCCGACAGTGCCACGACCAACGACATAGCCGTCGTCCGGCCGCCCTCCCACGCCGCCCCTAACCGCTCCGGCAACACGTCAAATGGCGACAGATCAACCGGCGGCGCCTCCAGTACAGCCGCATCAGTCAGCAGCCCGGGCGGCACCTCCTCAGCCAGAATGCTCGCTGGCCCGACCGTCAGCCACAGCTTCCCTGCGCCAACCGCCGACCGCACCGCCGCGTCAACGTCCTCCACCGCCGCCCGCGGCACGGCTAGCCTATCCTCGTATCCATCCCTCGGGACCACCGCCACATGCCCGCCCGCGAAGTACTCGCGGAGAGCCCCCACCGTCACGGTCGGCCCGGCCCACAGGCCTGGTAGCCGTCCCCGCTCAATCAGCCCAGCCGGCACGGCCGCCAACTCGCCATACTCTGGCAAGAACGCCTCCAGCCCTGCATCCCCCAGGGCGACGTCATCTGGAACGTCAAACCACCAGGTTCGCACAGACCGGTCGGGCCGCGCCAGGCGGAGCACGAAGAGGCCTGCCGCACAGCCGTCACGCAATGTCTGCAGGATCGCACCGGGATTGAGCATCTTGGGCAGGCGCGCGAACTGGGCAAAGACCCCAACCAGGTCCTGTGCCCGACGCGACTGCTCTCCCTCCCGCCAGAGGTCGTAGGGACCGCCCGGCAGCAGGGCCTCGGAATTGACCGCCGTTTCCCGAATCCTTGTCCTCCGATCACCCTTCACGATGCCAAAGAGTTGGCCGCCATCAATGGTGACCTTGAACGCTTCGGGCTCGTCGTTCTCCGAGACGGTCACCACGATCGAATACGCCTGACGAATGGCCTCGGGCACTTGCCTCCTCGCGGCCTCAAGATGTCTCTTCAGAGCGGCCTCCTGGATGGGGTCAAGCTCCTTGCCCCTGAGTTCATCCCCCACCCGCTCCCATCCCAGGTACTCGCGCACAAACCGCCGCGAGAGCTCAAGCCCCTCCCGAGACGGCGTAACAAGAACCATAGCGTTCCGATAGACACGCGGACGATCCGGAGCCGTCGTTTCCTGCAGAAACCTGACGGCCTCCTCACTGGGGCTGCCAGGATCAGATGCCGCTTTGGGCCCAAGCACCACATAACGGAAATCCCCATCGTCACCCACCTGACCAGGGTGCGCCGGCAGGTTATGGACCTTGACCCCCAGCGGCGCCGCGCCCGCCGTCAGGCTCTTCTCCCTGCCAATCTCGTCCAGAAGCCTGGACTCCACTTCTTCAGGGCGGACGGACCGGCAGGCCTGATCATGCATCTGGCGGAGGTTGGGCCTCGACCCCAGTCGCCACTGAGACGGCAGCGAAGACCCCTCACCACTTCCGGACGGGTCCTGGATCATCGCCTCATCCAGGAACCAAGAAGTGTCGGCCCATTGCCGGAGGCCCTTCTCCAGCTCGATCCTGTCCGGCCGCGTCTGGCCGAGCATGACCATCAGTTCGTGAGTGGTCGCCTTTTGGCCAATCGGCTGCGAATGAAGGAACGTGCAGAAGACCGCCTGCTCAAGTTCCCGGAACTGCAGTGCTGGACACTCACGTTGGATGGCCCCGGCCTTGTCCAGCTCGCCCTCGAGGATCGCCGTCCACTCCTGGCGCCTGCCCTCGTACTCCTCAGCCCCGGCAACCCTGGTCAGCTCTCGGGCTGCATTCGAGATCGCGGCACCGCCATCCGGCGGCCCCAGAAAGACGCTCGTCCCGACCAACGGCGATCGATCCCACCGTTCGGCGTCCCTTAGGGCCAGAGCAAACGTCCGGAGGACGCCGCGAGTTCGCTGAAACCCCTCCAGACTCGTCCATTTGCCGTAGAAGATGTCGGTCAGGTCGGGGTGAAACGGGTAACTTGCCAGGTACCGTTCCTCCGCCCTCTGCCCTTCCCTGCGGGTGTCCTCGTCCACCTCCGCGATGCCTTTCATGGCTGCTACAACGTGGCTTCGCCATGTGGTATGGTCCTGGATTGAAGCTGGGGTGAAAAAGCGACGCCGCAAGACCTCGGCTGCGTCCTCCTTTAGAACCGGCTGGATGCCCTCTTCACTCTCCCGCCGAAACACGTTGTACAGCTCGCGCGCGATCTGCTTGCCCAGAGTGTCTGCCAGCTTCGGGTCCGACGCCAGAAGCGATGCCACGATTGCCGCTGAATCCACCTTGGTGGCCGCCTGCGTGAGGAACTGAAAGAAGCTCATCAGGCGCCCAACCCAGTTGGGATCCAAGCCGATCTTGCCCCGCGCAAAGGCCAGGACTTCGTCGATCAGCACCAGTGTCGAAAGCCCTTCTTCACGGGGGAATGCCAGGAGTTCGCTCAACAGGTTCTCTGCAGGTGGGCTGTCCCGTTCGGCCTCGACATCGTCGGGGTGCAACAGCCGGAGACCGCGTGAGCCCGCCAACTGGTACGCCATCACGCTCCAGGGGTGTTTCAGCCACCTCCGCTCGCCGGACGGGCTCAAGGTCTCCGAGCCCTTCTCGGCGTCGATCTTGTCAAAGGCCAGGATGGCGATGCGCGCCCTGGGCGGCCGCAGGCCCGCGTGTTCAATGAACTCCTTCACGCTGGGCAAATCCGGGAGCGTATCCGGGTCCTTGGTTAGGTGGTACAGGGTCATGAGAGCGTGCGTCTTGCCGCCTCCGTAGGTCAACTCTAGCTGGCGCACGGCCTTGTCGCTGCGCCCGGCGAGTCTCAGAAACACATCCTTGACCAGTTCCCGCAGATTGAAAGTCGGATAGGTGAGCGCAAAGAACTCCTCGGGAGCCCGGTACATGACGGGCGCGCGGCCGACCGCCACGTCGTAGAGGTCGGCGGCAAAGATGTGCAGAGGTAGTTCGCCAGTCCTCACGTCCTCACGAACTCGAACAACCTCGTGCCAGCAGGTCCAAGGGAGTCCTGGCATGGCCTTGCCTCCTCAGAAGATGCTGTCGGTTTCTGCTGAACCTAGAAAGCTCTCAGTTGGGTTGCTTTCTGCGATCTGGGGACCTCACGCGAATTAACGTGATTGCTGATGCTCTCCAGCAGGGACCGCTCATTGCTCCCGGCTGGCGCGAGTTCGATCAGGGCCTGCAACACTTGGTGGAAGAGCTGGTACCCCCAAAGCCCCCTCACATCGAGGTACTGGTCCACGCCGGCACGGTCGCCGGCTTTCCAGAGGTGCATGAGCCGGTGGACCTGGTCGATGAGCGGGGCTGGCCGTCCGCCGGCGGATTCCTCCCCGAGGAGCCGGCGGTGCCGCTGGGACCACGGTTTCAACCTGAACTTGGTCCCGCCTGCGGGCTCGGGGACACCTGATGCCTCGCTATCGGGGCCTTCGGACTTATCCTCCTCTTCCTCGGCGTCCTCATATGAGGCACCGCCCGAGCGCGAGAGAATGTCCAGCTGGCCGGCCAGGTCGCGGTCGGAAAGCCCGCATGAGATCGCGTAGAGAATGCAGGCACCGGCAGGCGCTTCCCCAAGGCCAAAGGAGTGACGGTGCAGGAGGTAGTAGGTCGTGACATCGTCGAGTCCGGTCGGACCGTTGCCGCCGTTGTCGGATAGCAGCCTACCCACAACGAAGTCGACCACCATCCGCCGAACGCTGGCCAAGAACTCCGCGACCTCCATGGTCTTCCCAGGCTCGTTGGCGCGCTTGACAACTGGGTGCTGGCTATAAGCCTCAAGAGCGGGCCCTGTTGCCGACCACACGAAGTCTGGCCCTCGGATTCCGGCGTCCCAGAACTGATGGAGTCTGGGCTCGAGCACCCAGTTGCCGGCGGAGTCCTTCTTGCCGTAGAGCCTATCGCGCATGGACTCAAGGACACGGTTGTCCCAGCCGGGTCGGGCGTCTGTTGGCCGCTTGGCACAGACGAGCCACACAGATGACGAAAGGGCAGCAGAAGCTAGCGCGCGGGTCCTGTTTCCCAGCTCGGTCTGCAGTGGCCAACTCGCCCGAACTACGAAGCCCGCGCGGATGATCGCCCCCACCAGCGCCTGCCAGGCGTCGGGCTGTTTATGGGCAAACACTACGACCATCCGCCCGTTGGGCCTAAGCGCCTGGTGGCATGCCGCGAATGCCCGGAACATGCCCTCTTCGTACGCAGCCCTCGACCTGGCGGAGTCCCCATTGAAACGACTGGAGTCGTCGATTAGCTCCCCATCGCCGGTTGTGTGATCCCACTTGGGCGCCAGTGGGGAGGAGAAGACCTGATCGATCTCGGGCGACAACCCGTGCAGGCTGCGCCTGAGCCAGATATAGAAGTAGTCCATTAGGTCCGAGTAGGGGATGGCGTCGTAGTAGGGGGGGTCGGTGAGGACCAGATCCATAGTGCCGCCGTTCGGGCTCGTGGCAGACAGGCACCTCACTACAGGGCAGGGCTGGTCCGCAGCAGCCTTGGCAGTGTGCTCGCAGGCTCTAGCCACAAACTCTAAGGAGGATGCGTAATTGCCAGTGGCGTTGGAGAACGGATTTGTCTCGCAGTAGTCCCATGTCATGGGGAGTGCGAAACGAGTGAAGGTGTGACTGACCGTTTGCCGTGAGAGGTCCCAGGTGGAGAGCGACGAGTTCCGGTCAGCCATCTTACCGATTACCAGACCGAGGTAGGCAGCAATGGCTTCACCCCAGGCACAAGGGTAACCGTGTTTCCGAATCGCATCTCTCGAGGCAACTGAATACCGCGATACGATCGCCAGAGCCAGAAGCTGCCTGGAGCCAAACAGCTTGTCCCATCGGTCGTTACCATACAGCGGCACTCGAATGCCCAAGGCTTCCTTGCTTGGCAATGGCTCGAACGGGGGACCGAACGGTATGCCCATGAAGGCTTCCGGCAGACGCCCTTCTGCAGCAGTGTCAATTGCTCTCTCGGACTCGGTGGGCAATCGGAACGATCTTCGACCGTCGGCACCGACAACCACCGCCGTCATCACCGTCCCCAGCCGCCCCGCCAGCCCCTCCTGACGGATGTCCTCCATCGTCATCGCGACCGTCCCCGGCTTACCACAACACGGACACCAGGTACCAGTCCGGCTCATCGTACCGGCGCCGATCTGCCGATCGTGAGCGGCCCGTTCAGCTCGTGACCCTTCCGCTGCCGGCACGCCCGACTGGATTTCAAAGACCACCCCGGTCTTGCCCGGATTCGGTTTCATCCCGAGAAGGACGCGATTGCTGTCCTTGCGGCTGAGCCACCGCGTCTTGAGCAACGGGATCGTTGCCCGGCAGTTCTTGCACTTCACCGTCCTCGCCCACAGATAGGCGATCGTCGTCTTGCCATCCACCACCGGGTAGTACTTGCCCAGCTCTTCTTTGACCCGCTCAAGCACCCACATTCCCCAAGCCCGCACGTGCCAGGCCAGATCAGCTTCCTCGACGGCAGGTATGGATGAAACCTGGCCGGCGGCCACCCGGCCCGCTCGGCCGGAGCCCTTCGCTCGGCTCTTGCGGTACGCCTCCATGAACTCTCGTGACTCCAGGGCGAAACTCGGCAAGGGCCATTTCTTGCCAGCCAGACGGTGTGGATACTCCAAGGTGCACTTCAAGATCATCCATGCAACGGGGTTGAGGTCGCCGGCTATGGCTTCGCACCCCAACCTCATTGCCTCCAGCGGAATCGCCCCTCCGCCGGCAAGCGGATCCAGCACCCGGGGCGCTCTTCCCCCGAAAGCCCCTGATACGATCCCGGAACCATGCGACATCGGG
>Ga0068714_10004274_pt1 | contig 16153 bp, 10 predicted proteins | sample MTBNYHSulfiMetaG_FD_62988 | JGI IMG/M metagenome (GOLD analysis project Ga0068714, IMG submission 62988) | Enrichment culture microbial communities from rom New York Harbor, USA that are MTBE-degrading - MTBE-NYH (New York Harbor Sulfidogenic)... | ecosystem: Environmental > Aquatic > Marine >...
TCAAGTTTGCTAAGGTGGTTCATGGCAAGCCTCCTGTTATTTAATTTTGGGGTTATAAAAACTAACTTATACCGTAAACCCTGAGACTTGCCTTCTAATTTTTAATCATAAGGTCTGCGAGAGTGGCGGAATTGGCAGACGCACTGGACTTAGGATCCAGCCCCGTAAAACGGGATGGGGGTTCAACTCCCCCCTCTCGCATGAAAGTGGGTGTAATGTTAATATTTTAAAAAGGAAATGAGCGACTTGAAAGCAGAAGTGAAAGATGTTAGCCCGGTGGTAAAGCAGCTCGAAGTGACAATCTCCGCTGATAGTATCGGCAATGAGATTGAGAAATTTTATTTTGACTTGAGAAAAACAGCAAAAATTAAAGGATTTCGTCCTGGAAAGGTTCCGCGCGCGGTTTTAGAAAAGTTTTACAAAAAGCAGGTTGAAGGCGAAGTCATCAGCAAACTCATCAGCGACTCTTATGAAACTGCTATTAAAGAAAAAAATATCCTGCCGGTTTCTCCTCCCATCATCGATACCCCTAAGTTCCTGTCAGAAAAAGATTTTACGTACACTGCCCGCGTTGAGGTTGCCCCTGCCCTTGATTTAAAGGGAGATTATATCGGGATTGAAGCCGAGCAAGAAAAATTAGAAGTCACTGAAGAGGATGTCAACAAATATTTGGAAGAAATACGCGACTATCACGCTCAACTAAAAGCAGTTGAGGAAGACCGTTCTATTCGTTCCGGGGATTTCGTGGTCATTGACTTTACCGGAACCATAGAGAAAGAACCTCTGAAAGGCGGGAAAGTCCAGGATCGGTTGATTGAGATCACCCCCGAAAGCTTTCTCCCTGGATTTACTAACCAATTAATCGGGTTGCGGCCAGGAGCTAACCGGGAAATTGTTGTTACGCCTCCCGAAGATTTTGGGCAAAAAGAACTTGCCGGAAAAACTATTACGTTCGATGTAACCATAAAAGAAATAAAAGAAAAAATTACCCCTCCTCTGGATGATAATTTTGCCCGTGATGTCGGTGAGTTTGAAAATCTGGCCGTGCTTAAGGACCACTTAAAAACAGAAATCACCCGCAGGGAGGAAGAGCGCATCCGCTCTAACCTGTATAATAATCTTCTCCAAAAAATCCTGGAAAATAACCCCTTTGACGTTCCGCCCTCCTTGGTTGAACGACAGACTGAATTTTTAATTTACCACGCGCGTTCCCAGATGGCCAACCAGGGAATCAAAATGGATTCCTCAACCATGATGAACCGGGAACTTAAAGAAGCATATCGTCCAATCGCTGAATTTCAGGTAAAGCGTTCTTTCCTTCTTGCCGATATAGCAAAAAGAGAAGGAATAGAAGTTGACCCATCGGAGATAAAAGAGTATCTTAAAAATATGTCTCCTCACGCGGAGGAAGATAGTGAACCCCACTCAGGACAAGAGGGTAAAGACCAGATCAAGGCCAAAGTCCTGGAGGAGAAAACCCTTGCTTTTCTTGCTGGAAAAGCTAAACTAAATTTAGTGGACCGAAAGAAATCTTAACAAAGGAGTATTTTTTGATGCTGGTACCCATTGTGATCGAGCAGACCAGTCGCGGTGAACGGGCTTATGATATTTATTCACGACTTTTAAAAGACAGAATTATATTCCTGGGAACCCCGATCGATGATACCATCGCTAACTTAATCATTGCTCAGATGCTTTTTCTGGAGTCCGAAGATCCGGATAAAGATCTTTATCTTTATTTGAATTCTCCCGGAGGTATCGTGACCGCGGGGTTAGCGATCTACGACACCATGCAGTATATAAAACCTAATGTGTGCACCATCTGCCTCGGACAAGCGGCAAGCATGGGCGCTTTACTGCTTGCGGCCGGCGCCCCGGGTAAGCGCTTCGCGTTACCCCACTCCCGCATCTTAATCCATCAGCTGTTGGGCGGGATTCAGGGGCAGGCCACGGATATCGACATCCATGCCCGTGAAATCCTCAGGATGAGGAAGGAACTGGACATGATCTTGACCAGACACACCAACCAGCCTTTGGAAAAAATTCAGCGGGATACCGAGCGGGATTATTTCATGAGTGGCGACGAAGCAAAAAAATACGGCATCATTGACGCGGTGATCGAGAAAAATCCTCACGTGGTTATGGACCTCAAATCCATCCTGAACAAAGGAGAAAAAAGTAGTGAGTAAAAAAGGCTCCGATAAATACAGCAACCTTTTCTGTTCGTTCTGCGGCAAAAGCCAGGATGAGGTAAAAAAACTGATCGCCGGTCCTTCGGTCTATATCTGCGATGAGTGCATTGAGCTCTGCAATGATATCATCGCTGAAGAATACGAAAAAGAAGATGCGACCCGGAAAAGCACCACGATACCCAAACCGGCGGAAATCAAAAAGACCCTTGACGAGTACGTGATCGGGCAGGATCGGGCGAAAAAAATTCTTTCTGTCGCGGTGCACAACCACTATAAACGGATCGAGGCCAAAAAGTCAGTTAGTGACGTGGATCTCCAGAAAAGCAATATTCTTTTGGTCGGCCCGACCGGCACCGGCAAAACCCTGTTAGCGCAGACCTTGGCAAAGATACTCAATGTGCCTTTCACTATTGCTGATGCCACAACGCTTACCGAAGCGGGCTACGTGGGGGAAGATGTCGAAAACATCATTCTCAGTCTCCTCCAGGCCGCGGATTACGATATCGAGCGGACCACTAAAGGAATTATTTACATTGATGAGATTGATAAAATTTCCCGGAAAACGGATTCACCGTCCATCACCCGTGATGTTTCCGGTGAAGGCGTCCAGCAGGCGCTTCTCAAAATTATTGAAGGAACCGTTGCAAATGTTCCCCCCAAGGGCGGGAGAAAACATCCCCAGCAAGATTTTCTCCAGGTTGATACAACGAACATTCTCTTTATCTGCGGTGGGGCGTTTAACGGGGTTGAAGATATTATCGAAAAGCGCTTAGGCCATAGTTCAATGGGGTTTATGGGTAATGTTGTAAGCAAAAAGGAAAGAAAAGTCGGGCAAATTTTAAACGAGATTCAGCCCGAGGATTTGCTCAAGTATGGCCTGATCCCTGAGCTGATCGGCCGACTGCCGGTGATCGCCACCTTAAGTGAACTTTCTGAAGAAGCCCTGATCCAGATCCTGGTTGAGCCCAAGAACGCTTTAGTCAAACAGTATCAAACCATGTTTTCCTTTGAAAATGTTAAACTCCGCTTCACCAAGGGAGCGCTCTCAGCAATTTCTCAACAAGCAAACAAGCGCAAAACCGGAGCGCGGGGTCTACGATCTATTATGGAAGACATCATGCTCGATGTGATGTTTGATATCCCGTCACAGTCAAACATCAAGGAATGCATTATTAATGAAGAAGTAGTCTTAAAGAGGGAATCCCCCCTCCTCATGTATGAAAAAGAAATAAAATCCGCGTAGGTCATACGAAAATGATTTTCAAAAACCCAAAAGACCAGATCGTACCGTTTGATCGGGACAAAGAAAAAGCGTATCCCCTTTTACCGTTGCGGGATATCGTGCTTTTCCCGTATATGGTTGTTCCCCTCTTTGTCGGCCGCACCAAGTCCATAAAGGCTTTGGAGGAGGCCTTGAACAAAGAAAAACTTGTCTTTTTAGCCACCCAGAGAAAAGCCAAGGATGACAATCCTGCTGAAACCGACATCCATAGTGTCGGTACCCTGGGGACGGTACTTCAACTCCTTCGGCTTCCCGATGGAGGTGTAAAAGTCTTAGTCGAAGGGAAAAAACGCGGAGTCATCCAGGAGTTTTCACCTCATCCGGATTTCTTTCAGGTTTACGTGAGAGAAATTGAAGACGCTACCGAGATCACCCCTGAGGTTGAAGCCCTGATGCGGCGCGCACACTCCACCTTCGAAAACTATGTCAAGCTGAGTAAAAAAGTTCCGCCCGAGATGCTGGTTTCCGTCAGCACGATCGATGAACCGAACCGGCTTACCGACACCATTGCCGCTCATCTGAGCTTAAAGCTTGATGACAAACAAAAACTTTTGGAAATTGAAAACGGGAAGGAACGGCTGGAAAAGCTCTACGGTTTTATGGAGGCAGAAATCGAGATCCTCGAGATCGAGAAAAAAATCCGCAACCGCGTCAAAAAACAGATGGAAAAAACCCAGAAGGAATACTACCTCTCCGAGCAGATGCGCGCGATCCAAAAGGAAATGGGCGACCGCGATGATATGACCACGGACCTCAAAGACCTCGAGGACCAGATAAAAAAGAAAAAGATGTCCCCGGAAGCAACCGACAAGGTAAAAAAGGAATTCAAGAAGCTCAAAATGATGCCCCCGATGTCCGCGGAAGTAACCGTGGTAAGAAACTACATCGACTGGATGCTCTCTCTTCCCTGGTTTGAAAAAACAGAAACCAAACTCAATATTGATGAAGCCGCCCGCATCCTCGAAGAAGACCACTACGGACTTAAAGATCCCAAAGAACGCATCTTGGAGTATTTAGCGGTTCAGGGTCTGGTGGAAAAACTCAAAGGACCGATCCTGTGTTTTGTCGGCCCGCCTGGAGTGGGGAAAACCTCGTTGGCCAGGTCTATCGCCCGGGCCACCGGACGAAATTTTGTCCGCATTTCTTTGGGCGGGGTTCGGGATGAAGCTGAAATCCGGGGCCATCGACGTACCTATATCGGAGCTTTACCCGGGAAAATCCTTCAGTACCTCAAGAAAGCCGGTTCTAACAATCCGGTCTTTCTCCTCGATGAAGTAGATAAAATGAGCGCTGATTTTCGCGGAGACCCTTCCGCGGCGCTCCTTGAAGTCTTAGACCCGGAACAAAACCATGCTTTTAATGACCACTATATTGATGTAGATTACGATTTATCAGAGGTTATGTTCATTACCACCGCGAATTTGGTGGACCCGATCATTCCTGCGTTACGGGATAGAATGGAGATCATTCGTCTTCCCGGATACACCGAAGATGAAAAGCTTCATATCGCCCGTCAATTTCTCATTCCGAAACAAATAAATGAAAACGGATTGACGGAGAAAAATATCGCGTTTACTGATAACGGCATCCTCACCATTATCCGGCGCTTTACCCGGGAGGCTGGAGTCAGGAACCTGGAGCGCGAGATAGCCTCAATCTGTCGGAAAGTTGCCAAGGAGGTCATCCGCAAAGGCAGAGAGAGCCGTTTTCAGATTACTGCTCAGAATGTTTCCAAGTATCTGGGAGTGTATAAGTTTAGATACGGTAAGACCGAAGAAAAAGACGAAATCGGCATGACCACCGGACTGGCCTGGACTGAGGCAGGCGGAGAGCTTCTGTCGGTGGAGGCAATCGTTATGCCCGGCAAAGGCAATCCGCCGCGTCTGACCGGTAAACTGGGTGACGTCATGCAGGAATCCGCTCATGCAGCATGGACATATATCCGTTCCCGTGGAGATTACCTGGGTCTGGATAAAGATTTTTTCCAAAATATTGACATCCATATCCATGTCCCTGAAGGCGCGACCCCCAAAGACGGCCCATCCGCGGGTGTGGCCATGGCCACCTCGTTAGCATCCGCGCTTACAAAAAAGCCGGTTCGCAAAGATGTCGCGATGACCGGAGAAATTACCCTTCGCGGCAAGGTGCTTCCCATCGGCGGATTAAAAGAGAAACTTATTGCAGCCCACCGCGGAAATGTTACCTGTGTGATCATACCCCGTGATAATGAAAAAGACCTCAAAGAGATACCGCCCCGGGTAAAAAAAGACTTGAAGATTGTTCTCGCCGACCATGTTGATGAAGTGCTTCGGCGGGCACTTATTTTGGATAACCCGGAAAAATTTTTAAAAGAAAAATTCGAGCGCACCGAAGAATTTTTTAAATCCTCCACTGAAAAGGTGGGCGAATTAGTAACCCATTAAACGTGTCAAAGCCCGTTTACGGGCGGATAGCTCAGCTGGGAGAGCGCCGGCCTTACAAGCCGGAGGTCGTAGGTTCGAAACCTGCTCCGCCTACTTACTGAAATAAACGGCCTGAGTTTTTTTTCAGGCTTTTTTATTTCCTGAATCATTTTCAACAATAACCCCGATCCATAACTTTTATATTGACATTTACCCCGGTTAGCATTAAAAAGAATAAAAAAATGTCACCCACAAAAAAGATAAATGACGAGAGGAAAAGGGTGTCTTTGATGGGAAGGATTTTTAAGATTGATGAGAGTAAAAAGAAGGCCGGATTGCCAAATAAAAAAAGCAATCGGCTTTTTTTCGTTTGGTGTCTTAACCCAACGCACACGCTTTAAACCGTCTTATGCACTTGGGATAAGACGGTTTTCATAATAAAAACTTATTTTATTCTTTTTATATAGACAGAAATCGTCTGCCTTTGCCTTCTTATATAAAGCTGTATATTCATTGTCCAGTTCCAGGAAGGAGGGCGCATCCCCCATGATAGGACTACACATTCCTGTTGCCGGAGACGCGCGGGAAGAATGTATAAAATACACGTGCGATGTTCTGCTTTCGCCATTAGGTTTGAAAAGTTCGCTCTTAAGAGAAAAACCATTGGACAGAAAAATAACTCCCTTGGTTATTCACTACGGGGAACTCTCAGTTTCCGAAACCTGGTTGAATTATGTGAGTGCCGGGGGAATTATTATAGCCATTCTGGATTCTTATGCGTCAGCCATAAAATCCCAATCTCGCTCATCGCCGCGGGATGAGGGAAATCCAAAAGACCTATTTACTGAAAACTATGGCAGATACTACGTGAATGGAAATGGCAAGAGGGTTCCTTTCTATTTTGGCAACATGTCGCTTCGGGATGATTCTGGAAGTCATTTATATTTTCTCGAGGACGGAGTCACTCCTGTGGCGAGCATGAAGAAAGAAGGAGAAGGGGTATTCATAAAGCTGAGTATTGATATCATACGATCAACATCATTCTTGCTTTTCGAAAAACATGAACTAATCAAGGAGGAAAAAGACGACGCGAAGTTCTCTTGCAATGAATACGCGTTGTTGCTTCGCGAATTAATTGCCCAAGGATGTCAAGAACTCGGCATACCTTTAATCCGCATATGTGCTTGGCCTTCCAATAAACCATTTGCTGTGTGCCTTTGCCATGATGTGGACTGGATTTCAAACTGGCGCCTGCGTCTTTTTGAGATCAAAAAACAAATATTCAGATCAATGCAACTCGGTAGGGAGCGAAAGTTTAGGAAAGCAATTGCCGACTTTTTGAATGAACTTCTCTTCCGTCCGAACCGGGCAGATATGCGTAGCAGCATAAAAGATGTAATCAAATTCGAAAGAAGTCTTGGTTTCAATTCGACATTCTTCTTTTTCGGCAACACCCGCACGAGAAACTTTTTCTCAGGGGACAGGTCCTATGTCACCGCCAGGGAAGCTTCCTTTTTGGAGCATTTGTCTGACCTGAGCGTAGAAATCGGACTGCATGGCAGCTACGCTTCCTATATTGACGGTCCTATGCTTGCTGCTGAAAAAAAGACGCTTGAATCCAGTGGGATCCCTGCCCGAGGCATTAGACAACACTGTCAGAGATTTGACGCAGGAGAAACATGGAAGGCTCAAGAGTTCGCAGGCTTCGAATACGACGCTACCCGCATGGACTGTGCCTTCTGTTTCCCTTTTGAAGTTTTTCATTCAAAAAAGAATCCCGAAAAAAATAGAATCGTTGAAATACCATTATCCTTAATGGATGAGAGTATGACGCGCTATCCTAATCCTTCGATTCTCATTGACAAGAGGCGAGAGTTCTTAGAGGACGTTAAGAATCTTACAGACGCAGTGAATGCCTACAGTGGTGTTCTTTCACTTCTTTGGCATCCTTTCGAAAAATATCAAGGGTGCCTGTCTGGTTATCATGATATATTACGGTATATCAATACATTTTCCCCTTATGTAACAACCTGCTCCGGGCTTTTGGATTGGTGGCAACGGAGGTCTTCCGTCTTAGTGCACTGTCAGAGGCAAGACAATGGTGCTTTTGCGGTAAAAATGTGCGCGACAGCGGATATCTCCAATTTATGTTTTGCGATTGGCAATTTGCAAAAGACGTCTCGCATTAACGGTCCGTTGCAACCCAAATTGGATAATAGGCCGGGTGACGTCTTTTTCGAAATAGCCAAGCTCAAAAAGGGAGAGGACGTGCTGATAGAAATAGCCGTGTGATTGACAAGAAATGGCCTTTTGAGAATGATAAAAGGGCAAAAATATGAAAGCCAAATCTTACGGAAAAAGAGAGAGACGTTATTGAAAAATACAGATAACACAGAACAACGATCTCAACCATCTGAAGATGAACATGGTAAGAGGAAAATATCGCCATTTGGGCATTTGTTCAGAGTTAAGGGTTAAATGTAGTGGGCGAGGAGTCGGCGGCTGGCGGAATCGAGTCGGCGCGTATCCGGGATAAGGTATCGGATCCGGTAAGCGTCAATAATAAGAATCCGGTAGAAGCTCAGCCGGTGGATATCGTCTTCATCATTAAGGATAAAACAGGTCTCACCCCGGTCGGTTTCAACCTGCCACTCCGATGGTTCAAAGCGCGATGATATCCCCATAATCTTTTTAATGATCGGAAGAAATTCACGAACACCCAATTCTTCCGACAGTATGTGACGAACCCGGCCGGGCAGGTGATGCAAATCCTCGATGCAGATCACTTCATTACCATCCGCGTCACAAATGGAAACCCAGTGTTCCGGATCAGAAATCGGGAATATGCGGATTGGCTTCACGTCAATGTGCTCCCGCCCCTCTTGATCACAAAGCACCAACCGGCCCAAAGAATCCCGGGAAAGAGAAAAACCTTCTTTCAGATCCACATCATCCCTCTTCTCGTGGTGCTCGTCATTTTTCTCATGAAAATTTTTCACGCACAAAATCCTTTCATCCCTGTGCCATTGATTGGGCCATCTCCAGGTTTACCCGATGCAATCGGGCATACGACCCTTGCTTTTCAAGCAACTCAGCGTGACGACCGACTTCAATGATGTGACCACGTTCGATAACCACCAAACGGTCGGCGCGCCGGAGCGTGCTTAACCGGTGAGCAATCGCTATGGTTGTCCGTCCCTGCACAAGATTTTCAAGCGCCCGTTGAATCTCTTTCTCCGTTTCCACATCCACGGAAGAGGTTGCCTCATCAAGAATGAGTATAGCCGGATCGATAAGAAGCGCCCGGGCAATGCCGATTCGCTGGCGCTCGCCTCCGGAGAGAAATTGACCGCGCTCGCCCGTCAGGGTATCGTAGCCATCGGGAAGTCTGAGAATAAACTCGTGAGCGCAGGCGGCTCGCGCCGCCCTGATAATTTCGCTTCGCGTGGCATCGGGCTTACCATAGGCGATATTTTCGGCAATGGTCCCGTAAAATAAAAAAGATTCCTGCAAAACGATCCCGATATTATGCCGGTATCCTTCGATGGAAAACCGTCTGATGTCAATACCATCAACCATAAGCGCGCCCTCGGACACATCATAGAACCGACACACCAAATTAATCAAAGTACTTTTGCCCGCGCCCGTGGGCCCCACCAAACCGATCATCTCTCCCGGCCGGATTTTTAAATTAACGTTGTCAATCACCTTGCGACTGCCGTAACGAAACCCAACCTGGGAAAATTCGATCTCGCCCCGAAATCGTCCGGGAATGATCGGATTAACAACCTCGGGAACACTCGGCACTCGATCTATAATTTCAAACACCCGGTGCGCGCTCGCGGCCGTGCGCTGTACCGCTGCAACCATCCTAATCATCGCCTCTAACCGAGCGTAAAACCGGCCGATATACGCCAGGAATGCGGTGAGAACACCCACCGTAATGTGGTGATGAAAAACCTGCCAGGCGCCAAAGATCCAGACAACCAGCAAACCGGCATCCGTGAGCAAGGTCACCATCGGCCCAAAAAAAGACCAGGTGGTATTGATACGATCATTGGCCTGGAGAACCCGCGCGTTACATTCCTGAAATCGCCCGATTTCACGCTGTTCTTGAGCAAACGCCTTAACCACGCGAATGCCGGGAATCGTGTCCGCCAGCACGCTCGTCATGTCGGCCCAGGCGCGACTTCCCAGGGAAAAACCACGACGGAGAATCGTCCTTACCCGATAGGTAAGCCACAGGATCAAAGGAAACGGGCAGAGCGTTACCAGCGCCAGAAAAGGGTTGATGCTTAAAAGAATGCCCGCGGTCATGATGATCATCAGCACATCCGAGCCAAACTCCATTAAATGAACGGACAAGAAATAACAAATACGGTCGCTATCAGTACTGACCCGAGAAATAAGGTCCCCGGTCCTTTTCTCCCCGAAAAACTCTATGGATAAGCGGTGCAAATGGGTATAGGTAATGGTTCTCAAGTTGGCGCTGACACGCTCGCTGACCCATGCCAGAACATAGGTGCGCGCCCACCCGAGAAGCCAGGCAAGAAGCGAAGCGCCTGCCAAACCGAAGAGGTACCATCCCACCAGATGGAAATCAACCGTCTTCCCGCTTTGATAAGGGATCAGGACCTTATCAAGGAGCGGCATGGTAATATAAGGCGGTACCAGACCGGCGGCGATACTGCCCACACTCAGCAAAAACCCTAAGATGACCATGCCGGTCCACGGCCGGGCAAATTTAAACAACCGGAATAACGATCGTGCCGGCGGAGGAGCAGCCGCGGGAGCGTAGTCCAACAATACCCCCGTGGTAGTTTCCGTTAGGGATAAAGTCGCGTCGGCTTTTTCTTTATCGCTTTCCTTAAGGTCAAGAAAGCGTTCTACCAGACGATGCGCGTTGTTTTTTTGACTGGCGGTGAACTTCCACTGGCAAAGCAGATGAGAGGTATCGAGAAGATGAAGGGTTCCAATTCCTTTGTGTTCAGTAGCCCGTAAAGAGACGATTGAGGTAAGCAACCAGGTCTTGAAAACTCTATCGCTATCGGGCGTGTCCCCTTTTTTTGACCTTCTTAATAACTTTGAAACAAATGATCGTGAAAAAGCGTGATGCTTTGCCTGAGGCCGGGGTTGAACGCTGATCAGCCCGCGGTTGGTGAGGACGACCAAGCTACAGGCAAAGTGAAGACGGCTGTCTAAGTCCGGCGCAAACCAGGCTAACGGGATCTCACTCTCGCTTAAAAGACCCTTTATCTGTGCGTGGAACTCAACCGGAAATTCCCTGTTCTCCGACACCTGATGACGCTCCTTCTTTTATGCTGAAATGACTTGATTGAGAACTCGAAAGAAACCGTGACCTTTCATGCAGGATGCGGATAGGCACTGAGGTAATTTTGAAGATGCGCTATGGTTTCATCAACAACATCCGCCTGGATCACCACTAAGGTGTTAGGACGCAAAAACCGCAGGCCTTGGTCGATTGCGTTGAGTGAACCATAGACCTCCATGACTTCCTTAACACGCGCCGTGCCGTTCATACCCTTGCGAAACAAACCGATAATTTCTCCTTTTTCCCGCCCCCGCATATAGTGACCTTCATAGAGGATAACCGAGTCAAACGCTTCACCAAGAAGTAATCCTTGAAGAATAATATCGGAATCACGCCGGTCGCCCGCGGTGGAGTAAACAATGGTGCGATGAGGCGGCGGAAAATTATCAAGGGCTTCGATGATAGCTTCCAACGACGAGGCATTATGCCCATAATCAACGACCATGGTAGCGCCATTGAGCTTGACCAGATTAAACCGGCCCGGAACGTTGTCGATATCAGCGGTAAAGGATGCCACCGCGGCCACGATTTTTTCCCGGGGTATCCCCAAAGACCACGCCGCCGCGATTGCCGCCAACGCGTTTTCGATCTGGAATCGCACTCTGCCGTTCAGGGTAAGGGGTACGCGGTCAAGTGAGACCAGGTGTTGCTCTTGATCTCCGTCGGCAAGGATAACCGCGTCATGTCGCATAAACACCGCCCGACCGGATTTGCGGCAATGTTCCACGATCAGCCGGTGCTCTCCGTTGCAGGCAAAAAATACTACCCGGCCCGGGCAGTAGGGTGCCATCGCTGCCACCAAAGGATCAGCGGCATTCAGCACCGCGGTACCCGTCCCGGGTTTAACCGCTTCTACCACCGTTCTTTTTACCGTTGCCAATTTTTCCACGGTGTCGATGTCGTACTGATCGAGATGATCTCCCTGGCCGATGTTGGTTACGACCCCGACATCGCAGAAATCAAACCCTAACCCTTCACGGAGAATACCGCCTCGCGCCGTTTCCAAAACAGCGGCTTCGACAACCGGATTCAACAAAACTCCCCGCGCGCTCTGAGGCCCGCTGCAATCCCCATTGTCAATCCGACGTCCGTCTATGTAAACGCCGTCAGTACACGCCATTCCCACCTTAAAACCACTGCTGTTGAGGATATGGGCGATAAACCGAGTTGTCGTGGTCTTGCCGTTTACGCCGGTTACGGCAACGATTGGAATTCTTCCGGTTTCGTCTTCAGCAAACAACGTGGAGATGATTGCCTCCCCCACGGGCCTCGCAATCCCGTGAGAAGGCTGGGTGTGCATCCGTAAGCCGGGAGCGGCATTAACTTCCACGATCGCTCCTCCCTGTTCTCCAAGCGGATAACTGATATCGGAAACAACCAGGTCGACCCCCGCCACATCCAAACCAACGACCCGGGCGGCATCAATCACGGCCGTGGCCGCCTCAGGATGAACATCATCGGTCACATCAACCGCAGTTCCCCCGGTGCTGAGATTGGCATTGCGGCGAATAAGAACCATCGTCCCCGCGGGAGGTATCGACTGCACGGTAAACCCCTGTTCGGCGAGCACGGCCATTGAGACCGAATCGACGGGGATTTTACTCAGGGGAAGCGCGTGGTGACTGCCCCGAAAAGGGTTTTCATTCTCCTTCTCGATCAGCTCCGAAACCGTATGCGTTCCATCCCCAATCACGTGAGCAGGCTCCCTCCGCGCCGCGGCAACCAATCGATCTCCCACCACTAACAGACGATAATCCTGCCCGGGAATAAATTTCTCGACCAGGACCGATGACCCTTCGGAGGCTGCGGAGGTATATGCGGTCATGACCTCTTCCCGGCACGTGAGATTCACGGACACACCTCGTCCTTTATTGCCATCGAGCGGTTTGACGACCACCGGGAGACCAAAGTCACTCGCCGCCGCCCAGGCATCTTCTTCATTGTGTACGATCCGGCCTTTCGGCACCGGAACTCCCACTGCCTTCAAAAGCATTTTGGTTACTTCTTTATCCTGAGCAATCTCTTCGGCAACCGCCTTGGTTTGATCGGTCTCAGAAGCAAGGATGCGACGCTGGCGACAGCCGTGTCCAAACATGACAAGACTGCCGGAATTAAGTCTGCGCACCGGGATAAGCCGGGCGCGGGCAGCGTCTACAATTGCCCGGGTACTTGGCCCCAAACAAATATCCTGGGCGATATCTTTTAAGCGGTTTATCTCTCGTGATATATCAAAAGGGATATCATGAACTGCTAAAAAACAAATCTCAGCAGCTATTTTCAAACACTCTTTAGCGAGGGTCTCTTCTTCATATTCTATGGCAACTTTGTAGACTCCTTGTTCAGATGTTTCCCGGCTTTTCCCATAACCAACATTGGTTCCTGCTAAGGTTTGCAGCTCTAAGGTAATATGTTCCAAGATGTGAGCGAGATACGTGCCGTCATGCAAGCGGGCGAAAAACCCACCACGCTCACCGCAACTGCAGCGGTGTTCGATCATGGTGGGCAACCAGGTCATAAGGCGTTCGTTGAATCCCGGTATCTCATTGGAAGGAATATCATTAAACTGTTTAAGGTCCACCCATACCTCGAGTACCGGGAAATTTGCCCAAATATTAGGGCCTCGCAAGGGCAGCACCTTACGGATTTCAATGAAGGGTAACGTGCTGATTTTATTGTCATTAGCACCATCATCCTTGTCCATACGAATCCTTTCCAAACATCAGTTATTGAAAATAATTATCCCCGCGAAATTATTATCCCTTTGTGATTTTTTTTAATTAAACAAAAAAATAAATGATTAACTTTATCGAAATTTAATACTTTTTCAAGAAAATTATAGTAAGCTTTGAAAAGAACCCTTCAAAAATATCGGGTTTTTTAAGGGATAAAGGAAATTTCCTTTTATTTTGGCAAAAGGAAATTATCTTCTGGAACATTTTGATTTTAATTGGTTTTTTGTATTTGATTTTTAAAACGGCTGGGTGATTATTCTTGCTTCATTCGGGATAAATATTTTTTTAATTGTTTTCAGTTGGTTAGAGCTAAAAAAAACAAAGCTCAAAAAAATTGAACCGTGTTCAAAAAAATGATACTTTTGAAGGCAGGAAAAATATGTCTCTATAATTTAAGGAGGCGACGATGAAAAAAATATCTTTTATACTTATTAGCTTTCTTTTATTTTTTGCTGCATCCGGTAATGCCGGCTTGTTGGATACTGTTAAGCAGGGGACGGGGATTCCCCAGCAGAAAAGCTCGGATGATAGCACCATCGCTTCCGGCCTGAAAGAAGCCCTCTCCATCGGGACTAAAAACGCGGTAACGTCTGTTTCTCGAACGGACGGTTATTTTGGCAACGCGATTATTAAGATTCTTATGCCCGAAAAAATACAGAATGTTGCCGGTGTGCTGGGAAAGTTGGGCTACCAAAAGCAGGTGGATGATTTTATTCTCAGCATGAACCGGGCCGCGGAAAAAGCCGCTCCCCAAGCCGCGTCTCTTTTTGTCGGCGCGATCAAGGAAATGACCTTGGAAGACGCCAAAGGAATCCTTGCGGGTGGTGATACGTCCGCGACCGATTACTTCAAGAGAAAAACCTCGGATAACATTTATACGGCCTTTAAGCCCATTATTTCTTCAAGCATGAATGATGTCGGAGTTACCCGTTCCTATAAAGCAATGATGGACAAATACACCGCCTTACCGTTTACGAAGTCACAGTCCCTTGACCTTGACCATTACGTAACCAACAAGGGGATGGACGGTCTTTTTTATATGATCGGACAGGAAGAGAAAAAGATCAGAACCAACCCGGCGGCACGGGTTACCGACCTTTTAAAAAAGGTGTTTGGGAAATAAAAGCAAAGCGCTTTCTCTACTCAATTAATAAAAAGGCCTGAGAAAAAACTCTAAGGCCTTTTCTATTCTTCCCGAATTTTTCCCCCTTCATTGTTTCCCCAAAATTATTAAACCGTTCAAGGTGGTTAACAATTACTCCAATGGTCCTTGGTTTTGCAATAGAGTCTTATACATTGACATTCGCGTCGGGTTATGGTAAAAATATAAACAATTAATATCGTGTTCCCTCAAGACCAGGAATTTAAAAAAATACTACCAACATGCTGAATACCTCACTAACGTTTTATTTGGGATGAGAACTCCATAAAGCTAAAAATCAATTTAGTCCCTTATGGTGTGCGGTATAACAGGTGTCCGGCGGGCTTGTGAACGTCCCTTCGGCAAAGCAGATTTGGGGTTTCAGTTGCTGGTAGGAGAAAATATTACTCCAGGGAAAAGGAGAATCGACATGTGGAAATTAATTTGTACAAGTTTGTTAGCAGTATTATTACTCTCTTCCTGCTATAGCAAAAAGACTGTTTCCAATGCCTTAGAAGAACTTCCTCCCCGGGTTGAAGATATTATCGTTACCCCCCTTGATATTCCGGTTGATTATGAAGTTATAGGACAAGTTGAGGTGACGAAAGGGAGGACAACAGATATTAAGGGACTCTATCAAGAATTAGGGAACGAATGCAGCAAGATGGGAGGTGATATGGTAATCAATGTCAAAGCCAGCCAGGAAACAGGAGACACACGCAAAGCCTACCCCGCTCTTCCAAAGGGTTACGGAGAAAGTTCCTTCGACACCCCAATGTACGCTGTGCCTTATGCCTGGGGAAAAGGTACAATAATAAAATTAAAAGATGAAAGTAAAAGAAAAGCCTATTGGGATGCTAAAAAGAAGGACCATCTGGGAGAAGCATGTTCAATTGTTGGTTTGCCGAATCCTTAAGCGTGCCCTATTAAATTCCTTCTTCCTGTAGCATATGTTAACTGATCTGGTCAAGTAAAAATGGACACCCAGTTAAGCGACTTTTTGCAAAGTAAAATTACTTTCAAAAGTATTTGGGGTTTTGTATCCCAAAAACGAATGGAGACGGTGACTGTT
>Ga0068714_10004280_pt1 | contig 16144 bp, 13 predicted proteins | sample MTBNYHSulfiMetaG_FD_62988 | JGI IMG/M metagenome (GOLD analysis project Ga0068714, IMG submission 62988) | Enrichment culture microbial communities from rom New York Harbor, USA that are MTBE-degrading - MTBE-NYH (New York Harbor Sulfidogenic)... | ecosystem: Environmental > Aquatic > Marine >...
TCGCAAGCATCCAACCGGTGCCGTACTTGCTCCCGGTTTCCTCGTCAGAAACCATGCACAAGCTAAGGGTGCCGGGGATCGAATCCCCTAAGAGGTCCCGGATGCACTGGAAGGCCAGTATAGACGCTGCCAGGCCGGCCTTCATATCGCAAGCTCCCCGGCCCCAGATCCTCTCATCTCGAATCACAGCGGACAGCGGGTGGGCGGTCCAGCCATCGCCAACAGGGAATGTATCCAGGTGCCCGTTGAGGATGAGGTGGGGACTGCCGCTACCGGTTTGGCAGAGAAGGTTCACCACTCCGGGCCTTGGCTCGTACCACTGCGGCTCCGTTCCACGGGCACGAAGATCCTGGGCCACCAGGGCAGCGATTTCGGATGTGATCCCTGGTGGATTCTCAGAAGGAACACGTATCAGCTCTTGACAGAGGCGGGTCAATTCCTGGTGTCGTCCCGCCAACAGCTTACATATCGTGCTCTCCAGTCGCGGCAGGGGGGTCAGGGCAATACACTCCCTTACTTCAGTACCTGGTTCAAGACCCGCAGGAAGTTGCCACCCAGTATGGCCTCGATCTCGCCGTCATGGTATCCCCGGGCTACCAGCCCTCTCGTGAAATTGGGCAGTAACGACACCGATGAGAGCTCTGCAGGGTACGCAAAGTCGAAGCCATAGGTGGTCCCTCGCCAGATGGCACTGTACAGCTCCTCCGGAAAGCGCGCGGCCTCGTTTAGGTCCAGACCAAGGCCGACGTGCTCGGTGCCAACCAGCCGGGAGATGTAGTCTACGTGATTCAAGAGATCATCGAGCGAGCCGGCCAGCTCCCAACGACCAGGCGTCTCCTCGTTAGTGGTGAAGTTCATCGTCAGGCCGACCACACCGCCCTTTGCTGCCAGGGCACGGATCTGATCATCCGTAAGGTTACGCGGGTGCTGGCAGATAGCCCGCGCGTTTGAGTGGGAGGCGATCACGGGGCTCTCGGATACGCTCAGAATGTCCCAGAAGGCCGCTTCCTGAGCGTGGGAAACATCAACCACCATACCTAAGCGATTGAGCTCCCGTATCATGGTCACTCCTGCATTGGAGAGGCCAGCGTTACCCCGCTCCCAGGTGCCATCCGCAAGCATATTGCGCATGATCCAGGCCGGCTGCACAATGCGGACCCCCAGAAGATGAAACACGCGCAACGCGCACGGCGAGCCCTGAACCATATCTGCACCCTCAAGACCAAGGAGAACCGCCAGCCGGCCGCCGGCCAGTGCCTGGCGAATGCCGGCGTAGTCGGTGACTATCGCGGCCTCTTCGGGACACTCGGCTATGTCGTCATACAAGTAGGCCACCAGTTCAAGGCTGCGTTTGAGCGGATCCGACCCCGATGTATGAAGCAGCTGGACAGGGAAGGTACTGTGCAGTGAAGTGCCGCCGACCGTTGCACAGAGCACATCCACACCTCCGCGCCGAAGTAGTGGAAGATGCCTGTCTGCGGCCACTCGTTTGGCGCCGCGACTACGCTGCTCGGCAACGTCTATGGAGAGAACGTCTTCATGAATGAGCACCACAGTCGAGTTAGTATGAAGCGCTATTGCACGTTCCTCGTCGCTCTTGTCCAGCTGCAACTGCGACTCCCTCCTCGATGTTCAGGTGCGCGTGCTCAGGAGCAGATCAGAAGTTCTCTGTACCTCGGGTCATTGGCTGTGGCTGAAAAGCTTCTCAACCAGGGCCCGAGAAGGCGGCGCCGTGCGCAAGCTGACCACGACCATGACTATGGTGCTTGTGACGACGCCGACGACCGTGCTCTCAAATGGGGTCATCTTCCATGGGAAGAGACAGATGATGGAGACCACAAACCCCACAATCATTGACCAGACCGCCCCCGCGGCGGTGGAACGCTTCCAGTAGAGGGCAGCCAGGTAGGGCACAAACGCAGCCGACGTGTATACGGCAACTCCCGAATAGAGAATCAGCGAGAGGAACTGCGGCGGGCGCACAATGGCGAGAAATGCAGAAAGGGCTCCGAAGACCACAACCGCCACTCGGCCCAAACGTAAAGCCGTCCTCTCGATATCTGGCGAATCGGGGTCGCCTCCTCTGATCGGCACGTATACCTTCCGGTAGATGTCGTTGGAGACGCTGTGTGAGACAGAAATGAGAAGCGCATCCACGGTTGACATAATCGCAGCGGTCAGGCCCACGAGGACAAAGGCGGCAAGCCCAGGATGGAGTATTCGTTGAGCAAGTGCGATGACCACGTTATCGGCAACAACCGAGGGCCCCAGAAGGACGCGGCCGATCAGGCCGGAAGTGGTCATGATCGTGGCTACTGCATAGGTTACCAGGAAGGATAACAGAACCACTTTGATCTGTGAGACGTCCTTCAAGCTGAACCACCGGTTGGCCGTATATGCCTGAACCGTCAGATTCAGGATGAAGAAGAGGACCGTCCCTATCGAAACGGCAAAACTGAAGTACTGCGGGTTGAAGGCGTCCATTAGAACAGGGTTCTCGGCAGCCAGTGCGGAGTTAAGCTGCGCCAGGCCACCAACCAAGGATAGACCGCGCGGCACTACGAGCAGGCAGACAAGCACCATGAATATGGCCTGAGCGGCGTCTGTAAGAATCTGCGCGTGCTGACCACCTGCGCCGAGGTATAGGATCACGAGAACGCACGATATCGTGACCCCTAACCAATAGGGGATACCCGCCACCCCTTGGATCAACAGGCCGGCAGCTTTGAACTGCGCCATCATTACAGGAACCAGGCTGATAGCCAAAATAGAGGTAAGCAGGGTGCGCACGCTGTTGCTCTCGAACCGGTCGCCGAGCAGGTCGGGAACCGTGTAGGATCCCATGAGTTGCGAGAACACCCGCGTCTTGCGAGCGACAAGGATAACGGACAACCCGGAGGCGAGGATCGCTCCAACCCAGATCCAGAACCCGGACCATCCGAACTTGTAAGCCAGGCCAGGGACACCCATGAACGCGCTTCCTGACAGGCGCGAGGACATTACGCTCAAGCCGATGATTAGTCCTCCATAGCGAGCCCCGGCGATCGTGAAGTCACGGAAGCTCTTGGTCCGTTTCGCACCAATCCAGGCAAGACAAACCATGATTCCCGAATACAGAGCCACTGCGAGCAGTGTCCACCTATCCACGACAGTTCACCTCCTCGCTGCTATTGATGTTGTTTTCCGTCGAGGCTAACCTTCGGAAGGGCATATGTGATGTAGGCGACGATCATTAAGGCCTCGACGATCCATGACGCTACCAACAACCAGAACATCAGGCCCATCAGGTTCACACCTCCTTCTCTCAGTGAGGTCATTGGTGCTGTCGAGTCAGTCGGGTTGCACGTACGTTAAGGACCATGTCCTGACCTTTGTGCAGAGGAACAAATCCAGACAAACCCGGCCGAGGGAAACACCATGGGTTTTTAGTGAAAAGATTGCGACTCGCAGCGTAGGGCCGGGGAGTAAACGTTGTAGGCCTATGCACAAAAGGGTACTGTGAAAGGCTCGACCACCGCTATCCCTTGGCGAGTGGTCTTTGCGTCGAATCCGCAGCTCGACGATAAGCTCTGGCGGTATGGCTTAGCTGAAGCAGCAAGAGATCACGGGGCAGGTTGGGAGACAGACCGGTGAGCCGATGGATCTGGTTGAGCCGGTACCTCAAGGTATTACGGTGAATGTGGAGAGCACGCGCAGTTTCCTTCATATTCATTCCCCGCGCTGTGAATTCGCCGATTGTCGCGAAAAGCACATCCCCGGACGGTGTATCTTCCAGCGCATCGATCACTATGCTCAACAGGTGGCCATTGGGGCCCGCAGCTACGTCCAATGCAAGAATGTCCGGATAGAGCCTATCGATGGTATGCGTCGCGCCCCGGCCATATAGAGCCTTCCCAATGTGCAGTGCCTGCAGCGCCTCGTGATAGGCGCGGCTGTAGTCCTTCAATTGAAGGCATGGCTTGCTCATTCCAGCCGTGACGGTAAGACCTATCTCAGCCTTGACCCGACGTTGCAGCTCTGCAAAGACCTGGGTAAGCTGAGAGGAATCGCCCCCGTCTTGTAGGGACGTGGAGGAGAGGCACGGTATTATCACTATGCGGTCTGGGTGCAGTTCCAAGGTCATGTCTTGCGGGTTCGCAAAGATGGCCCGAGCGTGTCCGTAGAAAACAAGCTTAGTCCTCTGGTTAAGACGCTCAGCGTCCATCGGGTCCTTCCCTAGACGGATGTTGTCTTGCGCGGTGCTCCCGTACCCATCTATCTCCGCTACCACCACAGAGCGTGGCAGCGACATGTCCAAACCGCAGGCCGATGCCCGCTCCTGCCACGGATCACCTTCGTTGATGGTCCCGGCAATCAGGCTACTCACAAAAGCCTTGCGGACCATCTCCTGCAACTGCATGCGCTCTCGCAGTGCCTCGTTTTCCAAGGCAAGTTCGGTCAACGCTCTTACCACGTAGGCGTAACGCCTGACCTCCGCCGGATCGCCGCTTAGCCCGATGACACCAACAGGACGGCCATGCAGCATGATAGGCAAACCAATACCCGGCTTGGTACCGCTTGGCGGCGTCGCGTCGTCCGGACGCACCTCCACCGGCTTACCGGTTGCCAGGATCTGTGCTGCGGCAGAGTGGTACGTGCCAAGCCGAGTGCTATCTCCAGACCCGACAATAACCGCTCTGTCGTCCATGATGTTGCAGCTGAACGGTAGCACGGCCATCAGTTTGTCAACTGTTGACTGAGCCAACTCAGAGGATATCCTCAACAGCTCTCAGCTCCCACGAGGAACGAAGATCACTCGATGACAGCTTCGCCAACAGGGCTGCTCTGACCTACTTCAATGAGGTTTTGCCGCTCCCGGGCGTGCACTACGGCGCCGTCGGTCCCGTAACGTCGCACCGTCACCGCGCGTCCGAGCAGTCTCAATGCCTCGCCCCGGAGAGAGGCCTGATCGCGGGGTCAACGAAGCCACCCATGCGCAGGTGCCCGAGCGTCGCCGGTGATCACGACGGATATCTTCCCCTCTCGGCCGCCCGGACAGCTATGCGGTCTTCTCGATTACGCCGGGGGCTGCGGCAGGCCTTCAAAGGTCGGCGAAGCAGCCACGCGGGATTTCGAAGGGCATCGCCTGACGGCGCGGGACGCTTGCTCAGGAGGTTAGGCCCGGTTGCGTGCTTCTATGACCACCTTGTCGACCGAGCTGAGGCTATCGTGGACCAGTGCTTGCGCGAGTCCCAGCGTATCCGCAAGCGAGGCGCCCGTTATGCCAACTCCTTGCGGCAGCTTCACGCCCGTCCTTGCCCATTGCCCGCAGAAAAGGCCCTCCGAGGCTGCGGTTGCGCACTTCAGGGCGCAGCTTGCCTTGGCACCGTCACAGATGACTCCAAATAGGTTCCCCATCACTAACTGAGCAGCAGCCTCTAGCTGCTCTATCTCCCCCCCCAGAAGCCAGCACACGGCGGCCGCGACGCCGGCCGCCGCACTCGTGGATCCGCAGACCGGCGCAATCTCACCGACAAACGCATGAATATATAGGTTGGTCGCGTGAGCCAGCACAAGGGCCGTCTTCTGTGCTTGAGGGGCTGCCTCGATGGCGGAAGCGGCTAAGGCTATCGGAATCGCCAGGGTGATCCCCTGGTTGCCGCTTCCGGCGCTCGTCAGGACCGGCCACGCCACTCCCGCCATGCGTGCGTAGACCGCGGCGGATACCAGCGATCTAGCCTTGTGGCTGAGCGGCGGGGACACACCTTCGCTGTCAAGCTGGAGCAGCCTCCATCCCAGAGGCGGATTCCCAAGCGGCGTGTCGATAGGATAGCCGCACGAAACCATCGTCTCCGCCAGCCTCAGGTTCGAGGCTGCGCCTTTCCGAAGATACGCACAGTCGTCCGGCGGGACGGCAAGCGCCGCTCTGACCAGACGCGCAAAGGGCCATCCGAGCAGTGCGCGGAGGTTCCCCTGCTCCCCGAAAGAGCCAGAGCTCTGCGCGTCGCCAGCGATGGGTTGGCCAGAGACGAGCCTCTTGCCGTCGAGACTAACGACTGTGAACCGGCAGTGGCCGCCGTCGATCGTCACCTCGGCCTGGTGACCGCCTGCCGTGGCCAGGACGTGGATGAACACCCCGGACCTTGAGTAGTCGGCCCTTGCCGACACCCGGGCCTGATCAAGCAGCGCGTGGGCGGCCGCAACCTTGTCCGGGACTATGTCCCTCAGTATTCCCAGCTGAGCCTCAGCACGACCGACGGCAGCACCAAGAGCAGCCGCCACTGCTGGACCCTTGCGGGAGGTACCGGGCAGACCAACGCCCAGGGCGTTCTTGAATACCCCAGAGCTTACGGAGACCTCGATATGCTCCGGAAGGCGACCCAGGGACTGAGCTGCCACTGCCGCGGCGAGCGCAATCGCGCCAGGCTCAGTGCATGCAGTGGCGGTCTGAGCCCCCTGCAGGATCAGATGTGATAGCTTTGCCGAATCGGTCACCGCAGGATCCCCCCGCCTGAGCGTTCTTGTGATGTTCAGTCCTGTGTCTGAGGAAACACACGAGCCCCGTCCTGATGCCCATGTACGAGATCTGACAGCGGGGCGGCATCCGCGGGGCTCGTTCCCGGCTCTAGTCAGGCAGGATCTGACCGTCCCGGATAATCACCCTGCCGTCGATAGCCAGCGTAGGCTTGAGGATTGCCCCGTCCACGTGAATCGGCGCCTTGACTTTACCCCCCATCGACATGTTGTCACCGAATGCGAAGTGAATTGTTCCCAGGACTTTCTCAACTTCCACGAGGCTACCGGACAGGCTTGCGTTCTCGTTTGTTCCTATGCCGAGCTCAGCGAGATTCCAGGCACCGCTGTCCTGCGCCTTCTCAAGCATCTCCTCAAGCTCTCTAGCTGCCCGCCCGCCCCGCAGCTCTTGGAGGACTCCGTTACGGACCACAGCGAAGATCGGCTCGTCCAGCTCCTTGATGCCCGCCATTGCCCCGTCGACAACGATTGTTCCGTTACCCGTGCCCTCGATTGGGGCAATATAGGCTTCGCCGGCAGGGAGATTCCCGAAGCTTCCGGCCGCATGCAGGATGCCGGTGTCTGCGTGGGCGTTTCGGCCTTGAATGGAGACCGTTACGTCCGTTCCACCGGGAGACTCGACGTGCGCGACGCTGCCGCTGTTCAGCAACCCGGTAAGGCGGTTGGTGATGCCGGCGATCCGGGCGTAGTCGCTGCCCATCGTCCGCTGCATGATGTCAAGGGTGACCCCGGGCATGGTGGCGATCCTTGCGCCTGCCTTACTGGCCTCCCGGCGTGCATCGGTGTGAGACAGGGATTTGGTCGTGGGGGCGACCACTACGCCGGCAGACCGCATGGCAACTGCGACAGCTTGCGGGGGTTCCTCGCCGTTCAGCTGCCGCTCAACGATCTCCATGATCATGCCCTCAGCTCCGATGTCACGGCACGAGCGAAAGAGCGCTTCACCGATTTTCCGTGACTTCGCGTCGACGATTATGAGGACTTCTTCGCCCTTTTGCACCCCCATGCAGTCCTTGATGACGCGGTCACTTGCGATACTGAGAGCGGTGGCTGCCGACTGCGCACTCACGGCTTGGTCCTCTGGAGGTCTACCAGGCCACTGACAACCGCGTCAAGCATAGCGATGAACGCCTTCTCATCAGTCATCACGTTGTACTTCTCGCGCTCGATCAACTCGACAAGCGCTTCCATCCTGTCGTCAGCGACAAGCCCGTTCTTCTTCAGGACCTGATACCACCGGCTTACGGAGTCAATCAGGCGCAAGGGACCGTACATCCTGGGTTCTTCAACGCAGCCCCGGGCCGAGACGGCCATGAAACTAAAGACGTCCAACACGTCGCCCCAGTTCATTTGGACTCCTCCCACACGTTATAGTGGGTTATCTCGCTGACCGGCCTGCGTTTGGGGGCTTTGGGCTCCTTGGCCGGGTAACCGACGCTTATCAGCAGGTCCGGCATGATGTGGCTCGGAAGACTGAGGATCTTGCTTATCGCGGGCCTGCTAAAGGATCGGATGACGCAGGTCCCCAATCCTTTTGCTGCCGCCATCAGCACCAGGTTCTCGGATGCCATTGAGATATCGTACGTGGCAAGCTCATCCCGCCCCAGCGGTCCGGCCTTGTCAAATGCCCGTTGACGGTCAGTGCACATCGCGACCACCACCGGAGGACTGCCGAACATCCCAGGGCTAAAGGCGTTGATCTGCTCGCGTATGCTCTTGTCCATCACGACGACAAACCGCCAAGCCTGAATGTTGCTCCCCGTTGGGGCCCAGATTGCCGCCTCAAGCAGTTCATTGATCGTTGCCTCGTCAACAGCGTCTTCCTTGTAGGCCCTTACAGACCTCCTCGACTTGATAACGTCCATCAGTGTGCTAGTCACTTCCTCACCTTCCTCGGAGGCGTCATGAACTTGATGCCGCTCTGCCTGTAGTTCATCAAAACAAGGCTCTGCGCCAGGTGAAGTGCTGCCGCTCCAGGACTAACCACCGGGACGAACACACCGGTGGCTGCCGAAACCTCTTTCTGGAGCCTCTCAGCAACACCAACCATACACGTGCATCCCAAGACGAGCACTTGGGCGCCGTCTTCCACGACGGCCAGCCGGGCAATGGACAAGAGCGCCTGGTATAGGTCTTCAGCCGAACCGCCGAGGTCCGCTACCGGTATCTCCACTGAGCGAACTGATACCATGTGCCCCGAACCGACGACTCCTTCGAACACCTCTCTGGTAACGCCTATGGTGTTCGTCAAGACAGTCAAGACCGAAAACCGTCCACCCAGCAGCAAACCGTATAGACTCCCGGCTTCGCCAACGCCGACCGCCGGGATCGACAGCACCTCTTTACATGCCTTGATTCCAGGGTCGACGGCGCAGTAGACCACAACCGCGTGGAAACCTTCGCGCTCCGCCCGCTCAGCCGCCTCGACAACGTATTGAGAGACCATCGCGCAGTCGTATTGACACTCGACGGACACGGGCCCGTGGGACAGAAACTCGACGTCGTACTCAAAACGAGGGTCGAGCGAGAACAATTGCATCTCCCTCGTGAGACCATCCACGTATGCGTCAGTCGCTACCGGGAGAATCACCTTGATCTTGAACACCTGGATTCTCCTCTCGGAAAAATAGTAGCCCGGCACCGGCTACCCGCCGCACGACGGGTAGCCGGCGGAGGCTCTCACCCAACCGTCACAGCACACAACAGCTACCTATGGTCTACCTACCGGACAACCTGCTCAATCGGCACGTGCTTGAAGTCAAACCCGTAGTGCGAAGGGCCAACGACTGCTATCCCTTGTGGGTTGTTGAAAGCCGGCCTCTTTGAAAGCCCGACGACGGAGACCTCTTCTCCGACGGCGAGGGTCGTATTGGTCGTGGGTTCTCCGGTCTTGCTGTATATCACCTCGATAATGTCAGGGCTGGTCACGTACACCTGCCCGTCCAGCCAGGAAACATGGTTCTCGTTCTTGAACCATATCTTGAGTTCGTGCCCCGCGTACGATCCCGTGCCCTTAATCGCGTGGGTCCCCCAGAAATAGCCCTGCTTGTCTTCCCAGTCTTTGCCTGAAACAACGCCCCGGAAGAGGACCCAACCGCGGAGCAGCTTCGCTGCTGCCTCGGCCGGGTCCGCACCGCCGGCCCTGGCCTCCCGCAGTGCCTTGCCGACCGCGATGCACTCGGATACTGTCCCGCGGACAAGCAGTTCCTTCACCTCTTTGCCGCTCATCACAAAGGCGGTCTGTCCCACCAGTCCAAATGCTACGGTGCTGATGGCCTTGCCCAGAGCCTCGGCGCAGGCATGGTTACGAACTTCCTCAATGAACGCGACGTTGCCCCATTCGTCGACGCTCGACATCGGGGCGAGCTTCTTCTCTGCGACCGAGGGTGTGGTCTGCGCCACCTCGGGAATCGCCCTGCCGGCATAGTCCCCATCAACGACCTGCTTGCCCAACCGGGCGGCCGCTGCGATGGGTGCCGGCGTGTTGAGACCACCGAGCTCGATAGGAACGATGGCATCGACCTTCTTGCCGAGAAACCTCTCGAGGGCCTTGACTGCTTCTGGCAGGACCTGCTGGACACGCTTCTCTGTCAGTCCCATTTGCTCCATTTTCGCCTTTAACTCCGGAGTGACGGGCGCAATCGAGCCCATGTAGAAACACGTGCACACAGTGGCGTCGTCCGCAAGATCATCGGCGTCCACAAGCTCTATCTTGCCGACAGCCTTCAAAGCTCCCCCCAAGAGCTCGATACCCCTGTCGGGGCTACCGCCTCCTCCAGTTCCGAAGAACGCTGCACCCCGTACCAGATCCTCCACTTCCTGCATCTTGGTTAGTAGCCTTGCCACGAAAAGTAGCACCTCCATTTGGTCAAGCTGTCCTTCATGACCAACAGCTATGCGCTGGCAAACCTCTGCTGACAGGAGAGCACCGTCTCGATCTCCGTCGGAGTTCCGAACCGAGACGGTGCCCCATTCCGTCATCACATGCTTAGTGGAACGTGGAGATAACCGCTGAGGCGAATCCGTAGATTCCATCCCCTGCGATCAGTCCCGCTTCGCGAATCTCCATAAACTCGGTACCGATGATCAGTCGAAGAGCAACCGCAGCTAAGACACCGATCCCGTATATCGGACTCTGAATAAGCAGTCCCGTCGCTAGAAGGATGCCCATCGCCCTACCTGGGCCACCGACTGCCTGCAAGATAGCACCCGGTATAGCCCACAGAACAAGCTGCCGGACAATCTCAGGCTTGGCCCCGGCAGTGATCGTCGCAGCGAAGACCTTGGCAACCGGCGGGAGGAGATTGAGCTTGAAGTGCATGTTCATCAGTGCCAAAGCCACGACGAACGCCACTCCAGCTCCTATCGCTTCCGCATACACCTGCTGTTTGCGCCCTGCCAGTTCATAGGCCCTGTCCTTACCGTGTCCCCTGAGAAGCCAGCCTGTCTTCAGGTCGTACCCCATGTCCGCCAAAACCGGCGTAATGGAAGCGATGTAGCCGATCAGCAGCGCAAGAGGTACAGTTGGGATCTTGAGGAAAAGCCCCAGAGACATGAAGATCAGGGGCATTGGGAAGCCGGGGAACCATCCTGAGTGCATGGCGCACAGCCCGCCGAGAACCGCCGCAACAACAGCGGAGAACACTAGCCAGACAAACCAGACAGCAATCTGGCCGGCGGTCATGGAAGTCAGAATGCCCGCGACTATCGCCAGAACAAGTCCCCCGAGGGCAAAGGTCACGGCCGACTCCCCGAGTACTCTACGCGTACGCTCGGAGCTAACTGTGGGTTCCTGGGCGTCTTCCGCGGCCGCATCCACGGTGCCCGCCGGTGACGGCGCAGACCCGGTGGTTGAGGGTTTCTTCGATTTCTTCATCACAATCTGGACTGCCTGAACCAGTGACACTACTCCTGCACCGATCATCACGCCGTGGGGAATGTAGCTGGCAGCGATGTTATAGTTGAAGAGCTGCATCCCGTACCCGCGTGCGACTAGGCCGACTCCCAGGGCGGTCATGGCGAAGATGTTGGCAATGAACACGATACCGACTCCAGCCATGGGGAGTTTGAAATAGGAACCCACGATTCCCACTACGATTCCTTCCAAGAGCCTCCGTGCTCTCTTGCCGCCCTCATCGCCGGCAATGATGGCCCCGGCAGTCGCGACCCCTGGTGGCCAGGCGGCTTTGGCTGGAAACAGAGGTGAATCGTACAGCCTGCCAACCATGTACACACCCAAGAGGGTAGCCGTAATCGAGCCGATGGCCATGGGCAAAACCAGGTCCTGGTGTCCCATCAAGAACATGATCCCGGCGGTAAAGAGAACGCAGTTCGCTGAGGTGAAACCCGCCGCCGACGCCGAAGTCTGAAGCAGATTCTGACGCTCCAGGGACCGGAACTTCCGAAGAGACTGCATCGGAATCCTTGCCAGTGCCATCGCCAAGACAGCGCCAATGATGGATGTGTTGGGAGTAATCCCTATCTTGCAGACGATCTGCATACAGATGGCTGCCGAGAAGGCGGCCATAAGCACGCTGCCTACGAGTGACGTGGGATCGAGGGCACTGACGTGTGAAACCTTCTTTGCTTCCTCCTGCATTGTTTATCCCCCCTCTCTGAGAGAGCTCCTGTGTGAGCTTTTAATCCTACCTGGGCATTACCTTTGGGCTCTCTACTCAAGGTCGCGTCGGGATTTGTGCATTTTGCATAATGGCAGATCCAACGCGAAAAAGCCGCCGCAGATGACCCATTGAAATACCCTTCTAGCTGGCCTTTTTCTGTCCTGGGAAGGGAGAACCCTTCAAACAGCCAATATTCGATGCAGGACCACCGTCCAGCGCAGAAGCAAGGTCGCAGCTCGCCTCAGCATCTCATCGAGGAGGTATGCCGGATGGGATTGACGGTCCGGGAGGCCATCGCCCTTGGCTATCTCGATGGCTGCGCTTTGCTCGGCGGCCACAGAGGTCTTGACAGGGAGATCCGGCTGGTCAGCGTTCTGGAAGTTCCTGAGCATCCCGCTGACTGGGTATACGGAGGGGAACTAGTCGTCACGGCTTTCTTCAGCGTGAGGTCGAATCCCAGCGACCAGGTCCGGTTGATCGAATCCCTGTACGCAAAGGGCGCGGCCGGCATCGTCGTGTTCTACGTCGGTCTCTTCTGCCCGGAAATCGCGGAGAGTCTGGTCGATAGAGCGGACGAACTGGGGTTTCCGCTGCTCCAGGCTTTGGATCAGAAGATGGCTTACGGCGATATCATCAAACCGATCATGGCAGATGTCAGTCTGCGCCAACTCGCCACAATCGCGGCCACCCACCTGGACGATCCCTCTGCTCTCGACAGCCGGGAGTCCCTCGTCAGGCATCTCTCGCGGGGGCTGGGCGGCCCGGTCTTCATGGTAGACTCCGAGTTCAAGAGCGTGGAACCAAGAGACGTAGACGAGAACCACGCTGCTTTGATTGAAGAGTGCCATGCCAGATATGGTAGCCGTCAGTTCTCCGAGATAGTCAACGGGATTGTCGCAATGAACATCGACACCCAGGCCTCGGTTCTCTTGGGAGCCCTTCCCGACTTCCTGAGAGAGTCCCGTGGTTATGTGCTCGCGGTGCAGAAAGGCAACGCACCCTGGGAGCACGGCAAAGCTATGCTCATGTCCATAGCCATACGGATGTACGCAGCCATTCAGAACTACAAAAGAACGATCGGCCATATCGAGACTCTGTCCAAGGACAGCTACCTGAGCGACCTCCTGTCAGGGAGAGTCAGGTCAGCGGAGGCGATCATCGAGAGGGGCAGGCTTGTGGGTCTGGACATGGCAAACAAGCGACAGGTCTTCGTCGTCGGGTGGACCGAAGAATGGCCCGGGTTTCAGACTATGCTCAGGAGCTTCTCCGCACCGGCCGACAGCATCTGCTTTCGTGGCCATGGCAGGTTGGTTGTGATCCGGTCGGCGGCAGGGGATGATGATTCACGACTGATGTCGGAGCTCAGGCGGATTTGGGACCTGAGCGGAAAGCCGGATCGCGACGCGGGTTTTGCAGTGGGGATCGGTTCCCGGCAGTCCAAAGTCGAGCACCTCTTCCGCAGCTACACGGAAGCATGCGAAGCCCTCAGGCTCCACGGGACGCTGAGTTCGAAACTCGGGTACTGCGAGACGCCGGCTCTGGTGCGTTACAGGGACGTTGCCTACGTGGCGATGTTCGAAGGCCTGGCTGCGGACCCTGTGAACAGAGAACACGCCCGTAACACCCTTGCACCGGTAATCGAGTTCGATGAGCAACGAACAGGTGGGCACCTGGTCCAAACCATGTTTGTTCACCTGTGGGAAGGGTGCGATATCGGCAGGACCGCCGGCAAGCTTTTTGTCCACAGGAATACCCTGAACTACCGCTTCAAGAGAATCGCGGAACTACTCTGTGAAGACCCTTTTGAGGGCACCAATATGCCGAAATACCTGGTTGCAGCCGGCATACACGTTTTCGCGCAGGGCGCGTCCCTGATGGAGTCAGCTGCTGACCCGGCGCCCTTGGGGCCCGCCTAGCATCGGCCAGCCATCATGCTTGCCGGCTCCTTACCCCCATGGCAAATAACCCCGCCAGAAACGCTGCTATGGAAAGGGCCCTCCAGCAAATGCCAAAGCCTATCCCATGATCGACCAGGATGCCGAGAAGGGGCGGTCCGACGAGAGAGCCGATGCAGCCCGTGAGAACGCCCAGGCCTGTCGCAGCACCAATGCCTTCTGGGGGTACCAACTCCGCCCTGAGGACTGTTAGCACTCCAATCCAACCCATACTTGTCAGCCCGACAACGAAACACGTGCTGAGCATCACTGGGTTGCCAGCGCCTGCGATGGCTGAGAGGCCGAGGAGCGACAGAGCCGTGAGAACCCCCAGCAATAGCACAGCGGGCTTTCTCCGGCCGTGGAGGAGAATATCGCTGACGGGTCCCCATCCCACGCGTCCGATCGCACCGCCCACCTGAAGCGCTGTAAGGCAACTCGCGGCGACGGATACCGTCGACCACTCCATCAGGTACACTACCAGCCACGAAACTACGGTCACCTGGATACCCAGAAATAAGAGACCAGACACGTTCACGAGCCATACGTCACGGTTTCTGAGGAGCAAAGAGACGGACGTCCCGCCTGCGCCGGCGCCCGGGACCTTATCTGCCTGCCCCAAGACAGGTGGGCACACCGGTGGTTCTTCTGAATGAGTGCGGAAAAGGGCGCGGCAGCCGGTCATGCCGCCAAAGCAAACAGCCCCGGCGGCCAGGAGGGCGCAGCGCCAGGAGGTACAAGAGGCGAGCCGAGGCAACAAGGCGGATGACAATGCGCCGCCAAGCGGGTCGCCGGTTTGCTTCACGCCCATCATTGTCCCTCTCAGGCGCCGCGGGGCCCATAGCATCACGGCCTTTGTCGTTGCCGGGTAGACGGAGCCGAAACCAATACCGCTCAAGAACAAACAGAAGTAGAAATATGGAAATGATCTCGAGAGCGAGGCAAGCGACACGCATACCGCCATCAATCCGAGGCCCAACGTCAGTGACCTACGGATCCCCACCCTGTCAATAAGGCGGCCGACCGGAACCACAGACACCAATGCTCCGGCGAAGAAAGCGCTGGCCAGCATGCCTGCCCCAGCCTTCGTCAGAGGTAGATCGGCTAGCGCGAAGGGGATCAGCGCGGGGAAGCCCTGCACTGCGATGGCCTCTGTCGTTTGCGCAAGCGTAGCTCCAATGATTGCGAGTGTCCCTGCAGACACACTCACGTGCGAATCTCTCCTCTGGCGAAGCCCAGTTCCTGGATTGGGCGGACTCAGGAGCCCATGCCCTAGCGTCTTCCCCGAAGCCGGCAAGCAACCTGCGTGCTCTTGGCCCAACGGAATCGCAGTCCATCCGTCAAAATGCATGAAGGTAACGCACCGAGCCTACGGAAGCCTTCGTTGACGCGGGATGCGCAGCGGTCACTCCAGGGAATCCTGAACTCGCAGTGATTCAGTTCGCCGTCGATCCACCAGCCGGCGTCCCAAGGTCCTATCGCGGCCTGTTCTCGGCGGTAAAGGAGGCATGTAATCATGTCAGCATCCACCGGCGACTGGCCGCGAGATTATGTTGGCTACGGCCAGACTCCCCCCGACCCACAATGGCCGGGGCGCGCGCGGCTAGCCGTCAGTTTCAACCTCAACTACGAGGCCGGGGGCGAGGCGAGCATTCTCGAGGGGGATCAGGCCTCCGAGGGGTTTCTCAACGACATTGGCTTTCCGCCCGTGATGGGAAAGCGGAACCCGTTGGTCGAGTCAGCCTTTGAGTATGGCTCAAGGGTGGGCGTCTGGCGCGTCCTGCGTATCTTCTCTGAATTCGACGTGCCGCTGAGCGTCATGGCAGTGGCGACGGCCCTTGCCCGCAATCCCGAGGTCGCACATGCCTTTGTGGCATCGGGCCACGAGATCGTCAGCCACGGGTATCGCTGGATTGACTATCTCGGCATTGACGAGGAAGTGGAGCGGGAGCATATCCGTCTGGCCGTGGAGGCGATCGAGCGGGCGGCAGGAGTGCGGCCGGTCGGCTGGATGACCGGACGGCCTGGGCCGAACACGCGCCGCCTTTTAGTTGAGGCTGGCGGTTTCCTCTACGA
>Ga0068714_10004283_pt1 | contig 16136 bp, 14 predicted proteins | sample MTBNYHSulfiMetaG_FD_62988 | JGI IMG/M metagenome (GOLD analysis project Ga0068714, IMG submission 62988) | Enrichment culture microbial communities from rom New York Harbor, USA that are MTBE-degrading - MTBE-NYH (New York Harbor Sulfidogenic)... | ecosystem: Environmental > Aquatic > Marine >...
ATTCGGCGACAATGCGCTTGACGACCTGGTGAGGCGCTTCTGGAACAAGAGGTTTGTATTCCGCGATCCGGCCATCAGAAAGATAGACGGGTTGATACAAGGCGGGCACATAAACTCCTGGAATCCCAGATAGATCTTTCAACAACCTGGCGCGGGGTTCGCCGCGTTCTTTCCAGGCTTGAAAGACATTAACGATATCATAGATGACCTCTTCTCCTTCCCCAATGGCGAAAGCGTCTATGAAATCCGCCATGGGTTCCGGATTGTAAGCGGCGTGCCCACCCGCGATGACCAGCGGGTGGTTTTCATCGCGGTTGGCAGAGAAGATGGGGATCTGCGCCAGATCGAGCATGTTTAGCGTGTTGGTATAAAGCGTTTCATAGGGCAGAGAAATGCCGATAATATCAAACTCGGACAGCGGACGCTTGCTTTCTAATGCGTATAGCGGTATGTTGGCTTGTCGCAAAGCGGCTTCCATATCTACCCAGGGTAAATATGCGCGCTGAGCCCAAACATCTTTACGCTTGTTCAGCAGATCATATAAGACAGTGATCCCAAGATTTGAGAGACCAATATCGTAAATCTCCGGGAACACCAAAGCGACATGCGTTTGCGTGTCTTCCCAGGATTTTAAAACTTCGTTTAACTCACCACCTGTGTAACGACCTGGCCGCTCCACATTGATCAGGATGCGTTCCAGTTTGTTATTAATCTCTAAATGATTGAGCACCAATAAATCTCCATTTGATAACAAGGCTTTAAAAGCCCCTAATTTTACCGGATTTCGGTGAAAGCATCCAGTAATTACAGGGTGCCTTTATACATACCGCCATCTACAGTGAGCATTACGCCAGTGATGTAAGCCGCAGCCGGAGAAACCAGAAATACAGCAGCGTTGGCAAATTCTTCGGGCGAAGCCATACGTCCCAAGGGGCTGTCCTGAGATTGTTTGCGAATTTCTTCTTCAATGGTTGATGCGTTGGTTTCAGCACGGGCCTTCATTAGCTGTTGGACACGTTCCGTATTTGTCCAACCGGGAAGTATGGAATTGAAACGGATGCCATCCTGACCCAATTCGATTGCCAGGGTTTTGGTTAAGCCCACCGTCGCGGCGCGAATGCTGTTTGAGAGCACAAGATTGGGGATGGGTTGTTTAACGGAATATGAGGTAACAGTCAGGACACTGGCCGCAGGTGATTGCCGCAGTACGGGGAGCGCAGCACGGATCAGCCGGACATGACTCATAAAGGAGAGGTCAACAGCCTGAGCCCAATCCTGATCGGTGAATTTTTCAAAGGGTCCGGGCCGTGGCCCCCCCGCGTTTGTGATGAGAATGTCGAAACCTCGCCAGGCCGCGGTTGTCTGCCTGATTAATTCCTCAGGGAAAGCAGGGTCTGTGACATCGCCAGGGATTGCGAGCACCTCGGCACGTGTTTCGTCTTTGATTTGCTGGGCGGCTGCCTGAAGTGAGTCCGTTTTACGACCGTTAATGGTAACGCGCGCGCCCTCGCGGGCTAGCTGAAGCGCAGTGGCATATCCCAAACCTCTGCTAGAGCCGGTTACCAGAGCAATCTTACCTTTCAGTTGTAGGTCCATATTTTCCTCCGGTTTGGTGTTAAACAATAAGTTCGATGTGTTGATCAGCAATGTAAAAATCAGGCCAGTGTTGCTCGGTGAATCGGATCACCTGTTGTAAGACCTGCTGGTTGTGAATAGAATTATTACTGGCAACCGCACACGCGATAACTGTTTCTCGCCATACATCAAGAAGATCCACTTCGGCGACAGTAATATTAAATTCACGATGCAACCGGGAAAGAATTGGCTTGATCTTACCGCGCTTCTCTTTCAACGACGCGCAACCCGGGAGCATCAAATGTAAAGTTAACACGGCGATATGCATAATCGAATTGTTTCCACAGAACTTGATTGTGGTTTAATGTAATCTATCGGTTGATCTGCGTCAATCCTGGCGTATAATTAGACCTTGAATTTTATGTTGGCGCCAGTTAGAATTCACGTGCATCGTAATCTGGCGTGGACGGATTGGATAAATTACAAAAATGGATGAATGTATTGCTTACCAATTAGCTCTGGATTATCTTTACAGTTATGTTGATTATAGTCTGACGCATTCTTTTAAGTATTCTCCAGAAGAATTTGATTTGAGTCGCATGCAGGCACTTCTGGAAAGTCTTGATAATCCACATAAAGATTATAAAGTATTACATGTTGCCGGTACAAAAGGGAAAGGTTCTGTTTCTGCGATGATGGCGAGCGCTTTGCGCGCCAATGGTTATAAAGTTGGGTTTTACACCTCTCCGCATTTACAGGAATACACTGAAAGATTCCAGATTAATGGAAGTGAAATTTCAAAATGTGAAATGGCAGAACTGGTTGAGGAATTAAAGCCTCATGTGGAAAAGATTCAACGTCTTACAACCTTTGAAATCACGACAGCACTGGCTTTTCTCTATTTCTCAAGGCATAAGGTTGATGTGGCGGTGATTGAGGTAGGTTTGGGCGGACGGCTGGACGCTACGAATCTGGTGGAACCATTGGTATCGGTGATCACGGCACTTTCCATGGACCATATGGCGGTTTTGGGGAACACACTGGCAAAAATCGCAAGTGAAAAGGCGGGAATCATCAAACCGGGAAAACCGGTCGTCCTATCTCCTCAAAAATATGAAGCGCTGGAAGTAGTTGAGGAAATTGCCAAGAAAAATCATTCGAGGCTTTTATTATTAGGGCGGGAATACCGGTACGCGGCAGATTCCCATTCGCTGGATGGGCAATCCTTATTGATCTGGAGCCGCAAGGACCAGACCTTGATGGACCAATATCTTGAAAATGGTGAATGCGGTGAGTGGAAGCCTTTACGCCTGGAGATCCCTCTTTTGGGGTACCATCAGGCTACGAACGCCGCGACAGCATACATTGCGCTTCAGGTGGCTCAGGAAGAGGGTTTAATGGTGACGGATGACGCGATCCGGGAGGGTTTTAAAACTGTTAAATGGCCGGCGCGTTTTGAAATATTGCAAAGAGAACCTCCTGTAATCATTGATTCGGCGCACAACCGGGATTCTGCGTTGAAGCTGCGGGTGGCGATCGATGATTACTTCGATGGGATGCCGGTAATCCTGGTGTTTGGCGCTTCTGCTGATAAGGATGTTGACGGGATGTATGCGGAACTTTTGCCGCGGGTTGAGCGGGTGATCACTACCGAGTCGATACACCCCCGCGCAAAAGACGCGCAACAACTTGCGGAATTGGCGCGCCAATGCGGCAGACCAGCACAAGCGGTAGTGCCTGTTGAAAAGGCCTTAAAAACTGCGTTGGATCTGGCCGGGAACAAAAAGGTGATTTTAGTGGCAGGGAGCCTTTTCATCGCAGCGGCAGTACGCGCTGTATGGAATCGGGTTTCTGTCGTCGATTTGGAAGAAAAGTGAGTAAAATGAATTCTGAAGATTGGTTTGCGCGAATGGATACTTCTGACGATATGACTTCAGCGGCACTTCACCAGCGGACGGAGGAATTATACGCGATTCCTGATGGCCTTCCAGACGAGGATGGCATGTTGGAATGTCCGGTTGTTGTATTGCGCGATATTGTGGTGTTTCCTCATATGATCTCACCGATCTTTATTACACCTGGCTCTAATTTGCTGGCGATTCAGGATGCCCAGTTTAATTATCAAACTGTTATTGCCCTTGTCCAGCAAGATCCTGATAAGGAAATGCCAACTCCCGAAGAACTACTTTCAATCGGGGTTGAAATGGCGGTGGGAAAATTGTTGAGTTTGCCAGATGGAAACAATTCGGCGCTGGTTCAGGGCCGGCGGCGGGTTGAGGTGATTGAATTCACCCAGCTTAAGCCTTTTTACCGGGCGAGAGTCCGGTTGATTGATGAAGATGTGCCAGTGGACCAGAATCTTGACGCTTTGATGTGAACCGCGCGCGACCTGTTTGACCGCTGTGTTCAATTGGACCGGAGTTTACCGGAAGAGGCGCAACTTTTTGCGATAAACATCAATGAACCTGGCTGGCTGGCAGATATGATCACCACGGCGATTTCCATTCCTTTTAAAGAGCGCCAGGCACTTTTACTGATTCCTTCACCTGAGGAGCGGCTCAAGATCGTCAACAAACTCCTCGCACAGGAATTGGATGTTCTCTTGCTTGAGAACAAAATTCAAACCAAGGTGCAGAATGAGGTGGATCGAAGCCAAAGGGAGTATTACCTTCGCGAACAGATGAAAGCCATTCAAACGGAGTTGGGAGAAGGTGATATCTGGACCAGGGAAATGGGCGAATTGCGTGAACTGATCGAGCAGAAGTCACTGCCTGATGAAGTGCGTACCCAAGCGATGAAGGAAGTGGAGCGCCTGTCGCAAATTCCGCCGATGGCGCCAGAAGTGGGAATTATCCGCGGATATCTGGAGTGGATTGTGAGCCTTCCCTGGACGGAAGCCACAGAAGACAACCTGGATGTGTCTCACGCCTCGAAGGTTCTGGAAGAATACCATTTTGGGTTAAACAGAGCGAAAGACCGGATACTGGAATATATTGCCGTTCGCAGCTTGAAGCCAAAACGATCGCGCCAGCCAATTTTGTGTTTTGTTGGCCCGCCAGGAACCGGGAAAACATCATTGGGGAGATCTATTGCTGAAGCTTTGGGGCGAAAGTTTGTGCGTCTCTCGCTTGGCGGAGTGAGAGATGAAGCCGAAATTCGTGGTCATCGACGAACCTATATTGGCGCGCTGCCCGGACGCATTATCCAGACCATGAAACGGGCTGGGACGATTAACCCACTTTTTATGCTGGATGAAATTGATAAACTGGGCGCGGACTTTCGTGGTGACCCATCGGCCGCGTTGCTGGAGGTACTGGATCCCGAACAAAACAACACCTTTTCGGATCATTACCTTGAACTGGCATACGACCTTTCAAGGGTGATGTTCATCACAACGGCAAATTCAATAGGAGAAATTCCACTGGCTTTGCTTGACCGAATGGAAATTATTGAATTTCCCGGATATATTGAAGAGGAAAAACTGGAAATTGCACGCCGATTCCTGGTACCCAGACAGATTGAGGAAAGCGGTTTGGACCCTGATGAAGTCAAATTCTTAGATCAAACAATCCGGAAGATCATCAGAGAATATACTTATGAAGCAGGCGTTCGAAATCTGGAGCGGGAAATTGGCAGGCTGTGCCGGAAGATCGCCAGAAAGAAATCGGAGAAGCGTAAATTTCCCAGCCGATTAGCTCCTGCAATTTTGGAGCGTTTTCTGGGACCGCCCCAGTTCTTTGAAACTGAGGCGGAGAAGCAGGATGAGATTGGTGTAGCGACGGCGATCGCGTGGACTGAGACCGGCGGAGAGATCATGCCGGTGGAAGTACTGGTTATGGAGGGGAAGGGAAATCTTCAGATCACTGGTCAAATTGGTGATGTGATGCAAGAATCCGCTCAGGCCGGTTTATCATACCTGAAAGCGCATACCCGCGATTTTGAACTTAAGGCGGATATATTTGAAAATATTGATATCCATATCCATATCCCTGAGGGTGCCATTCCGAAAGACGGTCCCAGCGCAGGGGTGACAATTGCCACGGCTTTGATTTCCGCGTTTACCGGGCGGAAAGTTCATAAAGAATTTGGGATGACAGGTGAAATCACACTGCGCGGCAGGGTACTGCCGGTGGGAGGTGTGCGGGAGAAAATCCTGGCGGCACATCGCTCAGGCTTGAAAAGAGTGGCATTGCCAGAGCGGAACATTAAAGACCTGGTGGATGTACCCAAAAAAGTGCGTGATGACATCCAGATCATCCCAGTCAATCATCTGGATCAAATTCTAAAAGACGCGCTGCATGAAAAACCAGATGAATCTTTTGAGAGGGTTTGGGAAAACAAGGACAACGCGGAATCCGATGAGGATTAAGAGCAAGATAAAACCGGTTGGCCAGATCTGGCCAACCGGTTGATAATTAATTGACAGAAAAAATGATTTTATTCAACACTTTGAGGCACATCTTCTTGCAAGGCGCGGATGCCGTTCCGGATTTGGGCCAGTGTCCGATCCATTTCCATTTCGAGACGGCTGAGGGTATCCAATACATATTCATCCGCTTCACGTTTTGTGGTATCGCATTCGGCACGAGCCTGAGAAACAATTTGCTCCGCACGAGCCTGAGCGGCTTTGACGATCGCGTCATGCTCCACAACTTGCTGACCTTTTTCACGTGCTAAAGCCAAGGTCCGGTTTGCTTCTTCCTGTGACTGGGCTAAAATCCGATCTCGTTGGGTGATGATCTGCTGGGCTTTTTTGATTTCCTCTGGAATGGATACCCGCATCTGGTCGATAATATCCAGCATTTTATCCTCGTCCACAATAACGCTATGCGTGAAAGGGACTGAACGGCTTTCGTTAAAAAGTTCTTCAAGACGGTCAACTAAATGCAGAATATCCATGCCATCCTCCAATTACTCTGTTAAGAATGTTGCAAAAAACAGGCCAATCACAAGTTGATAATACATTAATCCCTCAATGAGGACAAGTGTTCGTGGCCTTTAACTTTGGAAAGCTCTTCATAGCGCTGTTTAAGCGCTGCTTCAACGTAAGAGGGAACCATACTGGAAACATCTCCTCCAAGCGCGGCAATTTCTCTGACGGTTGAAGAGGATAAAAATGTGTGGTTCTCGCTGGTAATCAATGCCACCACTTCAATTTCTGGGGCAAGGCGATCATTCGCCAACGCCATCCGAAACTCGTATTCGAAATCGGAGAAGACTCTGAGACCACGCACGATTACTTTAGCACCAATTTTCCGACAAAAATCTACGGTAAGACCAGAATACCCCACAACGGTAATATTTTCTTCGTTTTCAAAAGTCCGGCGTACCATAGAGATACGCTCTTCGGGTGAGAAAAGCAAGGTTTTTAGGGGACGATCATACACTGCCACCACTACCTCACGGAAGAGACAGGAAGCCCGGCGGGCGATATCAATGTGCCCGTAATGGATAGGATCAAATGTGGCAGGAAAGATTGCTTTCACCATGGCTTAACTCACATCTCCACTCCCACCTTTCCAGAACCGCTGTACCATTCTGGAAAGATCCTGGTGCTCTGGCTCTGTAAGGTAGGGATCTTTCTCAAACAGCTTTTTGGCCTGGTTGCGGGCGATTTCGATCAATTTTATGTTACTCAGGCTTGCCATTTTTAGCTCGGAAAAGCCGGATTGCTGCGTGCCAAGGAATTGTCCGGGGCCGCGTTGTTCCAGATCCCGTTCTGCCAGAATAAAACCATCGTTGGTCTCTGTCATTACTCTAAGACGTTCGTTTTCGAGAGCGTCTTCAGTTTCGGGGATTAATAAGCAGTAGGAATGATCTTCACCACGTCCAACCCGGCCCCTGAATTGATGGAGCTGGGCCAGTCCAAAACGGTTGGCACCTTCAATGAGCATCACGGTCGCGTTAGGAATATCAACACCTACTTCAACGACAGATGTTGAAACCAGAATCTGGTACTTACCATCACGGAAATCAACCATAACACTTTCTTTTTCATCGGGTTTCAACCTGCCGTGAAGCAAACCCAAGTTCAGGTCCGGAAAGACTTCTTTTTGAAGTCTTTTGTGTTCATCAACAGCTGCTTTTCGTTCGCTGTCATCGTCTTCATTGTTTTCAACGAGCGGATAAATCATGAAAGCCTGGTGACCCGCTCGGATTTGGGAGCGGACGACCTGGTAGCCGCGTTCTCTTTCTTTGGGATGGAGCACGTGAGTCTCAATGGGCAGCCGACCGGCAGGCATTTCATCCATTACAGATACGTCCAGATCGCCGTACAGGGTCAGTGCTAGAGAACGGGGGATTGGTGTGGCAGTCATCACCAAAATATGGGGGTTTTGACCTTTATCCCGCAGTTTTGCACGTTGAGTAACCCCAAAACGGTGTTGTTCATCAATCACTGCCAGGTGAAGATGTTGAAATTCAATAGGAGCTTCAATCAAGGCGTGAGTGCCTACAACCACTTTAATGGTTCCTTCTTTGAGGCCGGAGCGAATTTCTTCCTTATCCGAACTGGAAGTGTCTCCAACCAGCAAGCGAATTTCCTCTGGCGCAAGGAGCTGCTCTCCGGTTTCGGTATGACCAGTCAAAAGGCGCAACATGCTGCGATAATGCTGTTCAGCGAGGATACTGGTGGGAGCCATAATAGCAGCTTGATCGCCAGCCTGGGCAACAATGGCGACCGCAATGGCAGCAATGACGGTTTTGCCAGAACCGACATCACCCTGCAGAAGGCGATTCATGGGGTGTCCGGATGCAAGATCTTCACGCACTTCAGTTAAAACGCGCTGCTGGGCAGTGGTTAATTCAAAAGGAAGTTGAGCAATCTGTTGGGCAAGCCATTCCTGGGATATCTGGTAAATCTTTGCTTCTTCAGCATGGTACATATATTTCTGCTTCAAAACACCAAGCTGAAGCAAGAAAATCTCATCAAAAGCAAGCCGGGTCTGGGCATCGTGAAGATTGTCGTGCGATTCAGGAAAATGAATTTCTTTGAGGGCCGTTTTGATGTCCATCAGGCGAGCTTCGGTCCTGATAGATTCGGGCAAGAAATCTTTGATTCGGGAAGCCCAAAATGGAATAGTTTGAAACATGATCCGTCGCAGCCAGCGCTGTGTTATCCGCGCGGTCAGCGGATAGACCGGCACGATCCGATTGGTGTGCAAGTGTTGTTGCTCTAAGGGTTCCCATTCGGGATTATTGATGATCAGGCGGCCCAGATACATATCAATTTTCCCGGACAAAACGATCTCTGTGCCTGGTTTCAATCGTGGTTCCAGCCATGGTTGGTTAAACCAATTTAAGCGCAGGAATCCAGTGCCATCTGTTACGGTAACTTCGGTAATCTGAAGTTTTCCTCCACGTGTCTTACGTGTGGAAGCACTATGAACCGTGGCGATAACAGTTACTTCTTCTCCATAATTCAACCGATTAATGGGTTTGAGTTGACTGTAGTCATCATACCTGCGCGGGAAGTAATACATCAAATCCGCAAGTGTGTTGACGCCCAACTTTTGAAATGTCTGAGCGTGCCGCTTTCCAATACCGGAAAGCACAGTCAACGGAGCGTTGAGTCCAACAGCAGGTCCCTGGCTATGTGGTTTTGAAAGAGAAGCACTCCGTGCCGGTTTTGCTCTGACAGTAATTTCTTCCTGAGCTGGTTTAACCTGAGAGGGTTGTGATGGTGAGACAAGCGCTTCGGCAGGGGTTTGACTCTCTCCTGTAGGAGATAAATCGGTCTCAGACAACATTGTAAGGATTTCCTGGATCGTGGAGGCCCGGCCTTCAAGTGAAAGCTCATTGTAAACGTTCAGTTTGGCGGAAATTGTTTGAATTATTGAAGGGCTAAGGCCATCAGTGAGCGCTTCCTTCTCCCAGGAGGGGAGGATTTTATCCAATCCCCCAACAACAGCACGGTTATCATATCCGCGCTCGGATTCTAAATTAAAAAATTTTTGTAGTTTTTCTGTCGCAGAATACATAATGATATTTTACCGCAAAGTGTATGATGCGGTAATTTTAGTTTGGAGTATTTGAAGGTTACGCATAAAAATGATGAGCAAAGGAGGGAAGGTGAGCTTTTCCAATCTGTCAAAAATTGGATTCCTTCTCTATGGCAAACAAACCCAGACTCTGGGGGCCAAACAATAATGCCAAGGGCAAATTCATGACGTGCTCACTGTAAATACTGTTGTGAAAATTGCTCCGAATGTGCTCTCTAATCGTCCGTATCTCTTGCGTGCCTATTGGAACTCCCTGGATCAGGGCAAGACTTTCCAGTTTTTCGAACTCGTCAAGAAATTCTTGAAAATAGAGAAGGATATTTCTTCTGCTTCTGACTTTCTCCACGGGTGTTAGAAAACCCTCTTCTATGGCGAATATGGAATATACTCCCAACATGTCTCCTATAATGGCTTGCGCCTGATCCAGAAAACCGCTGTAATGCAGATAACTGAGACCCGGAACGCAAAAAATTGAGTAGGTGCGCTGGATAATGTTCCGTAATTTCCGCTCAATGTCGATACAGTTTGCACCCTTGGTGACAGCCTCTGCGGCAATTTGAACAAGGTAACCCAACCCAAAAGAGGTGGATAAAGAGTCAATTAACAGGATCTTGGGGCTTCCGAGCTGAGAGCTCACGGCGGCCTTTGCGTTTTCGAAACAATCTGTTAATTTAGAGGAAGAAAAAATGCCAATGACTTCGTTGTATTCATCGCCGAGATCAAGGAATAATTGTCGGAATAATTCACGAGATGGGGAAATCAACCGTGGATTCAACTGCGCGGTTGCGACTGGGGGCAAATCATCAAGGGAAATGGAATTCTCCTGAGGAACTGGTTGCCCGTTCAGCTCGATGGTAAAGGGTACAATCCGGGTGTTGTTCTTTCCAATAAAGGATTTTGTGATAAATTGAGCTGTATTGTCGGTAACGATGCAGATTGAATTCATGGTTATTCGAGGGCAATGATGAACTGGTAGTGAGGTTGATCCCCTTCATGCAACTCAAATTCATGCTGGGGGTATTCGGAGCGAATTAGATCGACGATGTGATTGACATCCTTTTTGGAAACATCTCTACCGTAGAACATGGTGATGCGCTCCAAATCTTCGGTGTTGGCACCTTTTAGAAAACCTAAACACGCATCTTCCAGCGATTGAGCAGCGGCAATCACCTTTCCATTGTGCAGCGCAATCACCTCACCTTCTTTGATATTGACGCCGTTGATCTCAACTGAACGGGTCGCGGTGGTGATTTCACCGGTTTCCACATCCCTTAAGGCATCATTCATCTCATCAACAACCTGTTCGAAATCACCATCTGGCATTAATCGCAACATGGCACTCAGTCCTTGGGGAACGCTGGTGCTGGGTATGACGGCAACTTTTTTTACAGTCATACTGGTTGTTGCTTCAGCTGCCATACGGATGTTTTTATTGTTGGGGAGGATAATGACTTTGTCGGTGGGCAGATTTTCAAAAGCTGCCAGAATCTCTTTGGTGCTGGGATTCATTGTTTGACCGCCTTCAACAATGGCGGCCGCGCCCAGGCTGGCAAAAATTCTGGAAATTCCAGCTCCTGGTGAAACGGCTACAAGCGCGATCTGACCTGGCTCTACCGGAACCAAGTTCAGTTTTTGAGTATTGTCCCCGCCTTTGGATTCCATTTGGTCCAAAAGATTCTCAATCGCAACTTTTGTTACGGTTCCTAAAGTCATAACGTAATCGATGGGCTTGTAGCGATTTTCTGTAGGTACATGGATATGCATACGATACATTCCATCACCTTCACCAACCTGGATGGAGGACCCGATTTCTGAAAGAGCCTCGTAAAAGTTTTCTAAGTCCAGAATTCCGTTGGGACGGAAGTCCAAAACAACCTCGTAATCCTGACCAGGTTCAATGGTTTCCATTGTATCCTCTAAATCCATCATTGATAAAGGTTGCACAGTGGCCAGTGCTGTTTCGAGAGGTAATCCTTGAAGGTGGCGAAGCATGCCTTCGAAGATGAAAAATAAACCCTTCCCTCCAGAATCGACCACACCAGCTTGTTTTAATATTGGAAGCAGATCGGGTGTTCTTTTTACGGATTGGTCGGCGGCCTGCACAATTGATTCGAGTAACTCGAGAAGATCGGAGGTTTCTTTAAGTTTTTGTTCAGCGTTTAAAGCGATATCCTTTCCAACAGTCAGGATAGTCCCTTCAACTGGCCGGACGACACCTTTGTAGGCGGTGTTCTTGGCTTCTTTAAGCGCTGCCACCAGCAATTCCGCATCCATTAATTCAAGATTATCCATAGCCCTGGCAAAGCCACGCCATAATTGTGAGAGAATTACTCCTGAATTGCCTCGCGCTCCAATCAATGCTCCCTGAGCAACCGCATGTGCCATTTTCCCGATATTCTCTTCACCGGAATCCGAAATTTCTTCATAGGCAGCTTGCATTGTTAAAAGCATGTTGGTACCAGTATCCCCATCGGGAACTGGAAAAACATTCAAGGAATTAACAATTTGCTGGTTGGTTCTGAGCCAGGTTAAAGAAGCCTCAACCAATTGTTTTAATCCCTGTCCATTGAGCACAGAGGTGTCATTCGCCTTTTCTCCACCGGGATTTGGCGGCGTTTTTGCTTCCATATTTATAAAGCTCCTGATAAGTTCAAAAAATAAATAAAAGATCAGTCCGTGTCGCTAATTCTCAGACCGCGTACGTGCACATTAATACTGATAACCGGTACACCAAGGGCTTTTTCTATCTGGTAACGGATGCTGTCCGCTACGCTGCTGGCGACTGATTTTATACGAGTTCCATATTCAACGATGATATATAAATCGATTTTGATCGAGGATCCATCAAATTTAACTTCAACACCCAGGGTGGGGTCTTTTACGAGAGCGTTGGTTATGCCCTCTGCAAAATTTTTGGCAGCTAATCCAACAACTCCATAAGATTCCAACGCAGATTGGCACGCAATAGTGGCAATAGCGCGGTGGGAGATATAGATGTTACCATGTGGATTTAATCCATCTTTTGTCATAATGATCAACCCTCTTATTTGATTTGCTAATTATAATTTAATTTAACCTACTTGCTTGAATTTCGATACGGGTTATGGTAAAATTTTATCTTGCTTGTAAGAAATTCCCGGAAACAATTCCGGATGAAATGCAATTATAGCGAAAGGAATTTGTAAAATGGCAAAGTGTGAGCGGTGTGGGAAAACCACAACTTTTGGACACAACCGAAGCTTCTCTATGCGGGCTACAAACCGGGCTTTTCGACCAAATCTGCAAAAGGTAACCGTTTTTGAAGGTGGCAGAAAAGTTCGCAAGGTGCTGTGCGCAAAATGTATTCGAACGCTTGTGAAATCTTAACTGAGACAAGAAAAAATCCTCTATTAAAAATCACGGTTTCAAACCCGTGATTTTTCTTTTTAATTAGTTTCATGAGCGGCCATTCTCAAAGCCTGAATACCAGCCGCAATACCATCAGAATATTTAAATATCGACGTGGCAGAAACAAAGCAGCGCGCCCCGGCTTTATAGGCCAGCGGAAGGGTATCTTTTGTAATACCACCATCAACCTGAATGATGGCTTTTGAATTACTTTCTTTGATCATGAGGCTGATCTCTTCGACTTTACTCATGGTTTGAGAGATGAAAGTTTGACCAGAAAAACCAGGGTTCACCGTCATCACTAAAACCATATCAACAAGATCAAGCACTGAATTGATTGACCAAGCGGGTGTGCCTGGGTTAAGCACAATGGTTGGGCTGCAGCCAAGTGACCGGATTTCCTGCAAGGTGCGATGCACGTTTGGATTACCTTCGATATGAACACCCAGACGACTTGCTCCCGCTTTTGCAAACGCTTCGATGTGGCGCTCCGGTTTCTCTATCATCAGGTGAACATCAATCGGAAGGCTAGAAATTTGTTTACAAGTGTTTACGATAAATGGTCCCATGGAAATGTTTGGCACAAAAGAACCATCCATTACATCCACATGGATCCAATCTAATCCGCCAGCTTCAGTTTCGCGAATCTGTTCAGCTAAATTTGCCCAGTTGGCTGATAAAATTGAAGCGGAAATAATAATGGGATTCATCAATAAAACACTCCTACGGAACAGGGCGATTTGTTGTGAGTGTGAACCAGACATATAACCAGAAGGGAATCAAACCGGCAACTGCTGTAAATGTTAATAGCCCGAGCCCAATTGTGGTCCAATCAATACTGAGCGGTTCTTCTTCCTGTTCCCCGTTTTCAATTCGCGCTTGAATGGGGGCGACAGAAACAGAGGGGTTTGAAAATGCGGTGAAGGGTGAAGAGGCTGTGGATATCTGGTAAGTTTGTTTTGGTTGATTTTCAGGCGCGGTTGGTTTTATTTCAGCCTTATAATCAATGCTTCTGAGGATTCGGGCCAATTGATCCGCTGTTCGGTAGCGGGATGCCGGTTCTTTATTCAACAATTTAAGTATAATTTGTTCGACAACGGGGGAGATTTCAGGGTTGAACCGGCTGGGTGGAATAGGCGCCACTTCTTGATGGAGGCGAATCAATTCATTTGGGTCGTTGGAAACGAAAGGCAGCCTGCCAGTCAGCATTTCATACATGATGACCCCTAATGAATAAACATCTGATGCCGGTGATGGAGCAAGACCGGAAGCCTGTTCAGGAGCAAAGTATTGGGGTGAGCCCCAAACCACGTCATTCTTTTCCTCTGGGTGGATCGTGCTTAAAGCGCGCGCGATCCCAAAATCGGTTACTTTTAGATGTTGGTCGGGGGAAACCAGAAAGTTCTGTGGTTTCACATCGCAATGAACCAGTCCTGCCCGGTGAGCATAGCCAACCCCTTCGGCAGCTTGTGAAATCAGAGCTATTGTTTCCGCAACACTAAATTTGCCGTGCTGCTGGATCATTGCTTTAAGGTTGGTGCCTGGAAGGTACTCCATTACGATGAAGAGTCTTCCAGCATCAAGTCCAAAATCATGTACTGTTACGATGTTGGGATGGGAAAGATTCGCTGCTGCTCTGGCTTCCTGCCGGAAACGCTCTCTAAAGCCTTCGTCGGAAGAAAAATCTTCCCGAAGGGCTTTGATCGCTACCGGGCGAGCCAAAAGGGTGTCTCTGGCAAGGTAAACTACAGCCATCCCCCCTGTGCCCAGGGTGCTCTGGATTTGATAGCGATTTCCCAGAATAAAGCTGTTGTTTGGGTGAGTTTCCATATGACTTTTCGATTATATCATACTAGTAGAACGCGAGCTTGGTGTGTAGGATATAATAATCAGGGTAAGATCAGGTCAATCAGATAAGGAAAAACAATATAGTAATGTTGAATTGGATGTCAACCAGGTTAAATAAGTGGGTTTTGCTTGGTGCTGTGGGGATTGCGATATTCCTATGTGTTTTCTGGGGTTTTGTTTTCAATCTCCTGAAGCCTGAAGCTGCTGGCGGCGTTTTGCAACCCGCAGAGATTGTGCTTATTCCGGCACCTACGATTACTCCCAGCCCGGCTTTAATTGTTTTGGAAACGCCCACTTCCAGCCAGGTATCACGGGATGGGATATTTGTGGGTGCTGTGGTTCAGATCAGCGGCACAGATGGGGCTGGTTTACGGTTGCGCTCTGAACCGGGAATCGCTTCAGAAGTTCGTTTTATCGGGATGGATGCAGAAGTATTTGAGGTGAGAGAAGGGCCAATGGATCAGGATGATATCGTGTGGTGGTTTCTTGTCTCACCCTATGATGAAGCAAGGAGTGGGTGGGCTGCTTCGGGATATTTAACTGTGGTGGAAAAACAGCCGTGAACACTAGCTTGTTAAAAGAGATTTTATATGACAGTGAGACTTGAACATGGAAGGTGAGAGACCAAATTCTATTAATGTCAGCCGAAAAAGCAGGGTAATGGAAATCGTGTGGGAAGATTCTCATCAATCTTTTTACCCTTTCTCCTTGCTCAGGGCAGCCTGCCCTTGTGCTTTCTGCAGGGGAGGACACGGGCAGATGTCTTCAGAACCACCGGAAAATGTATTCACGTTCTCTTTACCCGATTCTCCGGCGACATCTCTGGTGGAGATTGAGCCTGCGGGGAGCTATGGTATAGTGCCGGGTTGGGAGGACGGTCATCGAGATGGAATCTACACCTGGCATTATCTACGGGCATTGTGTCCATGTGAAAAATGTCAGGAAAGAGCCGCACAGGATAAAAAATAATTTCTATCCATCCAGCCAATAACTTTGAGGCCATTTTGCCCATTAATAACTTGTTGCACTTCTAAAACAACCTTCGATAGCTAGAATGCTGACTCTACTATCGCATGTGGTTGAAAACCGGGGTGCAGTTGATGGGCAGCAATGAAAATTCATCAAGTAGGAATTTGTTTAAAAACAGCATTTGAGCCAGAGGTTTATATTCCTGCAGTTGATATCTTCGGGCAGGAAGTTTTGTTTTTTGGGAAGATGCGTTTCAAGCACTGGACCAAATTTGTAGTTCAGGAATTACAGGAGTAAAATGATCGATTCTTATACTCCCCTTACATTTGGTTGACAAATTTGATTCTAATCTCAAAA
>Ga0068714_10004284_pt1 | contig 16135 bp, 16 predicted proteins | sample MTBNYHSulfiMetaG_FD_62988 | JGI IMG/M metagenome (GOLD analysis project Ga0068714, IMG submission 62988) | Enrichment culture microbial communities from rom New York Harbor, USA that are MTBE-degrading - MTBE-NYH (New York Harbor Sulfidogenic)... | ecosystem: Environmental > Aquatic > Marine >...
CGATGACAGTATCCAGGGCTTGAGATGCCTTGAGGATTATGTCCCACCAGTCCTGGACTTGAGCTTCATTACAAAAAGGGCATTGGTTACCAGCCGGCAGGCGGCGGAGGCGAGCAGGTGGCTGGTGGCTAAGGAGGGGATCTTTGCCGGGATATCTTCCGGGGCGGTAGTCTACCAGGCAGTTAGACTGGCTGGAGAGATGGACGAGGGCAATATCGTGGCGGTGCTGGCTGATGGGGGCTGGAAATACCTGAGCCTGGACTTCTGGACGGATGATTAGCAGATATGAGCGCTAGCCAGCTGCTTTCCCCTTTTTTATCAGCCAGTATTCCACGCTATCGGCCAGAGCCAGCCAGCTGGCTTCGATGATGTTGGTTGAGCTGCCTACCGTTGTCCAGCCCTCTACTCCAACGCTGGACTCGATAAGGACGCGGACTAAAGATTCGGTGCCCACACTTTCCTCAAGGATACGGACCTTGTAGTCCACGAGTTTCACGGCGGCTAAAGTGGGGTAGAACGGGAGCAATGCCTTGCGCAGCGCCTGGTCGAGGGCATTGACCGGGCCGTTACCCTCGGCGGCGGTGTGCATGAGTTCACCACCTACCCTGACCTTTATCATGGCCTCGGCCAGTGTCTCCTCCAGGGTTTTCCTGGTCGGTGCGCGCCTTCTTCTCTCGACCACCACCATGAAATCAACCAGTTCGAAGGGTGGCTGGTAATCAGGTCTGGCCCGGTGGAGCAGCAGCTCAAATGAGGCCTCGGCATTCTCATACTGGAAGCCGCGACTCTCCAGTTGCTTAATCTCTTCCAGCAGCTTCTGTGTCTCTTTACTCTGCACGGGCAAATCTATACCCAGTTCCCTGGCCTTGTAGATGATATTGCGTTTCCCCGATAGTTCGGAGACCACTACTCGCTGCCGGTTGCCTACCTTCGCCGGGTCTATGTGCTGGTAGCTATCGACCCACTTGGTCACACCGGAAACGTGAAGCCCGGCCTTATGGCTGAAGGCACTGGAGCCGACAAAGGGCTGATGAGTATCAGGGATGAGATTAGCGGCCTCGCTGATATAGCGGGCTATCTCGGTTAATTTGGCCAGTTGCTCACCAGTGATACAGTCGAGTCCCATCTTGAGCTTCAGGTTGGGGATAATGGAACAAAGGTTAGCGTTGCCACAGCGCTCACCATAGCCATTGATGGTGCCCTGGACCTGGACTGCTCCCGCATTGACTGCGGCCAGGGTGTTGGCTACGGCCAGTTCGATGTCATTATGGGCGTGAATACCCAGGGGTACAGCGGTCATTTTTCTGGCTGCTTCGACAGCCACGGTTACCTCGGTGGGCAGGGCACCTCCGTTGGTATCACAGAGCACCAGGCAGTCAGCCCCGGCCTCAGCAGCCGTGGTCAGGCAGCGCAGGCTGTATGACGGGTTGCTCTTAAAGCCATCAAAGAAGTGCTCAGCATCAAAGAAAACGGCCAGCCCCTTCGACTTGAGGAAGCGTACGGAGTCGGCAATCATGCTCAGATTTTCCTCCAGGGTGGTTTCCAGCACCTGGGTAACTTGTAAATCCGAGCTTTTGGCGACAAGTGTGGCCACCTTTACCCCGGCATCAGTCAGAGCCAGGAGGTTGGCATCGTTTTCAGCGCTGGTGTTGGGGTGGCGGGTGCTGCCAAAAGCCACCAGTACGGCGTGAGAGAGGGTCAGGCCCCTGGCCTTCTCAAAGAACTCGATGTCCTTGGGGTTGGAGCCGGGCCAGCCGCCCTCGATGTAGTGGATGCCAAGCTCGTCAAGCTTCTGAGCAATATTGAGCTTGTCAACCACGGAGAAGGAGATGCCCTCACTCTGGGCCCCGTCACGCAGTGTGGTGTCGTAAAGCTGGATTGATGACAATTACCTGCCTCCCACCTTCCCTGCAATCAAATCGCCCATCTCCCTCGTCCCCACCTGTTTCTTACCTTTATCCATTATATCATAGGTGCGGTAACCTTCATCCAGGACGGCAGCCACGGCGGCTTCGACCGCCTGTGCCTCCCTGGCTAAAGCGAGGGAATAACGCAGCATCATGGCCACGCTGAGAATGATGGCGATGGGATTGGCCATGTTCAGTCCGGCGCGTCGGGGGGCGCTACCGTGAATTGGCTCGTAAAGACCGGGTATGGGCACTCCTTCCTGTGGCACTCCGGCCAGGCTGGCGGAAGGCAGCATGCCCATCGAGCCGGCCAGCATTGAGGCCTCATCGGTGAGAATATCGCCAAAGGTGTTCTCGGTAACCACCACATCCAGGTATTTGGGATTCTGGATAAGCCTCATGGCACAGGCATCAACCAGCATATGCTCCAGTTCAATGTCGGGGTAACTTTCCGCTACCTCAATGGCTACCTGGCGCCAGAGACGGGAGGACTCCAGCACGTTGGCCTTGTCCACCGAGATGAGTTTCTTGCGTCGTGTTCTGGCCAGTTCAAAGCCGACCCTGACAATACGCTCAATTTCCTGCTCCGAGTAGGTCATGGAATCAACAGCGCGCCTGCCCTGGGAGGTTGTCCACCGCCGCTTGGGTCGGCCAAAGTAGAGGCCGCCGGTAAGCTCACGGACAAAAATCAGGTCTACCCCTTTCACTACCTCTGGCTTCAGGTTGGTGGAGTCGGTCAATACCGGGAAGACCTTGACCGGACGCAGGTTGGCGAAGAGCCCCAGTTTCTGGCGCAGGGCCAGCAGTCCGTCTTCCGGGCGCACTTTCGCCCGGGGGTCGTCCCACTTTGGGTCACCCACGGCGCCCAGCAGCACCGCCTGAGCACGTTTACATAGCTTCAGCGTGTCTCCGGGTAAGGCTTCTCCCGTTGCGTCAATGGCAATTCCGCCCACCAGCCCGTGGTGCAGGTCAAACTGGTGCCCGAATTTTTTGCCCACTGCCTGCAGGACTTTGATTGCCTCGGTGGTAACGTCAGGCCCGATGCCATCGCCGGGCAGTACGGCCAGTTCAAATTTCACGCTAAACCCTCCTCGTGGCCAGTCTTTTTCTGGTGTATTCAATCAGCCCGCCCGCCGCAATAAGCTCGGACATGAATTCAGGGTACGGTTTGGCGGTGAATGTTTTACCGTTATTCAGGTTCTTGATGCTGCCGGTGGACAGGTCAACCTCGACAATGTCGTCGGCCTCGATATTGTCCACCGCTTCTTCGCACTCAAGCAGCGGCAGGCCGATATTTATGGCATTGCGGAAGAAGATGCGGGCGAAGCTCCGGGCGATGACACAGGAGATACCGGAGGCCTTGATGGCCAGGGGGGCGTGCTCCCGTGATGAGCCGCAGCCGAAGTTGGTGGTGGCCACCATGATGTCTCCCGGCTCAACCCGGCTGATGAACTCTGCGTCAATGTCCTCCATGCAGTGCCCGGCCAGCTCCGCTGGCTCAAACGCGTACAAGTAGCGGGCCGGTATAATAGCATCCGTATCAATATTAGCGCCGTATTTATGAACTTTGCCTTTGAGCATAAAAACTCCTTACTGATTTCTTACAACCCCTCACCCTTTATCCCTCTCCCCTTCAAAGGGGAGAGGGAAGGAAATTTCTTAAAGGGACTTCGCCCCTTTTAATCCCTTATTCTAAACATTTTGTTCGCCTACGCCTTTCCACCGATATGCGTGCCGAAATCCAAGAGCCTCTGCCTCCGCAACAGTCTCAACGTAGCGTTCCAACCTTTCTTCTTCTATCAAGGCTGTATCATACTGCTGGTCAAAAGGTAAGTGGAATATCTTTTCCCCTGTTCTACGTGCTACGTTACATTTCACCGAGGGATAATGCTGCTGAAATGGGATTTTTTCTATCACAACCCCAAGCACCTTTGCCACCTGCTCGGCCTTGGGAGAAACTTCTATTGTGGTCACCAACTTGGGGATTACCTTTCTCTTTTGTACAAGGCTAGGAAATAGGGCTAACTGAAAATCCTCTTCGGTTCCAAAATTTTCTAGATAGTATTCAACTGTGGTGCCAAACAAATAATAGAGATGTTTTTCATGGATTATTTTTTCTTTTGCCCAATACTTACACTGGATTATTTCCGCAATGTTCTCTTTCTTGCAAATTAAATCTCGCCCCAAATCTTCGAAGCCCTTTTTGCCGTGATAATAAACGTTCCATGCTTTTGTCTCATATAAGTATCCAATATATCTTTCATAATCCCTTCCAATTTGCCAGTTGGATTTATTAGGCTTATCCCAGTACCAATCCAGCTTTTTCTGGAGTTTCTCGGTTGGTGTTAAACCTTCATAATATTTAGGCCCAAAATGTCGTTTTGTTTCCTCATCGAACTCTTGCTCCTTCTTCTCCCACGAAGAGTGAATTTCTTTGATAATTTCGTCTAACTCTTTGGCTTCCAATCCTATATCTTCGTCTAACCACGGAGCTAGATACCGGCAATAGTCCAGAAGATAATTAGCGATTCTAGCTGCTTTTTCAGCTTCACGACGCTCCTTGGCGATTTGCCTAACTTGTTCGGCAGCCTTATAAGCCGGATGAGATTTGTTTTCGAGTAAATCAGCGGTTTTCAAATCTTGAAGGCGAAAATAATCATCATAGGCTCTAGCCAACCAAGGAAATCCTTGTGATTTCTCCTTCGCTATAGCTTCAAGTGCTTCGGTATTCTCTTTCGCTAGAGCTTCAAGTGCTTCGGTTTTCTCCTTGATTAAAGCATTCATCTCATCCACTACTTCTCTTTTTTTCTTTGCTTGTTGCTGAAATTTAGACACTCTGTCGCTTAACCATGCAATAAGCCAGATGGCAGCTATAACGCCGATAAAAATTAGCCAACCTTCCATATCCGGCCTCCTACACCTTTACACCTCCACCAGCACCTTCTCAAAATCCTTCACCTTCGGTGGTTTTTTGCCTTTGCCTGGTTCAATGGTGTGGCCTTCTGCTTGCAGGCGGGCGGCCTGGGCTTCCACGCCGCCGGGGAATTTTTCATTGAGTTCTCCCTTGGACTTCAGTGTCCGCCAGTAGGGGGTAATGTCCTTCTTGCCTTCGGTAGCCATCTCTTCCGCCGCACGGGCTGCGATACCGGCAAAGATGCCGGTGGTTATCGGTCAGGTGAAGTTGACCCCGTGCCTCCGGGCGAGTACGGCACGGATATCGTTGATGGTGGTAAGCTTGCCCCTGGGGACTTTCTTCATGATTTCGTCTACTTCTATCGGCGCCGGAATAACAAACCTGCCGGTGCCCCATTTCTGGCTCATATTAGGCGTGACTTCCTGCACTTTGGGCATGTCTTTGCTATCGGCCAGTTTTTCCTGCCAGCTTTTACGTGGTTTGGCCATAATTTTCCTCCCTTACTCAGGTAGTTGCTAAAGACCTATGTCGACGACGCCTTTTTATAGTGGCAGCAAGGATAGCCCGTTTAAGCAACTATGCATTATGACAGGTGTCAAAATGCTGCGTGTTTCCTGATAAATATACCCTATCAGAAGACCGAAGACCAGAGCAAACATGGCATTAATCGCAACTCCAGCGAAGGTAACATTGAGAAGAAAAATATCGAGCAGGTGAAACGCGCCAAATATTAGCGCCGTGAGCATTAGACCATAGCTTAAATAAAACTTGAAAAATCTTTTTCCTCCTTTCACCTTTTGCATAAGATGTGTCTGGAGAAAACCCCTGAAGAAAAATTCTTCACCAGCTGGAGCAACAAGGCAGCTAAGGATAATTAATCCCACCGTAAGGGTAGCTGGAGAACTAATAAGGCTTAAGCCCGTTCCGATGGCAACGCTTATAATCACACCTGGCAGCAACAGTTTCCTGCTGACCCTGAGTCCGTAATTTCTTAAATCATAATGCGTAACCTTAGCATATATAATGGGAATAGCTATTAAGGTTATCTGTGCAATATATGCATAAATAAGTTTTTCACAGGGGAGGATATCTATCTGGAGCAATCTCCTATTTTGGCCTTCAGCCAATAATTTCTTTCGGGCTGATAATTCTATACCGGTTATAGCGCTGGCAGCCGCGTTTGGATAGAGCAAGATAGGATTATATTTTTATGTCTCGGCCTGGCTCTTTAGAATGGGCAGCATTTTCCCCACAGTGGCTACTGAACTGCGCTGACCAACAACCCCGATGAACTTGCCGAGAATTCCAAAGGGCAACTCGACTTCTTCCATAAAAGTGAATCTGCTCCCGGATGGGGTAGATTCAATATTCCAGCTCTGTTCGTAGCTTTTCACGCCGGTCCCTGAGGACATCTTAAAGGCAAGCTTCTTGTTCTCCGCCCAGTCCGTAACCGTAAAATTAAGTTTCATTAGTGGCATGGGGACGGCTTTTTCCTCAATGTATAAGGGTGTGCCCACTCCGCTACGTTGCCCACCGGCGTACTCGAATTTCTGAAAGGTAATGCACCACTTCAGAATCTTGTCGGGCTCGACCAAAAAGGGCCAGATTTTTTCAGGCGGTGCGGCAATTTCAATAGACCTCTCTACTCTCATTTCCTCCCCCTCCTTTTTTGTTGTTGCCCCATATATTACTAGCCCGGAATTTCTTCAGGGCCGGTAATCCTGCCTGTTATCGCGCTGGCGGCGGCCACGGCCGGATTGGCCAGGTAGACCTCGGACCCGGGGCTGCCCATCCGCCCGACAAAGTTGCGGTTGGTGGTGGAGACACAACGCTCGCCCTCAGCCAGTACCCCCATATAGCCGCCCAGGCAGGGGCCACAGGTCGGGGTGCTCACGGCTGCCCCTGCCCGGATAAAAATTTCTATCAGCCCTTCCTTGAGGGCATCCAGATATACCTGCTGGGTGCCGGGGATGATAATACAGCGTACTCTGGGATGTACCTTTCTTCCTTTTAGTATTCTGGCGGCTACCTGCAAATCTTCCAGGCGGCCGTTGGTGCAGCCACCGATTACCGCCTGCTCAATTTCAATATTGCCCACCTGGCTCACCGGCCTGGTATTGGCCGGGGAGTGGGGCAGGGCTACCTGCGGCTCAAGAGCGGAAATGTCATATTCCATGGCCCGGGCGTATTCGGCGTCATCGTCAGGTTCGTAGACGGTATAGGGACGCTTCGCGCGTGACTTGACATAATCTATAGTCTTGCCGTCTACACGGAAAAGACCGGCTTTAGCACCGGCCTCGATGGCCATGTTAGCCATGGTGAACCGTCCGTCCATGGACAGCTCATCTATTGCCTCGCCGGTAAATTCCATGACGGAATAAAGAGCACCATCCACCCCGATATTACCGATGGTATACAGGATTAAGTCCTTGCCCCCTACCCATTCTGGCAAACTGCCATGATAGACAAACTTAATCGTCGGCGGTACCTTCATCCAGATATCTCCGGTGGCCATGGTGGCGGCGATATCGGTTGAGCCCATGCCGGTGGCAAAGGCACCCACGGCACCGTAGGTGCAGGTATGGGAATCAGCCCCGATAACGACGTCACCGGGAAGTACTAGGCCCTGCTCGGGCAAGAGCACATGCTCGATGCCCATCTGCCCCACATCATAATGCGGTATGCCGTGCTCGTAGCAGAAATCGCGCATCAGCTTGGCATTTGCCGCGGAAGGGATGTCCTTATTGGGCACAAAGTGGTCAGCCACCATGACTATCTTTTCCGGATCAAAGACCCTGTCCACTCCCAGGCGCTGGAACTCCCTGATGGAAATCGGAGCGGTAATGTCATTGGCCAGAATCAGGTCTACCCTGACGTTAATGAATTCGCCGGGGCTTACCTTTGCTCTATCAGTGTGGGTGGCCAGTATCTTCTCAGCTAAAGTCGGCATAGTTCTCCTTATTCACTTCTTCGAGAAAGGGATGAGATGGATAATTCAAAATCAGCTACCCTACGGCTTAATCGGGATATTAAGCTTGCCTTGCCTTCTTTGCCGCCAGCAACCGATTGAGGGCATTCGTGTAGGCTTTGGCGCTGGCGACAATAATGTCGGTATCTGCACCCCGGCCGGTATAGGTGATGCCATCGCTCTCTATCCTTATCAGCACCTCACCAATGGCATCAATGCCTTCGGTTACCGATTTTACCGTGAACTCAGTAAGCTCATTCGGTACTGCCACCAGCCGGTTAATTGCCCTGTAGACGGCATCAACCGGGCCTGTGCCCAGGGCAGCATCAGCCATGACTTCGCCGTCAGGAGTGATTAGCCTGATGGCGGCCGTGGGTATACCCCGGTCACCGCAGGTTACCTGTACGCGGTCGAGGTGATAGATTTCAGATACGGTGCGGTGCCCTTCTGCGACAAGGGACTCGATATCCTTATCGGTGACATCCCTCTTCTTATCAGCCAGCTCCTTGAAAGCATTAAAGGCACGGTTAAGCTCTTCCTCAGCCAGGCTGTAGCCCAGTTCTGCCAGCCTCTCGCGGAAGGCGTGCCTTCCACTGACCTTGCCCAGCACCAGTGTGCTTGACGGTATGCCGACAGTTTTAGGGTCCATTATTTCATAGGTTATGGGCATCTTGATGACGCCATCCTGGTGAATGCCGGACTCATGGCGGAAGGCGTTGGCGCCGACCACTGCTTTATTCGGTTGCACCGGAAAACCGGTTAGCTCGCTTACCAGGCGGCTGGTTCGGTAAATTTGCGTGGTATCAATGTTGGTGGTCAGGTTATAGAAGTCCTGCCGGATCCTGAGAGCCATGACAATCTCCTCAAGCGAGGCATTGCCTGCCCTTTCCCCGATGCCATTGATGGTACACTCTATCTGTCTTGCCCCTTTTCTCACTGATTCCAGGCTGTTGGCTACGGCCATGCCCAAATCATTATGGCAGTGTACACTGACGACGGCCCGGTCGATATTGGGCACGTTCTTGAATATCCCCTCAATGAGGTCGCCAAATTCGTCCGGCATGGCATAGCCGACGGTATCGGGGATATTCACGGTAGTGGCTCCGGCGTCAATAACCGCCTTCAATATCTGGTAGATGTATTGAGGCTCGCTTCGGCTGGCATCCATGGGGGAAAACTCTACATCATCCAGGTACTGCTTTGCCCGTGACACCATGTTGCAGGCCATCTCCAGAATCTCCTGGCGACTTTTCTTTAGCTGGTGAACCAGGTGAATATCTGAAGACGAGAGAAAGACATGTATTCTGGGGTGTCTGGCTTCTTTAACGGCTTCCCAGGCCCTGTCTACGGCACCAGGGTCAGCGTGGGCCAGACCGCAAATTATCGGGGCGCGGACTTCTTTAGCGATAAGGCTTACCGCTTCTAAGTCGCCAGGCGAAGTAATCGGGGTGCCAGCTTCAATAATATCTACCCCCAGCTGCTCCAGTTGTCTGGCTATCTCCAGCTTTTCCTGAACGTTTAGTGTGCCACCGGCTGCCTGCTCTCCGTCTCTTAACGTGGTATCAAAAATGATTACTTTATCCATCATAGTATCCTCCCTGAGAGAAACAACTCCTTTCCTTTTTTACCTGCCAGACCATGTGTACCCCTCCCCTTGGATCTGGAGAGGGGCTGGTAAGGATGAGTTTGTCACTCCCAGCGAGGGTAAGCTCGCTGAATTGTGTTTCCATGTGGGTCTTATTATCTCTTGTACTAAACAATTTCTAACTATTTCCCTTCAGCCAGGGCATCATCTCTCTTAGCTCAGCGCCAACCTCCTCGATGAGGTGCTCTTCATCCATGCGCTTGAGAGCGTTATAGACCGGGCGGCCAGCCAGGTTTTCCAGTATCCATTCCTTGGCAAAAGTACCGTCCTGAATCTCGGCCAGAATATCACACATTTCTTCCTTGACCATATCATCGATAACCCGTGGCCCGCGACTATAGTCACCATACTCGGCGGTATCGCTCACGGAATAGCGCATATAGTTGAAGCCACCCTGGTAAATGAGGTCTACAATTAGTTTCAGCTCATGGCAGACTTCGAAGTAGGCTATCTCCGGCTGGTAGCCAGCCTCAACCAGCGTTTCAAAACCAGCCTTTATCAGAGAGGTAACACCTCCACAGAGTACTGCCTGCTCCCCGAAGAGGTCTGTCTCCGTCTCTTCAGCGAAGGTCGTCTCAATTACGCCGGCCCGGCTGCAACCGATACCCTTGGCGTAGGCAAGGGCCAGCTCCAGTGCCTTACCGGAAATATCCTGGTGAACAGCGACTATGGCCGGTGGTCCTATGCCTTCAGTATAAAGTTGCCTCAGCATATGGCCGGGGCACTTGGGAGCTATCATGCTGACATCGATATCAGGTGGCGGCGTAATCTGCCCGTAGTGGATATTAAAACCGTGGGCAAACATCAGGGTATTGCCCGCAGCCAGCCCCTTCTCGATAGATTGATAGTAAATGCTGCGCTGCAACTGGTCGGGAGCCAGCATCACGATGAGGTCGGCTTCACCGGCCATATCATCCGTAGTCATTACCTTAAAGCCGGCCTTGCTGGCATTATTCCAGCCAGGGCTTCCCTTTGCCTCAGCTACGATGACCTGGCAGCCGCTGTCTCTGAGGTTCTGGGCATGAGCGTGTCCCTGACTGCCGTAACCGACAATACCGATTACTTTGCCATCGAGCAGTCCCAGGTTACAATCACTATCACGATATATTGTGGCCATATTCATTCCCCCTTGTTTATTTTGTTTGTGGTTGGTTCGTTCTTATCAGGAGTATCGGGCTGGAGACTCCACTAAGAACATTATCAGCGACGCTACCATAGACCCACCGGCTGAGTCCGGAGCGCCCGTGGCTTGCCATAACAATGATATTGAATGGATGTTTGTTGGCGTAATCAACTATCTCATCGGCGGCTTTGCCTACGAGTACCTCCGAGCTTACGCTGATGCCAGTATTTTGAAAACGCTCGGCTATTTTAGCCAGGTACTCTTTGGCTATCTCCTTTCCCTTGGCTACTTCCTGGTCTAAATATTCTCCCCAGTTCAGGGGTACCCCGGAAAGCTCGGGGGCATAATAGGAGGGAGCCGCTGGCGGTTCGCAGACCCGGAGCAGGACAATATCCGTTGGCTCGGTACCACGCTGCTTAACCAGTGCTTCCGCTTGGGGAAGTACCGTTTCGGCCAGTTCCGAGCCATCCAGTGGTACCAGAATCGTTCTCTTTGGCCATTTGTCGTACGGTATGTCTTCGGGAAGCCCGGCACGCACCAGCCACACGGGTATCTTTGATGCCTGCAGGACCTTATCAGCCACGTTCCCTAACACCCAGCGCTTGCGCCCGGAGCGTCCATGGGTGGCCATGATAATGAGGTCAGCATTGTTCTCTTCAGCACAGCGCAGGATTTCCTCAGCGGCGTAGCCCTCGGCGGTTATGCCGCGTACTTTTGGCATCCTGGCGCCTGCTTTAATGCCTGTCTTATGCCGAACCTCCTGGGCCTGATGCTTGATAATTCCCGCCGCTTGCTCGATATAGGCTTCATGCATCGGGGTAAATTCGTGCAGGGCTGGACTGCCGACATAAATCAGAATCACCTCTAAGTTTAACCTCCCGGCCAGCTCTTTAACGTAGGGAAAGACAATTTCGGCCAGTTCTGAGCCATCCAGTGGCACGAGCATCTTGTTATACATTTCCGCACCTCCGCTTGTGGCTTTGATAATACATTACACGCAGATGGAAATCAATACTCATGCTTTTTGCTTCTTGCTTCGAGTGTCCGGTGTCTTTTCCCCCCGTAGCGGGCTGACAGTTCCTCTGGTCATGGCAATCTGGCCCGTCCTGGCCAGTTCCTTAATACCAAAACCGCGCAGCAGGTTATAAAGGGAATTAATTTTCTCTTCGTCTCCGGTGGCCTCAACGGTTACTGAATCAGTGCCGACATCCACGATATTGGCCCTGAAGATATCCACAATCTGCATAATTTCGCTCCGCGTGGCAGAAGTGGCTCTTACTTTAATCAGGGCCAGCTCCCGGGTAGTGATGTTTTCACCGCTGATATCGGTTACCCTGACCACATCTATGACCTTGTCTAATTGCTTCCTTACCTGCTCTACCGAGGTGGTTGTCCCGTCAACAACGATAGTCATGCGTGACAGATTGGGTATTTCACTACGTCCAACTGCGATACTCTCGATATTGAAGCTACGCCTGCGGAAAAGGCTGGCCATTCGGTTAAGCACCCCCGGCTTATCTTCCACCAGAGCGACCAGAATGTGCTTCGTCGCAGCCATACTATCACCTCTTTTCCCAGCTTAGATATTACTTGTTGGAAGCTTGGCCGAATCAGAAAGAGCCTTCGCCTTTTTTCGGGGTGCTTCCATAACCTCGCTCAAGGCTGCCCCGGGCGGTACCATGGGGTAAACGTTCTCTTCTGACTCCACCACAAAATCAATCAGGAAAGGCCCTGGCTCGGCCATAGCTCTCTCAATAGCGGGCTCTACTTCTCCCTTGTATTTAACCCTCAGTGCCGGAATCCCGTATGCCTCAGCCACCTTAACATAGTCCGGGCCGGTAATTCGCGTCGCCACATAGCGCTTCTCGTAGAACAGTTCCTGCCATTGTCTCACCATGCCCAGATAGCCGTTATCAATAATAGCTATCTTTACGGCGGCCTTTTCCTGAACGATGGTAGCCAGTTCTTGAATGGTCATCTGAAAACTACCATCCCCGTCTATGCACCATACCGTGGTATCGGGACAGCCTATCTTAACCCCGATAGAGGCTGGCAGCCCGAAGCCCATAGTCCCCAGGCCACCTGATGAGATGAAGCTATTTGGCCTATTATACCAGTAATGCTGGGCTGCCCACATCTGGTTCTGCCCTACCCCCGTAACGATAGTCGCCTCGCCTCCGGTTGCCTCGTATATCTTGTTTACGACAAGCTGGGGCAGCAGGCCATCCTCTTCCCTGATAATCGTCGAGGGATGTTCTTTTCGCTGATTATCAAGCTCCTCAAACCAGTCGATATGTTCGGTAGGTGTGATTAACTTGTTTAATTCCTTAAGTACGTTCTTCACGTCGCCCACTATGGGAACGTCTACGCGTACGTTTTTACCGATTTCTGCGGGGTCGATATCGATATGGATAATTTTGGCGTTCGGGGCGAAGCCGCTAACCTTGGCCGTAGCCCTATCGTCGAACCTCATGCCGATGGCAATAAGGACATCGGCGTTGGTAACGGCCATATTGGCGTAGGCCATACCGTGCATGCCCACCATGCCGAAACTCAGGATGTGGCTCTCCGGAAAACAACCGATACCCAGCAGGGTAGTAACCACCGGTATCTGTGCCGTCTCAGCCAGTTGTTTCAGTTCGTTCCAGGCCTGGGAGATAATGACTCCCCGGCCCGCCAGAATAAGGGGTTGCCGGGCTTCGTTGATGAGCTTGGCTGCCTTCTTAATCTGGGCCGGGTGCCCGTGAAGCGTTGGCTTGTAACCCGGCGGGTCTACTTTACCCGGATAATTAAATTCTGCCTCCTCAATAAAAACATCACGCGGTACATCAATAAGCACTGGCCCGGGTCGGCCGCTCCTGGCCAGGTAAAAGGCCTCCTTGACTGTCCTGGCCAGTGACCCTGTATCAAGGACAAGATAGTTGTGCTTGGTAATGGGTAGCGTAATACCGGTAATGTCTACCTCCTGGAAGGCGTCTTTGCCAATAAAAGGTCTGGCTACCTGACCGGTGATAGCCACCATAGGTGAGGAATCAAGGTGGGCGTTGGCAATCCCTGTTACCAGATTGGTAGCCCCCGGGCCGGAAGTAGCCATACAGACCCCCACCTTGCCCGTAGCCCGGGCGTAACCTTCCGCGGCATGGGCTGCGCCCTGCTCGTGGCGTGTCAGGATATGTCGGAGCTGAGGGTATTGAGGTAGTGTGTCGTAGAGTGGCAGGATGGCACCACCGAGGATACCAAAAATCACATCTACCCCCTCTTTTGCCAGGCATTCACATATAATCTGCGCACCGGTCATCTTCATGGTTCCTTCATTCCTCCAGTAACGATTATGCGACAAACTTTCGCCAGGCTATTCCTTGCCTCCTCTTCGATTCGATTAGCTGAAGACAGCCCCGGTACTGGCCGAGCCTACCTTTTCAATATAGCGGCTGAGGTAGCCCGTTTTCACCTTTGGCTCAAATTCGCCCAGCTTGGCCAGTCGGTTGGCTATCTCTTTATCAGTGAGTTCCATTTCAAGTTTACCATTCGGGATATCAATCTTAATTATATCTCCATTGGCCAGGGCAGCGATAGGCCCCCGGCTGGCTGCCTCCGGTGAGACATGGCCGATGGCTGCCCCGCGGGTTGCTCCCGAAAAGCGCCCGTCTGTTATCAGGGCAACCTCTTTGTCCCGGCCCATCCCGGCCAGCAGGGAGGTGGGAGTGAGCATCTCTCGCATACCCGGCCCCCCTTTAGGCCCCTCGTAACGGATGACAATGACCTCACCCGCTTTTATGCCGCCACTGATGATGGCCTGTGTTGCCTCTTCTTCAGAGTCAAAGACCCTGGCCAGTCCCTGGTGAACCATCATTTCCGGAGCTACGGCGGCCTTTTTCACCACCGCCCCCTCCGGTGCCAGGTTGCCGAAAAGGATAGCCAGACCACCAGTGGGTGAGTGGGCTTCAGCCCGTGGGCGGATAACCTCGCTATCCCTGACCTGAGCCTGCTTGATAACCTCAGCCACCGATTTCCCGGAGACCGTCTTCGACTTCAGCTTGAGTAATGGTTCGAGTTCCTTCATCACGGCGGTAATACCGCCAGCCCGGTCCAGGTCCTCGATGTGGTGGTCGCCAGCCGGTCTTAAGCGACACAGTTGCGGGGTGCTCTCGCTTATCTCGTGCACCGTGGTTAAGGAAAAATCGACCCCCGCCTCATGAGCTATGGCACTGAGGTGCAAAACTGAGTTGGTACTGCCACCCAGGGCCATATCAACGGTAAAGGCATTGTGAATAGCATCCCTGGTAATAATCTCTCGCGGGCGGGTATTACTGCCCAGGAGTACCATAACCTGCTCTCCGGCCTTTCTGGCCAGCTGCCTTCGCCTGGCATCCACCGCGGGAATGGTGCCGTTACCGGGCAGGCCCATACCCAGGGCTTCGGTCAGGCAGTTCATGGTGTTGGCGGTAAACATCCCGGAGCAGCTACCGCAGCCGGGGCAGGCCAGCTGCTCCAACTCTGTTAGCTCCTGCTCCGTCATCTGGCCGCTGGCTACCTTTCCCACGGCTTCAAACATCGTGTTGAGGTCAATTTTATCTGCTTTGCCATCACCAGCAATTGTTCCGGCCAGCATCGGGCCACCGCTAACGAAAATAGACGGCAGGTTCAGCCTGACGGCTGCCATCAGCATCCCCGGGATGATTTTATCGCAGTTGGGAATAAAGACCAGGGCATCAAAGGCATGGGCTTCAACCACTATTTCCACGGAGTCGGCGATTAGCTCCCGGCTGGGCAGGCTGTATTTCATGCCGGGGTGGTTCATGGCAATGCCATCACACACCGCGATAGTATTGACCTCAAAGGGCACACCCCCGCCACTACGTACCCCGTCTTTAGCGGCTTCAGCAATATCCCTGAGATGTATGTGTCCGGGTACAACCTCGGTAAAGCTGTTAATAATGCCAATGAAGGGTTTATCCATTTCGGCTGGCGTGCAGCCCAGGGCGTACAGCAGGGAGCGATGTGGAGCCCGTTCTATGCCCTTTTTCACGGCGTCGCTTTTCATGTTTCCTCCGTCTATCTTTACGGTTTATTTCTTAATAAAAAAGCCGCCCCTGTGGGGACGGCCCCTGTCCTGTGGAGACGACCCACCGGCCGGACTATGTATATGTAACGAGTACCAGAATAGTTGAGTATTTATTCATCATGTTGATAGCGTAGCACAATTTATTATTTATTGTCAAATAGAGTGAAAATTCGGTAGTGGGTCAATTTGAAACAAAAATGAATAAAATTGAGGTTATGATATAATGAAGTTAATTGAAACAGATAGGGGGGATTATCTCAATGGCTGATAATATGGATTTTACCCTGTGGAAAGCTCAAAAGGCTTGGGAATTAGCTATGAGTGTCATTCCCAGTCAACCCGAGCAAACTGGAGCATGGACAGAATCTAATTATTTGAAGAAAGCACAGGATGAATTTGAAAAAGCTTGTGACATTGTAGCTACAGTGTTTTCCTATGATAAGTTCAATAAGTAACTAGCAGCGTGTCCGAGTAATAGCTTCAGACAGGCATAAAAGGTAAAATAGGGACAGG
>Ga0068714_10004286_pt1 | contig 16134 bp, 13 predicted proteins | sample MTBNYHSulfiMetaG_FD_62988 | JGI IMG/M metagenome (GOLD analysis project Ga0068714, IMG submission 62988) | Enrichment culture microbial communities from rom New York Harbor, USA that are MTBE-degrading - MTBE-NYH (New York Harbor Sulfidogenic)... | ecosystem: Environmental > Aquatic > Marine >...
CCTTGAGGGCGCGGAACTCGTCGACGGTGAGCGGGGCGACGTTGACGTTGATGCGGCGGATCTCGCCGTTGCCGCGCTTCACGTCGTAGATCGTCGCGACCGAGTCGAGGACGTAGCGGAACCCCTGCTTCGGGTACGACTCGCCGGCCACGAGGAGCACGCGCTTGTGCCCCTGGTCGACGAGGATCTCGACCTCGCGGCGGATCTCGTCCTGGGTCAGGGCGCGTCGCTTGAGCTCCTTGTTGCGCACGCGGAAGGCGCAGTAGAGGCAGTCGTTGGTGCAGAGGTTCGAGACGTAGAGCGGGGCGAAGAGGACGAGGCGCGCGCCGTAGATCGCGTCCTTCACGTCGCGCGCCGTCGCGAAGAGCTCGCCGAGCAGCTCGGGGTCGCTGATCGACGAGAGCACGGCGACGTCCTCCATCGCGAGGCCCTTCAGCTCGCGCGCTCTGGCGAGCACGTCGCGCACGCGGGCTGCGTCCTTGTCGGCGGCGGCGCCCAGCGCCTCGCTGATACGGACCTCGTCGATGAAGCTGCCGGTCGCTGTCACGCTCATGGGGTGTCTCCAGTGCTGGTCGTTTGAGGGACGGGGCACTCGAGCGTCGCGGGGATCTCGACGCAGAACTGCGCCCACGCTCCCTTCTTGGAATCTGCGCTGATGTGGCCGCGGTGGAGCTGGACGATGCGCCAGGCACTGTAGAGGCCGACGCCGGTGCCCTTCTGGCGCTTCAGCTCGGGGTCGTCGAGGCGCGAGAAGCGCCGGAAGAGGCGGTTGCCGTCGGCCGTCGAGAAGCCGGGCCCTTCGTTGCGCACCGAGAACCTGAGCGCCAGCGGCTTCACGTGACGCGAGGAGGTCACCTCCAGCTTGAGGCGCACCTCTCCGCCCTCGTCGCCGTACTTCACGGCGTTGTCGAGCAGGTTGACGAGCACGATGCGCAGGAGCGTGGGGTCGCAGCAGACGAGGGGCGGCTCGTCGGGGAGCTCCGTGACGAGCCGCATCTTCCTGGCCTCGAGCTGCGCGCGCACGATGTCGAGCGCCTCGTCCACGACGCGCGCCAGGATGTCGACGCCCGGCTGGAGCTGCGCCCTGAGGTCGGCGCCCTCGACCTGGGCGAGGTCGAGGTACTCGCGCACGAGGCTGAGCAGGTACTCGCCCTTCTGGACGACGCGCTCGAGCTTCGCCTTCTGCGCCGGCTCGAGCTCGCCGAGGTAGCCGCCGGTGAGCAGCTGGATGTCGGTGACCATCGAAGCCACCGGGCTCTTGAGCTCGTGGCTCACGAAGCCCAGCATCTGCATGTAGGCGTGGTTCGCCTGCTCGAGCTGCTCGATCCGCCAGGCCTTCTCGACCGCCTGGCTCAGGCGTTCGGTGATCGCCATCTGCAGCTCGATGTGGCGGGTGTGGTACGTGCCGGGGCGGCGCGAGCTGCGGAACATGAAGCCCACGACGCGGCCCTCGACGCTCAGCGGGCAGGTGAGGTTGGAGCGCACCCCCTCCTTGAGGAGGATCTTCGTCGAGCGGCTGCGCGGGTGCTCGGCGAGGTACTTCTCGAGGTCGTTGATGATGCGCGGCAGGCCGGTCTCGGCCACCTGGGCGAGGGAGCTGCCGTGCAGGTCCTCGGAGTAGTCCTTGGTGATGTAGAGCGGCTCGTAGGAGGCGCGGTTGTAGTAGGACGAGACGCGCTGCCCGGCCTCGTCGACAAAAGCGAGGCCGATGCGGTCGCAGGGGATCAGCTGCTGCGTGTGGTCGAAGAGGTAGTCGACGATCGCGCGCAGGGAGGGACGGGCGGCGATCTTCTGGTTGACGGTGCGCAGGAGGGCGCGCTCCTCGGCCGGTATCGGCTGGAGCGCGCGACGGTCGCGGAACGGGTCGACGTAGCGGATCGTCGGTTCTTGCGCGCGCTCGGCGGGCATGGGCTCCTGACGTCGACGGAGGCGCGGCCGGGAGAGGGCGCCGCGCCGCGCCCGGCCGCGGGTTTCCTGTCCCTTGAGAGTGTAATGGAAGCGGCCTCGCCGCGCCCGCCGGGGCGAAGGCGGGTCAGCGCGCGACGCGTCCGTCCGGGCGGAGCCGGGTCAGCGCGCGGCGCGCCCGCTCGGGGCGCCGCGTCCCCCCGCCGACGCCGCACCGGCGGGGGCCGCCGACCCCGCGCCGGCCGGGGCCACCGACCCCGCGCCGGCCGCCGGCGCGGCGGCGCCGGGCCTGGCCTTCGCCGGCCGCGCCTCCACCGGCGGCAGCGGCTGCGGCAGCTCGATGGTGAACTCGGCCCAGGCGCCGGGCTCCGAGTTCGCCCGGATACGGCCGTGGTGCAGCTGGATGATGCGCCAGGAGTTGTAGAGCCCGAGGCCGCTGCCGCGCCGCGGGTCGCCCTCGCGCTTGAGGCGCGAGAAGCGGCGGAAGAGCTTCGCCTTGTCGGCGGTCGTGAAGCCGCGCCCCTCGTTCCACACGCGGACCGTGACGCGCGTGCGCTCGGCGGCGATGCGCACGACGACCCGGCCGCCCTGGCACCCGTACCGGGCGGCGTTCGTCAGCAGGTTGACGAGCACGATGCGCAGGAGCGTGGGGTCGCAGTCGGCCATCGCGCGCGGCGTCTGCGAGCTGTCGATCTCGACCGTCATGTCGCGCTGGTCGAACTGCGGGCGCACGAGCTCGATGCTGGGCCCGATCACCTCGGCCTCGAGGCGCACGTTGGGCTTGAACTCGGCGTGCAGCTCCTGGCCCTCGACGCGCGCGAGGTCGAGGTACTCGCGCACGAGCTCGAGCAGGTACTCGCCTTTGGTGATCAGCCGCTCGAGCTTGAGCTTCTGCGTCGAGGACAGCTCGCCCAGGTAGCCGCCGGCGAGCAGCTGCGCGTCGGTGACCATCGAGGCGACCGGGCTCTTGAGCTCGTGGCTCACGAAGCCGAGCATCTCGAGGTAGGCGCGGTTGACGTCCTCGAGCTGCTCGATGCGCCAGGCCTTCTCGACCGCCTGGCTCAGGCGCTCGCTGATCGACATCTGCAGCTCCACGTGACGCCGCGTGTAGGCGTTGGGCTCGAGCGCGTTGCGGAACATGAAGCCGAGCACGCGGCCCTCGACGACCAGCGGGCAGGTGAGGCTCGAGCGCACGCCCTCGCGCAGGAGGCGCTCGGTCGAGCGGCTCTGCGGGTGCTCGCTCGCGTACTGCGCGAGGTCGCCGATGATGCGCGGCGTGCCGGTCTCGAGCACGGCGGCGAGCGAGCTGTTGTAGAGGTCCTCGGTGTAGCCCGGGGCGAGCTGCAGCTGCTCGTACTTGGCGCGCACCTGCTGCGCCACGATGCGCCGTCCGTCCTCCTCGATGAAGGCGAGGCTTATGCGGTCGCAGGGGATCAGGCTGGGCGCCTCGAGGAAGAGGAAGTCCATCACGTCGGCGAGCGTCGGTTTGGCCGCGATGCGCTGGTTGATGACGCGCAGCATGCGGCGCTCGTCGGCGGTGTTGCGGCCGAACCCGTTGCGGTCGCGGTACGGGTCGACGTAGCTGACCGTCGGCTGGTCCGGCTGGGGCGTCTGCCACGGACCTTGGGGGAGGCTCCTGCGCGGCACCGTGCGCCTCCCGTCAGTACTCGGGCGGCAGGGCCTTGAGCTCGGTGGCGCTGAACACCGGGCCGTCCTTGCACACGTAGACCTGCCCGATGTTGCAGCGTCCGCACTTGCCCACGCCGCACTTCATGCGCATCTCGAGGGTGGTGAACACGTCGTCGTCGGCGAACCCCAGGCCGTCGAGGACGGGGAAGCTGAACTTGATCATGATCGGCGGGCCGCAGACGACGGCGACGGCGTCCTTCGACGCCGGCGCGACCTCGCCGAGGACGGTCGGCACGAAGCCGACGCGACCGTCCCACTCCGGGGTCTCGCCGCCCGGGTCGACGGTCGTGACCATGGTCACGTCGGCGCGCCCGGCCCACTCCTCGAGCTCGCGCCTGTAGACGAGGTCGCCGACGCTGCGCGCCCCGTACACGATGGTCACGTCGCCGAACTCGTCGCGCCGGTCGAGGACGTTCCAGATCACGCAGCGGACGGGGGCGAGGCCGATGCCGCCGGCGACGAAGAGCACGTTCTTGCCCCGCCAGTCGTCGACGGGGAACCAGTTGCCGTACGGGCCGCGGAAGCCCATGGTGTCGCCGACGTCGAGCTCGCGCAGCGCCGACGTGACCTTGCCGACCGTCTTGAACGTGCACTCGAGGGCGCCGGCGCGGGTCGGCGGGCTGGCGATGCAGAACGTCGACTCGCCGGCGCCGAAGGCCGAGTACTCGCCGAACTGGCCGGCCTTGAAGGCGAACGACTCGCGCAGGCCCTCGTCCTTGAACTCGAGGCGCAGCGTGCGCGTGTCGACGGTCTCGTCGACGAGGTCGACGACCGTCATCAGGCTGGGCTCGTAGATGGTCGGCCCGGAGCGCGGCTCGCGTGCGATCGCCGGCGTGCTCATGCCTCACCTCCGTCCGCGGCGCCCACGGCCGCCGTCTCGGGGCGCCGCGCGGCGACGTCGATGGCGGCGAGGATCTCGACCAGGTCCTGGCCGGCGTGGCACTCGCGCGAGCAGCGGCCGCACCCGGTGCAGAGCACCTCGCCGAAGCGCAAGGGGTAGATCGAGAACTTGTGGTTCACGCGCTGGCGGAAGCGGGCGTGCTGGTCGTCGCGCGGGTTGTGGCCCGAGGCGTGGAGGGTGAACTTGCCGGTCTGGCAGGTGTCCCACTGGCGCCGGCGGGTGCCGCGGCCGACGCCCTCGGTCTCGTCGACGATGTCGAAGCAGTGGCAGGTGGGGCAGACGGAGGCGCAGGCGCCACACCCGTGGCAGCGCACGCCGAGCGCGGCGAGCAGCGGGTCGTCGAAGTGCGCCGCGATCCAGTCGCGCACCGAGCCGGCGTCGATCTCGAGGTTGGCGGCGACACGCTCGCGGGCCGCCCGGCGGCTCTCGGCCCCCTCGTCGACGAGAGCCGGCGGCGCCGCGGCGAAGCGCTCCGCATGCGCGGCGACGACGGCGGCGCCCTTCTCGGTGGTCGTCTCGACGAGCCAGCCTCCCGTGACCCGCGTGAGGAGCCCGTCGGCGCCGCGCGTCGCGTCGGGCGCGAGCCCGACGGCGGCGCAGAAGCACGACGAGTCCTCGACCGCGCAGGCGAGCGTGAAGACCGTCGTTGCCGCGCGGCGCTCGTTCCAGGGCTCGTCGGCGTAGTCCCAGTTCATCACCTGGTCGACGATCTCGAGCGCGGCCGCGTCGCAGGGCTTGACGCCGAGCGCGACGCGCGGCCGCGTGGCCGCGGCGCCACGCTCGATCTCGACGTCGGCGCCGTGCTGCCGCCAGCCGAAGAGGGCTTCGGCCTGCGGCAGGAAGAACCCCTTGAGCGAGAGGCGCGGCATGCCCGCCAGCAGCCGCGGGGCGACGCCCGGCGGCAGGACGCGATAGTCGAGCGAGGGGCCGCCGCGCTCGTTGCCGGCGGCGGCCGCCGCCGGCGAAGCGGGCGCCGCGCCCGTCGCCCCGATCACCTCGGCGCCGGCCGCGGCCAGCTCGGCGACCAGCGCCTCGAGCTCGCCCTCGGCGAGGAAGACGGGAGCCGCGGCGGCTGTCTGTCGTGCGGCGCTCATCGGATGAACTCCTCGGTGTCGTCGAGGCGGTAGTCGCCCACGGGCGCCGGCACCTCGGGGTCGTCGCCGGCGACGTAGCCGAAGCGGTGGCGCACCGTCTGCGCGAGCTTGCGGTTGAGGAGCGTGAGAGGGAGGCCGGACGGGCAGGCGCGCTCGCACTCGCCGCACTCGACGCAGCGCCCGGCGAGGTGGAGGGCGCGGGTGAGGTTCCAGGAGAGGTTCCCGCGCGGGTGCGACGCGCTGTCGATCCACTGGGGCACGCTCTTGTCGGCGACGCAGCGCTCGCAGACGCAGAGCGGACAGACCTGGCGGCAGGCGTAGCAGCGCACGCAGCGCGAGAACTGCTCGGTCCAGAACTCCCAGCGCTCGGCGGCCGGCAGCTCGTCGAGCGCGGCGACGCGCTCGTCGACGGTCTGCGGCGGCCGCGGCGGCTCCTCCTGCGGCTCGCCGACGAGGTAGTCGACGAGGTGCGGCTCGCGGTTGTCGCAGCGGAAGCAGCGCGGCGAGACGGTCTCGGGGGTGAGGGCGGCGGGCTCGTCGAGGTCGGCGACCTCGAGCACGCCGCCGCAGCGCACCCCGATGAGCACGACCTGGTCGCGCCGCAGCTGCGCCTCGCGCAGCAGGCCCGCGGCCGCCTTCGCGTCGCAGCCCTTGACGACGACCGCCGCGCGGCCGAGGGCCGCGATCTGCGCGCGCCGCGGGTTCAGGTAGGTGACGAGGTTGTGCACGCAGCGCGTGTCGAAGACCAGGCGCTCGACGTCGTCGGCCGCGGTGACGAAGGCCGGACGCACGCCGCGGCGCCCCTCCTCCCAGCCGATCACGACGCCGACGTCTCCCTTGGTGAGCACCTCCCGCGCGACGCCGTGGAGGTCGCCGGTCTCGTCGCGCGCGCCGGTCTCCGGGTACCTGTCCGGTGCCGCGGGGCGGGCGGTCCCCGGGGCGCCCGTGGCGACCTCCGGCGCGTCGACGGCGGCGTCGTGCGGCTCGGTCACGGAGCCACCTCCCCGAAGAGTCCTTCGACCGTGGCGTAGGACTCGCCGCTCGCGTCGGGCAGGTCGACCAGGCGCCGGTAGTCGTCGAAGGGGCCGAGGGCGCGCACCCGCGCGACGGTGTCGTCGACGACGTCGCGCCACTTCGCGCCCTCGGACGCCGAGACCCACGAGAAGGTCATGCGCCCCGGGTCGATGCCGATGAAGGCGGCCAGCTCGCGGAACAGGGCGAAGCGGCGGCGGGCGTGGTAGTTGCCCGCCGTGTAGTGACAGTCGGCCGGGTGGCAGCCGCTGACGATGACGCCGTCGGCGCCGCGCTCGAAGGCCTTGACGATGAACAGCGGGTCGATGCGCCCCGTGCAGGGCAGGCGGATGATGCGCACGTTGCTCGCCATGTGCAGCCGGCTGGTGCCGGCGAGGTCGGCGCCGGTGTAGGTGCACCAGTTGCAGACGAAGGCGGTGATGCGCGGCTCGAAGTCGCCGCCCCCGCTGCCGTTGCCACCCTGACTCATCGCTCCGTCCGTCCCCTCATCGCTCCTCCGCGTGCCCCCTCGTCACCATCGTGGGCAGACCGTCGTCCCTCTGCTGCGCGTACGTGCACCGGCTGGCCTGCTGCTCGTCCCGTCACGGCCAGAAGGCCAGGGCCTCGATCTCGGAGTACACCTGCTCGTCGGTGAAGGTGGCGAGCTCGATACTCTTGCTCAGGCACACGGCCTGGCAGGTGCCGCAGCCCTGGCAGACGCCGGGGTTGATGCTGGCGACCACGCGCACGACGTTGCCGTCGCGGTCGAGGATCTCCTTCTTCTCGACCGCCCCGTACGGGCACACCCGCTCGCAGGTGAGACAGCCGATGCAGGTCGTCTCGTTCACGGCGGCCACGGCCGGCTCGCGCTCGAGCTCGGCCATGCTGAAGAGCGCGAGCACCTTGGCCGCCGCCGCGCTCGCCATGGACACGGAGTCGGGGATGTCGCGCGGTGCCTGGCAGGCGCCGGCCACGAAGACCCCGGCGGTGTTGGTCTCGACCGGGCGCAGCTTGGGGTGGGCCTCGTTGATGAAGCCGTGCTCGTCGTAGCTCACGGAGAGCGTCTGGGCGAGCTCCTTGATGCCCGGCTGCGGGCGCATCGCCGTGGCCAGCACCACCATGTCGGCGTCGATCGTCACCTGCTCGCCGGCGAGCGTGTCGTAGCCGACGACCTTGACCACGTCGCCGTCGCGGTAGATGCGCGACACCCGCCCGCGCAGGTACTCGGCGCCGTCCTCCTCGACGGCGCGGCGCGTGAACTCGTCGTAGCCCTTGCCGGCGGCGCGCACGTCCATGTAGAAGAGCACGGCGCGGCCGTCGTGCACCTTGTGCCGGTAGAGCATCGCGTGCTTGGCGTTGTACATGCAGCAGATCTTGCTGCAGTAGCTCATGCCTTTCTCGGGGTCGCGCGAGCCCACGCAGTGCACGAAGACGATGGTCTGCGGCACCTTGCCGTCGGACGGCCGGCGCAGCTCGCCGGCGGTGGGCCCGGAGGCCGAGGCGAGGCGCTCGAACTGCAGCCCGTCGATGACGTCGGGGACCTCGCCGTAGCCGTACTCGCCGTACCCCTTGAGCCCTTCGGGCTGCTCGCGGCCGATCGAGTAGAGCTGGTAGCCGGTGGCGACGACGATGGCGCCGACCTCCTCGGTCACGAGCTCGTCCTGCTGGGTGAAGTCGATGGCGCCCTTGAGACAGGCCGCGGCGCACTTGCCGCAGACCTCCTTCTTGATGCCCTTGGCGATGGCCTTGAAGCGGCCGCAGTTGGCGCGGTCGATGACCGGCGTGTTGGGCACGGCCTGCGGGAAGGGGACATAGATCGCCGAGCGCGTGCCGAGGCCGGCGTCGAACTCGCTCGGGGTGCGCCGGTTGGGGCACGCCGCCATGCAGTCGCCGCAGCCGTTGCAGACGTCGGCGTCGACGCTGCGCGCCTTCTGGCGCACGGTGACCTTGAAGTTGCCGATGTAGCCGTCGACCGCGTCGACCTCGCTCCACGTCATCAGCTTGATGTTGGGGTGCTGGTAGGCCTCGACCATGCGCGGCGTGAGGATGCACTGCGAGCAGTCGAGGGTGGGGAAGGTCTCGGAGAGTTGTGCCATGTGGCCGCCGATCGAGGCGTCCTTCTCGACGAGGACCACCTCGTGACCGCCGTCGGCGATGTCGAGCGCGGCCTGGATGCCGGCGATGCCGCCGCCGATGACCATGGCGCGCTTGGTGACCGGGATGTGGATCGTCTCCAGCGGCCGGTTGTGCTTGACCTTCTCGGCGATCGTGCGCGCCGTGTCGATCGCCTTGGCCGTCGCGTCGTCGCGGTCCTCGTGGATCCACGAGCAGTGCTCGCGGATGTTGGCCATCTCGCAGAGGAAGGGGTTGAGCCCGGCCTGCGAGACCGCACGGCGGAAGGTCTTCTCGTGCATGTGCGGCGAGCAGGCGGCGACGACGACCCCGGTGAGGCGCTTGTCGATGATGGCCCGCTTGATGAGCGCCTGCCCCGGGTCGGAGCACATGTACTTGTAGTCCTCGGCGTGGGCGACGCCCGGGTGCCCGGCGAGCGCCTCGGCCACGGCCGCGCAGTCGACGGTGCGGCCGATGTTCTCGCCGCAGTGGCAGACGAAGACGCCGACGCGGGCCATCAGGCGGTCTCCTTCGCGGGCGTGGCCGCGGCGGCGGCCGTCGCCTCGGCCTTGGCGGCGAGCTCGGCGAGCAGGGGCGCGGCGTCGACGAAGTGCCGGCGGATGCCGAGCTCGGCGGGGGTGAGGCCGATGGCCAGGCCGACGAACTCGGTGATGTAGAGCGCGGGGACGGGCTCCTCGCCGCGACCGGTCATCGCCGCCTGCCGCAGGTCGAGGTTGGTGTGGCAGAGCGGGCAGGCGACGGCGATCGCTTGGGCGCCGTGGGCGCGGGCGTCGGCGACGATGCGGCGCCCGAGGCGGACGACGGACTGCGTGCGCGAGATCGAGAAGGCGCCGCCGCAGCACTCGACGGCCATGTTCCAGGCGACCGGCGTGGCGCCGGCGGCGCCGATCACGGTCTCCATCGTCGTCGGCTGCTCGGCGTCGTCGAAGCCGGTGACCTCGTTGGGGCGCACGAGCAGGCAGCCGTAGTAGGCGGCGACGCGCAGGCCGGCGAGCAGCGGCGGGTCGACGCGCGCCGCGACGAGCTCTTCGATGCGCGGCGCGTGCAGGGCCAGCAGGTCGACCACGTTGTGGATGCGCAGGGCGGGCGGCAGCGGGTGCCCCAGGATGTCGGGCATGCGCGCCGCGAGGTCGCCGTCGGCGGCGAGCTCGTGCTGCGCCGTCGCCAGGCGGCTGTAACAGGCCGCGCACGGCGCCACGAGCTCGTCGGCGCCCTGCTCGGCGGCGAGCGCGAGGTTGCGCGCCGGCAGGGCGACGCCGAGGTCGCGGCTGATCGGGTGCGCCGAGCTGGCGCCGCAGCAGTTCCAGTCGTCGATCTCGGCCATCTCGATGCGCAGGGCCTCGACCACGGCGAGGAAGCTCTCGCCGAACTCGCGCGAGGTGCCCTGCAGCGAGCACCCGGGGTAGTAGGCCAGGGTCATGCGCCGCCCCCCGCGTCGTCGCCGCCACGCTCGCCGGCGGCGCGTGGACCGCCGTCGCCGCGCTCACCCTGCCCGGCCGCGCTCCCCGGCCCGGCGAGGTCGGCGGCGCTCACCCCGCAGCGCTCGAAGATGGCGCGCACCTCGCCGATGCCGTGGAGGCGGTGCGGCAGAGGATGCAGCTTGCCGCGGCGCACGAGGCCGGGGGCGTTGCCGATGTCGTCGAGCAAGGCGCGGCTGCGGAGCTTGTACTGCACGAAGAACCCCGCCTCGTAGAGACGCCCGGTGAGGCGCACCTGGTCGAGGAAGGAGCGGTGGAAGGCGGCGATGGAGCGCGGGACGTCGCGGCGGCCGTCGAGGACCGCCGCCTCGCGCAGCCCGTCGATGATCGCCGCCGGGTCGGTGCGCGTGGGGCAGCGCTCGCTGCAGGTCTCGCAGGTCAGGCAGAGCCAGAGCGAGTCGGCGGAGAGCACGTCGGCGAAGCGGCCGCGGGCCGTGAGCCGCATGAGGTCGTGCGGCTGCAGCGTCATCTCCGCGGCCATCGGGCAGCCCGCCGAGCACTTGCCGCACTGGTAACAGCGCGCGGCGGCGGAACGGGTCTCGGCGAGCAGCCGGGCGAGGGCGTCGCTGCGGGACATCGCTCCGGACTCGCGTGTCACGGGCTCGTCGTACCTCCTGCCGGGAGCCGGGAGGGTGTCGCGACATGTCGGCCACCCCCCAGAGGGCCGTTACGCCCGATTGTAGGGTCTTCACACTAGGGTGGCAACAGGAGATGCGCCCGTGAAGGCACCGGACGGGCCGTCGGCCGGCCATGTTCGTGCGCGCCTGCGCGGTCGTCGCGTGACCGACGGCGCACGGGCGCGGGGCCGCCGCAGGCGGCACGCGGACGTGCCGGCGGTGTGGGGGCGGAGGCGAGAGGCCCGGCCCCGGCGGGCGGAGGCGAGAGGTCCGGTCGCGGTGGATGAAGGCGAGGAGGCCCGGGCCGCGCTCGGCGCGGCCCGGGCCTCCTCCGTCGCCGCCCGCGAAGGACGGCGCTGTCGTGCGGTGCTCTTACTCCTGCGGGATGTGCCTGCCGCGCGGCGTGTAGCTCGTGTGCAGCAGCTTGTGGCTCTTGTGCCCGCAGGGGCCGTCGGTGAGGAACTCGGCGTAGGTGCGCGCCACGGCCGGGTTCTCGTAGGACTTGCGCACGTCGTAGGCCTTGTCCTCGGCGTAGATCGCCTTGGCCCGCGCGGCGCGGATCTCGGCGTTGGTCGGGATCGGCTGCCCGCCGCCGCCGAGGCAGCCGCCGGGGCAGGCCATGATCTCGATGAAGTGGCACTCGCTGAACCTGCCGCCCGCCTTGATGTCCTCCATGACCTTCTTGGCGTTGGCGGTGCCGTGGGCGACGGCCACCTTGAGGGTCGCGCCCTTGAGCCACTCCCAGTCGGGCACGAGGTGGGCGAGGATCTCGGGCACCGGGCCGACCTGGTCGATGGTGAGCTCGGCGTAGCGCACGCCCTCGAAGCCGCGCACCGGGACGATGTCGCCGTGGTCGTAGATGCTCTCGACCTTCTGGCCGGTGACCAGCTCGATCACCGTGCGCAGCGCCGACTCCATGACGCCGCCGGTGGCGCCGAAGATGACGCCCGAGCCGGTGGCCGTGCCGAAGGGGTCGTCGAAGTCGGACTTCGGCATCGCCGGCACGTGGAGGCCCGACTCGCGGAACATCTTGCCCAGCTCGCGCGTGGTGAGCCCGAAGTCGACGTCCTGGTAGCCGGAGTCGCGCATCTCGGGCCGGTTGCACTCGAACTTCTTGGCCGAGCAGGGCATGAGCGCGACGCTCACGATCTTCGCCGGGTCGAGCCCCAGCTTCTCGGCGTAGAAGGTCTTGATGAGGGCGCCGAACATCTGCTGCGGGCTCTTCGCCGACGAGGCGTGCGGCAGGTACTCGGGGTAGAAGTGCTCGAGGTACTTGACCCACCCCGGCGAGCAGCTCGTGAACTGGGGCAGGGCCACGCTCTCGTCCTTCTCGACGAGCGCCTTGTAGAGCCGGAGGATGAGCTCGGTGCCCTCCTCGATGATGGTCAGGTCGGCGGTGAAGTTGGTGTCGAAGACGCGGTCGAAGCCGATGCGCCGCAGGGCGGTGTTCATCTCGAAGGTGACCGGAGTGCCCGGCTCGAGGCCGAAGAGCTCGCCCATCGCCGAGCGCGGCGCCGGGGCGGTCTGGATGACGACGTGCGTGTCGGGGTCGTCGATGGCCCTCCACACCGCGTCGGTCTCGTCCCTGGCGTAGAGGGCGCCGGTGGGGCAGCGGTTGATGCACTGCCCGCAGTTGATGCAGACGACGTCGCCCAGAGGGAGGTCGGCGAAGGTGGCGATCTCGGTCTGGTCGCTGCGGTTGACGGCCTCGTAGACGCCGACCTCCTGCACGTCGATGCAGGTGCGCACGCAGCGCCGGCAGCGGATGCACTTGTTCATGTCGCGCATCACGGAGTAGCTCGAGGTGTCGGGCTCGACCACCGGCTCCTCGGGGTGCCCGAAGCGGAAGCGGTCGATGCCGTACTCCTCGGCCAGCGCCTGCAGCTCGCAGTTGCCGTTGCGCACGCAGCTGTAGCAGTCGCCGTAGTGCTCGCTGAGCAGCAGGTCGAGCACGTGGCGGCGGGCCTGGCGCACGCGCCGGCTGTGGGTGTTGATGACGATCTGGTTGACCACCGGATGGGTGCAGGCCGGCTGCAGCGTGCGCTGCCCCTCGACCTCGACCAGGCACATGCGGCAGACGCCGGCGACGTCGAGGTCGGGGTGGTGGCAGAGGGTCGGGATACGGATGCCCATGCTGGTCGCGGCCTCGAGGATCGTCGAGCCGAAGGGCACCTTGGACTCGACGCCGTCGATGGTCACCGAGACGAGGCCGCCGATGGCGTTGGGGCTCGTCGTCACGGGCACGCGCCGCGCCTGCTGCGAGAGCGGCGCGCGATGGATCGGGGTCGTGGGGTCGCTCATGCTCACTCCCCTCGTCACGCGCTCGGGGCGCGGTCCGCGATCTCGTCGCCGAAGCTCTCCATGATGGAGAGGAAGGCACTCGGGCTGGTCTGCCCGAGGCCGCACTTCGAGGCGACCTGCATGGTGCCGCCGAGCGCCTTGACGTCGGCGAGGAGCTCGGGCGGGCAGGCTCCCTGCTTGAGGAGCCGCACGCACCTAAGCATCTGGGCGTTGCCCAGGCGGCAGGGGGTGCACTGGCCGCAGCTCTCCTCGACGAAGAACTCGAGGAAGTTCTCGGCCACGTCGAGGATGTCGCGCTGCGGCCCGACGACCATCACGGAGCCGCCGGTCGGGATGTCCTCGAAGGCGAGCCGGCGGGCGAAGTCGCGTGCCGGCACGCAGACGCCGCTGGCGCCGCCGACCTGCACCGCCTTGGCGCCCTCGCCGCCGACCTCCTTGAGCAGGTCGGCGATCGAGATGCCCCAGGGGAACTCGTAGACGCCGGGCTTCTCGCAGTCACCGGAGACGCTGAACAGCTTGTAGCCGGTCGACTTGTCGGTGCCGAAGCCCTTGAACCACTCGGTGCCCCTGGCGAAGATGCAGGCCACCGAGGCCAGGGTCTCGACGTTGTTCACGACCGTCGGGTTGTTGAGCAGGCCGGCGACGACGGGGAAGGGCGGGCGGTTGCGCGGCTCGCCGCGAAAGCCCTCGAGGGACTCGATCAGGGCCGTCTCCTCGCCGCACACGTAGGCGCCGGCGCCGAGGGCGGTGATGATGTCGAAGTCGAAGCCCTCGAGGCCCATCACGTCGTGGCCGAGGAGACCCTTGGCGCGGCGCCGCTTGATGACCTCGTTGAGGTGCGGGCGCAGGTAGGAGTACTCGGCGCGCAGGTAGACGATGCCGAGCGACGCGCCGATCGCGCGCCCGCCGATCGTCATGCCCTCGAAGACGAGGTCGGCGAAGTCGGTGAGGATGACCCGGTCCTTGAAGGTGCCGGGCTCGCCCTCGTCGGCGTTGCAGATGAGGTACTTCTGGTCGGCCTTCTCAGACGCGCAGAAGTTCCACTTCATGCCCGTCGGGAAGCCGGCCCCGCCGCGGCCCTTGAGGCCGCTGTCGGCGACGGTGTCGACGATGTCGCCGCGCGAGAGCGCGAGCGCCGCCTTGAGGCCGGCCTCGGGCTCGATCGTCGAGTAGGTCAGGGTGTTGCCCTGGGTCTCGATCGTGGTGGCCACGGCTCAGCCCTCCTCGGCCGCGACGGCGCGGCAGTCGGCGAGGATCGAGGGCACGAGCTCCGGCGTGACGCGGGTGTAGACGCGGTCGTTGACGAGCAGCGCGGGCCCCTGGTCGCACATGCCCATGCAGCTCGCCCACTCGAGGGTGAAGAGGCCGTCGTCGGTCGACTCGTCGAAGCCGATGCCGAGCTCCTTCTGCAGCGCCTCGGCGACCGCCTGCTTGCCGGCGAACTCGCAGGAGAGCGTACGACAGAGGCGGATGACGAAGCGCCCCTCGGGGGCGCCGTGGAGGAAGGCGTAGAACGAGGCGACGCTGTAGACCTCGACCGGGTGGATGTCGAGGGCCTCGGCGATCACCTGCATCGCCTCCGTGTCGACGCCGCGGTAGCGGCGCTTCACATCCTGGAGGATGGGGATCAGCGAGCTGCGTCCGGGGCCGAGCTTCTCGATGAGCCCGGCGACCTCGGTGCGCAGCTGCTCGGGTGTCGTGGCGAGCATCGGCAGCCTTCCTACTTGGTGGACGCGAGCAGCTTCTGGACCTTGGCGACCAGCGTCGCCGGCTCGACCGGCTTGGGCTGGAACTCGTCGACCGGGACCATCTCCTCGTCCTTGTCGATGTTGAGGCCCATCGCGGCGTTGACGCTGGTGAGCATGATGATCGGCAGGGTGTGACCCGCCTTGCGGATGTCGCGCGCCATGCGGAGGCCGTCGTCGGGTTCCTCCATCATCACGTCGAGGATGAGCAGGTCGGGCTTCACGTCCTCGAGCTTCTGCAGCCCCTCGCGCTTGTTGGCCGCACCCTCGACCTCGAAGCCCTCGCGCTCGAGCACGAGCTTGCCGGCCTCGACGATGTCGGGGTCGTCGTCGACGATCAGGATCCTGGGCACCGCACTCTCCCTCTCTCGCTTGTCTGTCCCCGTGGCTCGGCGCGCGGGCGCCGGTGTTCGCGGCGGCTGTGTCGTGAGGGTGTCGTGGCGGGGCGCCCCGGCGGCGCCGGTCGCCCGGCGACGCTGCCTTCGGTCGCGGCCTTCTTCTCCACGGGACCCACGTTCACGCACGGCCTCGAGCACCCGGGATTCTCCCGTTTCGGAGCCGCTTGTGCAAGCCGTAACGAGCGCGCGGCGACCGGCGTCGTGCCGCGAACGGACGCGGGCGGCGGTACGGGCGCGGACGCTCCCGGCGGCACGCTACTCGCGCCCGGCCGGCGCGCCGGACGGGGCGTCCCGCAGCGTCACCGTGAACGTGCTCCCGACGCCGGGCTCGCTGGCGACGGTCGCCTCGCCCTCGTACAGGTTGGCGATCTTGCGCACCGTCGACAGGCCGAGGCCACTGCCCAGGACCTTCACCGTGTGCTCGTTCTTGATGCGCATGAACTCGGTGAAGAGCTTCGCCTGCTCCTCGGGCGTCAGGCCGTGGCCGGTGTCGGCGACGGCGATGCGCACGCCGCCGCCCTCGCGGCGGAGCTCGACGCGCACGCTGCCGCCGTCGCGGTTGTACTTCACGGCGTTCGAGATCAGGTTGTTGAGCACGATCTCGACCTCGCCGGCGTCGGCGTGGAGCTCGACGTCGCCGTCGCCGGCGTCGAGCTCCATCACGATGCCGCGGCGCTCGGCGTCGACGGCGAAGAGCTCCATCGACGCCCTGGCCAGCTCGGGCACGTCGAGGCGGGCGATGACGCGCTCGCGCTTGCCCGACTCGATGCGCGTCAGGTCGAGCAGGTCGCCGATCAGCTTCTTCATGCCGTCGACGCGCACGATGCTGCGCTCGATCATCTGCAGGTTCTGGTCGGTCTCG
>Ga0068714_10004287_pt1 | contig 16130 bp, 12 predicted proteins | sample MTBNYHSulfiMetaG_FD_62988 | JGI IMG/M metagenome (GOLD analysis project Ga0068714, IMG submission 62988) | Enrichment culture microbial communities from rom New York Harbor, USA that are MTBE-degrading - MTBE-NYH (New York Harbor Sulfidogenic)... | ecosystem: Environmental > Aquatic > Marine >...
ACCCACCCCACAGTAAGGACATATCGTGGTCCTCTCGCCAATTTTTTTGTGTAAAGGTATTCGTTGAACGTCAGCTAGAGCTATATCTTCATTCAAGAGTCCATACAAGATGAGACCGCCAGCGGCTGCTCCAGATGCTTTGAAAAAATCCCTGCGGGTCAATTCCATAGCTGTTCCCCCTTTTTTGGCGAATTTACACTAAAACCAAGTCAGCATTATACCCTAGGGGGGTGTGGTATATCAAGACCGTGGTGGGGAACTTTTATTGGGGGATATGATTGTAAAAAACTAGTATATGGACACACTGACAGCCACCTTAACCTATTTTGCTTCTGTCTGGTATCAGCCCGGGCCCTCATTAAGCGGCGTCGTGGCAATTCTGGGAAATCTTAATAGTATTTTAACATTCAAATGCTATCCTAAGATTAACCCTGAAAGAAAAGAGAAAATGATGTACTCTAATATAAAAGTCAACACTTCATCATTTTGTCCAACTGCCCGTTTTTTTTGCCTCTGCCATTACAAAACCAGCTAATATATATCGACAAAAAGCCGCTGGACTACTATAATAGATATAGCAGATGAAACCTAGCCATCTGAATAAACGCCCCTTCCCAAGATGGGGCATCGGCCAAGGGCTTTGCCTGACGCTGATTTGCCTGCTAATCATATCCAGCGCTTTTCTTCTCTTCGCCAGTCCCGTTCAGGCAGCGCTGTTTATCACCACTTCACCACTCCTACCAGACGGGCGAGTCGGCAGTTCCTACTATGCCGCACTAACAGCGACCGGCGATGACCCACCTTTTAACTGGAGTATCACCAGCGGCTCCCTGCCACCGGGTGTGAATCTGGCAGCATCGGGGGTTATATCAGGCACGCCAACGCTGGCCGGCAATTTTAACTTCACGGCTACAGTTACCGACAGCACATCTGCCACTGCAAGTCAACCATTTATTATCAATATAAACCAACCTCCACTGAGGTTCATTACAACCACTTTGAGACTGGCAAAAGAAGGCGAGAGCTATAGTGATACCATAGGCGTCAGCGGCGGTGCCACGCCATATACCTGGTCCATAACCAGCGGCACACTGCCCACCGGGCTAACTTTGCATGCCAGCAACGGGTACATCTCGGGCACTCCAGCCAACGGCACAGTCGGCAGCCATAGTTTTATAATCGAGGTCATAGACAGCTCCGCTATACCTCTAACGGGCAGGCAGAGCTATATCCTCACCGTGGAAAAGGGCGGCTATGAAGCTACCATAACCATCGGCGAAGGGCTAAAAGCAGGCGAGACACAGGTGTATGTATCAGGAAGCCCGTTGGCCACACTGCAGGGTGGCGAATCCACGACGCTCGACCTCGATATCGGCGTAAGGCGGTCGATAAGCGTAGACTCACCTGTCGAGCATCCGACTGATTCCGGTATCAGATTCAAATCCGAGACGGACAGAATAAATGTCAGTGAGTATTCACCTGATGCTACCTTCCCCTATTACACTGAGTACTATATCGAGCTCAAAACCGAGCCTTCCAAAGTTGGGCAGCTATCAGGCACCGGTTGGTATAAAGAAGGCTACACGCTCAGGGTCAGCGCCCCGGACGAGGTCAATGACCCCAACGAGACGGGTACGCAATACCGCTTCGCTTATTGGAAATTGCCTACCGGTGAAACGGTTTCCGGTAAAGAACTAGGCCTCAACGTTAATGCCGCTGGAAATTGCCTTGCCTACTATGACACATACTACAGACTAATCTTGACATCCCCCTATGGTGAAGCGGAAGGTAGCGACTGGTACAAGGCAGGTAGCACAGCTGAATGGAACATGACCAATCCACAAGTCCGTATGCCCGGCATTCTCGGAGTCTTCGGCGGTAAGCTAAATGCCGTCAACTCCAGTGGCACCACGCCTATGGATAGCCCCGAGACAATAACTATAGATTGGGAACCAGACTATACAATGCCATTCATCATGATACCATTAACAATTGTCCTGCTCATACTGGGCGGTTATGGCCTATACCTTCTGCTGCGCAGTCTGCAACCAAAACCGGTGCCACTACCGCCTCCTCCTCCTCCATATTACCCTTACACGCCTCCACCACCTCCTCAGCCTATACAACCACCCCCAACCACAGTAGTTATGATAGGCGGCGATAAACCAAAACTAGGCACGGCATCAACCAGAGAGCAGCTCATGGAGAAGTTCGGTGAGCTTCTCGAGAGATATGAAGATGAGATCAAAACCTCGATGGGAGCACAGGAGCTGCCTGAAGCCAAGACTGTCGACAAGGAAAAAAGACTAGCAGCACCTAAACCAACTCCACCCCCTGCAGAGGAAGAAGAAGCCACACAAGAGGAAGAAGCCACGCAGGAAGAGGAACCCGCAACATGCACCTTCGCTTCAAAGAAGCCGCTGAGAACAGTCGCCAGCAATTGGAGACAGTTAGAAACCAAGACTGCACCACCATCCGCCGGCGAGGAGGCAACCGAAGACACAACCGGCCTGGCCATAACCTGGACACGGCACATATACCAGGAGTGGGAAATCTTCAACTGCTGGCAGCCGCAGGGACACAAGGAAGCACACGAAGGCAGCGTAGAGATAGTCTACAGCCTGATTAACACTATCACCGAGGAAAGCATTTATGCGCCCGGGCAGGAACTCCAGCCACCTGCACCTCACTACACCGACGGCATGCCTCTAGCAGAGGTGGCTGAAAACGAGATTGTTCCCCCTGACAAACTACCCACCGAAACCACACCATGAGCAACCCTACCGCCAGCAAGCACCTAAAGCTTGGGCTTGGTCTGGCATTGATTGTAATCATCTGTCTCACAGTCCCCACCAGCCCACCCTCAGCCCATGCGGGGACAATGAAATGGTCTGCTATCGACACCCCGAACAGCATGGGCAACGTCATACTTAGTCCATCGGAGATCAACACTATCGCCATCGGCAACGATGGCAGGACCTTCTACGCCATAGATATACCTAATAGTAAAGTCTATAAGTCATTGAATGGCGGCATTACCTGGGATGACCTGAGCATCTATCTAACAAATGCCGGCGCTGTTTTGCCCGCCTGGAACGTGGCTGTTGCGATGGATAACCCGAACTTCGTGGCCGTTGTCACCAGCGATGGAGGCTTGCCCAGGAAAGTGTTTATCTCAACCAACGGCGGCAGTAAATGGCAGGATACCAACTGCCCGGCAGCCGACAACATCGGTGCAATTGACATTTCTCCAAATTATGGCGACTATGACATCGCCATCGGCACTCGAACCGGAGCTGGCGGTGGAGATATTTATGTTTCCAAGACAATCGGTTCAGGCGGCTGGGCATCTCAAAGTTTTACCGGCGACATACTGTCAATCAAGTTCTCACCCACCTATCGAGCTGATTCCAGCCTGGTGGCCATCTCAGCCCGTGCCGCCGGTAGTTATATTAATCTTGGAATCCACGATAGAGTGGCAAACACCACCAATTGGGGTACCTGGGGGCCGGTAGAAATCACCACTGCAGGTTCCGGCACCTCACCCAACGCAGCTCAGGTCATAACCGCTGACCTTGAGTTGCCCACTGATTTCTCGGGACAGGCTCCGAGCCTGCGCCGTATGTATGTAAGCATAGATGCCCCAACGGCAAATGCCGGCATCTACCGCTTCGATGACACCGTCGGCTATCTGCTGATGCCGACTCCCGCATCCACAAGAATCTCAAGTATCGCCTATTACGGCAACTATAGCTCAGGCAAACTGCTGGCTGGCGAGGTTCGCGGCAATGCCAACACAGCTGCAGTAACAATCTGGTTTAGCGGCACACCCATAACCTGCCCTGAGCCCTGCTGGTTTCAAGTCCAAAAGGCGCCTACCGGTGGCGGCAACTCAGGCTACGCCAACGCTCAGGTAATCTGGAACCCTGACGGCAGCCGCGCCTACTGCGCCACCAGCTCAGCACCACTCAATGCCCCGGCAAGCTGGCCCGTCAGCTATTTGACAGGCAGCGCCCTCGATGAATCAGCATTGTCCCTCAGCCTGAATAACGGCGAAACATGGAATCAGCTCAGCTTGATAGATACCGAGATAAGCTTTCTCTCCGATGTGGCAGTGACACCGGCTTCGGATATCATATACCTGGCATCCATCAATAGCCACAGTGGTGTAAACAACTTCGATAGCATCTGGCGAACTACAGGTCAGCCAATAGGAAATATATGGGAACGAGTCTCATGTCTCCTATCGACAAGCAACGATCTGATAATGCGTACCAGCAATTTCGGCAACGACCAGGCCATATACTTCGCCTCTCGGTTAACAGGCGATTTAAGGCATTCGCTAGATGGAGGCCAGACCTGGCACAACATTATCCCAGGAGTGAATATAACTGATTTTTCCGTTACCAGAATCAACGATGTGCCTCACATGTACGCCCTGGATAACAACTACATTCGCCAGGGGGTCAGCAACGGGCAGATATGGCAATGGGGGCCAAATACAAACACAAACTTGAGCACCGGACATAGTATCACCGCTACGCCGACAGGTATTGTAGTAGTCGGCGACAATATCGAGGGTGCCGTTGCCTATTCGCTAGACGGCGGCGCTTCATTCCATCGAACTACCGCTATCCCCAACCCCGGCAAGATGCACGTAAGTGCCGATTACAGGTTCCAGAACGCCTTAATCATCTATGCTGCCAGCGATGGCGCTGGAAACGACATTTATAACTGGGTCGTAGGCTCTAACTTTGGCTGGACGGCAATGGGAGCACCCGGCCGCAGCTTCTACGGTCTTGCTCAGCTCGGGACACTTTATGCTTCCTGGTCAAGTGGAGGTAACACCGCAGTCGACCGCACACTGGAACCGGAAAAGCTCGGGCCGCCATATATTGAATGGGATAGCCTGAATGTGGGACTAACCCCGGGTATTGTTTTCACCAGGGAACCGGTCTCCTTGAAAATCTCGGCGGGCGTCAACCTCTGGGCAATTGACAACAGGCCCTACACTACCACAACAGGCCAACTATGGAATTTCTACGACTGCTTTGCGCCGAGTCCGCAGTATACACCACCACCCCCACCAAGCCGGGAAGTGCTGTTCCAGGCCCCAACACCAACTTCACCGGTCATGGAAGAGGTGATACCGGTATATCTGGAGACCGGAGACATCGGGGACATCGTTTTCAAATGGAAGCAGCCGACAGCAGCTATAGAATACGAGCTATGGCTGGCTAAAGACGAAGCTTTCAGCCAGATGGTACTGCAACAAGCTATAAAGCCTGAGAGCCAGCAGTCACCGGGCTGGACATTGCCCAAGGCAGCCGGCCTGGAAAAGAGTAATCAATATTACTGGAAGATAAGGGTCAGCCAGGCAGCCACGGGCGAAAAGGATGATGGACAATGGTCTAAGGTCATGTCCTTCAGTATAGCCTCACCACCACCTGAGGAGACTCCTCAACCTGATACTACCCCGACGACTACACCGAATGGTATCCCAGAAGAAACAGAACCTTTGCCCTCGGCGTTACATATCCCTCTGTGGACATGGATTACCATAGCCTTTTTGCTCATCGCCATACCCGTCGCCGCCTTCCTGGTCAGCAGAGCAAAGAGATAGCACCGATTATCAACCCTAACAACACACCCCAGCCAGGAAATCCTAAACACTAAATTCTAAACAATACCAAAATTCGAATTCTCCAAGTTCAAAAATGCTTTCGGTCATTAGTATTTCGGGTTTTGAAGTTGTTTAGACCCTAGAAATTCGGATTTAGGATTTAATTGGATGTAGTGCTACAATAAATGGACATTTATATCTCACGGACATACTATGACTTTAGAAAACATAACTGTAAAGGGTGCGCGGGAGCACAATCTCAAGAATATAGACATAACTATACCGAGGGATAAGCTGGTCGTCATCACTGGCGTTTCCGGCTCAGGTAAGAGTTCCTTAGCTTTCGATACCATATATGCCGAAGGACAGCGCCGCTACGTAGAATCACTGTCAGCCTATGCCCGACAGTTCTTAGGCCGGATGGAAAAGCCCGACGTTGATTACATCGAAGGGCTGAGCCCGGCTATCTCTATCGACCAGAAAGGACCGTCTCACAATCCGCGTTCTACGGTGGGCACAGTAACTGAGATTTATGACTATTTACGACTGCTTTTCGCCCGTGTCGGTCATCCCCATTGCCCCAAGTGCGGGCACGAGATATCCCGGCAGACAGTGCAACAAATTGTGGATGCAGTGCAAGCAATACCTGCCGGCAGCCGGATTATGATTCTGGCGCCATTAATCAGAGACCGGAAAGGTGAACACCAGGCAATATTCGATGACTTGCGCAAGGCAGGATTTGTCCGAGTCCGTGTCGACGGATATATCCGCGACCTTTCCGAGGAGTTCGCGCTAGATAAAAATAAAAAGCACACTATCGAAGCTGTAGTTGACCGGCTTCAAGTAGGCGAAGCTGAGAACAATCGCATTGCCGATTCGGTAGAAACTGCGCTGAAACTTGGTGCTGGAGTTGTTCTTGTCTCAATCATAGATGGCGAGGAACTGCTGTTCTCCGAGCATTTTGCCTGTGTCCATTGCGGCATAAGCCTTGGTGAAATCGCCCCACGGACCTTCAGCTTCAATAGTCCGCACGGAGCTTGCCCGACCTGCAGCGGGCTCGGTGTGAAGCTGGAGATAGACCCGGACCTACTCATATCCAATAAAGACCTCACATTGGCACAAGGTGCCATTCGTGCCTGGGGATGGTTTGCCTGGCATGCGAGCGAGCTTCATGATTTAGCCCGCCGCTACGGCTTCTCACTTAGTACACCGGTAAATAAGCTCAGCAAAGAACACCTGAATCTCGTCCTCTATGGTGAAGACGGGGAATTGGTCAAATACCGAAATCGCTACGGGAGAATCAGAGAATACTTTACCAGCTATGAAGGAGCAATACCCTATCTGGAACGGATCTATCGCGACACCGAATCTAACAATACCCGCGCTGACATTGAACGATATATGGCTTCTTATCCCTGCCCAGCCTGTAATGGCAAGCGGCTCAAGCCTGAATCTCTAGCCATTACCATAGACGGCATGAATATAATAGGGGTTACCGAGCTATCGGCTTCAGAAGCACTGCGCTGGATGCGTACACTTAACGGCGACCACGGCAAACCTCGCCTAACACCACACGAATTAAACATAGCCCACCAGATTCTAAAGGAAATAAGCTCTCGTCTGGGCTTTCTTATAGATATTGGGCTGGGCTACCTGACCTTAGACCGTCCCTCAGCAACATTGAGTGGCGGCGAAGCCCAGAGAATCCGCCTGGCTACCCAAATCGGCAGTGGTCTCATGGGAGTTCTCTATATCTGCGATGAACCTACAATTGGTTTGCACCCGGCCGATATTCATCGCCTTATCGAAACAATGAAGCGGCTGCGAGACCTGGGCAATACAATAGTCATCGTAGAGCACGATGAAGCTATGATGCGAGCAGCAGACCACATTATCGACATGGGGCCTGGAGCAGGCGAACACGGCGGACAAATAGTAGCCACTGGACCAGTATCAGACATTATGAGCTGCATTAAATCAATAACCGGGCAATACCTGAGTAGAGCAAAACAAATACCCCTCCCACAAGGACGACGTCCGGGCTCAGACAAAGAATTAATAATCAAGGGTGCCCGCGAAAACAACTTGAAGAATATCGATGTTCCCATACCACTGGGCAAGTTCGTCTGTATCAGCGGAGTATCAGGTAGCGGCAAAAGTACACTTGTCAACGAGGTGTTATACAAGAAGCTGGCTCAAACATTCTACAAAGCAAAGGATAGGCCCGGGAAAAGTGATGACATCATCGGTATAGAACACATCGACAAAGTCATCAGTATTGACCAATCGCCCATCGGCCGCACCCCACGCAGTAACCCGGCCACCTATACCGGTACCTTCACCCCGATTCGTGAGCTTTTCGCCACTGTCCCCGAAGCCCGTATGCGTGGCTACAAGCCAGGGCGGTTCTCTTTCAATGTCAAAGGTGGGCGTTGCGAAGCATGTCAGGGTGAAGGTTACATTCAGATAGAAATGCAGTTTCTTCCCGATGTCACCGTACCCTGCGAGGTGTGCAAGGGCAAACGCTATAACCGCGAGGCTCTGGAGATTCACTTTAAAGGCAAGAACATAGCTGATATTCTAGATATGAGCGTGGATGAAGCTTTAACCTTCTTCGAGCATTTCCCCAAAGTGAGAAACAAACTGGAGACATTGCAAGATGTCGGCTTGGGCTACATACGTCTGGGACAGCCAGCCCCCACACTTTCCGGCGGTGAAGCCCAGCGGGTCAAACTTGCCACTGAACTGTCTCGTCGTTCCACAGGCAAGACCCTTTACATCCTCGACGAACCTACTACAGGTCTATCTTTTGCCGATATAGCCTGCCTGCTTCAGGTCCTTCAGAGGCTGGTAGATGCTGGCAATACTGTGGTAATCATCGAACACCACGTAGATGTAATGAAAAATGCCGACTATATCATAGACCTCGGCCCAGGTGCTGGCGACGAAGGTGGCTACATTATTGCCACAGGTACACCAGAAGAAGTAGCGAGCATAGATACCTCGTTCACCGGTCGATATCTGCGAGATGTGCTAGGGAACCAACAAAAAGAGTATTCTTTCGCCAAGCAATAGCTGCTTTTCGCTTTACTGAAAAACTACTCGGAGACTTGTTGTATCTGCTCCGCCATCAGGTTCTGGCGCGCATATTTGTAGAGCCCCACAACTGTGGCCGTCAAAGGTACAATCAATATTATTCCCCACACACCGGCGATAAAAGCTCCCAATGGAAGCAAAACCAGAATAATAGCCGGATGTATCCGCATATAAGTCCCATGAATCCTGGGGACAAGCAGGATATTTTCCAGCAGTTGGACAGCAAGGTAAACAACAGCTACCCATATTGCCTTCTCCGGTGCTACCGCCAGGGTGACAATCACGCCAACAGCACCACCGATCCAAGGCCCTAATATGGGAACAAATTCCATCATCCCCTGAAAAGCCGCGAGCGCTGGGGCAAGTGGTATACCTAAAGCAGCTAAACCGATAAAGGTCAGACCAGCCACTACCGCAGAAAGCATTAGTTGAGCACGAATCCATCGTCCCAGCACATTGTCTATGACACCGACAACACCTCTGACATGTTTAGCCACCTGTGGTGAAAAAGCAGAATAAAAGCTGCTGCTCAGTTTTTCCCAATCTTTTAAGATATAGAAAAGGAACATAGGCAAGGCAACAAAACCGAGGATAAAGCCAAAGGTACCCGCTATGGCTGAAATACCCTTCCCGAAGGCACTCTTCATAGCAGTGCCCAATGTCGTCCCTAAATCTTGAACTGCACCTTCTATCTGCTGGTTTGCCTCAGGTGGAATCGATTCTCGAAAACCCTTAAACCAGTCCTGTAAAGTCTGCAAGCCTTCAGTAAAATACTGAGGCGCATTCTTCACTAAAGTTGAAAATGAACTGGCCACACCTGCAACCATGTAGAAAGTCAATAAGCCAATGACCACCAGGATTACTATAAAGATAAGTGCTATCAAAGAGGTTCGCCTAGCTGAGGACCACTTACCTTGAACAGGCAATTTCCTCTCAAGCCAGGAAATAATAGGATACAACAAATAAGCCAGTATCAGGCCACAGATAAAAGGCAGTAATACATCCCAAAAAACGCCGAGAAGCCAGAAGGTCACAATTATGCCCAATACGAAAAATATCAGGCGCCGGTTTCTTCTAAAGAAACTAACTTCTGTATCCAAGCTCCACCTATCGAATGAGCCTGTTTGACAAGCTCATGATTAAATATGTGCCCATTATTAATTTATGACTACCCGATTTTCGCCTGAGCCTTTTTGGTGACCTCGGCAGCCGTCTCTCTAACTTTTTTAACAGCTTCCCCTGCCCTTTCCCGAGCCAACTCAGCCTTGTCCTTCAACAATTGCCTCGTTTCTTCGCCAGGTCTCGGAGCAAAGAGAAAACCTATAGCCAAGCCCAGAACTGCCCCCACGAGAAGTCCAACAGCAAAGCCACTGCCCCCATTTCTATCATTCATTTCTACCTCCTTCCTGTTTTCTGAAAAACCTGCTGAATATGTCAATGCCCTGAGAAATACCTTTTATTAGTGCCCCTAACTGAGCTACAGGCTGGACAACCTCATCCTTCACCGTTGAAGAAATCTCCTGGATGTTAGTTGAAGTAGCCTGCACTGAATTCATTATAGCCCTCACTCTAGTATATAATAAAACTGCTATAACACCGAAGAGAACTACCACCACAGTCATCACCAACCCCGCGATACAAATAACCAGATCTCTAAACCATGCAATATCCATAAACAGCACCCCCCTTTTTTTATGTTTTCCAGCTTAAGCTTCCGATTTCCTCTCGCGAAGCCAGAGAACCACACCTGTTGCTGCCAGCGCCAGAGCAGCGATGATAAACTCCGCTTGTACGCCTGTAATGAGCCCTTTGCTGATCAAAACATAGGTATAATTCGGCAGGAGATACCCCAAGGCAGCTAGCAAGTAGCACTGCCATCCCCAACCTCGAGCCAGTCCCCAACCAGCTAGTGCACAAGAAGCAACATTAATGCCTATGACAAAAAAACTTTCCCAAAACCCGGCAAGAGCCACCAGTCCTTCAATCTGCACTTTTTCCCAGCTCCACCCTGAGCTAAGAATGTAGCTTAATGTCCACTGCGCCTCAAGAATGCCAAATCCAGCCCCTGATACAGCGCCGGCTGCGAGCCCTAGCTTAGGTTCCATTTTCCTGTCCATACGCCACCAGTAGCCAACTACCGGTAACAGCTTAAATCCTTCTCGCACCAGTCCAAAAAGGTACATCGACGGTATGCTTGCAAGCAAAGCCCATTGCGTCAGTGTTTCCTGGCTCCACAAGGAGCTATAAACCCAAGAAACCCCAAACCTGAGTGGAAAGAACGTAATCGCAATAGCAATGGGCGCAGCAATAGCACCACCAGCAAGAACTGCCCAGAGCCACGGCTTAGCAATCAACGGCGGGCGGTAACAAGCAAGCCATATTGCACCGAAAACTACCGCCAGACCAACACTCATGATGCTGGGACTGGAAAAAAAATAGACAAAGAAAGCAAGCATTTGCTGTATCATAAATCCTCCTTGTGTAATTCCTCTATCTCAAAACATATCTTGCTAAGGTCGAATATAGTCACTTTTGCATCTCACTTCGCTGGTAAACGATTATGTTTGTATCTTGCAAAGACTCAAATTCCAGGAATTGCTTTTGATTGAAACCCGTTTCACCAGGTATGGCAGGCGACGGTTTCTTAATGAAATTATCATAGACAAAGTAGGCCCCCATTGCCAAAATTGCGATTATTACCAGACCAAGACAACCCGTAAGCCACGGGTCGGACTTCGGCTTTCCTTTCGCCTCTTCCCCACTTTCCCCACCTCCTCCACTTCCTCCACTTCCTCGATAGGCCACCGGCTGTTTTGGAAAAGGCTTTACCTTCTGTGGCGTCGGCCAGTAAAGACTTTCACGGCACCTCGGACAATTTACCAATGTAGCGTCAACAACAGTGCCACAATGGGGACAATTGTATTGGAACCTCTGCCCACATGCTTGGCAGAACTCCTGACCTATGTAATTCTGCGCACCACATGCAGGGCAGGGAAAAATTTCTTGCATTCTATGACTATCCTCCGTTTTAGCTAGACCTATGCTACAAATCCGCTAATTTTACACCTTAATAGCTACGACAGCCAATCCTCATTTTAACCCGACAAAGCCTATACTTCAAGCCAGATGGCTTAATGGCCATCAAAAACTAATCACTTTACACAACCGCAAACATACAGTATACTCTGATTTTAATCTCATGCGAGCTATAGCTCTTAGAAAGGTATCGATTTATGACAATCAGAGTTGTTACCGATAGCTGCTCGGATATCACGCAAGAAGAAGCTAAAAAATTAGGCATCACGGTAGTACCGGCATATCTCCGTTTCGGTAACCAGGTCTATCGAGATGGGGTCGACATTGACTGCGACCAATTCTATCACAAACTGGTAACCAGCTCGGTCCACCCATCTACAGCTGCACCATCACCAGGAGATTTCGCCAAAGCCTATGAGGAGATAGCTAAGGAAACCAACGAGATCGTCTCTATACATGTTACCAGCAAGCACAGCGCCGTGTGCGATTCTGCCCTGGTAGGTAAAGAGATGGCTGAAAAAAAGGGCTTTAAGATTGAAGTTATTGACTCTCGCGGCCTAACAATGTGGCAGGGCCTTGTTGCCATAGTTGCATCTCAAGCTGCCAAAGCCGGATGCAGCTTACAGCAGGTGGTAAATAAAGCACACGAGACTATTAATCAACTGCGTGCTTTGGCACTTCTAGACACTCTGAGATATGCAGTCAAAGGCGGACGCCTCGGAAAAACTATTTTCGCGATAGAATCAAAGCTTAATGTAAAACCATTGATTACTCTGCGTGATGGTGAAGTCCGCCCGGCCGGACTAACACGCATCCGAGCCAAAGGGATAGACCGAATACGTGAGTTCATCGCGGCATCAGACATCGATGACCTAGCCATAGTCCACAGCACCACATCCGAAGACGCCAAAACACTTGCCGATTATGCGCGTTCGCTCTTTCCCAATATAACACCGCGAATAGCAAGACTCGGACCTGCGCTGGGAGTACACGGCGGACCCGGAGCTATAGTCGCAATCACAATCACCAAGATGGCCAAATAAAGCTTGCCTGCTCAGACTATCAAACCCTTGCGATTAACCAGCCTCAACATCTTCTTCTCAGCCATTCCTCTACCCCTCTGGCAAGTTTTTCGCTTTCATCTACGGTCAGGCCAAGATTACTTTCAAGACTGCTGATATAACCATCGAGTTCGGGAAATTTGCTCCTCATTTGAGCTATTTCCTTGCCCTGCCTTGCCATCTCTTCATCAATATCCGTGAAACTGATGTTTAGCCCGAGATGCCCGTTAAAAAATTCTATAACTTTCTTAAGGGCCTGCGGGTCTTCAACTGCAAGTAAATAGAAAGGTACCGGCACCCAAAGGCTTGCCCCGGCAATATTTCTCCTGTTGGCAACCCAGAGAAGAAAGGAGCTGAATGTCGGCCTTTGATCACCTCTGGTTTCATAATCCATATCGCTGACAATATCATGATGGCTCAGAATCTTCTTCATTGCAGTCGAATTGACAACAGACAACAAAACTCGTGGTGTGGTATGAGCACCTGGGGAGACCATACCGCCAATGGTATATATTGCCTTCACTTTGCAATATTTCTCAGCTATGTCCAAAACCAAACCTAGAAATTCGTACCAATTGTACCGTGGTATATCGCTATTGAAAATCACCAGGCTCTTTTCCCGGCACAAGTAGAATTTACTTTCTGGAAATTGAGCTACATCATCTTCTACTGAAACTCCGCCGAGTGAGAAAAAGCCCTCAGGCCTAATTTCGGCAAGCTCTCGTCCCCTCAGCTTCTTGTTTAAATAGCCAGCAACATCTGACCCAATTTTACCGACATCCTGATTCCAGACTACTATCAAAGACGAGCTCTCTAATTTAGGTTTAGCAAAGAGCTTAAATGGCTGCGTTACACTCAAAACTAGTCCCCTCCGGGTTCTTTTTTAAATAGCCTGTCTATTTCTCGCAGTATTTTCTTCTTGTCCTCTTCAGTTATAGGCTCCGGCTCGCTAGGCTTGGCATAAGTCACATATTTCAATTTATCAAGTTGCTCCTTTATCTCCACAGGAAGTCTCTCATAAACACTCTCGATATCACTCTCGCTTTGCTGAACAAGAGCATTAATTTCATCCATCGAGACTTCAATCCCTAAGGCAGCACTCAACACTTCGAGCACCGCCTTGGACCCTTTGGGGTAAGGAATAGGAAAACCGTGAATATAAATTGGTATCTCGCCCATCACACAGATAGCTTCCAGGCCTCTCTTTTTGGCAGCACCCAGTAGTAGTCCATTCAATCCAGTAATGCTGCCTTGCCCCTCCCTGTCTTCTATGTCTGACATTAACACTGTATTCTCATAGCTTTTTACCTCATCAATCAAATCTTCCCTATTAGGCACCACCCAGACTCTAGACCTGGCAGTGTGATGGATAGGTGCAACAGCTGCTCCCGAGGTATAGACTCTCCGACATCCGAACCTCAGTGCCACATCTAAAACGAGATTAGCCATTTTATAAGCTTTTGTTCCCTCCGCATAAACTTTCGTTCCATCATTGGGCTGCTCTTCCCCAATAAAGACCAACACATCCTTTTCCCCAGTCTTCTTAAAATAGAATTTATTGCTGGGGAACTCTAAATCTGTCAGTTCACCGGCTCTGATTACAACTTTTCGCGGATAGAAAAAGTCCCACGGCTCTATCTCGCCGAGCTCCTCTGCGGCCATTGTCCTTCTTAAAATATCAACCGCTATAACCCCAATGTTCCCAATTCCCGGCCAGCAGGCTATCATAACCGGGTTATCCAGCTTCGGTTCTTTGTAGAGTCTGACTCCCATCGCTGCTTTTCCCTTGCTATCCCAAGGGCTTACTTGATAAGTATAACACACAGCTTAAATAACTTTAACTCGACAAGCCAACTGACCAAAACGTAATCAAAATTGCATAAGTACAGCATATGAGCAAAATTTGAAGGAATACCAGACTAACGCTATGATAGACCTGGAAGACGAGAGACAATTAAGAGGAGGCAACCAGTTGTTCAAAAAGATACATGTATTCAGAGTCAAGCCCGAGCAGGAATTGCTTAATGAGATAACACGTTATTGCCAAAAACATGAAGTTTATTCGGGTGTAGTAATCGGTATCATAGGTTCGGTAAAAAAAGCCCAACTCAACTTCCTGAAAGCGCTCCCGGGGAAATACGACAGCGTAGACTATAATGGTCCGCTAGAAATTGTTTGCGCCCAGGGCTCGATAGCACTAAAGGATGACACAGTTATCATCCACATCCATATTCAACTTTCCGGGCATGACATCTGCTCTGGTGGTCATCTTGCCAAAGCAACTGTCTTTTCCACAGCCGAGATAACCATAGGAGAACTTGATTATCAGCTTCGTCGGCAGACGGATAGCTACACCGGTCTCAACGAGCTGCTGGACTAAATCGCAGCCTTGTATATCCCAAGACCGATTCGCCTAAGGATACTTTAATTGAGTCCGTTTGCAAAACAGTTCGAGCAATAAAAGTAACAAAACTAGTATAATAATAGGCTGCACCAGATTTACACACTCTATGACAAATAAGGAGGCACACAATTTTGAGCAACATCGTAGAACAATTAACCCCCATCTTTAAGCCTAAATCGATTGCCATATTAGGCGCTTCAGACGGACCCGGCAAATGGGGATACATAATGGTGGAAAGACCGCTCAAGACAGGGTTTAGTGGAACCATATACCCAGTAAATCCCAATAAAGATGAGATTCTCGGCCTCCGTGCTTATCGAAGTGTATTAGACATTCCGGATCAGGTTGACCTGGCAGTGATTACAGTACCTGCTCCTGCTACGCCCGGGTTGATGCAAGAGTGTTTAAAGAAAGAGGTGAAGGGAGCAGTCCTAATCTCCGGTGGGTTTGCCGAGGCTGGCAATGAAGGAAAGGCACTTGAAAACGAGGTTGCGAGCATTGCTAAGGAAGGAAAATTACGATTTGTAGGGCCTAATTGCATGGGAATATGGAGCGCTGCTGGAAACTTAAATCTGTGCTTCCATCAAGCACCTAAACGAGGGGCCATCGCCTTCGTTTCCCAGAGTGGGACTTTCGGCGGCTATCTATCCGAAATAGCCGATGCTAAAGGCTACGGACTGAGCAAATTCATAAGTATCGGAAATCAAGCAAATATCACGGCTTCCGAATATCTGGAATATCTGGCCGAAGACGATGACACAAAAGTTATCGTCTTTTACATGGAAGGATTTAAGGATGGCAGAAGGTTCTTACAGCTTGCTAAAGAGGTGATAAAGAAAAAACCCATAATCATTTACAAGGGCGGTAGTACAAGTGCTGGCGCCAGAGCCACGCTATCACACACTGCCTC
>Ga0068714_10004288_pt1 | contig 16125 bp, 13 predicted proteins | sample MTBNYHSulfiMetaG_FD_62988 | JGI IMG/M metagenome (GOLD analysis project Ga0068714, IMG submission 62988) | Enrichment culture microbial communities from rom New York Harbor, USA that are MTBE-degrading - MTBE-NYH (New York Harbor Sulfidogenic)... | ecosystem: Environmental > Aquatic > Marine >...
GCAGATTGGTGTGAAATTCTCTCCAATGAAATTCGAGGGATAGAACAAAGAAAATTTTGATAGGGAGGTCGCTTTAATGGCCGAAAAGATGATGCGTTCAGGAGTTGTTGTTTTGGTGTTAGCAGTAATGTTTTTCGCAGGGTCTTGTTCCCAGCGCAAGAGCAGGATAGATGCATCCGATGCAGGAAGGCCCTCACCTATGGACAAGGCTTCTGCGGAAGAAGAAGCCAGGAGAAGGGCCGAAGCGGAACGTCGCGCCCAGGCTGAAAGGCAGGCCCAGAGCGAGTCGGCCCTTGCGGCAGCCGCTCAAAGGTCCCAGGCGGTAATGGACGAAGTCCAGGCTTTTGAATCGGAACCCATTTACTTCGATTTTGACCGGTCGGAAATCAAACCCGAATATCGCCCTATGTTGGAGAAAAAGGCGGCATGGCTGAAAGCCCGGCCGGAATACAGGCTAAGGATCGAGGGACACTGCGACGAGCGCGGAACTGCGGAGTACAATGTTGCTCTAGGTGAAAAAAGGGCAGCAAGCGTCATGGATTACCTCGTGGCTGTCGGCGTTCCGCCAAGAAGAGTGTCGACCATAAGCTATGGAGAAGAGAGACCCGCGGTTCGCGGCCAAGACGAGTCCGCGTGGGCCGGGAACAGAAGGGCGGAATTCCGGCTTCTCAAGTGAGCGCCCGAGCGTTTGCAGCAGCCCTCGGGGGGCCTATCTCTGGGGCAGATCGATGTACAGTCGTTTTCACCCGAAAATGGGGGAATCACCCCATTGATCTGGCCGCAGGAACTGATAAAGTTGTAAACAGGTTTAGTATCTTATCAACTTAACATCACGACCCCTTTCCCCCCGGGACGAAAATCAAGCAGTTGGTTTTCACCCGGGGGCTTTTTGCATCCGCTCCAGTCCTTCATCGAGTGGGTTTCCTTCGCAGGGCCCGAAGGGGCCTCTTTTCATCCCATTCTTTCCGATGTCCTTCTCTCGTGATCGGTCCAGCGAATCTCACCAAAAATACACGATGGGGCGTCGCTTCTGCCGGGAATGGAATAGATCAAGAGGGCCGTTAAGGAGGTAAATATTGTCTGATGGGCAGGCACAGGAGCAATGGGCCGTGTTACTTCTGGATCATGGCTACGCCCCTGTCGTAGGCAGCGAGGTTCAAGGCCACCCTGTCGGGAGTCATCTTGTTTGCCAGTACGGTTTTGAAAATGCCGCGGTCCAAAGGCAGAACCCCTGTCGCCGCGAGGGCGCCCACGCAGACGATGTTGCCGAGAACGGGATTTCCCAGCATGACGGCCTCCTCCGTGGCGTCGATGAACCATGCGGCCCTGGAGAGTTCCCTGACCCACCCCTTGACTGCCTCAATGGGCGGGTATGCCTGTTCGCCGCTTATGACCCCGATGGAGCGGATGGGCCGGGTATTGCAGATGACCCTGATCTCGGGGTTGCCGTAATCCTTCAACACCCTGACAGCCTCGGTAGGCTCGAGGGCCACGACCATGTGCGCTCTTCCAAAGGGAATCTGGGATGAATAGGACGATCGGGAAGAGACTCTCAGATGGCTCATGACGGAGCCGCCCCGCTGGGAAGCGCCGAAGGTTTCACCGATGGTGACATGGAGCCCAAGACGGGAGAGCATCTCTCCCACTATCCTGGAAGCCAGCACGTTGCCCTGGCCTCCTACGCCGGTGATGATCAGGTTGTAGGGTTCGCTCAGAATGGCTGCAGATCCTTGCACGCTCAAGCTACCTCCTTTCTCTCGATGGCGCCGGAAGGACAGACGGACGCGCAGACACCACATCCCGCGCAGATAACCTCGTCGATGCGGGCGGCATTGCTTTCCCCGTCCCAGATGAGGCCCGGGCACTTGAAAATGCGAGTGCAGAGGCGATTGCATCCGCAGTTCTTGCCGATGCACATCTCCCTGTTGACGGTCACCTCGAACCTTTTCCAGCCCTTCTTCTCCGGGCTGAGGGCGCAGATCTGCCTGAGGACGAGGACCTTCACCCCCCTCTCGTCCATCATGTCGAGCAGGGTTCTTCGCGTCTCCTCGATGTCGAAGGGATCGCACACTCTCACCCTCGCACCCATGGCCCTGCACGTCTCAGGAATGTCCACGGCCGGAACCGGCTCGCCCACAGCATTCACTTCCAGTCCGGGGTGGGCCTGGAAGCCGGTCATGGCCGTGCCGCTGTTGTCCAGGACGACCAGGGTGATTTCGGCCCTATTATGGACGGCGTTGACAAGGGCGGGCATTACGGCGTGGTAAAAGGTGGAGTCTCCGCAGACTGCAAGTATGGGCTGGTCAATCCCGAACCGTTTCAGCTTGCCGAAGCCGCTAGCAAGGCCTGTGCCGCTCCCCATGGAGTGGAGGGTTTTGAGAGTATCAAAGCCGCTGGAGATGGCGCCCAGGGAGTAACACCCGATGTCCCCGCAGACAAATCCCCCCCGGTTGTCCAACCTGAGAGCATTGTGGATCGACCAGAAAGAAGCCCTGTGCGGGCAGCCCGGGCAGAAAGTGAGAGCCCTGGGTGGCGCGCCCGTTGCGGCAATTTCCGCCGCTCTCTTCACGTATTTTTCGGAAACGGCCCGGTAGGGCACGTCCAGGATTCTGGAGAGAGCCGCCACCACTCGATCCGGGTTCATCTCGTTCACGGAGGGAAGCAGGCCGTCGTGCTTTCCGTGGAACGTCTTCACTCCCAAGCTCGGACTGAGGAGAGCTGCCAGGGCAAGCAAGTTTTCTTCCATGAAAGGCAGGACTTCTTCGACCACGAGGATCTTGTCGGTGCGGGACAGGTGCTCTTTGATCAACCTCCAGGGTAAAGGCCAGGTTGTCCCGAGTTTTAGAATGCCCACCCGGTCCTGCGCATCCAGGAGAAGGACCGCTTCCCTGCTGTAGAGGCTGCATGCAGAACTGGTGAGGATGAGGAGTTCGGGTTTTTGCGGTCCTTCGTAAGTATTGAAAGGCGATCTCTCGAAGATCTCAGCGACCCTGCGAAGCTTTTCCTCCTGGTTCCTGCGAAAAACGTGCAGAAGCCCGGGAAGGTTGACGATGGGGCCTTCCATGGTGTCCATGAGGCCGCCCCCGTATTTGAAAACGGCCTTGGATTCGAGGCTTGGAAGGTCTCCCGCAATAACGTTGCCGCTCGCGTGGGACAGGCGCGTGACGCTCCGCAACATGACCACGTTCCTGATCTCTTCCGAGAGTTCGAAAGCCCACCGGCTCATGTCTTTGGCTTCCTGGAAATCGCCTGGTTCCAGCAGGGGAAACTCCATCATTTTTGCGTAGGGGCGCGATTCGCCTTCGTTGGTGCTTGAAAGTGCCCCAGGGTCTTCACAGGATACGACCACCATTCCGCCTCGGGTGCCGTACTGAGCCAGGTGGAGAAGGAAGTCGGACGCAACGTTCATGCCCACCTGCTTCATTGCGGCCATGGCGCGCAGCCCGGAGTAGGAGGCGGAGGCCGCCACTTCGAGGGCCACTTTCTCGTTCACCGACCACTCTACGTAAATGTCCCGGTCCCGGGAGGCTTTTGCGAGGTTTTCGACAATCTCCGAGGAAGGGGTGCCGGGGTAGCCGGCGACAACACGGACACCGGCTTCCATCGCACCCCGTGCGATGGCGTCGTTGCCCATGAGAAGAAGCCTGGCGCCTTTTTCCGCCTGTGCGAGTTCAAACATTTATAAGCCCTCCGCTCAAATTCGAAGAAACGGGGTATAGGAGCAATCGACAGCCGGAGCAACGGCAGAGCGGATGAGCCTACCTCGGGCCATCCCGCATCCTACGCAGCAAATCAAAAATTGAGCATTTTTTCCAATGCGCGCGGATTTACCCTCACGCAGGAGCGATCCCCTCCGTTGACGAGCCCCTGCTCCAGCGCGGCACGAAGCGTCCTCTTTTTCTTGTTTGCAGCCGCGACTCCGAGGTGTGTCAAACCAGCCGCGGGGACAGCCTCTCTCAAAAGCCAGCCTGCGTCCGCCGCCCTGTTTGCTAGGGCTTGCCCTTCCTCTGTGCGGATGATCAGGGTATTCCAGCGGGAGTCGCCTTCCATGACTCCGACGGAAAGATCGGCCCATTCAGCGGTCATGTCCGGGCACACGGTGCATCCATGGGGAATGAGCGGCCGGATTTCCGAGAGCGGGATTTCATGCTTGCCGTCATCCGTTTCGACCATAAGCACTTCAGCCGGCGGCGGGGGAATGTCCATCTTTCGCACTTTAGGGAGATCTATGCGTCCCGAGAGAAAAGCCGTCAGCCTTCGTGTGTCCAGCGACCAGGTGCAGAACAGGCCGATCACGAGAGCCAAAGGATCCTTGAAATCCTCCTTTTCGAGAGGGTTTGCGCGGATCTTGGCCAAGGCCGTCACGTGGCAGGGAGTACCCACCACACCTATCTTCCTGTAACCCTCCCGCACAGCCCTGTTGAAAGCCGAAAGGGTGGGAGCCGCCGTGTACTTCGAGGACGCGCATGCGGCCACGTCCCGGCCGGCGGTCACCAGACAGGGCACCGGAACAAGGCCTTCGCGACCGGTAAGCACCGCCGCATCGATGATGCCCGTGTGCAAGGCAAAGGCGATCAATGAGGAAACGGTTCCTCCGGTTTGGAAAGAGGCAGTCGGCGCCTTGTCACCTGCCCGGGCTTTCACCACGGCCAGGTGATGTCCCAGCCCATCCCCTTCGTATGCGGTTCCCCATCGGCTCTGCGCAAGATAATCGAGGTCGACTTCGGCTTTGGGACAGTAAGCGTAGCATCGGCCCCGATCAATGTCGCAGGGAAAGAGCATCGCGATTTTGCCCTTGTGTGACTCGAAATAGGGGCAGAGTCCCACGCAGGCTCCGCATCCAACGCAGAGATCTTTCTTATGAACATCCTCCAATAGTTCTTTGGGTCCGAAAGATCGCATTTCAGGAAAGCCTCCACGCAAAAGTAAAGAAAAAATCCGTCCTCCCCAGGATCTTACCCGAAGAGTTCGGTGCTTAGATAGCGCTCCCCTCGAAAAATCCGGTTGCGTCGCACTTGCCGTCGCACTCTCGCCTGGGGCGAAGAACTCCTCCCGTGTGTCAGCTACCCCCTGCCGGCCGGGCCAACCTTCAGGATGCTGCGCATGTCCTCCGCCCTGCATTCCAGAACGGGGACATTTCACGCAGCCTCCCGATGATGTGCGGGACCTTGTCCAGGACGAAATCGATTTCCTCTTCCGTGTTGTGTATGCTGAGGCTGAACCGGATGGAACCGTGAGCCATGGTGAAAGGGACACCCATGGCGCGAAGGACATGGGATGGCTGCAAGGAACCTGAAGTGCATGCAGACCCCGAAGACGCACAGATTCCGAATTCGTCCATCATGAGCAGGATTGCCTCTCCTTCCACGAATTCGAAGCTGATGTTCGACGTGTTCGGAAGACGGCTGGCTCGATCTCCGTTGACCCTGCAGTTTGGCACGCTCCTCGTCAGGCCGTCTTCGAGTTTGTCCCGAAGGGCGCTCACACGGGCGTTTTCTTCGTTCATTTTTGCGGCGGCCAGGTCGCATGCCATTCCCAGACCGATGATGCCGGGTGTGTTTTCCGTGCCTCCCCGGCGGCCCCTCTCCTGATGCCCGCCTATCATGAAGGGAGAGAACTTGGTCCCTTTGCGCACATACAACACCCCGACTCCCTTGGGGGCGTGGAGCTTGTGGCCTGAAAGAGAGAGCATGTCGATGGCGCTGTCTTTCAAACGGACCGGTATTTTGCCGACTGCCTGAACCGCGTCGGTGTGGAACAGTATCCCCTTTTCGCGAGCCATTCTTGCCGCCTCTTCCACGGGGAAGAGGACGCCGGTCTCGTTGTTGGCCCACATCAGAGTGGCTAAGGCGGTGTCCGGCGTGAGGCTTCGTCTATACCGCTCCATGTCAAGATGTCCCTCACCGTCAACCGGAATTTCAGTGACTCGGCGTCCTTTTCGTTCCAGGTGCGCACAGAGGGACCGGATGGCGGGATGCTCCACACGGCTGGTTACGATGTGCCGCTTGTCGTTCCGGGTGGCCAAAGCGGACAGGACGGCCGTGTTATCGCTTTCCGTTCCGCAGCTCGTGAAAACGATTTCCTCCGGTTCGGCACCCAGGAAGGCGGCTACCTGTTCGCGAGCCTTTTTTATCTTGCTGGCCACCCGGCCCCCGAAAGAGTATGCGCTGGAAGGGTTCCCGTACTCTTCGTGGAAATAGGGCACTATCTCCTCCAGTATCTCCGGAGCCGTCTGGGTAGTCGCATTGTTGTCAAGATAGATCGTCTTCATGAATTCACCTCCTCCACTACCAGCCCAGGCCATACGAGTTCCCGGAGTTTAGCTTCCACGAAATCCTTGAGGGTTTGTTCAGATGCTTTGCAGACCGCACAGGCGCCCCGTGTACCCACGAGGACGCGATCGCCGATCACGTCAATGAGTTCTATGTCTCCGCCGTCATGCTTCAGGGAAGGCCGGATTTCGCGTTCGATGGTCTCTTCGATCATCTTCATTTTCTGAATGTTGGAGAGCCTGCGCGCGGCAACGGGCCGTGCCTCCTCCCGGGTCTTCGCGATAATCTCCCGGATAGCGTCGTGACACTTTTCGCAACCGCCTCCGGCTTTCGTATAACCGGTCACCTCTTCAACAGTCGCCAGATTGTTTTCTCTTACCGCACGCTCGATTTCGCGATCCGTCACGCCGAAGCATTCGCAAACGATTTCCCCCTCTGCTTCCTTAGGCGCAATACCACGGTAATCAGCCAACGCCTTTTCAAGGGCCTGGCGTCCCAAGACCGAGCAGTGCATCTTCTCTTTGGGGAGACCTCCCAGGTAATCGGCGATGTCCTGGTTGGTGATCTTTTCGACCTCTTCGACCGTCTTCCCTTTGATCATTTCCGTCAAGGCGGAGGCCGATGCGATCGCGCTGGCGCAGCCGAATGTCTGGAACCTGGCGTCCGTGATCCTGTCGCCCTCCACTTTGATGCACAGCTTGAGGGCGTCTCCGCATGCCATTGAGCCGACCTCGCCGACACCGCTTGCGTCCTCGATTTCTCCCGCATTTCGGGGATTGAGGAAATGCTCCTTCACCTTGTCAGTGTACTCCCACATAGGTCTACCTCCTGTTTTTGGATATCCTGAGAGGCATTCTTTTTCAACTCAGGCGCTCAGGATGGGTGTAAACACTCATACGCCCGCTTCGAAGGTAACCGATCAGGGTCAGTCCCCTGCTTTCAGCGATCTGGACGGCCATGGAAGTGGGACCAGATAGAGTTGTCGCCACAGGGATTCCCACCCGGATGGCCTTGACAGCCATTTCATAGCTTGCCCGCCCTGAGGTTACAAGGATTTTATCGTTCAGGGCGATTTTCCGTAGCAGGCAGTACCCCGGCGCCCTGTCTACCGCGTTGTGCCGTCCGATGTCCTCTGAGAGTTGCACGGCACTGCCGGAAGCGTCAAAGAGGACGGCCTCATCGTTTTCATCCTCCCCGGGTGCCGGGAGTTTCAACCCGCAATGATGGATGAGGAAAATGTCCCGTGCCTTTCGGATGTACCCCTCACCGATGCAAAAGCCTGCGGCCGGTTCCTTTCTATTACCCGGGTGTGCGCATGAGTATCGCTAGGGGCTCATCGTTGACGACTATTTGCACCGGTTCTTCGACTACGACTCACGCATCCACCGTTTCACCAAGAAGGTCCCGACGAATCCGCTGGATTTTCCACTAAGATATTGCCGTTTCGATGAGCCCGCCGAACTGTAACAGGATGTTTCCGCCCAGTTCTTACAAAAAACGTCACAATCCTGACGCGATTTGCCCTTTTCCTGTCAAAAAATAATCAATTATCCGGATCAGGTTGTGGCTTATGAATACTAATGTGTTAAGAACACTGAAGAATACATTTCTTGGCACTATTTGGCATTTATTTTGCTATAAGTATGCGACAGTTTTAATGAGTTCTCGGATGTTCGTGCATCTTTTCTGCCCGGGTTCATTCCAATAAAAAGAGAGCCGCAGGGGAAAAAAACGACACCACGGGGCTCGAAGGAAAGCAGAGTTAAAGAAGCTCTGCTTTTTCTTTTGTGCCTTGCCCCTTCGAAACCGCGTGAGCTTTTCCCGCCCTTCTGATGGAAAAGGAATTCAACGCACGTACCGGCCCTCCGGTTTGCGGGTGATCGACGTTTTTTGCCGATGGCGGACAATATGCGGCAGATCCTCCATGCCTCCCTGGGGCTCTCTTGGGGAACATATTGAAAACCCGTGAAATATCCGGCTAAGCTGGAAGTGGCAGGAATCTTGCTACACATCAGGCAGCGACAGAGGAGAGAGGCTGGTCGAATGGTAATGACTGATTCCAGAAAGAAGCGCGCATATCCCAAGCTGAGTGAAAGGTACCCTATAACCGTCCTGACGCCGGGGGGCGAAGCTAGCGGAGAGACAAGGAGCCTGACGGTCGAGGGCGTGTTTTTCCACTGCCTGGAAAGACTCAAGGAGGGGGAAGTGTGCCATGTGAAAATCGATCTTCCCGAAAAACCCATCGAGGTAACGGGCAGGCTTGCGTGGTCCAACCTGGACAGTTTCACACCCGAGCACGACATCCCGGGCATGGGCTTTTGCTTCGTAAAGATATCTGATAAAGACAGGGACCGGCTTTGGGACGTGATCGGAACTTACAGCGGCAAGAAATAAAGATGAACGGTTGCGGCCTAAGCCGCCGGGTTCTGTCCTGATATCAATTTGTCACGCTCTTCAATCTTATATTTTTCAGCATCCCTTCTCGAGTTGAACACCCACAATCGATGTTTTGTCGGCCGGTTCGCCGCTCTTCCCGGCGCCGGCTGGAGTCGGAATACGTGGCAATCCTGACTCATAATGCCTATCTTTTTTAAAAAGGCCTTCCATGCGACCAGGGGGAGGTGGTATTGCTGCTGTGAGGGCCGGAGGGAGGATGGAAATGCGAATCCATCGCCGCCATATGTGGGTTATTATGATCGCCGGCATCGTCATGTTGGGGCTGCCGGGTGCATCTTTGGCCTTCAGGTGCGGAACAAAGCTTGTGAGCGAAGGGGATACCAAGTATGAAGTCGTCTACAAGTGCGGCGAGCCCAGCTATGTCGAAGCCTGGGAAGAAGAGCGTGTTCAAAGAGATTTCGGTCTGAGGCGTGAATTCGACCGCAGGACCAGACGGTATACCTGGGGCCGGGAACCCCTCCTCGCAAAAGAAATAGTGAGAATAGAGGAATGGACCTACAATCTCGGGTCGACCCAGTTCATCCGCTACCTGAGATTCGAAAACGGAATTCTTACAAAGATGTGGACAGGGGACAAGGGTTTCTAGGGAAACCAGGGTCGGGCTCGCCCAACGAGACCGCCTTCCGTTAATCTGCGAAGCATCACAAATCTTCAACGCCATGCCATCGCGGAGCTTGAAAGAGGGCTTCTAATAAACTATGTTGACTGCTTAGGGCGCGAGCCGGTTCGCTCCTCACCTTGTCCCGACCGGGCAGTGGAGGAAAGACGAGGGCCGCCCGATACGCCTTTGAAAGGGAAGGGTGGATGCAGGCATTGAGGGGACACAAGACACATGGCAGAGAAGACCGCATTTGATAATGAGCGATACATCCAGGAGCAGACGGCGGAGATCCTCAGAAGGGTGGAGAAGTTCAACAATAAACTCTACCTGGAGTTTGGAGGAAAACTTCTCTACGACTACCACGCGGCCAGGGTCCTGCCGGGGTACGACCCCAATGTCAAAATGCGTCTCTTGCAGCAGCTCAAAGACGAAGCGGAACTCCTTCTTTGTATTCACGCAGGGGACATAGAACGAAAGAAGATCAGGGCGGATTTCGGGATCACCTATGACTCAGACGCCCTGAAGTTGATCGATGACCTGCGGGAGTGGGGAATCACGGTTCTGGGCGTGGTCATCACCCGCTTCGATCATCAGCCTGCAGCGGCAGTCTTCAAGAACAAACTTGAAAGGAGGCAGATCCGGGCTTACACCCACCGCTTCACAAAGGGATATCCTACGGATGTGGAGATGATCGTCAGTGACGAGGGTTATGGGGCAAACGAGTACATAAAGACACAAAAGCCCCTCGTCATAGTAACAGGTCCGGGCCCTGGAAGTGGAAAGTTGGCGACCTCTCTGTCCCAACTCTACCACGATCACCGAAGAGGAATCCAAGCAGGATATGCCAAATTCGAAACCTTTCCCGTCTGGAACCTTCCCCTCAAACACCCGGTGAATATCGCCTACGAGGCAGCCACGGCCGATATCCGTGATTTCAACATGATCGACCCTTTTCACCTCGAAGCGTACGACCGTAAAGCGGTGAACTACAACAGAGACGTGGAGGTATTTCCCGTTCTGAAGAGAATCCTGGAGAAAATCACCGGAGGGGAATCGCTCTACAGGTCTCCGACCGACATGGGAGTGAATCGGGCCGGTTACGCCATAACCGATCATGAGGCCGCTTCGGAGGCAGCCGTCCAGGAGATCATTCGGAGGTATTTCCGCTACCGGTGCGAACACGCATTAGGTCTCACGGATGCAGAGACCGTGCAGCGGGTGGAGCTCTTCGTCAAGGAGTTCGGCCTCCAACCGGAACACAGAGCCGTGGTCCAACCGGCCCGACACGCTGCAGTGGAAGCTCAGGCACAGGGGAAGGGAAATGAGGGCATCTTCTGCGGGGCCGCGATTGCGCTGAAGGACGGTGAGATGGTCACAGGGAGCAACTCACCCCTCATGCATGCGGCTTCAAGCGTTGTCCTCCATGCGATCAAGCACTTGGCGGGCATCCCTGAAAAGATAAAGCTTTTGCCTCCCTACGTGACGGATTCCGTGAAACGCCTGAAGACCCAGATCATGAACGAGAAAAACATAAGCTTAGATCTGGAGGAAACCCTTATCGCCCTGAGCCTCTCGGCTGCAACGAATTCAGCCGCCGAACTCGCTCTAGAGAAGCTGAAGGAACTCAGAGGTTGCGACGCGCACATGACTCACATGCCCACACCCGGCGACGACGCCGGACTGCGCCGTCTCGGGATCAACCTAACGAGCGATCCAAATTTCGTAACCAGGAACCTCTTCATCGGTTGATGCCGTGCGGAATCGCGGTCTGTGGCTTCTCTCTTCGTAAGCCTATCGGCCATAGCCTGCCTTAAGCGGCCTTCCTTTCCTTGACCCGGGAGGGGCGAAGGGTGTGACGTTTTTGGCCCGAGAGCACGGCTTTTCTCATGCGAATAGCCAGGGGCGTGACCTCCACCAGTTCGTCGTCTCGGATGAAACTGATGGCCTGCTCAAGGGTGATCGGCTTGATGGGGGAGAGAATGACGTTTTCATCCTTGCCGGCGGCTCTCATGTTTGAGAGTTTCTTTTCCTTGCAGGGATTGACGTCAATGTCTTCGCCCCGGTTGTGTTCTCCCACGATCATGCCTTCGTAGACCTGGTCACCCGGCACTACGAAAAGCCGGCCCCTGGGCTCGAGATTGAACAGGGCATAAGGCACGGCCTTTCCGGTGCGGTCTGCGACGATGGATCCGGTGAACCGGCTGGGACATTCCCCTCTGAAATCTTCATAACCGTCAAACAGGGAATGCATAATGCCCGTGCCGCGGGTATCGGTCAGAAATTCGTCACGGTATCCGATGAGCGCTCGGGCAGGTACGGAGAACTCGACTCTCACCCGGCCTTTGCCGTTGTTGACAAGGTTGGTCATCTTTCCCTTGCGAAGCAGCAGCTTTTCCGTGACCACTCCCAAAAATCGCTCCTCGCAGTCCACGAGCACGAGTTCTATGGGTTCGAGCTTGCGGCCGTTTTCATGCCGATAAATCACTTCAGGCCGTCCAACGCAGAATTCATACCCTTCACGGCGCATGGTCTCGATGAGAATAGCCAACTGGAACTCCCCCCGGCCCTTGACGATGGTGCTGTCCCGGTCTTCGCCCTTTTCCACCCGGATGGCCACGTTTCGGCGAGCCTCCTTCAGCAGTCGGCCGTGAATACGGCTCGATTGTACGTGAGTTCCGTCTCTGCCTCCGAAGGGCGAAGTGTTGACGGTGAATTTCATGGAAACAGTCGGTTCGTCCACTGCAATGCGCGGCAGGGCCGCCGGCCGCTCCCTGTTGCATATGGTATCGCCTATCTTGACCTCCTCAATCCCTGCCAGGACCACGATGTCACCGGGTCGAACCTCATCCACATCCAGGAGTTTAGTCCCTTCGTATACTTGAATCCGGGAGACGGTAAGAGGCATGGGTTCGCCGTTTGCACCAAGGCAGACGAGGCTGTCTCTGGATCTTGCCGTTCCATGAAAAACCTTGCCCACTGCCAGGCGCCCCAGATAATCCGAGTAGCCGAGATCCGACACCAGCATCTGAAAAGGCGCGTCGGGATCGTAAGAGGGGGCGGGAATTTCATCCAGGATCGTATCCAAAAGCACCTGGATGTCGCGGCCCGGTTCGTCCAGGCTTTTTTTGGCGATGCCGTCGCGGCCCGCCGCATAGAGGAGGGGAAATTCGAGTTGTTCCTCCGTCGCGTTCAGGTCTATCAGGAGATCATAGATTTCGTCCAGCACTTGCTCCGGCCGCGCGTCAGGCCTGTCGATCTTGTTGATGATCACTACGATTTTGAGGCCGGCATCCAGCGCCTTTTTTAGAACAAAGCGGGTCTGGGGCAAAGGTCCTTCAGAGGCGTCGACCAGAAGAACGGCCCCGTCAGCCATTGAGATGGCCCTCTCGACTTCGCCACCGAAATCGGCATGGCCGGGCGTGTCAATGATGTTGATCCGGATTCCTTTCCACGTCACCGAGCAGTTCTTGGCCGCGATCGTGATTCCGCGCTCGCGCTCAAGGTCCAGATTGTCCATGAGCCTTTCATTGACCTGCTGATTGTCCCTGAAAAGGCCGCTCTGGCGGAAAAGGGCATCGACCAGGGTTGTCTTGCCGTGATCGACGTGGGAGATGATGGCTATGTTTCTCAAGCCTGGGTTTTTCAACGCTGTTGTCATTGTTTGAACGATTCCGTGTCTTGTTCCCCTCTAGCGGAATGCCGACCCCTCCCGCCGGGAACCGAATGAAAGATTCATCCTCTTTTTGAGGGGCAAAGACTACCAGTTTAATCTTCCCTCCTGGAATTACAAGCGTTTATTTTCATTTTTCGTGTCTTGCGGCCTTCTTCCTCCTTTGGAGCAATCGTTCTCGGTCTCCGGTTGAAAAGAGTGAAGATCGTCAATAGAATTGACCTATGGATATGGTGAAAATCTTTGAAGCCCTGAATTTCTCCGCTCAAAAACATAGGCGTCAGTATCGCAAGGGAATGGATGCCTCTCCGTACATCAATCATCCCATCGCGGTTGCGCATGTGCTGGAGAGGGAGGGAGAGGTAAAAGACCAAGTCACTCTCATCGCGGCGCTCCTCCATGACACGATAGAGGATACGGATGCGACTCGGGAAGAAGTGGCAGTCGCTTTCGGAGAAGAGATCGCGGACCTGGTGATGGAGGTCACCGACGACAAGAGGCTGGAAAAGCGTGTGCGCAAGGAACTCCGGGTGAGAGGGGCTCCTCGCCTTTCCAGCCGCGCCAAAAAGATCGTAATCGCCGACAAGATATGCAACATCCAGGACATCTTGGAGAGCCCTCCGGACCAGTGGTCCCTCGATCAAAAGCTGGAATACCTCGATTGGTCCAGTAGGGTGGTGGATGGATGCCGGGGATGCAATCAGAAACTCGAGCGTTGTTTTGACGACCTTTACCGGAGGGGGAAGCAGCGTCTCCTGACCGAATGAGAGACCCGCGGATTCCCCCGGCTGCAGAAAAGGGGGAGAGTAGATGGCCAGACTGTCGCAGGGCTTATATGGGGTTTGCCGAATGGCTGCGAAGTCTGCTATATCTTTTCAGCACTCTCGCCAGTGCCGCCTCCCGGGGTTCGGCTTGGGCTGGACGGGGTTCGCTCTATGCTGGTGTCGGCCTTTTTGCAGGGCAATTGGGAAAAAAGTAGCGGGATGAGGCAATCATGCACTTCTTGTTGAGCGCGGCTCCTCTGGTTGCGGCGCTTTTCGGCATATATTTGGCCAGCATCCACGGTTATCTTCTCTTCCACAGCCTGGCGGAAGGCATCGCCATCGTCATTGCCTGCGGCGTCTTCATGATTGCGTGGAATGCTCGAAGGCTGCTTCGGAACCATTATCTGCTCTTTATCGGCATAGCCTACCTTTTTGTCGCGGGCATCGATTTCCTGCATGCATTGGCCTACAAGGGAATGGGAGTCTTCGAAGGACACGGGGCGAACCTTCCCACCCAACTTTGGATCGCCGGTCGATACCTGGAAGCGATCTCTTTGTTGCTGGGGGTCGTTTTCCTTCGCAGGAGGCTTTTTCCCCGTCTCACCCTTTTCGGCTACGGGATTTCGACAGGACTTCTCCTGGTATCCATCTTTCACTGGAAGGTGTTTCCCGACTGCTACATCGAAGGGGCAGGTCTCACTCCCTTCAAGATTTACAGTGAATACACGATCTGCATGATCCTTATCGCCACCATAGGGCTCCTGGTCAAGAACTCACAGGCTTTCGACCGGAAGGTCCTTGTTCTTCTTATTGCTTCCGTCGCTACAACGATCGCCCAGGAACTCGCTTTCACCACATACCTCAACGTCTATGGTCCCTCGAACATGGTGGGGCATCTTCTCAAGATCGTCTCTTCCTACCTCATTTACAAAGCCATCATCGAAACCGGACTTGTCTCTCCATGGAATCTGCTCTTCAGGGACTTGAAACAGGCGGAAGAGAAGCTTCGCAAAGCCCGGGACGAGCTCGAGGTCCGAGTCAGGGAGAGAACGGCGGAATTGGAGCGTGTCAACCGGGACCTGACGGATTTCAACTACATCGCAGCCCACGACCTACAGGAACCACTGCGCGTTCTCGTGACCCTCGGGGATCGCCTTGCCGCAACGCTAAAGGAATCGCCGGAAGAGGCGAGGTATATTATCGGGCGGATGCAGAACTCTGCAAGAAGGGCGAGCGCTTTGATCCGCGACATTCATAAATACTCGATTGTAAGCTCCTGCAGGGAGCCTTTCAACCGGACCGACCTGAACAGCGTGGTCGGAAAGGTCCTGGCCGAGTTTGAAGAAGAGGTGGAGCAGAAGGGAGCATACGTTTCGGTCGAAGACCTTCCGACCCTGGAGGTGTGCGCACTGCATGTGGGGGAGGTCTTCAGAAACCTCTTGAGCAATGCCCTGAAATTCACAGGCGATGAAAAACCCAGGATAAGAATTTCCGCAGAGGCAATCGGCGACGGAAACCAATACAGGATCCTGGTAGAGGACAACGGACTGGGATTCGATGAGGCTTACTTGAGCAAGATATTTACTCCCTTCCAGAGACTCCACGGAGGAAACCGGTTCCAAGGGAGTGGAATCGGCCTGGCGCTTTGCCGCAAGGTGGTGGAGAGACACGGAGGGAGCATAACCGCCATGAGCAGACCGAACCATGGTTCGACGTTCATAATCACATTGCCGGTGAGCGGAAACGGAGACGCTTAAACCGGCTCCCTTACATGACATTAATCCTTCGTGGCATTGCGTATGAACCCATTCCAGGTTGTCACCCGATGCCACCCGCGCTGCCTGTGCGCCTCAGTGATCCGAATCCGGCTCCTTGCCTTCAACTGAAACAGGGGGCTGGAGGCTCATCATTTTTTCTATCAACAGGTCTCCCAGGTTGGAAGTGGCCTGCTTTTGGTTCTTTCCGTAACTCGTGTGGATATCCCTTTCGGCGCTCTTCTCCAGCTTCCGAATCGACAGGGCGATCCTTTTCTCCTTCGGAGAAACACTGACAATCTCGGCTTCCACTTCGTTTTCGAGCTGGAATTCCTTCAGGGGATCACCTTCCCTGTCCTTGGGCAATTGGGAGACGTGAATAAGCCCTTCAATACCCGGTTCCAGTTCCACGAAGACGCCGAAATCGGCGACGCTTTTTACGATGCATCTCACCCGCTCACCCTGCTTATATCTCGAGGAGATCGTATCCCAGGGATCCGGCGTCAGTTGTTTGATTCCCAATGAAAATCGTTCGTTTTCTTTGTCGATGTCCAGGATGACCGCCCGCACCTCGTCGCCCTTTTTGTAAAGCTCCGAAGGGTGATTG
>Ga0068714_10004289_pt1 | contig 16121 bp, 12 predicted proteins | sample MTBNYHSulfiMetaG_FD_62988 | JGI IMG/M metagenome (GOLD analysis project Ga0068714, IMG submission 62988) | Enrichment culture microbial communities from rom New York Harbor, USA that are MTBE-degrading - MTBE-NYH (New York Harbor Sulfidogenic)... | ecosystem: Environmental > Aquatic > Marine >...
AGAACGCCGGTCTGCCAGTGCTCGGTAACCCGGTAGGTAGTACAGACAAAGGGATACCTCGGATCGCAGGTAAGGTACTGATCCATTGTGCCCGCAAAGACTTTGGCCGCCGGATTTATACGCTGCGAAGACAAGAGATTCCTTTCGACCGGGCACTCCAGCGGTTCGTAATGTTCAGGGAAAGGTCCTTCGTTCAGGCCTGGTCCGAAGATGGAAGCCACACCATGAGGCTTCATGATAAACGGCAGTTTCGTCTTCTCCTTATTGACCATAGGAGGCCACCCGCCATCCGGCACATCTCCAACCCAACCGCCTTTCCCATCCCCGGCGGCAGGATCCCACCGGATAACCGCTCTTTTAGAATCCCAGGGATTCCCATTTAAATCCACTGAGGCCCGGTTATAAATGATCCGCCTGTTGAGCGGCCAGCACCAAGCCCATTTGGAATAAAGACCTATGCCGGTAGGATCCGATCGGTCGCGGCGGGCCATCATGTTGCCGTCTTCATTATAACTGCCGCTATAAAGCCAGTTACCACACGAAGTAGTGCCATCATCCTTAAGCTTGGTGAAATTAGCGACCAGTTTCCCCGTGGTCAGGTCATAACCGTTAACCTCTTTGGCTACTTTATGGGCATCGAATTTTCCGTTGGTAGCATAGTCCATCTTCAGATTCAAAATGGGTTCCGGAAATTTGCCGCCTTCTTTGGCATAAAGCTTCCTGACGCTTTCATATAGTTCAAGCATAATGTCGCCATCAGGTTTCGCCTCGCCGGGCGGGTCGACCGCCTTGTACCGCCACTGAAGCCAGCGCCCACTATTGGATAAACTACCTTCCTTTTCCATAAAGGCGGCGCAGGGAAGCTGAAAGACTTCGGTCTTGATCTTTTTGGGGTTCATTCCCGGGCCATACCAGAAAGAACCCGTCTCGTTCTCAAAAAGATTCACGTTGACCAGCCAGTCAAGCTTAGTCAATCCCTCTCTGACCTTATTCGCATTAGCTCCCGAGCAGGCCGGATTCATACCCCAGGCAAAAAAGCCGGTAAATCGGCCTTTATGCATGTCATCAAACAGCGTTAGCCATGAGCAATTCTGGCCATCATCCAATTTGGGATGCCAGTCATATCCGAAATCATTTTCCTTTGTAGCTGCCTTGCCATACATGGATTTTAAATAGCTGACCATATACTTGGGACGGTTCTGCCACCAGTTGGCACTCATGGGTTCTTTCGTCTTTGGAGTATTCATTTCGTTGTAGGTAGCCAGATCTTTATGCTTGGCCTGCGGAGTGGGGTTGTAGGCGGAAATGATGTGGAACAAGAGGGCCATATCGGTTGAGCCCTGTACGTTTGATTCTCCCCGCAACGCGTTGATACCCCCTCCGGCCATACCCATATTGCCCAGGAGCAACTGGATTATAGCCATAGTCCGGATATTCTGGGTACCCACTGTATGCTGCGTCCAACCCATGGCATAAAGTTCAGTCCCTACCCGGTCCGGTTTCCCGGTAGAACCATAGATCTGATAGACTTTCAAAAGGTTCTCTTTGGGAGTACCGGTTATTTGGGAAACGACATCCAGGTCATAACGAGCGTAATGTTTTTTCAATAATTGATATACACAGCGCGGATTCTGTAAGGTCGGATCCTTTTTGATGATTCCATTTTCGTCTGTTTCAAACGCCCAATGTGATTTGTCATACTTTCTTTTCACCGGATCATAGCCGCTGAAGAGTCCGTCCATAAAATCATACTTTGATCCCACAATAAATGAGGCATTGGTGTAATTTACCACATATTCCCTCTGGATCAGGTCGTTATCCAATATATACTTGATCATGCCTCCCAGGAAGGCGATATCCGTACCGGACCGTAATGGTACGTAATGATCCGCCTTGGCCGAAGTCCTGGTAAAGCGGGGATCTACGTGGATAAACACCGCCCCTCTGTCCTGGGCTGCCTTTATCCATTTGTAAGACACAGGGTGATTTTCACAGACATTACTCCCCATATTCAGGATGACGTCTGCATTTCGGAAGTCTATGTAATGATTGGTCATAGCGCCGCGTCCGAACGACTCTGCCAGAGCCGCTACCGTAGCGCTGTGTCAGATACGGGCCTGATGTTCTATCCAGACCAGGCCTAACCCCCGCAGGAATTGTTGATAGATATAGCACTCCTCATTGTCGAGGGCCGCGCTGCCCACCGACGCGATACCGTTTGTCCGGTTGACCACTTTTCCTTCGGCATTTTTCTCCATGAAGCTCGCATCACGGCTCTTTTTAATGTTCCTGGTTATCTTTTCCAGTGCCCACTCCCAACTCACCTCTTTCCACTTGGCACTGTAAGGAGCGCGATACCGTACCTTCTTCAGCCGGTGCTGGTTATCATGTAATTGATAGAGCGACGCCCCCTTGGCGCAAAGCGCCCCTTCACTGATAGGGTGATCCGGGTCGCCTTCAAAATTAATCAATTTGCCGTTGGAAACGTGTGCAATCTGGCCGCAGCTCACCGAACAATAACAGCAGATATGGGTGGTTTCCTTGGCGCCTTTGATCTTGAGTTCAGCCGCATAACTCTCTATCGGGGAGAGGTCAAAGCCGAGCTGGCTCAGTCCCAGCCCTGCTGCGGCCACGCCGGAGGCCTTAATAAAGTTACGACGTGAGATTTTCACAATAGCGTCCCCCTTTCGTTAAAAGTTTTCACCTTAACATTAGACTTATCGGCAACATGCAAGCTAATCTTTAACCCACCCCCCTTCTCTCTTCATAATTATGTCAACTTTTATACAAACTCTCCAGAAGTTATCTACCGTATAAGGAAGAGATGCTTACACGTTCTGTCCAACCGCTAGTCAGCGAAACTCAACAAAGAACAGCCCTTCAAAATTAATTTGTGATATGTTTCACTTAAGTTACCACAAGTTTCTTTTGCAGTTCTTTGGGGCTCAACCAAAATTTATTTATTTCATAATAGGCTATCATTAAAGACCTAAAAAGGTCAATAATTATTTTCGGTCTCCAAATAGACATTTAAGTCCCCGGCATAGATAGTTCCCATCCGGAAACCCAAGGATTCCGGATGGAGCAATCAGCACTCAGCTATCAGCGTTCAGCTTAATGTGTTGCTTGTCTTAGATTTTTTTCTCCCCGGCGAATCTGTTCACCAAAGGTGAATCTGCCTAAGGCACGACCGGCCTTAGGCCGAACGTAGGCCGGAGACAGTGGTTTCCGGATGAACACTAATTAGGCAATTTTCAAAAGCCTCTCATGGAAGGTCCTTAAAGGCCTAAATCCGCCGTCTAATTTGGCTATCAAGGTTAAAATCAGCAGGTTATGGGGTATCCCTGATCACCAGCAAGATATTAGATGCAAGGCGCCGAGGAGCGACGACTGAGACGTATGAAGCAATACGCCGCAAGGAGGAGCGATCGAAGGCAACGCCGCAGATGATGTCTTGCTGGTGGATCAGGGAAGGAGAATCTTTTTGACAACGCCTTACTTTTAGACTATGTTGCACGCCGTGAACGGTAACCATTTCTTATCCCTGGTAAAAGATGATCTCCAACGTATTGAAGCGGCTATAGCCCATAATCTGTCCTCCCATGTACCGTTTATCTCGAACGTCAGCCGCTATATATTATTTAGCGGGGGCAAGCGCATTCGTCCGCTACTGATGATCCTATCAGCCCGGATGTGCGACTGTCACGGTGACCACAAGTTTGACCTGTCCGCCATTTTTGAATACCTCCATGCGGCCACGCTATTGCATGACGATGTGGTAGATAATGCGGAAATCCGCAGGGGAAAGGCCCCGGCCAAAGATGTTTATGGAAATCAAGCGGTTATCCTGGTAGGCGACTTCCTTTATTCAAAATCCCTGTTCATTTCTGCCCTCCAGGGCAATATCCGCATCATGGAGGCCCTCTTAAAGGCCACCACACTCATGGCCGAGGGGGAAGTCCTGCAATTGCTCCATGCCGAAGACCTTGAAATTACCGAAGAAGAATACATGCAGGTCATCCACCGCAAGACGGCCGTTCTCATGGCGGCCGCCTGTGAGGTAGGCGCCATCCTGGGCAATGTGCCTGCTGAAAAAGAAGAGGCCGTGCGTTCCTATGGTGAAAATCTGGGGATAGCCTTCCAGTTGACCGACGATGTCCTGGACTATACGGCAGACATAAAGGAGTTTGGCAAAAAAGTGGGGAATGATCTGTGTGAGGGCAAGGTCACCCTGCCTCTTATCTCTGCCCTAGATAAGAGCACAAAGGCTGACCATGATAAGCTGAGAAAACTGTTCATGCAGGAGCACATTGGTCAGAATGATTTCATCACCGCACGAGGACTGATTGAAAAATATGGTGGTTTTGACTATGCTTATGCCCTGGCACAGAAATCGATCGAAAGGGCAAGGGATAGCCTCTCCGTCTTCCCTCCCTCCCCGACCAAAGATATACTTCTGGGACTGGCTGATTACATAATTACCCGCCGCAAGTAAGATTAAGCTTTCAGCGGTCAGCAGTCAGCCATCAGATATCAGATAACAAGCCTAAGAAGGTCTTCGGCTATAATTAATTCACCATCATAATGGCGGCGGCAGGGTTCGATTAAATTACTATCATCGCAGATTGGATAAAGGTGCGTCAGCATCAGCCGCTTGCAACCGGCTTCCGCAGCCATCCGGCCGGCCAGAGAGGGGGTCAGATGCCCTTCCACCTTCATACCTTCAGGACAGGAGCACTCGCAGATAAAAAGATGCGCATCTTTAGCCAGTTCGACCAAACCGGCTGAATAATCCGTGTCCCCGGAATAGACTATTGACCGGCCATCTTCCGTATCGATACGGATAGCCAAGCTCTCAGGGGTGTGCGGCACTGGAGAAAAACTCAGTTTCAGGTCGCCCGGAGGGATGATCTTCCTCGTGTCTGCCTCCAGTTGTTGAATCTGCATGAGGCCTGACGGCGGCACCACCCAATGGCCAAAGGCGTTCTTCATGTCTTCATAGAGGCTGGTAACCCGGCCGTGCGCTAATATAGTAAATGGTACGGTGCGCTGGTAGCCGAGGTTATATTTGGTCGCAAAAAGAAAAGGCACCAAGTCTCCCACATGATCGGGATGGAAATGGCTTAAGAAAATGGCATCGATTTGTTCAGGGGAAATCCCGACCTTTAGTAGCTGACGCAGCGTACCCGAGCCACAATCGAGAAGCAGTGTATAATTGTTGTGCCTAACACAGGTAGCGGGCGCGGCCCGGCGCAGAGACGGGGCGCCGGTACCGGAACCGGCTACGATAACCTCGATCATTCCCGGCAAAACCTCTTCCCGGCCTCAAAGGCCTCGGTCAGGGCCGCCGGATGTTCCAGTATGGCCCCTTTGTGATCAATCTGGCGATAACCCAGGTATCCCGCGAAGGCAATGCCGATGGATTCAAAAAAGACACGCACCGTGGTGACCGAGCAATCAAAAAGATTTTTGCCTTTGGTGCCGCCCACAGACAGGAAAAAACCCTTGCGGCCGCTCACCTCCGGCGCTGGAATCTGGCGGAGATAGGCATTCTTGCACCACAGGGCCTGGCCGCGGTCGATCATGGCCTTAAGCTGGGCCGTAACACTGTAGAAAAATACCGGTGAAGCAATAATAATACGGTCTGCGGATTCCAGCCCGGGATAGATCAACTGCATATCATCCTGGACCACGCATTTGCCGGTCTCATTGCAGGACCCACATTCCACACAGGGAGCGAAGTGGAACTCCCGGAGGAAGACCTCTTCAATAAGGGCCCCTGCCTCAGCAGCTCCGCGCAGCATCTCCCTAAGGAGCAGATCCGAATTGCCGCCGGCCCGCGGGCTGGAATAGATGCCGATTACTTTCAAGCTGTCCCTACCGGGTCCCGTCAAATCTCCCTCACCTGCCCATTTTTTTCTTCATATCAGCCAACAACGCATAAGGGATGCGCAGACTCCCCCGCCCCCGGCCCAGTTCAATGCCCGGCTTATAGGCCCCATGATAGTCCGTACCCCCTGTAGGTATAAGATGATGCCTGCCGGCGATCCTTTGATAGCCCCGCGTCTGTTCCGGCGCATGTTCGGTATAGAAGACCTCCAATCCTTTGAGACCGGCAGCTTCCAACTCGCCTACTACATTCTCCACCTCTTCCAAAGATTTATTTAAAGAGCCGGGATGGGCCAGCGCCGCCATCCCACCGGCCCGGGTAACGAGTTTAATGGCCTCTCCCGGCGTAAGGCGAAATTTCTCTACATAAGCCGGCCGCCCCTTTTTGAGATAAATATCAAAGGCCTCTTTTAAACTGCGGACAAACCCCTTCTGGACAAGGAGTTCGGCAATATGCGGCCGGCCCACCTGTCCGCCTCCGGCTACCCGCAAAAGCTCCGCGTAGCTTACCTCTATATGCAGGGAATGGAGTTTTTCTATTATTCGCTGATTGCGGGTTTCCCGGGAATCCTGCAGTTTCCGGAGCACCGCAAGCAGCTCTAAAGAGTTATGGTCGATAAAATAACCCAGTATGTGCATGGAGCCGGAGGGTATCTCCGCGCTGATCTCAATACCGGGTATAACCTCGAAATCAAGGCTCTGCCCCTCGGCCAGGGCCTCACCCACGCCTTCTACCGTATCATGATCGGTGATGGCCACGGCCTTGAGGCCGCATTCCTTCGCCTTGCGTACCAGTTCGGCCGGGGTCAGACTTCCATCCGAGGCCGTAGTATGACAATGGAGATCGATCAGATCAGGCATGCCGACCTTTCCGCCGGCTGGAACCCTTCCCAGCAAAGGCTATGGGGATAACCTCTTCCATTCTTGTCAGGAACTTAAAATCCAGGTCCTTTTTAACATCATCCGGTATCTCTTCCATATCCTTCTCGTTTCGCTTTGGAAGAATAATCGTCTTTATCCCGGCCCGGCTGGCCGCCAGGACCTTGGCCTTTATACCCCCCACCGGCAGGATGCGGCCGCGCAGAGTTATCTCCCCGGTCATAGCTGCCTGGCTATTGACCGGCTTATTGGTCAGAAGAGACACTAGGGCGGTAAATATGGCCACGCCGGCAGAAGGTCCGTCTTTAGAGATAGCGCCCGCCGGCACATGGATGTGTATATCATTTTTCTCAAACAAACCCTCGTCTATTCCCAGGCCTTTGGCCTTGGAGCGGACAAAGCTCAAGGCTGTTTCCGCCGACTCTTTCATCACCTCGCCCAACTTTCCGGTGAGCAACAACCGCCCATTGCCTTTCATTTTTGTCGCCTCAATGAAAAGTATCTCACCGCCGGCCTGTGTCCAGGCTAGTCCGGTAGCCACCCCGGCCACAGCCGTACGATCCGCTACCTCCGAGTAAAACTGGGGAGGCCCCAGAAACTCCGGCACCGCCTCAGCACGCACTGCAAACTTCTCCAGTTCACCGGCAGCCACTTTCTTGGCAATGCCGCGGCAAATAGCGGCAATCTCCCGCTCCAGATTCCTCAAACCGGCCTCGCGGGTATATTCGCTTATAATCTTCTGTATGGCCTTCTTCTCAAAACGTACCTGTTTAGGTTTTAGGCCATGTTCAGACAGTTGCCTGGGGATAAGGTATTTCTGGGCGATCCGCATCTTCTCTTCGTCAGTGTAACCCGGCAATTCCAGGACCTCCATACGATCGAGAAGGGCAGGCGGAACCGTATCCAGGAGGTTGGCGGTCGTAATGAACATAACCTTGGAGAGGTCAAACGGAACATCCAGGTAATGATCGGAAAACGTGTTATTTTGTTCCGGGTCCAACACCTCCAGGAGGGCCGAGGCCGGATCTCCCCTGAAATCGGCGCCAAGCTTGTCTATCTCATCCAGGACAAAAACCGGATTATTGGAACCGGCCCGACGTATGCCCTGGATAATACGGCCGGGCAAGGCCCCGATATAGGTTCTCCGGTGCCCCCGGATCTCTGCTTCATCCCGTACCCCGCCCAGGGAGATACGCATAAACTTTCTCCCCAAAGCCCTGGCCACAGATCGTCCCAGGGAAGTCTTACCCGTGCCGGGCGGCCCGACAAAACAGAGGATGGGCCCCTTCATGTCGGCCTTGAGCTTTCTTACCGCCAGATACTCAATAATCCGTTTCTTCACCTTCTCCAGATCATAATGATCTTCGTCCAATATCTTCTGGGCCTCCGCTATGTCCAGACTATCCTCGGTGCTTTCATGCCAGGGCAGATCCAGAATCCAGTCCAGATATGTCCTGGCTACCGTGTATTCGGCCGAAGAGGGGTGCATCCTGGCCAGACGGCCGAGTTCACGCATAGCCTCTTTATTTACTACCTCGGGAAGCTTCTTCTCCTCTACCTTAGCCCGCAGTTCATCTATCTCGACGCTCAGTTCATCCTTTTCACCCAACTCCTTTTTAATAGCCTTTAACTGCTCCCGCAGGTAATATTCCCGCTGCGTCTTATCAATTTCCCCCTTGACCTGGGTGTGTATCTTTCGGCCAAGTTCCAGAATCTCTGTCTGTCGGGTAACCAGCCGCATCACCTTTTCCAGTCTGGCCTTGACCTCCAGGGTCTCCAGTATATCCTGGCGTTCGAATATGGAGATATTTAGGCTGGACGCAATCATATCCGCCAGGGTCCCCGGATCCTCGATATTTAATGCAATTGTACCCAATTCAGAAGGGATGTGGGGGCTTAATTCCAATATCTTTTGAAAGAGATTGCGCAGGTTATAAACAAGGGCCTCGGCCTCTTTGTCTTTAGCCACCTTATCATATAAACGTTCCAACCGGGCCTTCATATACGGCTCCGTGGAGGTTATGCCTGCATTCCGCATGCGGGCCACCCCCTGCACCAGCAAGCGCACCTGGTCTTCCTGGACCTTCATCATGCGCAGGATTTGAGCCGAGGTCCCCACATCATAGAGTTCCCCCTTAGGTTCAGACTTGGTTGTAAATACGGCCGCCAGGCGCTCGCCGGAAAGGGCATCATCAATGAGCCTGACCAGTTTCTTATCCGATATAGTCAAAGGGATAACCATTTGTGGGAAAAGGACGGTGTCTTCTACCGGAATTACCGGCCATTCTTCAGGCCATTTAATGCCTTCATCCCGTATCTCTTCGACCTTTATTTCTTCTTTTTGTTCAGTCATGAGCTTTATCTACTCCTTGTAAGGTTAAAGTCACTGCAACCTCTATGCGATCTCCACACGATGGGTCTTTCTGATTTTAGGCAGGGTTATGGATAACAGACCGTTTTTATAGGAGGCCGCGGCCTCATCACTTTCCACGGCAGAAGGAATCCTTAACACCCGCTCAAAGGCGCCATAGGCTATCTCCATCTGGTAAAATTTTCTGGTGGACCGGGAGCCGCTCCCGCCTTCACGCAGGCCAGCGATCCGGAGCAGGTCCTTATACAGGGTTATATCCAGACTTTCCTGCCTAACTCCCGCCGCTTCAACCAGGACCATGACCTCTTTCTCGGTCTCATAGATATCCACCGCCGGGACCCAAGCCCTATTAGGCGGCATCATTCCAGCCGTCTTGAAGACGTCGCCCACCATTTTGAGCATATCCCGATGGATATCTCCCAATATCCTGCCGGTGCGGATGGTAATAATTGCCATACTGCCTCCTTTGTTGGGCTTACCCCTGATATTATCATTAAATAGTCATCCTCTGCTTAATGTCAAGGGAGTTGTCGCCCTAATGTCCCCCCTTTTTTGGCAAGAAGAGGCTTTGGGGGATTTAAAATGGAAAATATAAGAAAAATGGGCTATAAGTAAACTTATAATTGGTTTCCATCCAAAAACTAAAAAATCCGGATGGAGCAGTCAGCATTCAGCTCTCAGCAAAAAATAAAGACAAACAGCGTCTTAAGCTGAACGCTGATGGCTGATGGCGTGAATCCGGAAACGGCAGTTTCCGGATGAACACTAATTAATCTAAAAAGAAAAATCTCCGGAGATTAAATCGTGACTGCTGAAACTATTCTTATCTTCTTGACCATCCTGCTTATTGCCGGAATCGGGGCCTTATTATTGTTTCGGGAGATACGCACCCTGAGAGAAAAGACCTCCACCTCCTCTCTTTTACAGGAGCAGTTGTTAGAAATCATAAGGCAAATAGGTGACATGCGTGACCAACAGGCGCAAGGTCAGGTCAGGCATCTGGAAACCGTGCAAACCCAGTTCGCCGCCATAGTGGGCACATTCAATACCCAGCTTGGTGAACTGACCGCACAACTCAACCAGGGGCAGGGGGAGACATTAAAAAATCTGAACCAACGACTAGAAGATACTACGCGCACCCTTAATGATCAGTTGGGGCGGCTCCTTCAGACTATGAACGAACAACTTACCCAGACCCAGGGGAACATAGGCCAGCAGTTACAAGGGGCTACGGAGGTAATATCCAAGGTTCAGTTACGCCTGGGGGAACTATTTGAAACCGCTAAACATATGCAGGAACTGGGCAAAGATATCAGCCGGCTGCAGGATATCCTCAGAGCCCCCAAACTACGCGGAGGGCTCGGCGAATATCTCCTGGAAGACCTTCTGTCTCAGATACTGCCCCAGCGCAACTACGAAGCGCAGTATGCCTTTAAATCCGGGGAAAAAGTAGACGTCCTGATCCGTTTAGGCAGCAACACCGTACCGGTGGACGCCAAGTTTCCCCTGGAGAGCTTTGAACGTCTGCGACAGGCTGAAACCGAAGCAGAACGCAAGAAAGCCAAAAGGGAATTTATGACTTCGGTGAAGACCAGAATAGATGAAATCGCCCGTAAATATATAAAGCCGGAGGAAGGCACTTATGACTTCGCCCTCATGTATATCCCGGCCGAAAACGTATTTTATGAAGTAATCGTAAAAGATGAACAACTGGGAGAGGAAAAATCCATTGCCTCTTATGCCCTGGAGAGGCATGTTGTTCCTGTTTCTCCCAACAGTTTCTACGCCTACCTTATGGCCATAGCCTTCGGCTTAAGGGGATTTCATATTGAAAAACAGGCACAGGAGATACGGGGCAGCATAGGTGAACTGCAAAAACTGTTCGGCATTTTTTACGAACAGTTTACGGCCGTTGGTCGGAATATAGACCTCGCCCAGCGCAAATATGAAGAGGCACACAAACGTGCAGAAAAGATACACGACCAGATGGCCGGCATAACCGGACAGGTCTTGCACCTGGAAGAAGAACGGACACTGCCTTCGTCCGTGGATAAAAAAGAAGGCTAAAAACAAAGGGCCGAACACAGATTGAACAAACCCGGTTCGGCCCTGTCTTTATCTATTCACCAACGACGTTAACGGCCTGGGGCCCCTTGGGGCCCTGCTGGACCTCAAAGGTTACCTTTTGACCCTCGCGCAGGGTCTTAAACCCGGCGCCCTGGATAGCAGAGTGATGCACAAAGACATCAGGACCGCCCTCCTGCTCAATAAAACCAAAACCTTTCTTCTCATTAAACCATTTCACTTTACCTTCCGCCATAAACCAAAACCCCCTTTCTTACTAGCAAACAAAAAAATAAACGGGAAAAATCCCTATGAGATAATCCTGACATGGAAATTTTCAAAAAAATAGCCACTTCGGACCCTATCGACCTCGGTGGCTAACTCTATACGACCTCTACAACACAAAAACTATTCCTAAAAAAAACTATTCCTAAACATAAAAGTATATCTACACTTAACGATTATCTGACCTTCTGTCAAGCTTTTTCCGCTAAGCTATCATTTTTTATTTAATCAGCAACAGTAATTTCCTCCGGCTACGGACCGGCACGGACCTCAAAATTACCTTGTTTTTTAAAATACTATGGATAAAATAGGGCACATTCTATCCGGAAAGGAACTAATTTGCCTCCCGTATTCCAGAGATATTTACAAAAGCTCCATCACGCCCATATTCTGATCCTGAGCTTCCTGGTCATAGATATTATCGGAGCAGGTATGCTATATCTACCCATATCCCACACCCACACCACTCAACCCATCTCTCTCGTTGACGCCGTCTTTACCTCTACCTCCGCCCTTTGTGTAACCGGTCTAACCGTCCTGGATACAGCAAAATCTTTCAGCACTTTCGGACAAATGGTTATCCTTACCTTAATTCAGGTAGGCGGGTTAGGGGTTATGACCTTTTCTGTTTTTCTATTCCTCTCTATGGGGCGGGGAATAAGCGTCCGGGGACGCTGGTTGATGCAGGAATCGTTTACCCCTGCACCCATTACAGACATGCATACCCTTATAAAATCCATTTTTCTTTTTACTTTCTTGGTGGAAGGGGCTGCTTCTATTCTTCTGGCCTTGTGCTTCTGGAGGGACTATCCATTTCCGACCGCCCTGTACCATGGCTTCTTTCATTCCATATCCGCCTTCTGCAATGCGGGTTTTTCCACCTTTAGCAACAATCTCATGAACTACACCGGCCATGCGGGTGTCAACCTCACTATATGTGCGAATATAGTCATGGGCGGTCTGGGATTTCCGGTTATCTACGAGCTTTACCAGCGAGTAAGACGCCACCCGGAAAGAAGAGCGCTTTCCCTGCATACCCGTATGGTTATCGTCACCACCGGGATACTGATTTTAACCGGAACCCTGCTCTTCTGGGCGTTTGAGGCCAACAATGTCCTGGCCCATCGTCCATTTTATGAAAAATGTCTCATCAGCCTCTTCCAATCCATAACCCCCCGGACCGCAGGGTTTAACACGGTCGATACCGCTTCCCTTACAGACAGTTGCCTCTATATAATCATCCTCCTGATGTTTATCGGCGCCTCCCCCGGATCGACGGGCGGCGGGATCAAGACCAGCACCCTGGCCGTACTGACCGCCATGGTCTGGAACAAATTGCGCGGGAGGCCGCACGTGCATGTCTTCAACCGAACCATCCCTTCTGAAGTGGTCATGCGGAGTATCTCCCTGTATATGCTCTCGGTATTTACCGTACTGACCATCCACATGCTCATGCTCTTCAGCGAAATGGCATGCCCGACTTCGCATCCGGCCAGAGGCTGTTTTCTTACGTATCTTTTTGAAACCATCTCGGCATTTGGCACGGTAGGACTTTCCATGGGGGTTACCCCTTATCTCAACAGCATGAATAAGCTCATTCTAAGCATCCTCATGTTCATGGGCCGGGTAGGGATACTGACCTTTGCCTATGTAATAGTCAGAAGAGAGCGGACCGAATTTGAATTCCGTTATTCAGAAGAAAAGGTTATGATTGGTTAAAAAGGAGCGGGCTATGAGAAGATTTGCCGTGATTGGTCTGGGAAAGTTCGGCTTCCACCTGGCTAAGACCCTGTTTGAAGATGGACACGACGTCATAGCTATCGATAAGGATAAGGACCGGGTACAGGAAATTCAACCCTTTTCCACCCAGGCGGTGGTTGCTGACATTGCACACAAGGAAATATTAAAAACCCTGGGGATAGATCAGATGGACGCAGTGCTGGTCAGCATCGGAGAAGACATCGCCTCCAGCATCCTCGTTACCCTCTACCTTAAGGAGCTAAAAGTCAAACAAATTTTAGTGAAGGCCATGAATGAGGATCATGGCAAGATACTGGAACGGATCGGAGCTACCGAGGTAATCTATCCGGAAAAGGCGATGGCCCTGAAGACGGCGAGGAGTCTCTCTACACCGAACATCCTGGACTTCATCCCTATGGTAGAAAACTACACCCTGGTAGAATTGGCGCCCCCTACCGCCTTTATCGGGAAGACATTGAGCGGTCTTGACCTGCGGGTGAGACATAACGTCTATGTCATCGGCGTAAAGGAAGTCCTTACTGATAATTTTATCCTGGTTCCACCCGCCGACTTTGTAGTAAAAGATAGCGACATACTATTTGTAATTGGCCACAGGGATAACATCGCAAAATTGGAGAAGTTATAGTAAAAACATCATGCGCTTCTTTTTTACGCAGGCCAGAATTAATTCCGTCTGTCTCACTTTTCTGTCCAACGTCAAGGGCTTATGTTATATAATTTTCTGTCCTGAGGCCAAGGATTGCACCCCCGCCGGGCTACAGAAAAGACATGCAAGCGCGGTAACTTTGGAAGAAAATGCCGAAATACACGGCCCGGTCATAACCCAGATCAGGGAATACTTTGCCGGCAGACGCCGCATCTTCTCTGTGCCTATGGATGTAACAGGGACCACCTTCCAAAAGACGGTCTGGGAGGCCATAATGGCCATTCCTTACGGTGAGACCCGTTCTTATCAGGAAATAGCAAGGGCTGTCGGAAAAGTGAAGGCGGCCCGTGCTGTAGGACAGGCAGCAGGTGCCAACCCACTCCCGCTTATAATACCATGCCATCGCGTCATAGGAAGTACCGGTAAACTCGTCGGCTTTAGTTCCGGCCTGAACTTGAAAACAAAGCTCCTCACCCTGGAAAATGCGTATAAGGAGAAGAGATCATGCCCCTTCCCAAAACCGGATTGAAACTGACCGCAAATGCCATCACTGTCCTGCAAAAGCGCTATCTTAAAAAAAACGAGCAGGGCCAGACTGTAGAGACACCGGAACAGATGTTCCTCCGCGTGGCCCGCGCCGTGGCCGCTGCCGACGCCATCCATGGCCAAAAGACCGATGTTAAGAAAACAGAAGACACTTTTTACCGGATGATGACCGAATTCCTCTTCATGCCCAACTCACCCACCCTGATGAATGCCGGCCGCAGGCTGGGACAACTCGCCGCCTGTTTCGTCCTGCCTGTAGAAGACTCAATCGACAGCATCTTTGAGGCCATCAAACAGACCGCCATAATCCACAAAAGCGGAGGAGGAACCGGTTTCTCCTTCTCCCGTATCCGTCCGGCCAATGATGTAGTGCGCACGACACAGGGCGTATCCAGCGGCCCGGTTTCCTTTATGACGGTTTTTGACATAGCCACGGAAACAATCAAGCAAGGGGGGACCCGCCGCGGGGCTAATATGGGAATACTCCGTGTGGATCACCCCGATATAGAACAGTTCATAAATGCCAAACAGATGACGGATAAGCTCAACAACTTTAACATCTCAGTGGCCATAACCGCCGAATTCATGCGAGCCCTGGCCAAAGGCGAAGAATATGACCTTATCAACCCGCGGAATGGACATAAAGTAAAATCTATCCCCGCCGTCCATATCTTTACCCAAATAGTCGAGGCCGCCTGGGCCACCGGCGAGCCGGGTATAATCTTCCTCGACCGTATAAATCGGGACAATCCCACTCCACAACTGGGCGAGATAGAGGCCACCAATCCCTGCGGTGAGCAGCCCTTACTCCCCTATGAAGCCTGTAATCTTGGCTCCATCAACCTCTCCCGCTTCGTTAAGGCGAACAAGGTAGATTATGCCGGCCTTAAAAAAATAATACATCATGCCGTGCACTTCCTGGACAATGTTATAGACATCAATAAATATCCCCTGTTGCAGATTGAATCCATGAGCAAGGCCAACCGCAAAATAGGCTTGGGGGTAATGGGATTTGCCGACATGCTCATACAACTGGGTATTCCTTATAATTCAAAGGATGCGGTTAAAACGGCAGAGACCGTCATGTCTTTTATCTCGCGTGAATCCAAACTGGCCTCAGCCGACTTAGCCGGAAAGCGCGGCAACTTTCCCAACTATAAAGGCAGCATATACGACAATCCAAAAACCCCTTTTATGCGTAATGCCACCACTACCACTATCGCCCCTACCGGCACGATCAGCATCATCGCCGGTTGTTCCAGTGGGATAGAGCCGCTTTTTGCCGTCTCCTTTGTGCGCCGCGTCTTAGATGGCAGCGAACTCCTGGAAGTACACCCCTACTTCAAGGAAGCGGCCAAGGAGGCTGGTATCCTTACCAAAGAGCTTATGGAGGACATCGCGCAAGGCGGCTCCATTCAAGGCATCCCGGAAATTCCGGATTCACTGAAGAAGGTCTATATGACGGCCATGGACATCAGCCCGAAATGGCACATCCGGCTGCAGGCCGCCTTCCAGAAACATACAGATAATGCCGTTTCCAAGACCATCAATTTTCCCTCCACAGCCTCTATCGAAGATGTGCACAAGGTCTACCTTCTGGCTTATGAACAGGGATTGAAAGGGCTGACCATCTATCGCTACGGCAGCCGGAAGGGTCAGGTGCTAAGTTTTAAAAAAGAG
>Ga0068714_10004291_pt1 | contig 16120 bp, 13 predicted proteins | sample MTBNYHSulfiMetaG_FD_62988 | JGI IMG/M metagenome (GOLD analysis project Ga0068714, IMG submission 62988) | Enrichment culture microbial communities from rom New York Harbor, USA that are MTBE-degrading - MTBE-NYH (New York Harbor Sulfidogenic)... | ecosystem: Environmental > Aquatic > Marine >...
CCCTTCGGCTCGGGCCTCTTCGAGCGCGGCCTCGATCCAAGGCTCGATTTCACTCGCCGGGATCTCCGCCTCGGCAGGCACCGGGTTGGCCACCAGCACCCCGCCGGGAAACCGCAGACCGCGTAACCGGCCGAAAATCTGGGCAATTTCCTGCACCCGCTCGACCTTCGTTTCGAGCCGGCAGCCGCTCGTCCGGCTGTAGAAGGCGGGGAATTCGTCCGTTTTCCAGCCGACGACCGGCACCCCATAGGTTTCAAAAGCCTCCAGCGTCTTGCGCAGGTCGAGAACCGCCTTGGCTCCGGCCGAGACCACGATGATGGGACAGCGCGCCAGGGCGACCAAGTCCCCCGAGATATCCATGGATTGCTCGGCCTCCCGGTGGACTCCCCCGATGCCGCCGGTCGCCATCACGCGGATGCCGGCCTCCGCCGCCAGGCTGACCGTCGCCGAAACCGTGCAAGCGCCGTTCTCGCCGCATCCGAGGAGGATCGCCAGGTTGGCGAGGTTCGCCTTGGGCACCTCCGGATGCTCCGCCAGCCAGCGCAACTGCTCGCCGGTCAGGCCGATATGCGCCTTGCCCTCGAGAATCGCCACCGTCGCCGGGGTAACGCCTTGCTCCTCGAGCAGCCGCTCCGAGCGGCGGGCGATGTCCAGGTTGTGAGGAGAGGGAAGGCCCTGGCAGATCAGGGAAGATTCCAGAGCGACGACCGGCTCTTCCCGCTGCACCGCCCGGCGCACTTTCTCATCCACCACCAACAGGCTCATACGCTTTACTCCAATTGGCCGAGGTGATGCTGCACGATGGACAGTGCGACGATGGGGGCCAGCTCCGCGCGAAGAATTCTCGGCCCGAGGTGACACAGGAACAGCCCTTGGGTGCAGGCCCGGTCGGCCTCGTCGCCGGTCAGCCCGCCTTCGGGCCCGATGACAATGGCAAAGCTTCGCTCCGGCTCCCGGGAGAAATCTTCCCGGCTGAGGCGCTCTTTCAAAGGCTCTTCCGCATCTTCCCACAGGCAAACGCCGCACAAGGGGCCGCTCGAAGCCGCCAGCGTCAGGGCTGACTCCAGAGAAGGCTCCGGCTGAAAAATCTGTGGAGGGCGCACCCGGCCGCATTGCCGGACCGCTTCCCGGGCGATACGCTCGCAGCGGGTGCGCCAGGCGTCCGACGTGCCTTCGCGCGCGCTGACGCTTCGCTGAGCGATGAAGGGCACGATGCCGCTTGCGCCCAGCGCAGTGGCGGCGCGTACAATGTCAAAAAACTTCGCCCCTTTGGGATAACCTTGCACGAGCCAGACCGGCCGGGCCGGCTCGCAGCGATTGGGGCGCTTTTCTTCGATGCGAACCCGGGCGCTGTGCCGATCCATCTGCATCACCCGCCCCACCCATTCAAAACCGGATTCGTCGAAGAGGATCAGCCGGTCGCCGGGCGCAAGGCGAATGACGCGGCTGGCATAGTGATGGGCCTCTCCGCTGAGAAGAAGCTCCTCAGCGCCAGCGGGAAGCGGAACATGGATTCGGTGCATTCTTCAATCCATCAGCCAAGTATCATTTATGTATGTAGCACAGCCGCCCTCGGCTGCGGGACGGGGCGCAGCAAGCAGCGCCCCTACAGGAAATCATGGGCAGGATGCCCATGCCACCTCGTTGTTGTCTCATGGGCAAGGATGCCCATGTCACCTTGTGTTAGAGCGGCAGGGTGATCAGCTCGGGGCGGTCGGGCTGCCGAGGGGCCACGTCGAGCGGCGCTTCTCTTCGCTCCATCCAATAGAAAGTCTCCGTCGGCGGCTTGGACTTATACACCCGCGTCCACTGGTAAAGCCGCCGAAACTCGTCGGTTCCCCACAGGCCCGGGAAGACTCCGACATTGGGGGAATCATAGATTCGCTCAGAGCCTAAAAGGAGGAACACCGCGGGCCTGCGCGCCAGAAAATAGTCCAGAGAGCCTCCCTCGTGGGCGATCGTCCAGTCGGCTAAACCCACCATATCGAGGATGGGCAGCCCGCTGTAAAAGCCGATCTGCCCGATCTGGCCCGTGGCGATGAGAGTCCCCCGGGGAAAGTGATCCCGAAGCAGAAATCCGAGCCGGGCGTTGAGCGTAGGCGGCACATCGTCCAGCCGGCTCACCCGGTCGCGCACGAACTCCGGAAGGTTCTTATATACCTTCAACCCTTCGTACTTGGCAGGCCAGTAGAGGCGGCCGCTCCGCTCGTATTCGACCTGAGCCGCTACCCCGAGCAAAGCGAGCAGGGCCAAGGCATAGGTGTGCAACCGCCTCCGCTCCAGGGCTTGCACCGCCGCCAGCCCCCGGCCGGCTCCAAGACAGAGCAGGGGATAGATGACCGACAGGAAGCGGTAGCGGAGGAAGACATTCCCGCCGCTCGCCGCCACAAAGACCAACTGAATCCCCACAAGCGCGAGCGCCCAGCGCAGCAGTTTCTCCCGCCTCCAGGAGCAGCACAGGCCCATCCCCACGATCCATACCGGCAGCCAGAGGGTGAAGCGCCCATCGAGGAAAAAGTGCAGGATATGTTGCAAGCCCTTCGCTATTCTATCGAGATAGAGCGAGGCGTCGGGCGACAGCGGGATAGACTTGGAGTAAACCGTGTTGGGCAGCCAGTCGTGGTAATAGAGCAGGCGAAACAGAAGCAACGCCGCGGCAAGCCCCACGCTCGGCAGGCACAGGCGCAGCCATCTCGCGCGGCCCCGCTCCCACAAAGCCACCAGCAGCAACACCGGGGGCAGGAAGAAGTATCCCTCGGGCCGGCACCAGGCCATCAGGCCCAAGGCCGCCCCGGCGAGCGTCCAGCGCCCCTCCAACAAGGCCCACAGCAGGAGCAGCAGCAGCGTGGATTGCAGCGGGCCTTCCAGGCCGTAGACCGCGAAGCTGAGAAAGTAAGGCGAGCCGAGCAGGAGTGCGGCGGTGAACCCGATGATCCAGAGATTGTCGCTCCACCTCCGGGCCAGCAGGATTGCCAGCACCAGGGTCGCGCCTCCGAAGATAAACCCCAACAATTTCGAAGCGAGGATAAAGTCTCCCAACATGCCGCCCAAAGGAGCCAGCAGCAGTACCCAGAGCAGGTTGCTGAAGGCCTCCACCCGCTCGCCCGGGTTGAACACAAGCCCCTGTCCCTCCCAGAGATTGCGGGCGCAGCGGAACGAAATGAAGGCATCCTCCAGCGGCGGCTCGAAGGCGACCAGATACAGAAAGCCATAGATGGCGATCAGGAACAGCAACAGAGAGACGAGGGGCTTGGAGATCATTGGCCGGTTTCGCGCCCTTTCAAGCTGGCGCAGCAGCGAAAGCCATAGGTAAAGTTCGCGCTTCGGGGGATGCCGATCCAGGTCCGGCTGTCGCACCGCGAGTGAGCGCCGTCGGTCATCCATCCCCCTCCGGCAAGCGCCGCTTCCGCCGGCTCGGTTCCCGTCCACTCCCAGAGATTGCCGGAGAGGTCATAGACGCCTTCTTCGCTCTTGCAATCCGGGTGGCTGCCGCTCGGCGCGCTGCCCCGGCGGTGGTCGCGGCCGCTGACGCAACGCTCCCGGTCATACTCATCTCCATAGGGATAGGCGCGTCCGGAGGGGCCTGCGCACGCCCGCTGCCACTCGGCGCTGGTGCACAGCCGCTTGCCCTGCGCCCGGCATTTGGCCAGCGCCTGAAGCCAGGTGACGCCGCTGAGCGGCACCACCCCCTTCTCGTTCGGGTACTCGTAGCGGTCAATACAGAAGCGCCCCTCGATCTTCACCATGCCGGAAGGGCATTCGAGGGCCTTCGGTTCGCTCGCTGAGACGACCGCTTGCGGCTCCGCTTCGGCGGTTTCCGCAAAGGCGACCGTCCACGCGCCGGCTGCTGCAAACAGCGTCGCCAGGAGCAGCATGTCGCGGCATCGGCACTTCAGTGAGAATATCCCCACAGTCATTTACTTCGTTTCAGTCTCCTTCTGGGAGACGCGATTTGTGGAGTGCAGAAGCGCAGCTTCTGCCCGGGGATCCGTTGAGCGAAAGCTCCGCTTTCGCACTCCACATAGGTGTTCCACATGAGTTCACTTCCGCGCACCGGTTGAGCCGCCGATATATCCCAGCGCCTCCACCTGCTCAAGGAAGCCGGGCGTTACCTCAACCCGCTCTGCTTTCGAGGAAGCTCGCCGTCCCGGCAGCGCTCTGGCTTCCTGGAGGAACGCGGCAAACTCTTCTCGGCGGCCCTCGAACAGGTTCTGTTCTTCGAGAGGTTGGGCCTCGGGATCAAAGACCCACTTGGCTTCTGTTCGAGGCTCGAAGACGAACTTCATCCGTCCGAGGCGGGCGATGAAGTGGACCTCGGGCGTGTTCGTCTGCGCCCAGAGCGGCCGAAGCAAACCCGATTCACCCTTTCTGTCACTCCCGCGAAAGAGTGAATCTTCCTGCGGCCGGCTTTGCCGCGTCGGGCGCAAAGCGATTCCATCGAAGGCCGCCGGATCGACGGGAAGCCCGAGGATGCCGGCGATGGTGGGCAGGACGTCGGCAATCGTGGCGACCTCCTCGATGCGCTTTCCCTGCCGGAGCCCTCTGGGCGGCTTGAGGATCAGCGGCACTCGAAGGACCTCCTCGTAGAACGACTCGGTGTGCCCCAGAGCGCCATGCTCCCCGAGCATCTCGCCATGATCCGAGGTCACAATGACCAGGGTGTCTTCCCATCGGCCGGAGGCTTTGAGAAAGTCTACCAGCCGGCCGACGTGGTGATCGGTGAAGAAGATTTCGCCGTCGTAGAGCCGGCTTTGATAGCCATACTCTTCGCGAGAGAGCGAGTAGCGGGTGTTCTTCAGCTCCATAATCGAGTATTCTTTGCTCAGCGCTTCGGGCGGAATCCCCCGGACGAAACGCTCAGCCTCGGGATGATAGAGATAGTCGTAGTGGGGGTCCAGATAATGGATCCAGAAAAAGAAAGGCTTATTGGGATGTCTTTGGAGCCAACTGATTGCCCGCTCGGTCAGCGAGGGGGAACTGATCGCCCGGTGGTCGCTGATCGGCTTCTCCATATAGCGGTCGAAGCCCCGGCCGAATCCGAACAGGCCTTGCAGGAAGAGGCTGCTTTCGACCGCTCCCGTGTCATAGCCCTCGGCCTTCAAGATTTCCGCCAGGGTCGGCGCGTCCGCCGGCAGCTTTTTGTCCACCCATTCGACGCCGTGGTGGAAGGGATAAAGCCCGGTGTGGATGGACATCACCGAGGGCAGGGTCCAGGAGGAGGTGGCGTAGCAGCGCTCGAACAGGTAGCCCTGCCGGGCGATGGCGTCAATGTTCGGCGAGGTGAGCGCCGGATGGCCGTAGCAGCTCAGCCGGTCGGCGCGCAAGGTGTCAATCGTGATCAGTAGAACGTTCGGCTTATGGTAGAACAGGCGAATGGCGGCAAGCAGGGCCAGCGCCAGCCCCAGCGCCACAATGACCAGGAGAATCCATTGGCGCTCGGACAGTAGGGGACGCGAGCCGAGCGTGCCCTCCGAGAACGGGGCCATTGTGTTCTTGCGGCCGGTTTTCTGCTTTGCCATCCTTGGCACAGAATACCCCTTTTCCTTTGTCATTCCCGCGAAAGCGGGAATCCCCGCCGAAGCGATGGGAAAGATTATATCCGGCTGGAAGATGGCTGGCAAACCGCCTCAGCGCATCCGCATATCCTGAAGTACGGGGAAATCCCGGCGTAACCGCTTGACCCACCGCAGGTCCAGCTCCGCCACGAGCAACGCTTCGCGGTTCTTGCCTTCAACCAGCGGGGTGCCGTCCGGGGCAACGACGGCGGAAGCGCCGAAAAAGCGAACGTCCTGGTAGCGCCCGACGCGGTTAACGCCGAGGACAAAGCACTGATTCTCGATGGCCCGTGCCCGCAGCAGCGTGCGCCAGTGCTCGCGCCGGGGCAGGGGCCACTCGGCCGGCACAAAAATCACCTTGCAGCCTTGCCGGGCATAGAACCGGTACAGCTCCGGAAAGCGCAAGTCATAGCAGATGCTTTGCCCGGCCGGCCCCCAAGCGGTTCGGTAAACGACCGGCGTTCGCCCGGCGCTCAAATACTTTGGCTCGCCCATCAACCGAAACAGATGCATCTTGTCGTAGGAGCCGAGGCTTCTGCCGCGTGGATCAAACAGGGAGGCAGTGTTGAAATAGCGGCCCCGCCGCACGGAGAGCAGAGAGCCGGCCTGGAGGTAGACGCCATACGCCCGCGCGAGCCGCGCCGCCTCGGCGAAAAGCCCGTCCCCGGGCGGACTCGCCCAGCGCTCCCGCTGCTTCAGATTGTACCCGGTGGCCCACAGCTCGGGCAGCACAACGAGCCGGCAGCCGGCCGCGCCGGCCTCCCGCAAAGCCTGCTCGACCCGTTCGAGATTCTTTTCAGGCCGCTCGGAGACGATCGCCAGCTGTGCCAGGGCCACCTTGATCTTTGTCGCGCTTCCCATCGCTCGAACCCTATCATTCTCGGAGCGGATCGTCCAGGGTGCCCGGCAGGCGCGTCGGGATTCTGCCGGTGGTTTCATCGTCGCCCCGCCCGCTCCGCTCGCACAATTTCCCGTGGACAATACTCCCCGTCCCCCCCTATAATCCCTTGAGACTGGGGGAGATATTATGCGAAAGCAAAAGTGGCTGACGATCGGGATCCTCGCCCTTGTGGCGTTGGGCTGCGCCCGGCCGGTGGAGAAGAAATACCGGCAGGCGCAACGTCTTCGGGAAGCGGGCAAGCTGCTGGAAGCGATCCCTCTTTATAAAGAGGCTGTTCAGCTCGAGCCTGACTTTGCGCCGGCCCAGCGGGAACTGGGACAAACCTATTTGACCCTCAAGCGGTACGAAGAGGCCATCCCGCATCTGGGCCAGGCGGCGCAGCTGGAGCCGGCGAACAGCACAATCCATCTCGACCTGGGCCAGGCGCTTTGGAAGGCGGGGCGCTTGGGGCAAGCGCTGCAAAGCTTGGAGCGAGCCGCGGAGCTGGACCCGGCCGATCCTTTGCCGCTGCTTTATCAGGGGCAGGTCCTGCTCGATCAATCGCGGTACGCCGAAGCGCAGGAACCTTTGCAAAAGGCGCTGGAGCGGGACCCCAATTCGGCCGAAGCCCACGGCGCTCTAGCCAGCGCCTATGCGCTGCTTCATCGGTACACCGAGGCGCTGGCGCATTTTGAGAAGGCGATCGCCCTCGGCACGCCTTCGGTGAACATCTGGATCCGTTACGGTCTGACCCTGTATCAGTTGGACCAGATGGACAAGGCGTGTTGGGCGATGGGAAAAGCGCATGAATTGGATCCGCGCAACACCGACGCTCTTCTTTATCTCGGCCAGTTTTACTGGCAGCAGGAGCGTTGGGCGAAGGTGGTTGAGGCTTGGGAAGCGCTGCTGGAGCTGACGCCCGAGGACACGACCACTCAGGCGCTTCTGAAGGATGCCCGTCGCCGTCTCGAAGGGCAGACCGGCAACCCCTGAGACTTCTCTTTGCGACCGAGTTTGCCCCCGTTGCCCGCCCTGGGCCGGGCCGCGGCTGGAACCCGCTCTGCCGGCGCCCTTCCAGGCCTGCTTCAGGCTTGGCGAAAGAGGGATGAAAGCCTAGACAGGCCGCTCGATCTGCGATATAATGATTTAGAGTGAACAACGGAGGGATTGCCGATCCGCACGCCGATGGATTTCAGCATGAACCCAGATCTCAGCGCGTTTCTTCGACAGTGGCCCTACGAGGCGGGTGAGATAAAAGCCCGGAAAATCCGGGACGCCCAAGGGGAAGAAAAGCTCCAGATGCGGGTCGATCTCGGCGTGCTCCAGATGGAGATGCGCGGCCGTCCCGACGGCCAGCGTCCTTTCGGTTACGAGTCCTACTGCGATTATCAGCAGGCGCGCCTGGAGCAATATCTCGAGGAGCATGGGGACGGCAGCGGTTTTGTGCTGACTCCGGAAGAATGTTCGCAGCTGCGCATGGAGTCCTTGCAGTATTACTATCGTTACCTGAGTTTGTACGCGTTGGCCGACTACGGTGGCGTCTGCCGGGACACCGAGCACAACCTGGCCTTGTTTGATCTCGTTCACACCTACGCGGAGGAGGAGGAGGATCGATTTCTGCTCGAGCAGTATCGTCCCTATGTGATCATGATGCACACCCGGGCGCGCGCCCACTTGCGCCTGAAGGACCAGGAGGCGGACAAGGCCCTGGAGGATCTGATCGCGGGCATCAACCGCATCCAGGCCTTTTTTGAAGAGATGGGGCAGCGTTCCCTGTCGGAAGAGTGTGAAGAAGTCCTACTGTTGAGGCAAATGGCGGAGGAGATCCTGCGCGCGGTGCCGCGCGACCCCCTCGGTCCTCTTCGGGACGAGATGAAAGCAGCCATCGCGCGCGAGGACTACGAACGCGCGGCCGCCCTGCGGGACGAAATCCGCCGCCTCGAGGCCAGCCCCCAACCGAAATAAGCGTCGAGCGCGAAGATTCCTCTCTCATCCCTCGCGTGCTTTTCGTTCCGTTTCAAGCCGGCGGCTTATTCTATTCGCTGTTGGGAAACGCCTTCTTGAAATTCACCAGGCGCTCCGATTTTCCCAGGACGAGAAGAATATCACCGCGTTTCAGAGGTTGTTCCGGCGGGGGGAGAATCTCAAAGCGCACCGGCTGGCTTGTCTTGCCCGTCTTTCGCTTGAGGCCGATGATGAAGACGCCGTGTTTCTTGCGCACATCGAGCTGGAGCAAGGTTTTGTTCGCCCATTCATCCGGGCAGGCGACTTCGATGATGGAGACGTCCTCCCCCAAGGGGATTTGATCGGCGATGTCGGGCGCCAACAGCTGCGTCGCAATGCGATAGGCGATGTCCCGTTCCGGCAGGATGGCCATCGTTGCCCCGACCACGGTAATCGCTCCCGCCTCGGCTTCCGACTCGACCTGAACCAGGATTTTGGGAACTCCGGCTTCCTTGAGATGGTGCGTGATCAACACGGCGATGTCGAAATGGTCGGGCATGCCGACGATGACCCCATCGGCCTCGTGCACGCCCAAGTTGCGCAGGGCTTCTTCGCTGCTGACGTCGGCACACATCGCCTTGGTGACGTGGGCGCTGATGCGCTGCACAAGGGCTTCGTTGAGATCCACCGCCAGGACCTGGGCGCCCCCCTGCTGCAAGCGCACGGCCATCTGGTAGCCGAAGGTTCCCAGGCCTAAGACCGCGTAAGTGTAGCTCATCGTAAGGCTCCTTTAACCAATCATCAGGCGTTCTTCGGGTAGCGTATAGGCTGCTCTCGGCCGCCGCCCGATGAGCGAGGCCGCCACGACCAGCGGTCCGAGACGACCGACGAACATACAAGCGATGATGACCCCTTTGCCTGCCGCCGAAAGCGTCGGGGTCACTCCGGTCGACAAGCCCACGGTGCCCAAAGCCGAGACCACTTCAAACAGATGCCCCAGAAACAGCCCGCGGACGGCCGTGTGAGGCTGCCCGGCATACTCGGTGATCTGAAGCAGGATGACGCCGAGCAGAATGGCCAACAGGAAACCGGCCGTGGTGGCCAGCGCCTTGGCGATGACCTCGGAGGGGATGGTCCGGTCGAGCATCTCCGTCTGCGGCCGGTTGCGCGCGCGGGAGAACACCATCGCCCACAAGGCGGCAAAGGTGGTCGTTTTAATTCCTCCTCCGGTGGAGCCTGGAGAGGCCCCGATCACCATCAGGACAATGACACACAGCAGCGTGGCATTGGTCAGCTGGGCGGTGTCCATCGTGTTGAAGCCGGCGGTGCGCGCCGTGATCGAAAGGAACAGGCTGGAGAGAATCGGTTGATGCCATGGCTCGCCCCCCAGAAGATTCGAAATCTCCAGCACGCCCAGAAGCAGCGCGCCGCCCAGGATCAGGCCCACCGTTGTGCACAGCACCACCCGGCTGTGCAGGGTCAAGCGGCGCAGCTTGCCCTTGACCCGCCAATCGCCCAGGAAGGAAAACACGTCGGCAAAAACGACAAAGCCCAGTCCGCCGGCCACGATCAGCCCCATAACGGTGATGTTAACCAGAAAGTCGTCCCGGTAGCCCATAAAGCTGTCAGAAAACAGACTGAATCCGGCGTTGCAAAAGGCGGAGATCGAGTGAAAAACCGCCAGCCACACCGCCCGGGGCAGAGGGTATTCGCTTCGGAATCGAACCCACAGGAGCAGCGTTCCCAAGGCTTCCAACGTGAAGGTGTAGAGCAGGATTCTCCGGATGAGCTGAGCGGGGCTGACGGCCAGCACCTCGCCGTGGGTCGCTTCGAGGACCATCCGCTGCGACAGGCCCAGTTTCTTGCCGGCGGCAAGCAGGATCAAGTTGGAGAAGGTCATAATTCCCAGGCCGCCGATCTGGATCAGCCCCAGGATAACAGCCTGGCCAAACAGGCTGTGATCCCTCCCGGTATCGAGGACAATCAGCCCCGTTACGCAGACCGCCGAGGTCGAGGTGAACAGGGCGTCCACGGGTTGCCTGGGAGTCGGCCCTACCCGGCTGATGGGCAGAAAAAGCAACACCGCCCCGATGAGGATCGTGGTCGCGAAGGAGATTACAAGAAGCCGCGCAGGGGATATCATGGCCTGAAATCTAACACAAACGGGGCAGGACTCAAAGCTTGGCGTACTCCCCTCGCCGGCATCGCCCTCTCCCTTCGATGCTCTCGCCTGGCCTCAAGATGGAAGGCGTTGGCTTGCGGTCGAGAGAGGTTCAATATGCTTTTCCGAAAACGACCCGCCGGTTGCTCGGCTTGCCGCTGATGACGCACTTGCCTTCCTCCGGCTCGGCGTCGAGCGGGATGGAACGAATGGTTACATTCAAGTCGTCTTTGACTCGCTCCTCTACCTCTCTTTCCCCACTCCAGTGGCACAGGGCGAATCCGCCGTGGATCTCCGGCTTGTCCGGGTTTTTCGGCGTGAAAAAGTCGTAAAACTCCTCCTTGCTGTCAATGCGCCGCGTGTGTTGCTCGCGGAACGTCTGCGCTCTTTCGAACAATCCCTGCTGGATTTCGTCCAGAAGACTCGGAAGCGTTTCTATGAATTCCTGCCGGCCTTGGCCGTACCGGTCCTTCGCATCCCGATCCCGGCGGCCGACGAAGACCGCGTCCTGGGCGATGTCCCGTGGGCCGATCTCCAGTCGAAGGGGGGCTCCTTTGCGGATCCAGTTCCAGACTTTCTCGCCCCCGCTGGCTTCGCGGGTGTCGAATTCGACTTCCACCGGCCGGTCGCCGCAGCGCGTGTCCTTCAGTTGCCGCAGCAGTTTCTCGCAGTACTCCATCACCGGGCCTCGAAACTTTTCTTTGTGGATGATGGGGAGGATGACGACGTGCGCCGGGGCCAAGCGGGGCGGCAGTACCAGCCCGTTGTCGTCGCCGTGCGTCATCACCAGGCCGCCGATGAGCCGGGTGGAAACGCCCCAGGAGGTGGTCCAGGCATAGACTTCCTGGCCCGAGGGGTCCTGGAACTTGATCTCCGAGGCCCGGGCGAAGTTCTGCCCGAGGAAATGCGAGGTTCCCGATTGAAGCGCCTTGCGGTCCTGCATCATCGCCTCGATGCAGTAGGTAATGTCCGCGCCCGGGAATCGCTCGCTTTCGCTCTTCTCCCCTTTAAGGACCGGCATCGCCATATCGTTCTCGGCGAAATCGGCATAGACGTCGAGCATCCGAAGTGTTTCTTCCATCGCCTCTTCGCGGGTGGCGTGCGCCGTGTGGCCCTCCTGCCAGAGGAACTCGGTCGTGCGCAGGAAGAGCCGGGTGCGCATTTCCCAGCGTACGATGTTGGCCCACTGGTTAATCAGCAGCGGCAAGTCGCGATAGGACTGGATCCATTTGGCGAACATCGCTCCGATAATCGTCTCGGACGTCGGCCGCACGATCAGAGGCTCTTCCAATTCCCCGGCCGGTACCAGCCCGCCGTCGGGGCCGGCTTCCAGCCGGTGGTGGGTGACCACGGCGCACTCCTTGGCGAAGCCCTCAACGTGCTCGGCTTCTTTCTCCAGAAAACTTTTCGGGATAAACAGCGGGAAGTAGGCGTTGCGATGCCCGGTGTCCTTGATCTTCCGATCGAGGACCCGCTGGATGTTCTCCCACAGGGCGTAGCCCCAAGGCTTGATGACCATACAGCCCCGCACCGGGGAGTTCTCGGCCAGGTCGGCCGCCCGCACCACCTGTTGATACCACTCGGGATAATCTTCGCTGCGGGTGGGAGAAATCGCCGTTTGTACCTTTGACGCCATTGGTTACCTCACTCCTTGAATCGAACGGTTACTTTGCCGGATGGGCTGGGCAGGTTCGTTCCGGTCCCCGGCTGCTCGCCCGCGCCGATGCAGAACCCTGCGCCATTGTTTGAAGCGGATTGTACCTGTTTGATACGGCTCGTCAATCGGTGCGGCCGGATCGGCCTGGGCGCGACCCGAGAGGGGCGGGAGATACCGCCGATGCCGAGGCAGGGAAATCAGTGATAGGACAGGAGAGACAGAACAATAGGCATTCGGAGTGTCAAAGAAAGAATAGCGCTTGGTGGAGATGATGGTGCTTGAAATGCAGGCACAGAGAATCTGCCGCAAGGAAATTGATTTATCAATGCCCCTTGGGTTTCTATAGAGCTATTGTTGGAATGATGAAGCGGCGAAATGGCAGTACCGTCCTTGCAGATGCGGAATGGCGTGAAAACATGTTCATTCGCTTTGGCTAAGCAGGTGCTAGTTTCAGAACAGCCCTACCCGCCAGCTCCTGGGCGAGGGATTGCTGCCTGAATTTCTCTTCAGGCCATCCCACAACCGTAGCATGTCTGTAAGGTTGATTATCAGGGTCCACAGTCAACCCCGCTCGCTCACAGTCGCCAACGGCAAGATCACCACGCGCTCGGAGAGCCCTTTTGGCAGGATTTGCAACGTGTTGCTTGCCTATTTCCCATATGTCTGGTTCAGATAACCCTTTTATCTGAAAAACAGATAGCTCCAATCGCGGCTGCGGTCGTCTGGAATTCAGCTGGGGTAAGAATGCGCGTGGTTTAACCGTCCCGTTCTCAACACTGAACTTACTCTTATCCATTATGAACCGAGTGAGAGGATCGCTTTGGTCCAAAGGATTCATGCAGGTGTCTTCAGGAATCTGATGCATATAGCCTGTCGAGTTGCTGGATGATTGCGTCAGGAATCATGTGCGACAAATGTTCCAGGCCGTATGCTTTGTCTCTACCGAAGATGCCGGCGTAGTTTATCTCGCCTTTTGGGCCGACGCTAATCGTCAGGACCCGCTCCGGCGCTAAGTACCACTCGAATGAGAACTCGCCATCAGGATCCACCGCTATGTCTGGAGTGGGGACAGTTGCAGGAAGGGCACGGGCAAATCTCTTGGCCTCTAATAAACTGTGTTTATCGGCCTGTCTGGCTCCATACCCATCCCAGCTCTCATGCGAACATTCCTTGTACAAGTCGTCAAGAGTTTCGAGAAGCCTCCGATGTTCATTGTCGAGTGGTATTTCACTTCGCAGGACTGAGGCAGTGTTGGTGGTTGTAAGAGCAACGTAAGGCTCCGGTGAGAGCCGGAGATAGTCCCAAGGAGACGGAGCCGCCTCCTCAGAGATCATTTCAAAGATACTTAAGTCTTCATCTTCCGTTAAAGGCTTGATCCTAGATGACGCGCATGTGATTGTCCTTGTGGGAGAGGCTGAGGCAGCATTCAATACATTCTGAACAGTGGAGCCGTGTAGGGCATCAAAGAATACGCCTGGGTCGAGGCCCCTTGGGGCATAATCCGTCTCTCTGTGTGTGAGGACTTTCTGAGCAGTCATTGGCATCGCTATTTACCTTCAGCGAAGAGATTCTTCAGAAGACGTTCCAGGGTGGACCAATCGTCCTCAACGCGGTCAATGTATGAGACAACTTGATCCTCGGCTGGATAACCTTTACAATCCCGATGAAAGTTCGCGCGCACCATCACCACGCGTCGTGTTTCGCTTTCACTCTGTTCCGAATTACTTGCTTCTCCTACATCAAGTGAAACCATTAAGCGGCCGTCCTTTATAACATCAAAGACCAGTCTCAGACCTACCGCGGAAATGGGATATTCAGTGGTGTCCCAGCTACCCGATTTAAGAAACCTTTCTTTTAGGTAAATCTCTGGAGAAACCATGGGTACTACTATATGGAAATTGACGCCGACGGCCTTATAAGCGACGTGAGGAAGGGTTTCTATGTATTTCTTGGCAATTGAAGCAACTTTGCTTTCGATGGGTGTTTCGTGTCTCGCATGATCAATGAATTGGAGTTTCTCATGTTCTACAATTAGGGATACGCCGGTCTCATAATCAATGGAGGCAAAAGGTGGTGTCGTGATCGTCTCCTTTTCTTCCCACTCTTCCGGGACGATACGCCTCACTTTGAGGAAAGTAGGGTTGAGGATCGATGGGTTGTGGGATTTCCCGACCACGACTATAGAGAATTGGGCCAGCTGATAATTCATCCTTCGCTCTCCAGTAGAAACAGCCAGCTCATCAGGTATCCGATTCGGGAACATTGGTAGCAATGCGTCAATTTGGCTGCCGCATAAGTATCTTTACTGACTTGACTTGCGATGTCAAGCTTTTCCTCAGCACTTGTATCCATAACGTTTGCCAACACTATATGTAATCAATTGTTTAGAGTACAAGACGTCTTTCAGCGACTATGAACCCGACGAAGGAACATCCGAGAAATGACACACAACATATTGAGATTGAAGAACTTGCACTCCCCTTGAAATCCCCAAATAGAATCTACAGACTATTCCACTAGATCATACGCTTACACGCCGAGAAGTTTGTTTACCTTGCGCACCACCTCGAAGGCGTCGGCGACGTAGAGCACGTCGGCCTTGCCCTGCGCCCAGCCGCAATTGGGATCAAGATTGACCGCGCGGCGTTCATTGACGAAGCGCCAGCCGACGACGTGGGGTTCCTCGCCGTGGCAGCAAGTGGCGAGACCCTTGGGGTGGCGGGGCGTGGAGCCGGTCTGCCCGACCTGATTCAGGTGCGTCATAAAGGAGAGCACCTGCTGCCCTTCGCCGCTGAGGTCTACCAGCGACTTGCTGCCACCCAGGGAAGCCTGAGTGTGGTGCAGAAATCCCAGGATCAGTTGCTCGGCCTCTTTCACGTGACTTTGGCCGTCCTTCTGATTTTTGGTCCAGCCGGCGCCGGCGACAAAGAGCAACTCGGCATCCGGCCGGATTGTCTGCTCGTCGGCCGGAGGAGCCTGGATGCCGGTGACGGTCGTTCGCTTGCCGCTCTCGGGCAGTTCGACTGGGATGGCTTCCACCGAGGCGTTTCCGGCCTCGCCCTGCCAAGGTGGGAAACTGCCGGGAGCAAGGGTGATGAGCCAAGGCCGCTGGGTGCGTTCCAGGATCGCTTTCATCCGCTGGCGATAGTACCAGCGAGCGATCCTCAGGGTTCCGCCATCCGTCAAGAGCTCGGTGACCTGAGTATCGAGGCGGCCTTCGAGGCGATGCGCGACGCCGGGCAAGGCCCGGCTCCATCGTGAGGTGGCGGGCGTGAGCAGGATCGTCGCCTGGGCCGCCCGGGCGAGCGCTTCGGCGGCGGCAGCATCGCTCGCATAGCGCGAGGGGGCGAACTCGGGGCCGCTGACGCCGAGGAACTTCGCGGCCCCGCATCCTGCGATCGAATCGGCCGCGGCGGCCACATCCTGCCCGACCAATCCTATCCGCAGGGAGGAACCCTCGAACGCCTCGGCCAAAGACTTCGCGGCAGTCAGGCTTTCCAGGGCGGCCTTGGCCAGAGAACCATCCGGTTCCGTGTTCACGATCAAGAGAATGGTTTCCATTAATCCAGTCTCCGAAGGAGAGATTCCCCGGAGTAGAGACTTCAGTCTCGTGCGGTGCTGACCCGACGGGACTGAAGTCCCTACTCCAGTGTTCGGAATTAATCCGTTTTTCTTACTGCTTGATCCACTTCACAATCTCTTCTGCAATCTCGTCGGGCGTGGAGTCTTTCACGATACGGGTCTCGCGTCGTTGCTGGGGCAGTTCGACGCTGATGAAGGTGACGCCCTCAGCGCCGACCTTCGCCGGCTTCGACCGCTGAAGCGCCGGCATCACGCTTCGCATATTCATCATGCCGACTTGCGGGTTGTTCGGCGGCTCGGGCAGGTTTCCGGTCGCCCAGCCCAGGACCGCCGGGGGGCCT
>Ga0068714_10004292_pt1 | contig 16119 bp, 9 predicted proteins | sample MTBNYHSulfiMetaG_FD_62988 | JGI IMG/M metagenome (GOLD analysis project Ga0068714, IMG submission 62988) | Enrichment culture microbial communities from rom New York Harbor, USA that are MTBE-degrading - MTBE-NYH (New York Harbor Sulfidogenic)... | ecosystem: Environmental > Aquatic > Marine >...
TCAGCGCTGGCAGCTCCTCACCCACGTGGTCATGCACTGCCTCATGCACGGCTGCAGCGCCCTCAGCTCCGCTTCGGCAGCGGGATCGCGGCGCTTGCTGAGTTCCTGCAACCGCGCGAAGCCGGCGCAGCTGCAGTCGCACGGCGCCGGGCCGCCGGCCGGGGGCGCCGGGCTGCTGTGCTGGCCGGCCGGGGCCGCAGTGCTGACGGCCACGGACCCGGCCTGTAACCCGCCGAACGGCCAGGAGCCCCCGACCCGCCCCTCCAGCCGGGCGTGGAAGCGGTCGACGAAGTACTGCACGCCGGGCGTGACCGTGGAGACCGGCGCGGGCTGGGCCGCCTGCCAGCCGAAGGGGATCACGGCCGTCACGTCGAGCCGCTCGACCAGCGAGGTGCCGCCGGCCCGCAGGTCGATGCGGCAGACGTCGGTCTGCACGTCGACCTTGAGCACGGTCGAGTCGTAGGCCACCACCTGGCCGATCGGCTTGCCCTCGTTGCTGGCACACAACGGAGACCCGGCCCTGCCGAGTGCCGACGCGGTCGGGCTCATGTCGACGACCGCGCCGTGCAGCGCCCCGGTGTAGCCCAGCGGCATCGTCCGCCCCGGATCGGGCGTGACCACGTATCGGGCCTCGTCCACCGCGTCGGGGCCGAGCCCCTTGGGGACCGCGACCGGGGCGAAGGTCGTCATCAGCGCCAGCGCGCCCTCGCCGATGGTCTCTTGCAAGGGCGGGTCGGGGTTCAGGCCGTACTGGCGGTAGCGCATGTACTCCGGCGACGTCGGCATGCCGAGCTTCAGCGGCACGGTCCGGGACGGCGCGCGCGGCGGCCCCGAACCGCTCTTCGTCTGGCGCAGGCCGAACGTGATCTTCAGCTTGCCGACGGCGCGCGTGGTCGCGGGATCGGGGGCGATGTTCGCGATGACGATGCGGGCTTCCCCCCTCGCTTGGCCCGACGCCCAGGTCGTATCGAGTGTCCAGGTCCGGGCGTTGCCGACCGGGATGGGCTGCTCCAGCACACACGAGTTCGGTGCCGGGTTGTGTTCCCGGTAGGACCAGCAGGTGCCCGTGACCGGCGCGCCTTTCGGCGCGGGGTCGAGCGCGGCCACGGCCACGTTGAGCTGGTCGACCAGGTACGGGTTCGCGTGGCTCACCTCGATCTCCAGGTACTTCTCCAGGTTCGGGTCGTAACCCATCCACTCCACGCGGACGCACGCAGCGCCCAGGGGTGGGATCGGGACGGAGTCCGCCAGCGTGCGGGTCGCCACTTCGTTGTTCGGATACAGCACCGCGATGACCGGACAATTGTTGCCGAACACCACCCGCGAGAGGTAGGGGTCGGGGTAGCCCTGGTAACGCGGCACGACGCCGTAGGCGGCCAGCTCCGCGAGGAAGTGCGGATACACGCTATACAGCCCCTCCTTGCCCGGCAGAAAGGACTTGAGCCCGTCATCGAGCCACATCATCAGGGTCTGGGTGGTCGAGTGGTCCACGGGCTGGTTGAGCAGGTGCTGGATGAGCTCCGGGCCGAAGCGCTCCAGAAGGTTGAACCAGAAGGAGCTGGCAAGATACCCCGTGCCCGAGGGGTTCGTGGCGGGCGGCTCCATGAACAGGAAGCCCCGGTGATAGGGGTACACGCCGGGGTACTTCTCCCGGTTGGCGTTGCCGCGCTGCATCCGCTGCTCCACCCAGTTGGGAAAGCGCTGGCTCAGCGCCCACCGGGCCATGGCGGTCGGGAGGCCCTCGTCCACGCTGGAGTGATCCAGGCGGTTCTCCGAGTCCCAGCTCTGGTGCGTGGCATACGCAAGAGGGCCGACGTAGGCCTCCTGGATGGCGTGGAACAACTCGTGGGCCAGCGTCAGGTAGAGGAGCATGTCCCACTCGCTGCCCGCCGCGGGCGGCGGTGGGTCACCCGCGGAAGCCAGGCCAGCCGAATGCTCGAACCAGGTCTTGCTGATCGCGATGTAGGAGCTGATGGGGTTCCACCCGTACCAGGCCATCTTCTTTGGTTCATCGCCCAGGAACACGCGGTAGCCCTGCCCGCCCGTAAAGGCCGTGCCCAGGACTGGCGGCCTGAATCCGGCGGCCTCGAACCTGGTGGCGGCGTCGCTGATGTAATCCTTCACTCGCTGAGACCACTGTCTCTCGTTGGGTGTCGCGGCATCTTTCCCGCGGGTCGCGAAATGCGTCGGATCGCCGGGAAAGGCGTCGCTGCCGAGGAAGAAGACCTCGAAGGCCGTCGTGGGCCACGGCTCGGCCGGAGCCTGGGCCGCTGCCGGGGCGGCCAGCGCCAGCACGGAAGCGAGCACCGCGCTCATTGGGACCCGCCACCGCAACGTTCGCAGCGCGGATCTCCCCTGTGTTAACGGGCGGCTGCGGTTCGACGACCTGCGGCCGCGCCAGGCAGCGGCCGGATGGGCGTTGCCGGTGGTTACCACTTCCATGGGCTGCCACTCCTGTTCTCTTGATTGGTCGGTTGGCGGCGGCGGGTGCGGCGCCGGAGCGGCCAGCGCGGCGGACCGGCGCCGGCTCACACCAGTAGAACGCGGGAACCCGGCGGAAACCGCCAGGTGCGGGCGGTAGGAGGATGTCCTCGGCTACCCTTGAGGTGATTGGCGGCGCCCGGGCGGATCCTCCGTTATGAGCAGGGAGGTCCCGGGGAGGATGGTGAGCCTGCCTGGCTCGCCGGAGGCTGCCGGCAGGCGAACGATTCCACAGGAGAGTGACCATGTCCGTCGTGTTCCGTCCCGGTCTCGCGGCTCTCTCAGGCTTGTTGCTCCTGGCCTGCGGCGGGTCCGACGCTCCGGCCGCCAGCCCTGCGAACGAGGCCGAATCGGCAGCCACCTCTTCCGCCCTGGCCGCGGTCCCGGACCGGTCCGGCGTGCGGTCCACCGTGCTCGGCACCCTCGACGCAACGGTGGAGGGCGAGACGAAGACCTGGTACGTCGTATCGGGTGTCAGCGGCGGCAAGCCGTACGCCAGCGCCATGTGGATGGGAGAGGCGCCTGGCGACCGTCAGGTGGTGGCGGGAGGCTTCGACACCCGGACGCCTCCCCTGGAGACCTTTCAGCGAGATCCCAGCGGGATGGCCCGTTCCTACGGCGACTACCAGGGCTCGGTCCTCACCATCCACCTGTCGGAGGCCCTCGGCGCGGCGCCGGTGAGCCTCAGCTTTCCTTCCGACATGGCCGGGGAGGCCAGCGTGTTCTACCAGCCGCGGGCCACCCTGGAGAACATGATGGACGCCACGTACTGGCTGGCGGAGGGCGGCCTGGAGGTCACCTCCTTCTCCATTCAGGACGGGACCGCCCGGATGGAGGGATCGTTCTCCGGGGTGTTCCGCTCCATGGGCACCGGTGAATCCCTGCGAATCACGGACGGCCGCTTCAGCATCGGGGGTGTTCCCGGTCTCACGGAGCTCGGGGGGTAGGGGCCGGCCTCCCTCCACAGTCCGGCACTAAGCTCTTCTCCAGGTCCCCAATACGATGAAGGGGTGAGTGGAGGGCCTCCAGGTCATGCTCCATTCCCGTGGCGGCCCCGTCAGGCCCCATAATGAGTTTGATATGGAGGGGCTTGGCGAAGGAGTTGCCGGGCCGGATGAACTCCGTCTCGGCGACCGAACGCATGGCCCAGGGAGCCACGTCGGCCCACATGGGGCCCACCAGCAGTCGACCGTCGCAGCCGCGGAGGACGAAGAGGGCTCGCTGGGGGCCGTCCTCCAGGCTCGCGAACAACCCCTGGAATCGCTCCAGGTCGTCCCGGGGAGGGCCCAGGTCGGGCGGGGCTGCCCTCTCCTGGGAGGAGGAGGCCTGGGCCTCCTTTTTCTCGAGCTCTGCCTGGGCAGCGGCGGCCTCCAGGATCTCCGGCGGCAGGAGGCCCGTCGCCATGATCTGCGCCGCTCGGGACCCGATCCCCAGGGCCGCGATCCCCTTCTCGGTCTCACCCGCCTGCATGTACTCCAGCGCCAGGGCGTTTAGACCCTGGATGTCCACTTCGTGCTCCAGGGTTGCCGACTCCATAGACTCGGAGAACCGCTTCAGCACGGTGTCCGGCGGCTGCTCCGCCATGGCCGCCCGCACCGCCTGGGAAAGGAGCGGCCTCGGGTTCTTCACCTGTGCGGACATCGGGCTCGCGGCGAGCATCGCGAGGGTGAGCGGAAGCCAGGCTCGGGAAAGACGGGAAGAGGGTGGGCGCGGCCGAGTCGTGGTGACCTCAGCCTCAAACGTCGGCCGGGGTGAGCCCGTGTTCTGAGCTCCAGCGTCGGTGGACCTCTGCTCGTTCATTACACTCTCCGCGGTGAAGGGGTCGCTCGTTCCTACCGGGGCAAAGCGACGGCAACCGTCAAGCTCAGTCGAGCACCGCCCTGACCTCGCCCCGGGTGAGGGTGATGTCGGGCCGGGCCTTGTCCGTGTGGGGCAGACGCACGTCGTCGAAGGTGAGGACCAGGCGGCCCGCGCCGTCGAAGGACTCGATGAGGACGGTCCCCGGCCCCGCCCATTCCTGGCCGGCGGCGTCGATGTAGGAGAAGCCCACCACGGTCGCGGCCAGGGCCGGGGTCCTCCTCTCCCGGGGAGGAAGCTCGATGGGGTACTCCAGGGCCTTGAGGTCGACGCTCAGAAAGACGACTCTCAGGACCTGCGGTGACGTCGCATCGGGTTTCGCGCCCGCAGACGAGGCCACCGGGGCGTGGTAATTCAGGTCGGCGGGGAGGTGGTCGAACGCAAAGGGCTGGCCATCCACGGCGAAGGTGATCCGGCCCTCCACCGTGGGGCCCGGCGCCGCATCCTTCACGGGCTCTGCCCGGGGGATCTCCGCCCCGGGTGCACGTGTCGCCTCCCCTCCTTCGGAGTCTCCTTCCCCTCCTCCGCAGGCCAGGACGGCCATCATTCCCAGGGTTGCCGGCGCTACCGCCCGGATGCTTCGCATGGTTCCTCCTCGTGAATGGATCAGGCTATCCCGGGCGACGACAGGGTCCCCGGGTCCAGCAGGGCATGTTCAGGTTGAAGCGCCCTCAGCGGCTGCGCGGCGCGTGCCCGAGGGGCGGTCCTCACCGGGTGCGCGGGGGTGGCGGGTTCGCCAGGACGATGCGCCGGAGCTGGGCCGCGAGAGTGGACGGGAAGTGAGGGTCGCCCTGGAGTCCGGTGGACGTCTCCCTCTGGTTCGACATGATGGCAATGACCAGGTCCTCCGTCCGGTAGATCCTCAGCTCCGTCCGAGCCCCGGTGGCGGATCCCCCATGGTTGGCCCGGCTTCCGTCGACCAAGGCCTCCCAACCAAGGGCCGTGGAGGGAGCTGCGCTACGCGGCGCGCTCGTGGTGTCCCAGAGGCTCAGCCCACCGGTGAGGGGCCGCCAGAGCCGGTTGTCGCGCACGGAGTCGGAGAGGAGCCCGCCGTCCAGGTGAGCCCAGCCGAACCAGGCCAGGTCCTGAACATCCATCTGGAACCCGCCACCCAGCATCTTCCAGGAACTATCCTCGAGTCGCCGGACGATGCTCCGCGCCTGCACGGAGTCGTAGGAGTATGCCGCCGAGAGGTGGTAATCCCGAGGCCCCATGGTCACTCCAGCTGCCTGCCCCTGGGCCTTCTTCAGGCTTCGAAGACCAAGGGGGCTGGCGATTTCATCAGCCACGAGCCGCTCGATCGTCTTTCCCGTCACGGCCTCCAGCACCGCTCCCAGGTAGGTGAACCCGTGGGTGGAGTAGTGGTAGGCGCTCCCTGGCATGCAGCGGAGCAGAAGGGAATCGGCCCAGATGGTCCGCAGGGCGTCGATCTGCCACGTGTATGCCTGTTCGGTTGGTTCGCGGCCCTCATCGTAGTGGGGTACGCACCCGGTCTTGGCCAGGAGCTGCTCCACGGTGTGCGTATGGTGCGCCGGCAGGCTGTCGAGGTAATCCGCGGTGGGCCGTGTGAGGTCCACGAGACCCCGGGCCTCCAGGCGGGCAGCCAGGGTGCCGCCGATGGCCTTGGCGATGGACGCGGTAGGGTAGACGGTGCGGGAGTGGGCCTCCATGGCCGCAGCGCTATCGGCCCATCCGAATCCCCGGCTGTAGATCAGCTCGCCGCCCTGGATGATGGCCACGGAGATCCCCGGGATGGAGTGCAGGGAACGGTATGCCTGCACCGTGTCGTCCGCGATGGGGCGGAGCGCGAAGCGGTAGCGTGGGTGGTTCTCCGCCCACACCCCCGCGTACCGGAGGCCGTTATCCGTCTCGTACGCCTCGAAATCCACCAGGCGGAAGCCCAGGTCCGTATAGAGCCGGTGGAAGTTGAGGTACTGGTTCAGCGTTCGCCCTGACCGCACCGCCCAGGCCGAAGGCTCCCCTACCTGCTCCCAGATGGCGGCGTACCGCTGTCCGTTGGGGGTGCGGTAGGACTCCAGGTCCACGATCCGGTAACCAAGAGCATCGAGGCTATCCACCGTCTGCTGGTATTCTGCGACGGTCATCCCCCTCAACTGCCGCCAGTTCGTGTTGTCGCAGCTACGGTACCAGATGGCGGCGAACCGACGCCCCTCGGGGACCGTGTAGGCTTCCATGTCCATGAGGCGGAACCCGTCCTCCCGGCGATCCCGAAAGAGGTCCCCGTACTCTTCGTCCGTGAGGACGGGCTCGGCGCGCCAGTCAATCCCCTCCACGTTCGTCACCCACACACCGGCGTAGCGGATGCCCCCTGGAGCGTCGTAGGCCTCCACGTCGATGGGGCGGAGACCGGCCTCCCGGAATTCCCGGTTCCTGGCTTCGTACTGGGCAGGGGTGAGATCCCTGCGCTCCTCCCAGGTCATGCCCGGATCGGGGCGCCGCTGGGCGATGGACGAAAAGCCCGATCCGAGGGTCGGGAAGCGGACGAACTCGAGGTCGGTGGTGACGTAGTTGCGCCGATCGATCTCCCTTCCGTAGTCCAGGAGGCCCAGGCTCTCGGCCACGCTGTCCCGCCCCAGGGGCCAGTCCAGGTCCCACGCCCAGGTCTGGCCCCCCTCGTGACGGAAGAGGGAGGAAGCGGCGCAGGCCGGCAGGGCGTTCGGAGGAGGGGAGGACCCCGGCTCCGGTGGCTCGAAGGTGGGGATGCCCTCCGGAGGCTGGAGGCCGGCGCCCGGAGTCCGGGGATCGGGCGGCGGACCCTCCAGTGCGATGCGGGCCTCCTCGGCGAATTCGGGACGTACCCAGAGCTGGCCCGCCGTCAAAGCATCGCCCGCCAGCCGGAGACGGTCTTCCCCCTCCAGCGTCAGGAGGCCGGGGCGGTACTGACCGTCGCTTCCCAGAACGTCCACATTCCCCCTGGATCCGATCTCCCGCCAGAGCCGGCTCCCGACCCGTAGATTCCGGGGGGCGGCGGGGGGGAGGAAGCGGATGGATCCCTGGTCCCGCTCCACCCGGATCCGCATCCCGTCCGCCGGATCGCCCGGAGCGATCCGCACCCATTCCCCATCGATGGAAGGGCCGGCCCGGCGCCACCGCTGCTCGTTCCCCGCCGCCGACTGAAGAACCTTCACCAGGAGGATGTCGTCACTCTCGAGGGTAAGCGTGGCGCCGTACATGGCGCCGTCACTCCCCCTCACCTTGAGGCTCCCGCCCGCTCGGATGTCCGTCCAGAGGGACTGTCCCACCCGGAACGCGGCATGGCCGGTGGAGGGAACGTACGTCAGAGTGGCTACGCCCCCTTCGACGCGGATGCGCATTTGATCGTTGGGATCGTAGTTGCTGTCGAGGCGCACCCAGTTCCCCTCCAGCGAGCCCAGGGGCGCGGCCTGGGCGCCCACCTCGGCGACTTGGCCCGGGAAGGCCGCCGCCAGGATCATCAGTGCAAATGAAACCCCGGAGGTGGGGCGCGGAACCGACCTTGTGCCCATCGTTCACCTCGATGTCACTGGGATAGCACCGGTTTCAGCTCCGGGCTCGGACTGTGGAGTCGTTCTCCCGGAAGTTGAACGCAGGATCGGGGCGACTCCCGCCAGGGCACCGTGCCTGACGGGCGGCCCAGGAGGCGGGAGGAGTCGTCCGAATGACCCGCCCCGGGGCCGGGAAGGAGATGTGCGATGGCGGGTTCTCCCCCTTTTCCGTTCGTGGTTGGGTCGGACCCCGAGAGCCACAACGGTGAGCGTCACAAACGCCGGTCGACCCTGGGGGGATTCTGCCTCGACCCGCCGGACCACGGAGGAGACCCATGCGTTCCCGTCTGCTCGTCCCTGTTCTTCTGCCCTTTCTCGCCACGGCGATCCTTCCCGCCCAGGACGTCGACGGCCAGATCCTCAACCGTCTGCGGAGGACCGCCGAATCGGCGGCCGAGTCGGAGCTTTCGAGGGCCATCGACCGTCTCGTCCGGGACGCCGTGCGCTGCGCCCTGGGGGATACCGGCTGCGAGGAGCGGGCCCGTGCCCAGGGCAAGGAGGTGATCTTCACGGACGCCGAGGGCGAGATCATCACCGATGAGAAGGGAATGCCCATCACGGACCCGGCGGCGGCTGCTGCTCGGGCAGGCGAGGGAGCCGCTGGCCCGCAGAAGCCGGGGGAGGGGGTGTGGGCCAACTACGATTTCATCCCCGGAGAGACCGTGCTCTTCTACGATGACTACACCGACGATGTCGTTGGGGATTTTCCCCGCCGCATGGAGTACCAGAGTGGCAACTGGGAGGTGGTGGAGTGGGAGGGGCGCCGCCTGCTCCGCAACACCGGGCCGCGTTACGCGGCGGTGAAGGTCATTCTGCCTCGGGCCCTGCCAGAGCGCTTCACCATCGAGTTCGAGGCCTACTTCCCCCACACCAATCATCAGCTCGTGGTGGGAACGGCGCCCCCTGCGTCGGGCAACAACTGGAGCGGTTTCGACACCCATTTCTTCCGGGTCGGGGTCGCCCACGGCACGGGAGTGGACATCCGGGCGCGGGACGGGAGCCGCTCCGTCACCCGCACCATGGAGGTGGGCGAGGGCCTGGTCCCGGTACGCATCCTGGTGGATGGAACCTACGCCAAGGTCTACGTGGAAGAGACGCGCGTGGCCAACATCCCCAACGCCGAGTTCCGGCGCTCCGAGGAGCTGTGGCTGGAGAACATCTACTTCGGTGACCAGCAGAATCCGCTGTACCTCGGCCCCATACGGGTCGCGGAAGGGGGGACGGATCTCTACCGGCGGCTGGCGGAGGAGGGTCGCGTGGCGACCCAGGGGATCCTCTTTGAGGTCAGCAGCGCCACGATCCAGCCCGAGTCCGCCCCCACGTTGGTGGAGATCGGCACCATGCTCAGGGATCACCCGGAGTTGCGCCTCCGCATAGAGGGGCACACCGACTCCACTGGGGACGATGCCGCCAATCTGGACCTCTCCCAGCGCCGGGCCGAGGCGGTACGGGACTTCCTGGTGGCGAGCTATGAGATCGATGGCGGGCGCCTGGAGACCGAGGGAATGGGCGAGACCAGCCCGGTGGCCGACAACGCCACGCCGGAGGGCCGGCAGAACAACCGCCGGGTGGAGTTGGTCAAGCTGGGGGGGTAGCGACGCGGCACAATCCTGGCCTTCGCGGGTGAAAGCCTCCATCCCAATCCATGCGGAGTGCGCCGTGGGCCCATCGTCTCGGGCCCGCGTGCCGGGAGGGGGCAGCCCCGGGAAGGCCACCAGGATGAGAGAACCGGAACGAAGTGGGGACCCGGAACGAAGCGGGGAGAAGGAGATTACCAGCCTGGTCCGCCGCTGGAGCCACGGAGACGAGGAGGCTCTGGATCGGCTCATCGAGGTCGCATACGACGACCTGAGGCGCATCGCCCGGCGCCACCTGAGGGTGGGGAAGGGGAGTGGGACCATCGACACCACGTCCCTGGTGCACGAGGCCTACCTCAAGCTCGCCGGAGCGGGAGGAGGAGGCGGTGAGTGGCCGGGACGTGCCCAGTTCTTCGCGTTCTGCTCCAAGGCCATGCGCCGCATCCTCATCGACTACGCACGCCAGGCCGATGCCGCCAAGCGCGGCGGCGGCATGGTCCGCGTACCCCTGGAGGCGAACCTCGCCGACGTGCGGCGGGAGGCCATCGAGCTGTTGGCTCTCGATGACGCGCTCAAGGTGCTGGAGGCCCGGGATCCAAGGATGGTACGGATCGCTGAATGTCGGTTCTTCGCGGGCCTCTCCGTTATAGAGACAGCCGAGGCCCTATCCGTCTCTCCCAGGACCGTCGAACGGGAGTGGGCCCGGGCCCGGGCGTACCTATTTCAGATGCTCGGGCCGGGGAGTGGGGACGGGAAGGACCCCGAAGGGGCAGGTGCCGGGGGTTGAGCGGGGCCGGGAACACGGATTCGATGAGGAGGGCAGGGATGCCGAGACCGGCACGGGCCGTCATGCTGGAACGCTGGGACGAGGTTGACGCCCTCTTCCGGGAGGTGCTGGATCGGCCCGAGGCGGAACGCAGGGCCTTCCTGCTCCTGTCCTGCGCCGAGGATCGGGAGCTGTTCGAGACCGTCTCTGCGCTGGTCGAAGCCGCCGAGTCGGAGCCGGAGCAGCTGGTGGGGCCCGGAGAGGCACTTCTTCTTGCGGCCCTGACGGATCCTGTGGTGGAAGACCTCTCCCTGGGACCGCTGGCGCCCGGAGACACGGTGGGGCGCTACCGGCTGGGCCGGGAACTGGGGCGGGGAGGCATGGCCACCGTGTACGAGGCGGAACGGTCCGACGGCGCGTTCCAGCGGACCGTTGCCATCAAGATGCTCCGGGGCGTGGACACGGACGAGCTGGGCCGGCGTTTCGCGGCCGAACGGCAGATCCTCTCCAGCCTCAACCACCCGAACATCGCCCGTCTGCTCGACGGTGGGACCACACCCGAAGGACGCCCCTTCCTCGTCATGGAGCTGGTGGACGGCGAGTCCATAACGCGATGGGCCGACGCCCACTCCCTCGGGATATCTGAGCGGATCGAGCTGTTCCTGGAGGTGGCCAAGGCGGTCCATTACGCCCACACCCGCCTGGTCGTCCACCGGGACATCACACCGTCCAATGTGCTGGTGGCACGGGAAGAAAGGGCCGTCAAGCTGCTGGACTTCGGCATTGCCAAGCTCCTGGACGCGGGGGTGGACCATGCTCCCGAGACCCGAGCCTTTACCCGGTGGATGACACCCTCCTATGCGTCCCCCGAGCAGGTGCTGGGTCAGCCGGTCACGACCGCCACCGACGTCTACGCTCTCGGCGTCCTCCTCTATGAGCTCTTCACGGGGCAGCGACCCTTCGACCATAGAGGACGTTCGGACTTCGAGCTGGGGCGTACCATCTGCGAGGAGGTTCCCAGCCTGCCTTCGTCGGCCGTAACCGCTGTCGGGAAGAGGCCGCCTGCGGATTCCGGGCCCGGCCGACCCACCCCCGAAGCTATCGCGTCAGCCAGAGGCACCACGCCCCAACGACTCCGGCGGGAGCTGGAGGGGGACCTGGACGCCATCGTCGCCAAGGCCCTTCGCAAGAACCCGGAAGATCGTTTTCCGTCGGTGCAGGCCATGCTCGACGACCTGGAAAGGTATCGTACCGGATTCCCGGTGAGGGCCCGGGAGGGCATGCGAGTCTACCGTGCCAGGAAGTTCGTGGCCCGCCATCGGCTCGCGGTCGCCGCAGCCGCCGTGGTCGGGGCCACGATGATGGGATCCTCCGTCGTCCTTGCCGTTCAGCAGGGGCAGACGGAGCGGGAGAGGGATCGAGCCACCGAGGCGGCGGCTCTGGCCACGCTGGAGGCGGAGAAGGCCCGCCTCGTCCTCGGCTTCCTCGCCGATGTCTTCCGAGGACGCAATCCGAGGGAGGCCCCCTCGGATACCATCACCGCCCGGGAGCTTCTCGCCTGGGGCACGGAGCGGGTGGAATCGGAATTCTCGGACCGGCCCGAGATCCAGGGCGAGCTTTACGCCGTCATGGGCGGAGCCCACTTCAATCTTGGCCTGCTGGACGAAGGGATCGTCCTCCTCGAGCGGGCCGTCGAAACCCTCGGGAGGGCCCATGGCGAGGGAAGCGAGGAGGTCGCCGCGGCTCTCGTGAGGCTGGCCGCCACCCACAGGACCAACAGGGACTTTTCGATGGCGGTCCCCCGCTACGAAGAGGCCCTCGAGATCCGGCGAACGCTGTTCGGCCCCGACGACGAGCGGGTGGCGGAGGTCTTCATGGGCCTGGGCTCGGCGCTTCGGGACCTGGAGCAGCCGGACTCGGCGGAGGTTCTATTGCGGGAGGCGGTGAGGATCGGAGAAGGAATCGACGCTGGAGGGCCCACCGCCGTGCAAGCGGCTCTCGGGCTGGCTTACGTCCTTCGGGGGCAGGGACGGTTGGAGGAGTCGGAGCAGCTTTACCAGGACGCCATCCCCAGGGCTCTGGCCATGCCTGAGATCGAGGCGGGCGACATGGCCGTCCACGTGAACAACCTGGCCTACCTCAGGCGCCTCCGGGAGGACTACGATGGAGCTCAGGCCCTCTACGGGCATGCCCTCGGGATCTCGGAGGACCTCTACGGCAGGGGACACCCGACCTCCCTCCTGATCGCGATGAACCGAGCGTCGGCGCTGAACCTCCTGGGGCGCACAGAAGAGGCTTTGGAGCTCCTGGACGAAAACGTGCAGGCTGCTTCGTCCCAGTGGCCGGAGGGGCACTGGCGCGTGGGAAGCGCCCACATGGCGCTGGGCCGGGCGCTCCTCCAGGCGGGCCGCCCCGAAGAGGCCCAGGGATCCCTCCTCGCCGGGGTGCGGAGCTACGGGGAACAGCTGGGGGCAGAGCACGCCTGGACGGAGTTTGCCGCCACGGAGTATCGCATCGCACAGATCCTCGCGGACGACGACCCGGAGGCCCGGAAGGCGCTCGACAGCGCCTACGACTACCTGAGGAATTCGCGGGACGAGGCGGGCGGTCTCCTCCAGCCGCACCTGGTCCAGCTCCTGGAGCCCATCGTTCAGCTTCTGGAAAGCACCGGCCTGGATGCCGATGCCCACCGTTTCCGGCTGCTCTTGCCGGAGGGGGGATGAAGCTGGGACGGGCCCTCTCCTAACGCTCCGCCTTGAGGGCCACCACCGGATCCACCCGGGACGCCCGGAAGGCGGGGATGAAGTTGGCCAGGGCCGCCACCCCCGCCACCGTCAGGAGGGCCACGCCGAAGCTCGGAAGGTCGAGGGCTCCCACGTACAGGACGCTGGAGAGAACCCGCGCCGCGAGCGCCGCCAGGACGGCCCCCACGAGGAAGCCCATGCCCACCATGACCATCGCCCGCCGCAGGATCATGGTGACGACCGAGGCGGTCTCGGCCCCCAGGGCCTTCCGGATCCCTATCTCCCGGATCCGCCGGCTCACGGCGTAGCCGATGACGCCGTAGAGCCCCACCGAGGCCAGGACCAGGGCCAGGAGCCCGAACACCCCCATGAGCCAGGCCCCGGCGAGGACAGGGAACAGGCGCACGTCCGCCTGCCCCTGGAGTGTGCCGGTCTCCAGGAAGACCAGGTCGGGGTCCAGGACTCGAAGCTCACGCTCCAGCGCCGGCACCATCTCCGCCGCCGGGGTGGAGGTCCGGACCAGGAAGTTCCCGTAGACGGTGCTCACGGGCATGGGAAGGAGGAGATAGGGCTTGGGCATCTCCCCGGGGGTGTCCACCTTGTGGTCCTCCACTATCCCCACGATACGGTACGGCTCTGCGCCCCATCGGGTGCGAAACTCCTTCCCCAAGGCGCTCTCCCCGGGCCAGTACCGCCGGGCCATGGTGCGGGTCACCACGGCCACCCGCTGCGCCGCATCCCGGTCCTCCGGGAGGATCCCCCTTCCCTCCACCACCTGGATTCCCAGGGTGAGGAGATAGTCTTCGTCCACATACGCCCCGTCCATGCGGAAGGGGGCGTCCGAGGGCGAGCTTTGGCGGCCGTCGATGAAGATCGCAAAGCCGTTGTTGTTCAGGGAAAGGGGAGTGCGGCTCGTGAGACCCACCGACTCCACCTGGGGCACCCCTTCCAGGCGGAGCTTCCCCATGGCGAGGAATGCCCCGGCCTCCTGGGCGTCGTAACCGTTCATCTCCATGGCCAGGGTCAGGTGGGCCGTGCGGGACACGTCGTAACCGAAGTCCACTCGAGCCGCGGCCCCAAGGCTTCGGACCATCAGGGAGCCTGCCACGACGAGCACCACCGACACAGCGACCTGGGCCACCACCAAGGCGTCCCGGAGCTCCACCCTGCGGCGACGGCCGGTTTCCTCCTGGCTGCCGTCCTTCAACGCCGGAACCAGGTTCGGCCTGGAGGCCCGGAGCGCCGGGACCAGCCCGAAGAGGACCCCGGTGCCCGCCGCAACCGAGAGGGTGAAGAGCAGTACCCGCCAGTCCGGGCTGATGCTGAACTCCAGGTCGATGGGGAGGGGTGGCTGGAGCCTGGCGATGAGATCGGCGATCCAGAAGGCCAGAACCATGGCCACGCCACCACCCAGCAGAGCCAGGATCAGGCTCTCGGTGAGCATCTGGCGAATGAGGCGTCCCCTGCCGGCCCCCATGGCCAGACGTACCGCCACCTCCCTGCGCCGAGCGGCAGCCCGGGCGAGTAGCATATTCGCAAGGTTGGCGCACGCCACCAGGAGGACCAGTCCCACAGCGCCCAGGAGCACCATCCCCACGGGAGCCACCACCTGGTCGATGTCAGGAGTGAAGGCCACGGCGTTGGTTGGGAGGACCATGACCCGCTCGAACTCATTGGTCTCGGGGTACTCCTCCGAGAGCTGGGCGGCAATCCCTGCCATCTCGGCCTGGACCGTGGCCACTTCGACCCCCGGCTTCACCCGCCCCTTCACCCAGAGGAAGTGGGAGCCACGGCGCTCCAGGCGCGTGTCACCGATGCCGGGCCCCGTGTTCCGCATGGCCCCGAGGGGCTCAACTTCCTCCACCATGGGGAGGGGGATCCACATCTGGGCATTCACCGCCGGGAACATGCCGCCGAAGCCGGGGGGGGCCACCCCCACTACCGTGTAGACGATCCCGTTCAGGCGAAAGACCCGGCCCAGGATCTCCGGGTCCCCACCGAACCGTCGCTGCCAGTACCCGTGGTTCAGCACGGCCACGGGCGACGTCCCTTCGGCCCCGAACTCGTCCTGCGTGAAGGTCCGTCCCAGGACCGCACGGACCCCCAGGAGCCCGAAGTAGTCCTCGGAGACGATCTCCCCAATGACGATTTCCGAGCTCCCTTCGATGGAGAGGTTCGCGAAGAAGTTGCTGTAGGCCATCATCCCCGAGAGTGTCTCGGTGCGGGCCCTGTAATCCAGGAAGTCCGGGTAGGAGTGGGTGTCGTATTCGTCCGACGTGGCGGGATGGCTGTAGACGTTCACCAACTCGTGGGCCCGCTCCACCGGGAGGGGCTTGAGGAGGACGGCGTTCACCAGGCTGAAGATGCTGCTGTTCACCCCGATTCCCAGGGCCAGCGTCGCCACCGCCACCAGCGCGAAGCCGGGACTCCTGAGGAGCGCCCTCACCCCGAACCGCACATCCTGCCATACTGTCTCCAACATCCTGCCGCTCCTCCCCTGGTGCCTTGGTGCACAAGACGCATGCGGGCAGGGTGAGGTTTCAGGCAGGGCCGTGTGGCTCGCCTCTCGTCGAAGGGTACACCGGGACGTACAGCCGGGACACTGAACCGACAGCATCGAAGGACCCCCACCGCACGACGCCGTCTCCGGGTGACGGCCCGGCCAGGACCACTTGCTCGAAACGCCACGCGCCGGGGCTGCCGAACAGCCAGACGACCCCGGGCGTGTCCGGCCGGCCGAGGTAGGCCAGGCCGTCCCCCAGGTACTCGAACCGCACGGCTCCTGGTTCGCGGCCCCAGGATTCGGGGTCGGGGACCTGGCGGCCGACACTCGCGTATCCGTGACGATCCACCAGGGTCTCGACCGAGCCCTCCACGCCGGTGACCGAGATCCTGAGCAGCGGGAGTGCCCGTCGCGCCCGGAGGAGCAAGTCGGCGGCCACGTCCATGTCCCGACACAGCATGTTGGCGAAGCCGACGGCGTAGGGGTTCCCCTGGAGCCGCTGCACCAACCAACAAGAATCGCTCCTCCATGCGGCCAGGTGGTCGTCCGAGGCCGTGTCGTCGAGCACCAGCCCCAGCCAGTGCGCCAGACTGGCGCCGATGGGAGGAACGGCCACCTGGAACGGTGCGCCACACCAGGACCTCAT
>Ga0068714_10004293_pt1 | contig 16119 bp, 15 predicted proteins | sample MTBNYHSulfiMetaG_FD_62988 | JGI IMG/M metagenome (GOLD analysis project Ga0068714, IMG submission 62988) | Enrichment culture microbial communities from rom New York Harbor, USA that are MTBE-degrading - MTBE-NYH (New York Harbor Sulfidogenic)... | ecosystem: Environmental > Aquatic > Marine >...
GATTTTTCTATCAACCACTTTCGAATATATCTGGGTTGTTTTCAGATCAGAGTGTCCAAGCATTTTGCTGACTGTTTCAATAGGTACTCCATTAGAAAGGGTAATAGTGGTTGCGAAGGTATGCCTGGCCAGGTGAGTAGTAAGTATCTTTTTTATTCCACAAATATCAGCGATCTCTTTCAAATACCCGTTCATCTTCTGGTTACTGCAAATAGGCAGTAGTTTATTTTCAGCCTGGCACAATGGATCATTTTTATATCTGTCCAGGACTTCCTGTGCCCTTGGTAGAATTGGAATACTTGACCTGGTTCCTGTCTTTTTACGGTTAATAACGATCCAACGTCTTCCGTCAATCCCTATTTCGAAGCTGTCCTCATTTAACTCTGCCAAATCAATATATGACAATCCGGTATAGATCTGGAAAATGAAGACATCTCTTACATTGGCTAATCTTTTTATGGTGAATTCTTTGTTGTATATAGCATCGATTTCTTCAGGGGTAAGGTATAATCTGCCAGGATTCACATAATTACAGCTGAAATCTTTGAAAGGATTTTTTGCTATCCATTTATTACTTACAGCTTTATTTATAATCCGCTTAAGGTTTTTGATGTCCTTCGCTGCCGTATTTTGTTTTAATAACCTTGATGATTTCAAATAAGCATTGTACGATTCAATAAACATATTGTCAAGGTCACAAAGACGGATGTCGGTTTTATTCAATTTCTTTATCATGAAATCTTTTAATCCATTCAAGGAAGATTTATATCTCTTAACAGTATTTGGTGCATACTCAGTCCCAACCAACTCTTCAAGTCTTGCAATATGATATTCATATGCTTTTATAAGGGTCATCTGATTTTGGGTCTTACCCTTTAATTCGGCAATTATCTGATGAACGGAGATCATTTCATCTTTAACATCGAGGTTGCTGAAATATTTATCCACTTTTGCAATTAAGTTGTTCAGGGATGTGTTTATGGTTCTGGTGAGTTCACTTCTTCCAGTGACTCGTTCTGAATCTTTGTCCCAAAGTTTAGAGTTGATTTTAAGACTGGTTGAAATCTCGGCTCTTTCACCATTTATAACCATTCTCAGATAGATTGGTGAGTTACCTTTACTATCTTTCCTGGGTTCCTTCACATAGAAATGTGTAAATAATTTATTTCTCATAATTTTTAATATTAAAATGGTCCCTCTTTTTATACAAAAGTACCCAGCTTTTGACTGTCCAAATCATGCAAAAGACTGCAATCAACTGCAAAACAGACAGAGAGTTACAAGGATTGGAGGGACCCTTTTTGGATTTTCAAAATAGGTCCCTTAAAATACTCCTCTTTTAGTAGTTTCAGCGTACATTTTGAGACCCTGCAAAATCAAAAACCGCCTGAAATCCTTGATTTTAAGCGGTTATGAAAATTATGAGATCGTTCCTGGTTGTCCCGTCAGGGCTCGAACCTGAACTTTTCTGAACCAAAATCAGACGTGTTACCAGTTACACCACGGGACAATTTTAATGACCCGCAAATGTAAGAAAAAAACCTGAGACCTCAGAGGAGCCATTCTGAGAATATTCACTACGGGTTTTCATCCGGGTGTTTATCTTTTCAGGGTCCAGCTTAAGCCTTCTTCTTTCATGATCCAGGTATGCCCCGACATCTCCTTATCATAGATATTTTCAATGTTATCCACATCATTAAGGAAATCAGCCGTTGTTCTGCTGAGATGAACAGCTTTCCCTTCAGGAACAAACAGAATGATCTCTGCTTTCTGCATTCGCCACTGACTTTTTTCTTCCAGTCTGAAATAGGAATCCAGATTCAGGGTGTCATTCAACTGGGTGTAATTATACAGAATTTTCTCGGCCATCTCAGCTGACTGTTCCTGATCATAACCTCTTGAGTATTTCCTCAGCTGAACCTTATAATTATCATCGGAGGATTTCCTGACATCTACTTTAATCATCCCGATTATCTCATCCATGTCTTTACTGAAATACCACCTGTTATCAAAATCAATGAATTCTTCCTCGTCCCAGTCTTCAGGAAGATCCTCATTCATGGAAATATAAAGAGTGTCCCCTTTAATTCCTTCCAGAGGTTTAGTAATAACAATAGTTTCATCATTCCTGAAATTACTGCTTTCACTATAGATCAGTACAAAGCTTGAAATAAGTGCAAGGATCCATAAGGCAAAAGCGGCCATCCCCAGGTTTTTATCTCTTGCTTTAAAACGGAACAGTAATTTAGATAACCCATAAATTACAGCAATGACAGGTATTAATATTAGTACAGTAATTGCCAGAACCAATAATGTGATATTGGTTGGATTAAAAAAAGGTGTGATTATTTGGGAGAGGCTCAGAAATGTGTGATGATCAGGAGTAAAAGGAATATTGACCCCGAGAAATGCAAAACTTAAAGTGCCGAAAATCATGGCAATTCCTGCAATCACAAAAATAATGGCTATGAAAACCAGAAATATTTTCAATAAGGCCACAATAATAATCCCGATCACATGGAATAACCTGCTGAAGAAATCCTCAGTCCTTCTGAATGATTCAGAGTCTGCTTTTTTTTTAAGATTCCCTTTTACACTTTCATATTCATCCCTGACAGTTTTTTCTATGTTCGAGATGGTAATTTTTTCTCCACGCATTTCAAGTTTTTGCGCAGAAGTAACAGCCTTGGGAACGGCGATCCATAATACGAGGTAAATTAATACCGGCACACCACCACCAAGAACGGTGAATACGACAAAAAGAATCCGCACGAGTAATGTGTCTATGTTAAAATACGCGGCCAGTCCGGAACTGACCCCGCCAAAAACCGCATTATCAGGATCGCGGTATAACCGACGATTCTTACGATAATATCTGCCTGGCCCTTCCTCTTCTGCAGTATCATCTGCAGCAATTTCTTCAGGTTGACCCATGATCCCAATGATATAATCAACCTCCCTGATCGTTATCACCTCACTTTTTTCTCCCATTTTTTCATGGAATAATTCAGCAATGCGTGATTCAATATCCGACATTATTTCCTTGCTCTCACTGGCATTGGAAAAATGCCTGCTTATCGCATCGAGGTATAATTTCAACTTTTCATAAGCGTCCTCATCAATATGAAAGATCTGACCGCTAAGATTTATTTTGAGTGCTTTTTTCATTTTTTCATTTATTTTATTATTGATAATTTTTTAATGCATTAATGGTATCTACCAACTCATTCCATGATTTATCCAGTTCCTTGAGGTACGCTCTGCCAATTTCTGTAATTGTGTAATATTTCCGGGGTGGTCCCTGGGTTGATTCTTCCCAGCGATAACTGAGCAGACCAGCATTTTTTTGCCTTGTAAGAAGAGGATAAAGCGTCCCTTCCACCACGATCAGCTGATTCTCCTTTAACTGAGTGATAATATCAGACACATATGCATCTCTTTTTTCCAGCAGTAAAAGGATACAATATTCCAGGATCCCTTTCCTCATCTGTGCTTTTGCATTTTCAACATTCATTTCCTTAAAGATTAATTGATTGATTTCTTTCTGTCCATTTTCGTGGTTCGGTCATCCACTTTTCGATCAAAGGATCAACTTCCTGATACATATCATCCGGGATTTGTAAAATAAATGAATCCGCATCTTCATATATTTCCAGATCAGTCTTTTTAATCCAATTCTCAGGACTTTTCATCCATTCTTCAATGAAAAGATCGGCTTCCATCTTTTTTTCAGAATCAATCCATTTTGTTTCGGCTAACTTCTCTGATCCAAAGGTATTAACTTTAAGATCAGGAAATCTATATAAATCATTCTTATCATAATGATTCATACCCTGTATTGAAGGAAAATATAAGAGAGCATTATTGACATCATTTTCTGATTGTCTGGAAGATTTCTTAATCCCCGGAAGGATCATTAAAACTGAAAATAAAACTGCGATGGTTGTTTTCATATTTTAGTACTTTAGAAATTTTACATATTGCCAATACAAAGATATATATATTTTTTGGTTCTATGCAATACATAGTAGTAATTTTTTTTAAATATTTTTAAAATATTTTTTAAGTACCTGATTATTAATCATATACAAACAATAAAAACATGGATGAAAACTTATTTCTTATACATTAGCGTGTTTTTTCCAAATTTCAACTCCCTGAATTTTTAATTTTTATGATGATTTTTATGGATGTATTAATTTAAGTTGAATAAAATAATTTATATTTTCATACGTAAATAATTTTGTTTTTAATGATCACATAGTTTGTCCCGCGCGGCGGGAGAACCCAGATGTTTAAGAATTTTTTTCATTCTTGTATGTCCCGCTTAAGCGGGATGTGGGTTTCCTAAAAAATTCACCATGAAAGTTACCGGCAATCTTCAGAAAATGAATTCAGAGATAAGAGGAACAGTGCACTATAGCTTATCTCTTGGGGATCACATGATAGTCATGAATGATCTTATCGGAAAAGATATGACAATTACAAATTTGCACCAGATCAATTGCATTAAATGTGGTAAAATAACAAAGACCTCATTCGCACAGGGCTTTTGTTATCCTTGTTTCATCACTGCCCCTGAGACTGAGGATTGTGTATTAAGGCCTGAATTATGTCGCGCGCACGAAGGAATTGCAAGGGATATGAATTTTGCTGCAGAACATTGCCTGATAGATCATTTCGTTTACCTTGCATTATCTGGAGGGCTTAAAGTTGGTGTAACACGTTTTACCCAGGTCCCCACCCGATGGATTGACCAGGGAGCCGAAAGTATAATTATTATTGCACGTACTCCAAACCGATATCTTGCAGGCAGTATAGAAATTGCATTAAAACATCATTTCAGTGATAAAACTAACTGGCGAATAATGCTTTCAGGGGAAAATCCCAAAATTGTGAATCTTATCGAAGGAAAAAGACGTGCCATTTCCCTCCTTCATCCCGATTTCAGAAAATATGCTGCTGAGGATGATCAGATAACCCATATTACTTATCCTGTTAACAAATATTCTCAGAAAGTTAAGAGCATAAACTTCGATAATATTGAATCATTTTCCGGACTTCTTATCGGTATTAAAGGTCAATATCTAATATTTGAAACCGATACAGTGATGAACTTGCGTAAATATAGCGGATACCTGATCGAATTGGAATATTGAATTTATCATATTAAATTTGATTCTATTTCCGGAATCACAGAAGATTTGTCATATGAGAGCTTTATCCACAATAAGTGTTATCGTAGATAAAATACATAAACATTATGGCACTGATACCCTGGAGGAGGCAATGAATTCTGTTTATGCTGAGATAGTTCATTTTGAATTTGTAAACTGGTTACCAATCCTTGAAGTTTGTGTAATGCAGAATTATTTGCCTGATAATATCCTGGATATAAGCATGAATTATTTTTTATGGAAGGGAGACATGAAAAAAAGTGCAGAGTTGGCCAGGGTACTCCGATTCTGGAAAAATAAAGGTTTAAATGATGAAGGTATCCAAAGAAAATTTATTCCTTTAAAAGATCTTGTCCGTGAGTTTACTCTCATCGAAGATGGAGATAAGATGCGTACAGTTTTTACAAAATCCATTAATGAACAAATATTTAACTATAATTCCTCTTATTTCTATTCAGGTTTAAAATCGTTATATTATAATGGTTATCTTGAAAAAATAATTTTATTGCGGATTTACTACTCCAGGAGCCTGCTGGATTATAAACAAATATGGGAATTGGGGATACGGAAATTGAAAAATTTCACACCTTATAATCCCGGTATCTACCAGGAATGGATCAATGTTTATTTTGCAGCTGTGAACAAAAACTGCTCCGACAGAGATCTGTTTACTCATATCGTACCCGTTAATCCCTCATTGATCGAACGAAGACGTGATCTGTTTTTAGTAATCGGTTTCAATCAAACTAATGGTTGTATCCAGAATATGATTCTTTTTAAACAGCGTGCAGAAAGTAAATTACCTCTGGTTATTTGGAGAAATGAAATTCTTGTTAATTAATTTGAGAAATATTTCAGAATTCCTGGAAGACATGATTTAACTGAATACGGGACGAACACAAGGAGGGAAATACTTATATGCAGGTATATCTGATTTTCAGGTTATTCAGAATGTTAACCTGATTATTGATTTACTAAACTCAAGTCTCAAAAGAAAACGTCCATAGTATTCTTAAGGTAAATTATATTAGCCACTGTTTAAATTTTATTTCTTCTGGAAGAATCTTATTATAATATCCTTTTTATTTCTAAATACTTTCGCAAATTCAGATTGGAGCCAGTAAATATACTTTTCGCAATTCAATAAAAGCCGGAAGAAATCAGATATTATGTTGAACAATAGGAATGTAATCTTTTGACAATTCATTTATCTTCCATAAATTTAAAAATATTAAATCCAGCAGGGTTTTTTTAATTTAATTTTAACTTTTTATCTAATTTTATTCTATCATGGGAAATTTTATTGAAGAGTTTATGAAAAATTATGGTTCTGAGGTAACTAAACAGATGTCTTCTAATCTCAATGTTGATCAGCAAACAATCAGGAAACTTATACCTCAACTGACTCCACTTATTTTAAGTGGCCTGAAAAAACAAAAAGATGAGCAAGGAGGTGATGAAAGGGTAAATCACATTTTAAACAAATATGGAGATCAATCAGTTTTAAATAATATCAAAGATCTTATCTCCGCGAAAGTTCATGACACTTCGACTGATGCCACTCTGGGCGGGTTGTTGGGAGAAAGTGGTAACCAGGCAGCCAATGTACTTGGGAAACAACTGAATCTGGATGCTTCTCTCATCCAGAAAATCATTCCGGCATTATCTCCAATTATTCTGGGAGCGTTATCACGCAAACGTGACACTGGCGGAGCGGGCATTTCAGGTATTGGTTCACTATTAGATGCTGATGGTGATGGAAGCATACTTGATGATGTTGCCGGTTTTCTTTTAAAAGGCCAAAAAAACCAGGGCAAAAGTACAAATATATTAGGATCTCTTCTTGGAAAGCTGATCCACCCTAAATAGATTAAAGCTTATGAAACAATTCGCATTTATCCTTATCACGCTTTTAATCCTCTGGATTGCCGGTTCATCCTACTGGTATGTCTGCAGGATCAGGGGAGACTGTAAAAAAGCCTCCCCAACCCTCATCACTCCTGATGTTTTAGAGAATGTTGATCAGGCAAAAGAACTTGCTTTGAAGACATCGGTTGAACAAGCTAAAACATACCTGATTAATTCTGGTATTCAGACGGTTTATTTTGAACCGTACGCTATTACCCCCTCCATGAATGCTATTTCAGATGAATATTCTGAAAAGCTTAAACTTTACCTGGATTATAATCCTGAAGCAAAAGTAATGGTAATGGGTCATACTGATACCAGCGGACCAAGAGCAGGAAACATTAAATTAAGTGAATCACGTACTGAATATATCAGGACTTACCTTATTAACGCGGGGATCAATCCAAATCAGATAGAAGCAATATCGAAGGTTGATACTGAACCTGCATCACCAAATAACACTCCGGAAGGGAGAGCTAAAAACCGAAGAGCAGAAATTAAATTTTAAAATCTAAAAAATTATGGCAGAACGTTTTACAGCCGATCTTTTATTTATCGTATTTGTGCTGCTCATAGCAGCCTTACTGGGATTTCTTATTGGTTATTTTCTGAGGAAAAGCAGAAAATGTCCAAAATGTCCTGAGCTTGAAGCAGAAATTTCATCATTGAAACTCAGCCTTGGGAAACAGGAAGAAGAGAATACCTCTCTGAAACTGCGCATTGAACAACTTCTTTCAGAAGCAGAAGCAAGTAAACTTACTTTCGATGCAGGAAAAGCAAAAGCTATTCTGGGATTCAAAATAATAGAAAATGATCTGAAGATCGTTGAAGGTATCGGACCTAAAATTTCGCAAATCCTTAAAAACAGAGGTATTGACACTTGGAAAGCATTATCGGAAACTAAACCTGAATTAATAAAAGAATATCTTCTGCAGGATGGAGGAGAAAGGTACCGCATTCATACACCTGATACCTGGCCTGATCAGGCTAAATTAGCCCATGAAGGTAAATGGGATGAATTAAAAGATCTTCAGGACAAACTTATGGGAGGAAGAAAATCTTAAACCAAACAAATCTGGTTTAATCTGATAAGATTCACAACAAAAAAGGCTTGCACATGCAGACCTTTTTTATTTGCTCCTCAGGAAGGACTTGAACCTTCGACCTACGGATTAACAGTCCGCCGCTCTAACCAACTGAGCTACTGAGGAATTATTGATTTATTTCAAAAGCCTTCCACCTACAGATTAATCCGGACATACGTTGGAACCGCTCTAACCAACTGAGCGACTGAGGAAAAATTATATATGTTCCGTCCAGAAAAATTTGCATGGCAAAACTAATAGCTTTTAGTTAATTAAACAATATATTTACAAAAAAATTGCTCTTGCTTAAAAGCTTATAATAACAGTCATCCTTAATAAACCTCGTAAATTCATCATTCTTCAAATCTGTCTTTTATGAAGATCATTGGAATAGGTAATGCCCTCGTGGATATAATGACCCAGTTAAAAGATAATTCAATTCTTCAGAAATTTCATTTGCCCAGAGGAAGCATGACATTGGTTGACAGAGAATTATCTAATGCTATTTATATAGAAACTGCAGGTTTACAAAAACATAAAACATCAGGAGGATCTGCAGCAAATACAATACACGGACTTTCACATCTGGGAGTAAAAACGGCCTTTATTGGGAAAATAGGAACAGATGAGATGGGATCATTTTTTAAGAAGGATATGAAAAAGGCAGGAATCAAGCCTATACTCTTTAACTCCATGAATGACACAGGTAAGGTAATTGCGTTGATCGGGACCGATTCAGAAAGAACATTCGCTACTTACCTCGGTGCGGCAATTGAACTTTCGGCTGATGACATCACCCTCGATATTTTCAAAGGCTATAATTGTTTATATGCTGAAGGTTATCTGGTTCAAAATACTGAACTCATTGAGAAAACATTAAGACTGGCCAAGAATGCCGGGTTGATAATATGTATAGACCTTGCCAGTTATAATGTCGTTGAGGCCAACAGGAAATTTTTATTGTCGATCCTCAGTAATTACGTTGATATTGCGTTTGCCAATGAAGATGAATCTAAAGCCCTTACCGATATGAAACCAGAAAAAGCCATACAGATATTATCTGAGCTATGCGAAATTGTGGTAATTAAGATAGGATCAAAAGGTTCAATCATTAAAAACAGAAAAGATCTAATAAAAATAAAACCACTGCCTGTTAAGCCTATAGATACAACAGGCGCTGGAGATCTATATGCTGCCGGTTTCCTTTATGGAATAAGTAAAAACCTCAGCCTGCAAAAATGTGGAGAGACAGGAACCCTTCTGGCTTCAAAAGTTATCGAAAGGATAGGGGCTAAAATGAGTGAAGACACCTGGAATATTTTAAGAAAGCAGATCACGAATTAAAAATCAAACTGGTTTAGTTAATAAACCAACATCTTTTCAAATATTTTTTTTCTGTTGGAATTTCAGAACAATCCGTGTAATTCAGCATTTATCTTATCAATGACAATACTGAGGTCTTCAGGCTTATCCGGAAAGTTATAATCATCAGCATCAATAATGAGAAGCTTTCCCAGGTTATAAGTCTCAACCCATGCTTCATAACGCTCATTCAGCCTTTTAAGATAATCGAGCCGGATGTTATTTTCGTATTTTCTTCCACGCCGTGAAATCTGATTAACCAGGGTCGGAATACTCGCCCTGAGATAGATAAGTAAATCAGGAGGTTCGATGAGTGAGGAAATAAGATTAAATAAAGCAAAATAATTCTCAAAGTCACGTGTTCCCATTAATCCCATACTATGTAAATTGGGAGCAAAAATATAAGCATCCTCATAAATGGTCCTGTCTTGTATTACTGTTTTATTTGATTGCCTTATCTTCACAATTGAGCTAAAACGACTGTTTAAAAAATAAATCTGGAGATTAAACGACCAGCGCTGCATATCCTCGTAGAAGTCATTCAGGTAAGGATTATCATCAATATCCTCATATTGAGCTTCCCAGTTGTAATGCTTGGCAAGAAGCCCTGCAAGCGTTGTTTTACCTGAACCAATATTTCCTGCAACCGCAATATGCATATTTGTTTTCTTCAGATGAGCCATCATGTATATTTGAGTTTATATCAGTTAAAACTAATCAATTAAAATAAGATATTCCAAGCAAAGGAAGAATTTTTTAAGGTTTATTTTTGCTTAAACAGTAATGTTCAATAAGTTCTGTTGATAAATAACTTTTAATATAATAGTGGTGAACTGAGCGATTTAAGTTTGAATCCACTCCGAAAAGTCAAAGTTTATCAGCAATCGCCACATATTCACAGAAATAATTTCGTTAAGTAATTAAAAATCTGTGATTCAGTGGCAAGCTTTATCTCTAATCAGCTGTAAGAATCTTAATGGTAATTGAAGTTAAATTACTTTTCAAATATCAGGCAACCAAAGTATTGAATTCAGAAACTAAACTTATACCGTAAAAAGCCAAGGTACAGATCATTCCTTTCCTTCAGTTGTGTCAGTGGATTGGGTAATTCTCCGCTGAAAACCTGTATTATAATACTTAATTGAATATTATCTGAGACGGAATAGTCAATACTCGGTCCGGCAAAAAAACCTTTTAATTCCGGGAAATACATCCCTGCCAGGCTTCCGTTTAATAAAGGCGAAAAGGGATAGGTTATACTACTAAAAAAACTGAAGTCAGTAAAAGCCAGATTTTTTACGTTCAATGTCCCCTGATACCAGTTTAAAAAGTCATTAATATTAAATCCGTCAGGCATCCTGCTGTACAGCCCCTCAACCTGGACAAAAAGAGAATTCCTGAACATGTAATCCATTCCCATGGAAAACAGAAAGGTTCCCGCAGTATCACTGCTATTCTTAACCGGGTGAAAATAACTTAATTCTCCTTTAAATCCTGCATTCTTAATATTACCTGACCAGCCCATTCCTGCCAGGTAGTCTTTTTCTTCGAGCACACCTCCAAGCAGCTGGATATCATAACCTCCTCTGTTAAATTTATAATACGCAGCCAGGGTTAAATGATCATTTCTATCAAGTTTAGCGGCTACTTCCATGATTGAGGATGGTCCAGTATAATATTGAAACCTTACAGCATCACTTCCCGGTTTTTCAATATAATCAAAATCGAAATAGTTCTGAATATTAAAGATATCATTTGGATTCCAGACCGTGCTTATCCCCCAGTTAATTCTTTGCCTCCCTATGGTCGTGACGAATTTCCCTTTTGTAAACTGCATGTAAATTCTGTCTATTGTAGTATTCAGAAAAAATGAATTTTCATTTAGTATGTTCATCGACAGATCAATGAAACCATTATCCGTATCGATTGTTTCAGCATATCCAGGTGAATATTTAATTGTCTCACCATACATAAACCGGTTCCGGAACTGGACTGAGAATGTGATGTTTTCAGAAGGATAATAATATGCATTAATACGGTTATGGAACAGGTTATCAGTGATCCACTCACCATTCACATCTTCAAAAATTACAGATTGCATATTGGAAATGTAACCATTCAGGCTGATCTTTTCATCATCGATCTCCTGGGTAAGGGTCAAACCTGGTACAATTAAAAATACTAAAACCGGAAGGAGCTTTATTTGCATTAATTTAAAATTCACGAACTAAAATGTATGATTGATGTTTTTTGGTTATTAAAAAACCTCCGCTTATGGTAAAATGATAGTTTTATTGGCAACTAATCAAATATTTCCATAACAATATATCAATTTTTATTAGCATGCGAATTTCTGTTTTCATCAGAAATCACTTTACCATCTTCAAGAGTGATTATGCGATGTGCCATTTTAACCACCCGCGAATCATGTGTTGAAAAGATGAATGTAATCTTTTCTTCATGATTAAGTTTTTCCATTATTTCAAGAAGAGTCATTGCAGCCTTTGAGTCAAGGTTGGCGGTTGGTTCGTCGGCGAGTATAAATTTCGGTTTTGAAGCAAGAGCTCTTGCTACGGCCACCCGTTGCTGTTGTCCGCCTGAGAGCTTTGCAGGCTTGCTGTTGATCCTGTTACCCAGGCCAACTGCCTTCAATAATTCAATAGTCCGTTCATCCCTTTCTTTCAGCGGCCATTTCTGAAGTGTCATTATAAATTCAACGTTTTCTTTTGCTGTCAGCACAGGTATCAGGTTATATGACTGGAATACAAATCCTATATTTCTCAGCCTGAAATCAATAAGTTGTGAAGACTTAAGTTTGGACAGGTTTGTGCTGTTAATGATTATCTCACCTGATGTCGGCATGTCAAGTCCGCCTATCAGGTTCAGCAGGGTAGTTTTACCTGACCCCGATGGCCCGACAATTGCAGCGAATTCGGCCTCCTCAAAGTAAAGGCTCACATCATTTACTGCATGGACCATTATCTCGGTCGAATTATATATCTTATTCACATTTTTTAATTCGAGTACTTTCATGTCTTTTCATTTTAATTGCATTATTCTGTTCTCAGTGCTTCCACGGGATTTAGTTTCAGAGCTTTGCGAGCCGGCCAGATCGAAGATATTATCGCAGTAGTTATTACCATTATCACAGTAAACACAAAAAATTCCAGGGTTACGACCGGATATACTTTTGCTGCAAATCCGATAGCTTCAAATCCTTCACCCCAGCCGGTAAAATGGATCCCTGTATTTCTAAGAGTTTCCGTAATTGCCCATCCCGAAAATATTCCCGCCACCGCTCCTACAACTGTGAGAAAAATAGTTTCCAGCATAATCATTTTAAAGATCCTCCTGCGGTTCATTCCTATCGCCATCAGCATACCCAGCTCCCTGGTCCTTTCAAGGATTGCCATCAGCATGGTATTGATAATACCGAAAGCAAGTGCAAGCATTATTATTCCAATAAAAATGAAATAATACATAATTATAAAATCATTCATCATCGCTGCATCAGGAGCCAGCTCTTTCCAGGTCCTGACTGAATTATCTCCGGAAACAGAGCTCAGTTTTTCTTTAACAATGCCTGCATCATCTATGTCATTGAGTAAAATGGCAATTTCATGTGTCAGGATCTCATCACCTCCGTAAAGCTTTGCCAGTTCGTCTGCATTTACAAAAACTGAGATCTGGTCAAAACCCGTGTTTGTTGTTTTGTAGATACCACACACCCTGAATATACCCTGGATCGGGGTTCCCTCTTTATCTGAAATAGCAATCTGAATTTTGTTCCTGATCCTGTAATCAAGAGCTTTATCTGTAATAAGCAAACCAAATCTGTCAAGTTCCTTCTTACTAAATTCTTTTTTTAATGCTTCCCTGAAATCTTTGGGCGATCTGAATCGCCTATCCTTTAGACCCTCAAGCTTTGTAAGAATAGCTACCGGAACATTTTCCTCCTTTAGAGTTTCAATCGTACTGCCAGTAATAATAAACTGCTTCAGTTTCAGTGTTTCGGCAGTTTTGTCACTAATCAATATGTCACCGGGCCTTTGAGCATTCAGATATTGACCACCGTTTTTTACAATTCTGTTACAGATCTCAGTTATTTTTCTTTCTTTTTCCGGATCGACACCATAAAGTATCACCCCTGTATTTGCCCACGGAGTATTTGCCATGGCGATCAGTTTTGTCCTTTTAACCCATCCGGAAAGTTCTTTTAGAGAATCAATGCTCTGGGTAATGTTCTTAAGATTTCTGACTGTAAGACCTATCTCTTCATTTTTAATGTATTCATTATTATGGATCTGAATATGCGATACTTCATTATATACAGCATCTTTAAGGCGTTGCTTAACCCAGCCTTCCATGATACCAATAAGAAGCACACCGGCAATAATGCCAAGGGTTACGGCAATTATTACCACCAGGCTTCTCTTTTTGTTACGCCAGACATTCTTCCAAGCGATCGACCAAATCATAGTAATTAATTTTTCTTAGCTTCTAAGAGCTTCAATTTCCTTCAGCTTACTTATATTTCTTAGAGGATAAATGGTTGCAAGCACTATCATAAATGCAACAATTGCAGCCTGCCAGTAAAAATAAGGACCGAACCAGGCTGTGGGCATCACAGCATCCCATCCCCAGTCTTCCATCATATTTCCCAGATCCCCTTTAAGTATAATAGGATAATAATAGAAATATAATATCACCGGAACACTTGCCATTAATCCACTTAATAAACCAATGGCACCAAGTAACAACATCTCTATTGTAATTATTCTTTTCAGTTTCTTTTTCTGCATCCCGATCGCTACAAGAACACCGAACTCCCTTTTTCTTTCGGAAACCATCATCAGGACCGTTCCGAATATGCCAAAGAAAATGATAAAATAAAGAATTCCAAGCATTGCCTGTCCGCTCTGATTGTCACCCTGGATTTGCTGATATAGTATTGGATTAAGCTCATACCAGGTTCTGGTTACTGTGTTATTATCCGGCAGGAGTGAGTCAATCCTGGCTCTTGCTGTTTTTATTGTCCGGTTTGATTTATCTTTAAGATTAACCACAAGGGAGGTTATTCTACCTTCTGCATCAAAGAATTCTTGTGCTGCAGGTATTGTCATAATAATCAATTTGTTGTCTATCTCTGGAGAAGGCATTTTTATTATTCCCCTTACCGGGAATATGCCGGTAGCAGAGACTCCGTGATACCCCTGACCTATCAGGATAACTGAATCTCTGATTGCCACTTTAAGATAACCGGTAAGCCTGTCGGATACAAGGATCCCATCATCATCGCTTGTTAAATATCCGTTTGATATTTCAGAGCATTTAAGAATCTCCGGCATAAAGATTTCAATTTCTTCATCGTTAAGTCCCAATTCAAGCTCAAGTCTGGCGGATGATGAATACGATCTTCCCAGGTTTTTTATCACTTTATCCAGTATGACATCCGGAATTATACCTGATCCTTTTAAAAGTTTTACTGCCTCATCAGTAATCCTGTATTTTACAAGTTTATTTTCAGGATTTGAGAAGCTCCTTTCCTTTATCGGGTCAATCGCTATAACACTTACTCCCTTTGTCTGAGTTCCACTTGAAGCAAGTGTGAAAGATTCGATGTGCGGAGTAACAGAAACCACATTATTAATTTCTGAAATTGCAGTAATGATTGAATCATTATATTCGAATGAGTTATCAATTAACGGATTATCCTGGTAATTAATATGTTGTACCTGGATGTAACCTGTAAACGATTCGAGAACATTGTTTATCATATGATCATATGAACCGAGCTGGTATGATCTCATAATAACGGCAAAAAAAACCGCAAAGAAAACAGATGAAGCCGTAATTATGGTACGGCGTCGGTTCCTCCAGAGATTTCTCCACGCTATTTTGAATTCTTCTTTCATGCTTTTAATTTTCTGCTATTAGCGTACCCTTTTCATATTCTGCTGGGAAAAAAAACTTTCCTCTATGGGAATATTGAATTTTATTTCCCGTATCTCAACAAGGGTTTGATTTTCGGGTTCTTCTTCCGGAACAAGCTTAATTCTTGAAGGAATTATTCTCCCATCCATGATCTTAATATCCGATCCAATTTCAGTTCTTACAAGGTAACCATCTTCATCATATAACTCTGCCTTCAATAGCAGAAAATCCTTTTTGTCAATCCACCTTATCTGTTTTCCCCAGACAATGGAAGCATCTTCTTTGGCAGTCATATTTATTTTATAGCATAAACGTTCTCCTATACTCTCTTCCCCAACAATTTCATGGATATAGTCATTTACTACTGAAGATTCTTTCAGAATATCATCGTTCGTGTAATCCGATCCCATCCAGCCCTGAGACATCATTGAAGGTGGTAGCTTAATAAGCCTGCTTATTGAAGGATTCCAGCTCCACATTTCAGAACCTCTTTTCAGAAAAGTCTGTCCAGCTTCTTTGGGTGGAGTAGTGATCAGTGTAAGTGCAAAATCTCTTCCAAGGGTCCAGCTCTTAAATTCAACTGTTCTCTGCCATGAAGGTCTGATTATTGTCATTGACATTATACTGTAACTGCTTTTCTCCCCATTGAATTT
>Ga0068714_10004295_pt1 | contig 16109 bp, 18 predicted proteins | sample MTBNYHSulfiMetaG_FD_62988 | JGI IMG/M metagenome (GOLD analysis project Ga0068714, IMG submission 62988) | Enrichment culture microbial communities from rom New York Harbor, USA that are MTBE-degrading - MTBE-NYH (New York Harbor Sulfidogenic)... | ecosystem: Environmental > Aquatic > Marine >...
ATAGGCGTTGCGGCCCGTGCCGTTCTCCACCACCGAGCGGAGTGCCTCGTTGAGCTCCCGGGCGGTCTGCGACGAGATCACCTGACGCTCGGTTTGGGATTCGAACGTCTTGATCACCTGGCCGTCGGCGGTCCGCAGTTCCTTGGCGAGGTGGGGCTGAAGAAGGGTTCCGCCGTTGGCAATGGCCGAAACCGCGGTGATGAGCTGCATCGGCGTGACCGTCAGGCTCTGCCCGAAGGACATCACGGCCAGGTCCAACGTCTTGGCCTTATCCTCGGGGATAATCAGGCCGCTCGCCTCGCCCGGAAGGTCGAGCCCCGTCTTGGAGGTCAGCCCGAATCTTTCCACGTAATCGTAGAAGCGCGGTATCCCGAGCTTCAGCCCTATCTGCATGAACCCCACGTTGCAGGAGTTCTCGATTACCTCAAGCAGGGTCTCCGAGCCGTGTCCGCTGGTTTTCCAGCAGTGGACGGTCCTGCCCGGAAGCTGCATGTGGCCGCCGCAGTAGAAATGGTCGCCCCACCCGACCGCCTGCTCCTCCAGCGCGGCGGCGATGGTCACCGGCTTGAACGTTGAACCCGGCGAGTACGTGTCGACAACCGCCCCACAGCGCCGGCACTCGACCGGATAGTTGAGGAACGCGTTGGGATCGTAGTAGGGGTAGTTGGCCAGCGCCAGGACCTCGCCGTTGCGCGGGTCCATCGCGATGATGCAGCCACCTTTGGCGCCGGCCTCGACCACAGCCTTCTCAAGCTCGCGCTCGCAGCTGAACTGGATGGTTTCGTCAATAGTAAGCACCAGCGACAGCCCGTCCGTGGGCGCGAAGTACCTGTGGACGGCCTGCGGAATCTCGTTGCCGCGGGCGTCGTACTCTATCGAGATCCTGCCGGGGACGCCCCGCAGCCACGCGTCATACTGGTACTCGATGCCCTCGAGCCCCTGGTTGTCCACTCCGGCGAAACCAAGAACGTGACAGGCGAGTTTCCCCTTGGGGTAAACGCGCATGCTTTCCTGGGTGAAGTCGATCCCCGCAAGTCCGGCCTCCCGCAGCCTGCTCGCCTCGTCCGTGGTTATCTTGCGCTCCAGCCAGACAAACGCCTCGCTCCGTCCCAGGCGCTCGGCAACCCAGGCCTGGTCGAGCCCGAGGATCGAGGAAACCACGGCTGCCGTGTTGTCCTTGTCCTTGACCTGCGACGGAATCGCGAACACGGAGTCGACGTCGATGCTTACGGCCAGCTCCCGTCCTCGCTGGTCATAGATCGTGCCGCGCTTGGCCTCGACCGGGACGTCGCGCAGGCGGACCTCCAGGGCCTGCTCGCGCAACTCTGGACCGCGCACGAACTGAAGCCAGGCAAGGCGCCCGCAGAGGGAGAACAGGACTGCGGCGACGGCCAGGAATGCCAGCCCGGCGCGCCGCCGCTGGAGTATGCCGTACGAAGCCTGCACCTGTGACCCCCCCGAAGGCAGCGGCTCTAGGGGCCGGGAACCGCAGCCGCCTCCGCGGGGACCCCTGCCAGCCTCCTGACCAACCGCCAGATCCGTCCGAGGACGCCTGGCGACTCCGCCTCGCGGGGCTGCTGCAGACTGCCGCTGGAAATCGCGGCTCCTGCCTCCGCCTGCGGCTCAGCCGCCACGACAAGCAGCCCCGGGCCCGGGGCGACCATTCCTAGCCTCTCTGCGGCGAGCTCCTGGATCCGGGCCGGAGAGGCGAGGCTGGCGACCGCGGTTTCCCGCTCGCCGTTTTCGCGCACCAATGCAGCCAGCTCAACCTCCAGGCGGCCGGCCTCGTAGCCAAGCCGCGTAATCGCCGCGTGCCGGAAGGACACGGTCAACGCTACCAGCACGGCAAGTGCCAGGGCGGCGAGATAGACCGCGCGGTTGAGAGGCTTTGCCGCCGGGCGAGGCCTCGCGGCCGGGCTTCTTGCGGGTCCGCGCCGCCCCTTCCGGTGCGATTCATCCAGGTATCTGGCTGGTAGCAAGTCTATTCGCCTCCCGGCTGACTGAGAACCGGAGCTATCCGGCTGATTGCCCGGAGCCGGGCGCTCCTCGCCCGCGGATTGGCCTCGACCTCGCCGTCGCCAGGGAACCTGGCCCTGCGGGTCAGGAGCAGGAACCCGCCGCCTGCCGCCAGTTCCCGGAATCGCTGCTTGACCATCCTGTCCTCCAGCGAGTGGAACGAGATGATCACTAGCCGTCCGCCCTCCGCCAGGAGCGCGGGCATCTTCGCGAGGGCATCCTCAAGGGCGCCCAACTCGTCGTTGACCGCGATCCGGAGGGCCTGGAAGGTGCGCCGGGCAGGGTTTCCTCCGCTGCGCCTGGCCCCGGCCGGGATCGCGTCCTGGATCACCTGTACCAGGTCTCCCACGGTTGTCAGCGCGTCTCTGTCTCTGGCCTTGACGGCGAACTTCGCTATCCTGCTCGCCCAGCGCTCTTCGCCGTAGTCTCTCAGAATGCGGGCCAGTTCCCTTTCATTGAGCCGGTTGAGCAGGCCGGCCGCGGTCAGGCTCTGGCCCGGATCCATCCGCATGTCCAACGGGGCGCCGGGCGTCGTATAGGAGAAACCGCGCTCCGCCAGGTCAAGCTGCAACGACGACACACCGAGGTCCAGAAGGATCCCGTCGACCTCCTGGACGCCCATCCCCGCCAGAATCTCGGGGAGAAACCTGTAGTTGCCGCGGAGCACGACCGCCCGCTCGCCGTATGGCGCCAGCCGGTCGCCCGCGGCCCTGAGGATCTCCGGGTCGCGGTCGATTCCCAGGACTCTCGACTCGGGCGCCCCTTCCAGGATCGCCGCCGCGTGCCCCCCCGCGCCGAGGGTCCCGTCCACAAAGCAGCCGCCCCGCGCCACACCCAGCAGCTCCATCACCGCCTCAACCATCACCGGTTGATGCACGGCCTGCCGGGTGCAGTCGCGGCTCATCCTGAAACCTTCATTCCTTGAAGAGGCCTTCGGCCAGGGACTGGTACTCCTCTTCCGCCCTCGCCCTGTAGTCGCGCCATCTCTCTCCGCTCCAGATCTCCACTCTGTTGGAGACGCCGATCACGACCGCATCCTTGTCCAGCGCCGCATGGCTCCTCAGGGGCGGAGGGATCAGCAGCCTCCCCTGACGGTCGACCGACGCTTCCACGGCTCCGCTGAAGAACAGGCGGGCGAACGCCCGCGGGGCCGATTCCGTAAACGGCAGCGAGTCAAGCTGGCCGGTTATGTCTTCCCACACGTCCAGCGGGTAAGCGAAGAGGCACCCGTCCAGCCCCCGCGTCACGACGAAGGGATCCCCGAGGCCGGTGCGGAAGCGCGCGGGCATGGTCAGGCGTCCCTTCTCGTCCAGGGCGTGCTGGTACTCCCCGAGGAAGCTAGCCCGGCCGGCCGGCACCCGTCACCCACCTCGCTCCACTTGTCCCCACTTTTGACCCTTATTCTACACGCCGTCCCCTGAGCGCGCAAGCACCGGGGGGCAGTTGGTGGGGCCAGTTGGGCAAACAAAGAATCAAGAGGGTCGAGCGTAACGCCGGCAACCCCGGTGGAAACCGCGCCCGGACTGCGACGCGGCTGCTACGACCCCGTGCCTCTACCCGGAGGTCCCGGTTTCGGCCTCGTCGAGGGGTTGGCCCAGACGCACGATCGCTTCGGCGGCCTGAGATGCCTGAGGGCTCTCGGGAAACTCGCGGCGGACCAGGCGGTATTCCTCCACGGCGGATTCCTTGTCTTCCAGGAGCCTTTCAAAGACCAGGCCGAGGGCGTAGTGCGCCTCGGGGGCCAGCTCATGAAGCGGATTGAGGAGCACGAAGGACTGCAGCGATTTGGCCGCGTCTACTCCGCGCCGGAGGTTGAGGTATGCAAGTCCCTGGTAGTACGTCGCCTGACGCGCGGCCTCGGTGTCGGGATACCGTTCGGTTACACGCGTGAACTCGGCGAGCGCGCGGTCGAGGATGGACCTCGACGACAGGAACCCGCTGACGGTGCTGCCCACGCGGCCCAGGAGTTCCTTGCCGCGGGCGAGCCCCATGTCGGCGGCCTCTTCAATCTGGCCGCGGGCGGACGGCCCGGGCCGTCCGAGGATGTCCTTATAGAGGGCCGAGTCAAAGAAGAACTTCAGCTCGCGCACCCGGTTCGCAATGTGTGGGTGGGTCTGGAAGAACTCCGTGACCCTGCCGTACTCGTCTCTGCTCGCCCGGTCCGCCTGACGGAGGTACTCGTCGAGGTCCAGGCGCTCGAAAAGCGTCTTGGAGCCCAAGGCAAGCTTGATGAGCGATTTCCGGGCGATGTCGAGTTCCTGGACACAGAGCAGCCCGGCGCGGTCCGCCGTGAGCTCCGCCTTGCGCATCCAGGCCTGGAGAGCCTGAAGCGCCGGGATGGCTATCAGCGCCCCCAATCCCAGCAGCCTGTCCGCAAGCCCCCGGGCGCCCATCGTCAGTATGTACGCGGCGCTGAGGTACAAGACGTGCTCGCTCTTGATGTGTCCCATCTCGTGCCCGACGATGAACGCCAGCTCCGAAGGCGCAAAGGCCTCGACGACCGAGGAATGGAGGATTATCAGCGGGCGGTCGACGCCCAGGGTCATGGCGTTGAACGTCGGGTCGTGACGGATGAAGATGTCCGGCACCTCCATGTTGAGGACCGAGGCGCATTCTTCGGCCATCGCCCAGATCTCTCCGAACTGCGAAGGCCCCACCTTAACCGTCCCGCCGAGAAGCTGGCCCTTGACCATCGGCTCGTCCCAGTGGCGGATGATCGCGCGCGTGACCGCCACGACCGGCCCAAACCTGGCGATGCCCTCCAGGCTCCTCCTGTCAAGCGGGTGCGCGTACTGGTCCGGGCTCAGCTCGTGCGGCCTTATCTTGGGCACGGCGGGTGCCGGGGCCGTCTCCGGCCTTTCGCCTCCCTCCGGCTCTCCGCCGGGCAGCCGGGTGCCGCAGTGGTAGCAGAACAGCGCCCCCTCGGGCGACTTGACTCCACACTTGGGGCAGAACACTCGTTCAGTCCCTCCCGGAGCAATAGTATGCTATGGCGACGCCGGTCTCCGCCACGCGATCCTGGCGAGGACGACGCCGAGCTCGAAGAGCAACAACATGGGTACTGCCATCATCATCTGCGAAACGACGTCCGGCGGGGTCAGAAGCGCCGAGACGACGAAGACCAGGACGATGGAGACACGGCGCGACCTTGCCAGGGCTGCCGGGCTGAGAATTCCGATACCGGCCAGGGCCGCGATCATCAAAGGAAGCTGGAACACCAGTCCGAACGGAACGACCAGGCCGTACACGAACGAGATGTACCTGGAAAGAGCGAAGAGCGGCCTGATCTTCGGGGTCGCGAACGAGAGGAAAAACCGGAGCACCGTTGGGAGCACCAGGAAGAACGCAAAGGCCGCACCCGCCAAGAATAGCACGAGGCTCAGGAGCAGAATGGACCAGAGCCGCCTGCGAGTCCGCCGGGGGAGCCTCCTGCCGGCGAAGATCCCCACGTTCACCAGGGCGACGGGCAAAGAGGCGGCGAGCCCGGTGGAAAAGGCAAGCCGCAGGTGAGTCATCAGCGCCTCAGCCGGGGCGAGATAGATGAGCTCTCCCGCCGGCCTGGTGATCGCCTGGAGCAGCGGAGCCGCGAGCAGGAACCCTGCCCCGGTTCCCAGGCCGAGGACGTAGAGGACGCCGATGATCCGGCGCCGTACCTCGGAGATGTCCGCTAGCAAAGCCCGCGGACGATCATCTGCCACGGCCACCGCAGCCATCGCGCCTCATCTACGCCTTGCGGTCCTTGGGCTCCTTGTCGTCGCCTTGGTCCTCGGCCTGGTCGCCCCGGGTCGTCGCATGCCGGAACTCCTGGATGGTGCGCCCAAAGGCTCGACCGATCTCGGGCAGCCGCCGCGGGCCAAATAACAACAGCACCACGAGCAAGATGATGAGGATTTCCCAACCACCTAGACGCATCGTATTCCTCCTAATCGGGCCGTCACGCCGGACAGCAGGCCGGCCGGCGAAGGATATCCGCTCGTTACCTACTATAACACCGGGCCCGTCCAAGGTCGCAGGCACGCCTCCCGCAAGGCCGGCGCGGCCGGCGCCCGGACGCGGCCCGCGCCCCGTTTGACATCGTTGCCCGGCGGAGGTATATCATGTGCTTGACCTGCAGGCCGGAACAGCGGTACTACGCAACAGGGGGGCGGAAATGACCAAATCTGGGGTCACGGGTGTTCTGCTTGCAGGTGGTCAGAGCAAGCGCCTCGGGCGGCCCAAGTACCTGCTCGACTTCGGCGGCCGCCCTCTCGGCCTCCGGTTGCTCGACGAGCTGCGGCTCGTCACCCCCGAGGTGCTCATTGTGGCCAACGACCCCGCTCCCTTCAGGGAATGGAACACCCGCGTCGTCCCCGACCGGTTTCCCGAACGCGGACCGCTCGCGGGACTGCATGCCGGTATGGCGGCCTCCGGAGACTCGTCGGCGGGCATTCTCGCCGTGGCGTGCGACCTCCCCTTCTTCACTGCCCGGTTCGGTGCGTTTTTGGTGGGGCTGTTGCCCTCGTACGACGCGGTGATCCCCCGCCATGGGCGGCTGCTGGAGCCTCTCTGCGCGGCGTACGGGCCCAACGCGAGGCAGGCGATGGAGCGGGTGTTGGAGAGCGGGCGGGCGCGGGTGCAGGACATACTGCCGGACCTCAGGGTACGCTACGTGGACGAGGAGGAACGCGGGCCTTTCGGCCGGGACGAGGTGCTGTTTTTCAACGTAAACGACACGGATGACCTCGCAGCGGCGCGCATCCTCTGGCATCAGCGGCAGCTCCCGGCCAGGAAGGTGTTCGAGCAGCTACGTCGTAGTTGAGGACGGTGGGCAGGAAGTAAGGGAAACGCCCGCCTGAGCCAGATCTACATACGAAGGCGAAGCAGCAGATGTCGGAACAGCCAAATCCAGCCAGGGCATCAGGCACGGTGGCCGGGGACGGCCGGCGCGGGCACCCGAGGCGGCGGCCGGTGGTCCTTTTCCTTGGGCTACTTGCGTTTTGGCTTCTGTTCAGCGGTTCCGTGGGGCCCCAGCAGATACTCAGCGGCGCCCTCGCCTCCGGTCTGTTGACCGCGTTCTGGGCGAGCCGGATGTCCGGTCATCCGGAGGCCCGCCCGGCCACCGGGATCGAGCTGCCGGTCTTTGCCCTCCAGCCCAGATTCCTCTTGTACGCCGGCCGAATGGTATTCGAGATAGTGAGGGCGAACTGGGCGGTCGCCCTGATAGTCTTAGATCCCCGGATGCCCGTCGAGCCCCACTTCGTGATGGTCAAGACCAAGCTGGCCTATAACCTGGCCAGGGTGGTCTACGCCAACTCCATCACCCTGACGCCCGGAACGATCAGCGTGTGCCTGGAGGGCGACACGATCACGGTGCACGCCATTAACCGGGCGGCGGCGGAGGGCGTGGGCCACTGGGAGATCGAGAACCGCGTCAAGGAGCTGGAGCGGCGATGGCTCCGATAGCCTCGGCCGTGCCGATGAGCCTGCCCTTCCAGCAGTTGCTGGTGACGCTCTCTGTCGGAATAGGGATGCTGACGTTTCTCTCGCTCTATCGCGCGGTGGTGGGACCGAGATCGGTCGACCGCCTTGTGGCGGTGAACGTCATCAACACGAAGACAATCCTCATGCTGGCTCTGGTCGCTCATATCAGCGGGCAGTACTCGTTCGTGGACGTGGCCCTGGCGTACACCCTGACCAGCTTCGTGGTTACGGTTGCCGTCCTGAAGGCCGTCTTAAAAGGAAGGTTGTTCTGACATGTGGCGGGTAGCTCTAGCCGTGCCGTTGCTGCTTTGCGGTTTCTTCTTCCTCATGGTGGGAACGATCGGGTTGTTGCGTCTGCCGGACATCTATACGCGGATGCACGCTACCGGCAAGTGCGACACCCTCGGAGCAGGGCTGACCCTCTTGGCCCTGATTCTACTGGCTCCCACCCCGCAGACGGCTCTCAAGGTAGCCCTCGTCGCAGTGCTGATCCTGATAATCAACCCGACGACGGCACATGTGGTGGCCAATGCCGCGTACCGCTACGGGGGTCACGAGATGCCCGGGACCAAGGTGCTTGATCTCCGGGGCGACGACCCGGAGACGTCCGCCGGGCCGGAAGGAGGCGACGCCCGGTGACCGACGCCGTTACCCTTGTCTTTATGGTATTCCTGGTGATATGCGCCGTTTCGGTGGCCGTCATCAGGGACCTGATCTACGCGGTCGTCGTTTTCGGCGCTTACAGCCTGACCATGTCGCTCGTTTGGCAGCAGTTTAACGCCCCGGACATCGCCATCACCGAGGCGGTGGCCGGCGTCGCCATGGGGGCCTTGATGATAGCGGTCATCAGCAGGACCAGGAGGACCGAGGATTGAGACCACGACATCTAGTCTTTCTTTCCATCCCGCTCGTTCTTGCGGTGGGAGTTGTGCTCCTGCTGGTGATGATCGAGATGCCGCCCTACGGGACGCCCAACCCCACCTTTAACTACGTCATGGAACGCTACAACAAACACGGCCTGGAGGAAACCGGGGCGACAAACATCGTAACCGGGATTATTCTCGACTACAGGGCCTATGACACGCTCATCGAGACGACCGTGCTGTTCACGGCCACGATGGGTGCCCTGTTGACGCTCCGAGCCCGGAGGGATAAGACCTGTGGAAGACGTCATCCTTAACGAGGTCATCTCCAGGGCGGTGCCGGTGATCCACCTCTTTGGCGTATACGTCGTCGTCCACGGGCACCTCTCTCCGGGCGGCGGTTTCGCCGGAGGAAGCGTCATGGGGATCGCGCTGGTCCTGTTTGCCCTTGTCTTTGGGTTGAAAGCAACGCTCCGAATAGTCCCCGAGGGGCTGCTGACAGTGCTGACGACCCTGGGCCCGCTGTGGTACGCCGGCACGGGAATCATCGGCATGCTGCTTGGACACGAGTTCCTGGCCAACGCACAGGCGGGCGTCCCCCTGGGAAGGGCCGGGTCTGTCCTCTCGAGCGGCCTGGTTCCCGTCATCACCGTCGGAGTCGGGATCAGCGTGGCCTTGACCGTCGTGGTCCTGTTCGTCGCTCTGGTGGAGGAGGACTGACGTGGTCGAGCGCCTGGCGGTCAACTACCCGTACTTCTTCGCGGCGGTCCTGTTCGTTATCGGGCTGCACACCCTCTTGACCCATGCGAACCTGCTCAAGAAGGTAATCGGCCTGAACATAGCCGGCACGGCGGTGTTTTTATACTTCATCGCGATGGGCAACGCCCGCGGCAGACTGGAGCCGCTCGTCGACCCGGCTCATCCGCACGCGGAGTTCGTGAATCCGCTGCCGTCCGCCCTCATCCTGACCGGGATCGTCGTCGCCGTGAGCGTGACCGCCTTCGCCCTCGGCCTGATAGTCAAGCTGTATCGATACTACGGCACCCTGAACGCAGAGGAGATCGTGCGCCTGAGGAGCGTGCTGGATGCCGATAGCTGACCATTTCCCGTTGACCATCGTCGTCGGCACGCTCTTCGGGGCCTACCTTTGTCCTGTCGTGGCCTACGTCCGGCGCAGGTGGCTGGGCCGCTTCGCCGCGGCGGTCACCGTTCTGGCGTTCTTGCAGGGAGTTCACCTCATGGACCGCGTCGTACACGGCGAGCAGCCTCTCTACCGGGTCGGCGGGTGGGCCGCGCCGTGGGGCATAGAGCTCCTGGTGACGCCCAGCGCGGCCCTGATGGTATTGGTTCTATCGGGCGTCGGCATGTTGATAGCGTTTTACTGCCTGGGTTACATCGATCACGAAATCGCCCCGCGGGCCCAGGGCTGGTACTACGCGGCCTTTCTGCTGCTGCTCTCCGGGATGCTCGGAATGTCCGTGACCAACGACCTTTTCAACACGTTCGTGATGATGGAGATCACGACCCTCGGAGCCTGCGCGCTGGTCGCCGCAAGCGATACCCAGCGCGCGGCGGAGGCCGCCTTGCGGTACCTGCTGCTGGCATCCCTGGCCTCGACGATGATCCTCTTCGGGATAGGCATGGTCTACTCGATAACCGGCAACCTGAATCTGACGTTTGTGACGAAGGAGCTTGCTTTGGCGTGGCGGACGTACCCGAGGCTGGCCACGGCTTCCATCGGGCTCCTGACGCTCGGTTTTGCACTCAAGGCTGCTCTGTTTCCCCTCCACGTCTGGCTTCCGGAAGCCCATTCCGCCGCGCCTTCGCCGTCAAGCGCGATGCTTTCCGGCCTGGTCGTCAAGATTTACGCGTTCACGCTGATCAAGATGGTCTACGTGGTCTTTGCCCCGATGTCCGCGCATCTGGCCCCCCTGAGGGAGCTGCTCGTCGTCCTTGCCACAGGCGCCATCATCGGGGGGTCGCTCTTCGCCATGGTCCAGGACGATCTGAAGCGGTTACTCGCATACTCCACCGTCGCGCAGGTGGGGTACATCTTCCTCGGGGCCGGGCTCGGATCGCCGTCCGCGATCATGGCAGCCTTTTTCCAGATCATCAGCCACGCGCTGACCAAATCGTGCTTGTTCCTGTGCGCGGGGATCATCCTTGAGAGGACCGGGCGCAGGCGGATCCGGCTGATGGACGGCATGTCCAAGGTGTTGCCAGTGACCACCGCGGCGTTCACGGTGGCGGCCCTGTCGATGATCGGGCTCCCCACGCTGTCCGGTTTCATCCCCAAGTGGCACCTGTTCCAGGGTGGACTTGAGGCTCACCGCCCGGTGTTCATCGGCATCGTGCTGATGAGCGGCCTGCTCAACGCCGTCTACTACCTGCCGATCATCTGGAGGTTTTACTTTGCCGACCCAAGGACGTGTCCGGTGGTGCACCGCGCCGTGGTCGACCCGGCGGCGTGGCCGAGGCCTCCGTTATACCGGCGCCTTGTCGCAAGGCTGGAGGCGCCCCCCTCCATGCTGGCACCGGTCACCGTGATGGCCTTGGGGCTCTTTGTGCTGGGGCTATTCACGGGGCCCACCGTGGCGTTCCTCGGGCGGCTGGCGCATTCGCTGCTGGAGGTGCCGGTGCCGTGAGCCTCGCGAATCCGGGCCTCATCGCGGTCGCGGCAGTCGGCCTCCCGGTCCTCGGCGCGCTCGGAATCGCGGCCCTGCCCGAGCGCAGGGGCCATGGCCCGTTCACCGTGGCTACGTGCGCGGCGGCGGCCACCGCGGCAGCGGTCTACTCGCTGGTGCACGCCGTCGCGGGCGGCGCGGTCGTGGACATTACCGCCTGGCGGGTGGGACCTCTCCTGACCCTGCGGTTCACCGCCGACCGCCTGGGGCTGCTCTTCGCCGCGGTGGCCTCGACTCTGTGGGTTCTCACCACCGTGTACAGCCACGGCTACCTGGGCAATGGCCCCAACCTGCGGCGCTACTTCGGCTTCCTGACTCTGTCGCTGACCGCCACAATGGGGGTCGCGCTGGCCGGGAACCTTTTTACCCTGTACGTCTTCTACGAACTCCTCACCCTGGCCACGTATCCGCTGGTAATCCACGAGCAGACGCCGGAGGCGGCGCGCGCCGGGCGAACGTACATCGCATATAGCCTGGGCGGGGCCGCGCTGGTGTTGCTGGGCATAGTCGGGGCCGTGGCCGTCGGGGGTTCCCTGGACTTCCGGCCGCACGGTCTCCTGTCCGGAGCTTCACCTGAACCGCTGGTATACCTGACGGCGGCCTGTTTCGTGGCCGGCTTTGGCGTCAAGGCCGCGGTAATGCCGCTGCACAGCTGGCTGCCACAGGCCATGGTGGCCCCGACGCCGGTCAGCTCCCTGCTCCATGCCGTGGCTGTCGTCAAGTCAGGTGTCTTTGGGATCCTCCGGACCGTGTTCTTCGTCTTCGGGATCGGCCTTTTCCGCGAGGCGCGGCTGGACGTGGTGCTCATCTGGGTGATCGGCTTCAGCATCGTGCTCGCGTCCATTTCCGCGTTGCGCCAGGACGTCCTCAAACGGCGGCTGGCCTACAGCACAATCAGTCAGCTCGGTTACATCACCCTGGGCGCCGTGATGCTGACTCCCGAAGGGATCACCGGCGGCCTCATGCACCTGCTGGCGCATGCCCTGATGAAGATCACTTTGTTCTTTTGCGCGGGAATCATCATCACCCAGACCGGACGGACGAGGATCAGCCAGCTCGACGGGATTGCGCACAGGCTTCCGTGGACGATGTCCGCGTTTGCCGTCGCTTCTCTCGGCATGGTCGGAATCGCCCCGGTCTGCGGTTTCGTCTCCAAGTGGTACCTGCTGTTGGGCGGGCTGGACCGGTACGGCTGGGGTCCCGTGGCCCTGCTCTTCGGCAGCGGGCTGCTCAACGCCGCGTACTTCTTTCCAATAGTCACGAGGGCATTTTTCAGGCCGTATGCCGACCTGCCCCTTGCAGCCGAAGGGGGACACGGGCCCCCGGTGCACGGTACCGGCGAGAGCGGCCGGGGACGGCGCACGGCTGAGGCCCCCCTGACCATGCTCGTCCCGGTGTTGGCCCTGGCATCCGTCTGCCTCATTCTGGGGATCTGGCCGACGCCAGCCCTGGCCTTCCTGAGACAGCTGGTGGAGCACCTATGATGCCCGGTGGATGGGCCTCCTTGCCGGAGCTCATCTCTTCAGGCGGACCGCCGCACGGCGAGACGAGCATCTTTGTGATGCTGGCGATCGCCATTCCGGCCCTGGGCGCGCTCGTTGCGGCCCTTGCCGCGAAGAACCCCCGGTTGCGCAACGCAGCTGCGATCGCGGGGGCGGCCGGAGGCCTCGGCGCGCTCATCCCGGTCGTTCTGTCCGTCAGGCGGGCCGGCGCTGTGGCCTGGGCCCTGCCCTCCCCGCTGGTCACACCGCAGGGGCTCGTGCTGCGCTTCGACGGAGTGGGCAGCGTTTTCGCCTGTCTGGTGGCCTTGGTGTGGCTGGCCGCGTCCGTGTACTCGCTTACGTACATGTCCCACGAGCGTAACCAGGCGCGTTACTTCGGTTTCCTGCTCATCACGCTGGCAGCGACGATAGGCATAGCCGGCGCGGGCACCTTTGTCACGCTGCTCGTGTTTTTCGAGATGATGTCCCTCACCTCGTATGTGCTCGTCGTGCACAGCGAGAGCCCCGAGGCCTACCGGGCGGGCAACACCTACCTCTACATGGGTGCTTTTGGCGGCCTATCGCTGCTCGCCGGCGTCGTGGCCCTTCAGCACTACCTCGGGACCACGGACATCGCGCCGTCCGCCGCGGCCCTGGAGGGGCTCGCCCCGGCCGTACGCTGGACGATTGTCGCCCTCCTGTGCACCGGTTTCGGAATCAAGGCGGGCGCCGTTCCGCTTCACGTCTGGCTGCCCCAGGCGCACCCGGTAGCCCCGTCTCCGGCAAGCGCGTTGCTTTCCGGGATCATGATCAAGGCCGGAGCCTTCGGGATCCTGCGGACGATAAACATGCTCCTGGCGCCCGGGCCGTCGGCAGCGGGGCACGCCGCCTGGTCGCTCGCCCACTCCGCCGGGTTCGTCATGATCTGGGTCGGGGTCGCGACCATGCTGACGGGCGTCATCCTGGCCCTGCTCCAGGAAAACGCCAAGAGAATGCTTGCCTACCACAGCATCAGTCAGATGGGCTACATCCTGCTCGGCGTCGGTACAGGCGCCTACCTGGGCGCCGAAGGGGCGGTAGGATTCGCGGGGGCCTCTCTCCACCTGATAAACCACGCCCTCTTCAAGGCGTGCCTGTTCCTCGCAGTCGGCGCGGTGTTGCTCAAGACGGGCGAGGTGAACATGTACAAGCTCGGCGGGATGTGGCGGTACATGCCCTTCACCGCGCTTGCCTGCCTGGTCGCCGCGGCGGGGATCTCCGGCATCCCTGGTTTCAACGGATACGCCTCGAAGACCCTGCTCCACCACGCCATAGTGGAGGCCGCTCACACGGGGGGCGCCGGTCTGGCCCTCGCCGAGAAGCTCTTCGTTCTGACCAGCGGGGGCACTGCGGCATCGTTCATCAAGCTGTTCGGGCTGGTCTTCCTCGGGAAGGCGCCCGAGCGTCACCGGAGAGCGGTTTTCGAGGAAACCCCGCTCAAGCTCGGGATGGCCATTTTAGTGGTAGGGATCCTGGCGATCGGCCTTTGGCCCTCAGGTGCGGTCCGAAATGTGATCGTCCCCTCCACCGGCGGATTTTCCTACGACCACCACGCGGTCGAGCACCTGGCACACGTTCAGTTCTTCACCTGGCCGGACCTTCGCGGGTCGGCCGTCGCGGTCGCGCTGGGGGCGCTCATCTTCACCCTTGGCATGAGGACTGGGCTTTTCCACCTCCACGGGCCGCGCTGGATGAGCGTTGAGTATCTGGTGTTGGCTGCGGCGTCGTTCGCCGGCCGTCTGTGGGTCCGGCTCGTGGACGCATGGGTCGCGGGCTGGACCATCGTCCGCTCGGCGGTGGCCAGGTCGATCTCCAGGGCGGCGGAGTTGCTCCCCGCCCTTGACTATGCCCCCGGGCAGTCGGAGACCGCAAGGGAATTCAGCCTCCTCAACCTCGATTTTGACTTCTTTCTCGTGCTCGCGGTAATCGCCGTGTCTTTGGTTTTGGTGTTCGCCACAAGTCATATCTGAGAAAAGTTGATTTCCTCGCCTCTTCCCTGTTCCAAATCGGCCCCCGCCAGGTATACTAGAGACAGCAAGAAGACTGAAAATTGGGTCAGGTCAAGGAGGAGGGAGGTGGAATATGTGACCAACCTGGGCGATCGGATCTTCCTCCGCAAGGGGTTTCCCAGAGGAGGACTGATGATCGCTGGCGGGTTGGACCTTGGACTTGTCGGGCTTGTCCTCACGCGGGTGGGAAACAGGCTGACGGGAGTGGCGATGTTGCTGGTCGGCTTGGCCTCCGCGGTTTACGCCCTGCTCCACTACTGGTCGGCGGCGCACGGCGGGTGAAGGACTGTGAGGAAGGTCCGAGCCACATGTAACCGCAAGCGTTTGTGAACGTCCACACTATCACAATCACGATCCCCGGCACGAACCCGGCTCACCGCCAGAGCATAAACACCAGCAACATCAGCCCTATCAAGCCTGCCATCAGCAGGGTGGCCACGTTGAGGTTCATGAGCGTCCACGTCTGCCGGGATCTCCGCAGCCTCTCGGCCTCTTCGGGTGCCGGCGGCCTGCGCCCGCCCTGGACACGGGAACCGCTGCCGCTGGGAGACGCGCCGGCCGCCTGGGCCTGGTCCAACCGGTCGACGGCCTGCCTGCCCACCTCCGCTGCTCTCGTGTAAGCCCGGTCAACGGCCTTGTCGGCTGCCTGGGCGGCCCGGACCGCGCGCGCGGACTGGGCGGCGGCCTCTTCCCAGGCCCTGTCCACTCCCTTGTCCAGGGAGGTTATCGTCGAGATAGTGCGTGCCGCGCCGCGGGCCATCAGGTCGAAGCCGCGGTCGACTGCCCTGTCAGCCTGCTCGGCTCCTCGAATAAGGCGCGCAGAGCCCTGAGCGGCGTTCTCCACGCCGCGGTCGATCTCCCTGTCGAGGGACGTTATCGTCGAGACGGTCCGCGCCGCGCCGCGGGCCATGAGATCGAAGCTGCGGTCGACTGCCCTGTCCGCCCGCTCGGCCCCTCGGACCAGACGGGCGGAGCCCTGAGCGGTCTGCTCCACGCCCCGGTCGATCCCCCTGTCCAGGAGCGTGAAAGCTTCGACGAGCCGCGCCCCGCCCTCAGCCGCCCCGATGAACGCCGAATCGACGGCGACGTCCAGCCGCGCAATGCGCGTGACCAGCACCAGGCCGGCGCTGGTCACCCTGACGAAAACCGAGTCGATAAACCGGTCGACAGCGGTCACGACGAGGCAGACCAACGCGCCGGCTCTGATGAGAGGACCGAACACCGACCCTTCCACCGACGGACCGCGGCGGATCTGGGGATGCGGGAAGCGAAGGGCGTATAGGGCTGCAAGAACCGCCCCGCCCATAGCGAGCGAGAGAAGAGCTCCGCGCAGAGCCTCCCAGCCGAAAAAGCGCACGCCCTCGACGTGATGCAGGGCCTCGTGGCCGAACCCCGACGAGAGGGCAAAGGGCACGATCAGCCCTGCCACGGCCTTGGCAGGGAAGAGGCCGATGACGAGGAGGGGAATCCCGAGGGCCACGGCCAAGGCCCGGTCGGACCAGGTTTCGCCCCCGGTCCGCCTCCGGACCGCGGCGCCGGCCTCTCCGGACGGACGTC
>Ga0068714_10004296_pt1 | contig 16108 bp, 14 predicted proteins | sample MTBNYHSulfiMetaG_FD_62988 | JGI IMG/M metagenome (GOLD analysis project Ga0068714, IMG submission 62988) | Enrichment culture microbial communities from rom New York Harbor, USA that are MTBE-degrading - MTBE-NYH (New York Harbor Sulfidogenic)... | ecosystem: Environmental > Aquatic > Marine >...
CTCCATTAGCTTAATAAATCTATTCCTAATCAACCGCTCTTCATCCTCTGTAATCTCTCCTGACTGCGGATGAGATTTATCCATAACACCAAGATGAAAAAATTTCTCCCCCAATTCGGTTTCCAATTCCTCAGGATTTACTATAAGTTCGGCATCGCGAAGCCCTTTAAGAGTGACTCTTCTTATCAGATTCTGATTTGCCACATTGGAAATTCTCGCCTTTAGCATCTCCATGTCTTGTATTTCACTCATGTCTATCTCTATTTCGTCATAGTCACGAAGTCCCAACTCTTTGGGTTCAACCTTAATCTCGCCGGAGTCCAAAAGGCTAACTAAAAGCACAGCACCTCTTTCTCTTTGGTCAGGTATCCACTCCGGCGGGCCGGAATACCAAGCTGGAGGTTTTTCTGAACAGCTATAGACTCGGTGCCAGTGCCCCAGTGCCAGATAATCCATGCCACTGGCTTTAATTTCCTCAAGCCTGAAGACATGGTCATCCTCCGCTATCTTTTCTGGGATGTAGAACGACCCGTGAGCCATAGCGACATGAAACTTACTTGATTTCGAACGCTTGAGCCCTTTCAGTGGGCTTATGTAAGACCTATTACTCAGGTTTGGCTTCCCATATACCGTTAAATCAAGGTTGAGATATTCCTTGGAGGATATATTTTCATCAGTAAAAATTTTTAGATTAGAGCATTTTCCTTCAAAGTCAACTTTTTTGTAAATTGACGAGGAATCAAAAGAATCATGCGTGCCAGGGATAAGGCAGACTGGAATATTATTTGACCCAAGCAAATTAAATTGCTCTATTACCAAATCTATATTTCTTTGCGGCTGCTGGTTAGCATTGAATAGGTCCCCGGCAATTAAAATGATATTCACCCTTTCATATATTGCCGCGGCTATGATGTTCTTGAATGTGGTTCTCAACTGCTCCCGCTGGGAGTCGCTCTTATTTCCCAGACCCGGGAACTTCGCCCCTAGGTGAATATCTGCGGTTTGCAAAATCTTGAGCATGGCAAATGCTCCTTCGCCAAGAGCGTCGTTAAAATTACTAAACCGGCGTTCTCATTGAGATTGCTTCACTCCGTTCGCAATGACCTTCTTAGCCACGAATCTTGGGGAGCAGCAAAATACCTGTGATAATCGCAGTTGCTATAACAGAGACCAAATACATTCCTGCCCCGGCAGCTAAACCTATAGCAGCAGTTACCCAGATGGTGGCTGCGGTAGTCAGTCCTGCCACTTCTTCTTCACGTTGACCGCGGAGGATAACTCCGGCGCCAATGAAACCAACGCCGACCACCACCCCGGCAGCAACCCGCGAGATGTCTACCCCTTCATCACCAAACCCATATACGGACACCAGGGTGAAAAGGGCTGCCCCGGCGCTAACTAGTATAAGCGTACGCATTCCCGCTGCCTTACCTGCCCGTTCCCGCTGATAGCCTATACCTGCCCCCAGGGCAACAGCCAGTAAAAACCTCAATATCGCTTCCAGCCAGGGACTCAAATTCATCACCTCCGCATTCAAAAGACCTCAGAGAGTTTAATTTCTAAATTCAAAAGTTTTTGCCTTCGATATTACTTACTCCCCTTTTTTACCGCCAACAAACGATTCAGGGCATTCATGTATGCCTTGGCACTGGCAACAATGACATCAGTGGCAGCACCACGCCCGGTATAGGTTACACCCTTACTTTCTATACGTATCAAAACCTCCCCGATGGCATCAATCCCCTCGGTAATCGATTTAACGGTGAACTCCGTGAGTTTATTAGGTATCCCAACTATACGGTTGATAGCTTTATATACGGCATCTACAGGACCTGTGCCCAAAGCAGCATCAGCTAAACTCTGCCCGTCTGGACCGATTAGCCTAACTGTTGCTGTAGGGATACTATGGTCACCGCAGGAAACTTCAACATGGTCAAGATGGTACACTTCGGTAACAGTGCGCAGTTCCTCGGCTATCAGAGATTCAATATCTCGGTCTGTGACTTCCTTTTTCTTATCTGCTAACTCTTTAAAGCCCTGAAAGGCACGGTTTAAGTCTTCTTCGCTTAAAGTGTAGCCAAGCTCGGATAGTCTCTCCTTGAAGGCATGTCTACCACTCACCTTACTCAATACCAAGGTACTCGAGGGTATGCCCACCGATTTAGGGTCCATAATTTCGTAAGTGATAGACTTTTTGAGCACGCCATCTTGATGGATACCTGACTGATGGCGGAAAGCGTTTGCCCCAATGATAGCTTTGTTAGGTTGGATGGAAAAACCAGTAAGCTCGCTAACTAAACGACTTGTCCGGTAAATTTGAGTCGTATCAATACTGGTGGTGAGATTGAAGAAATCCTGGCGAGTTTTTAAAGCCATGACAATTTCCTCTAGAGAAGCGTTGCCAGCTCTTTCACCGATGCCGTTAATAGTACATTCAACCTGCCGCGCACCTACCCTTATTGCTTCGAGACTATTAGCCACAGCCAACCCCAGGTCATTATGACAATGCACGCTGACCACAGCCTTGTCGATATTAGGCACGTTGTCCAATATGCCCCGGATTAAGCCGCCAAATTCCTGAGGAGTAGCATAGCCCACAGTATCGGGAATGTTAACCGTGGTGGCCCCAGCGCTGATCACTGCCTCCAGAATCTGGTAGATGTAAGCAGGGTCAGCACGACTGGCATCCATCGGTGAGAACTCAACGTCGTCTAAATAACTCTTAGCTCTAGCTACCATTTCCTTAGACATCTTTAGAACCTCATCCCGACTCTTCTTAAGCTGGTGAGCTAGGTGAATGTCTGAAGCTGAAAGAAAAACATGAATCCGGGGATGCGCAGCTTCCTTAACCGCCTCCCAAGCCCTGTCTACGGCTTCAATATTGGCAAGGGTCAGAGCGCAAATTGTGGGACGCTTAAGCTCCCGGGCAATAAGGCGGACAGCCTCAAACTCTCCAACTGAGCTGGCAGGAAAACCAGGTTCAATAACATCAACGCCAAGTCTATCCAGTTGCCTAGCTATTCCCAGCTTCTCCTGGAGGTTCAAGCTCGCTCCTGCGGCTTGCTCACCATCTCGTAAGGTAGTATCGAAAATGACGACCTTTCCCATGATTCTCTCCTTCAACAGAATGGGCAATCTCTGTTGTTTCTTCGACAGGTTTTATCCTTATTTCTGATTCTGCTACTCCTTTCTTAAATCCAGATAACACATAAAGAACCACATAGTCTTGGAGGCCCTAGCCAAGATGTCCCTTTTCAGCTATGATACAGTAAATAACATCTGCACCAAAAAGGCCTGCTTGTGCCCGCACGACAGACAGGTGCTCGTAATGAGACAACGATGAATAGGATAAACGCCAAAGATAAATTTGTCAATGACGGTCAGATGGAGACATAATTTGGTGCTAAGCAATTAACTACAATGGGAGGAACATGACTATTCTATCCTGACAACAAGATTAAAAATGGTACTGATAATAGATAACTATGATTCCTTTGTTTACAACCTGGCCCAATACCTGGGGGAACTGGGCTGGCAACCAGTGGTCTATCGTAATGACCAGATAACTTTAGCTCAAATCGAAGAGCTAGCCCCCAGCCATATTATTATCTCCCCAGGGCCCTGTACACCCTTAGAAGCAGGCATGTCCAACGAGATAGTGCGACATTTTGGTGGGAAAATCCCCATACTGGGGGTATGTTTGGGGCATCAATGCATTGGCTACGTCTACGGGGGCAAAATTGGTCAGACCTTGCCAGTCCACGGCAAGACCTCCATTATCCATCACGATGGCAAAACTATCTATCAGGGCTTACCCAATCCTTTTCCAGCAACACGTTACCATTCCTTAATTATCGAAACCGAGAAGCTTCCATCCTGTCTCACAATCAGTGCCAAAACTCCTGAAGGGATAATAATGGGAGTGAGACACCAAGATTATGTTGTGGAGGGGGTTCAGTTTCACCCCGAATCAATCCTCACCGAAGTAGGACACGATATTTTGACCAACTTTCTTCGTTTTACCCGGCCAGTTTGGGGTTAGGGTGAAGGTGAAATCATGACAGAAATTATTTATCTCAACGGCCAACTCATCCCTCGCTCAAAGGCTAGGTTATCTCCCTTCGACCATGGCTTCCTTTACGGATACGGCTTATTCGAGACCATGCGGGCTTACAACGGCCACATCTTTCGACTCGACTCTCATCTCACCCGCCTTCGCTGCTCTGCTGAGAGCATAGGCCTGACACATAGCATCCTGACCACAGATGAGGGCAAGCAATCTCTGAAAGCTGCCTGCATGGCAATGCTGGCAGCTAACAAGCTCAAGGATGCCCGCATAAGGCTCACTGTCTCGACCGGTGAAGGCGACATGACGCCTGACCCAAGCACATGCTCCGGACCTACCGTCTTAATCACTGCCCGAAACCTTGTTCCCTTACCACCAGAAAAATATGAATCAGGTTTTAAAGCAACCCTATCCTTCCTGCGCCGCAATAGCCAGTCACCCCTATCCCGATTGAAATCTACCTGCTATATGGAAAATATCCTTGCCCGCATGGCAGCCAGAACTGCCGGATGCGATGAAGTTATCTTCCTCAATGAACAGGGTTATCTTGCTGAAGGCAGCAGCAACAATGTCTTCCTGGTGATCAATGGAGAACTCATCACACCCTGTTTTGAAAGCGGCGTACTGCCCGGAATCACCAGGGACGCAGTCCTGGAAATAGCCCGGACTTCAAATATCAAGGCCACGGAAAGATGGGTGCAGTTAAATGAGCTAATCGAGGCTCAAGAAGCCTTTGTTACCAATTCCATACTGGAGCTCATGCCCTTGACCTGTTTTGAGGGTAAGCCTATTGGCACAGGCAAGCCTGGCCAGCTAACTAGAAAATTGATAGCTGCGTATAGAAAACTCGTAGACGAAGCAGTAAAATTAGATAAGAGAACGCCATGAATTCAAACAAAACAGGCGAGCTTCTTTTCGGAACAGGCGGTGTTCCCCTCAGCGCCGAATCGCGTTCCACAGAAGCTGGTATTGAGCGCATTGCCGAGCTCGGCCTCGGCTGCATGGAAGTGGAATTCGTCCAGGGGGTAAGGATGAGCTCTCAGGTTGCTGCATCGGTGGGAGAATTAGCAGCTAAGAAGAAGGTCGTGCTTACCGCTCACGGACCTTACTTTATAAACCTGAATGCCGTCGAGCCGCAAAAGGTACACATGAGCAAAGAAAGGATACTGCAAACTGCTCGCATCGCCGGTCTTTTCGGCGCCAGAAGTATTACCTTCCATGCTGCATTCTATCTCAAAAACACCCCCGCAGAGACCTACGCCATGGTCAAAAGGCATCTGCAGGAGGTGGTGAACACTCTGCGGAAAGAGGGAAACAAAGTGACGATTTCCCTTGAAGTTACCGGAAAACCCTCTCAATTTGGCACTTTAGAGGAAATACTTCAGCTTAGTAGCGAGATAGAAGGAGTTGCCCCTTGCATTGATTTTTCTCATTGGCATGCCCGGACGGGAAAAGCTAACTCCTATCAAGAATTTTTCGGTATCTTAGACCAGGTTGAAAGAAAACTGGGCAGGCAAGCCTTAGATAATATGCATATCCATCTCGCCGGGATTGCCTACGGTAAGAAGGGAGAAATCAAGCATTTAATGCTCCCGGACTCTGATTTCCAATATGCTGAGCTACTTAAAGCCCTAAAGGAACGGAAGGCAAAAGGAGTAATCGTTTGCGAGAGTGTGCCTTATTTGGAAAAGGATGCTCTGCTCCTCCAGCAGACCTATCGGACTCTCTCCTAGCTAGGATCCCACGAGAATTTCGCTTCTCTCTTCTATATAGCTACAAAAGGGAATTTTGTGGCTAACTATAATTAAGGAATTCTTACCTGGTATTTGGCTTTGCCTTCTTCGTAGAGGTCGCTGCCGTAAATGTCGTTTACTACTGTAACGGGGAAGTCTTCTACCTCCAGACGGCGAAGGGCTTCAGCACCAAGTTCTTCGTAGGCTATGACCTTTGCCTTTTTGATGCTCTTGGAAATTATGGCGCCGGCACCTCCTATTGCCCCCAGGTAGACTGCTTTGTGCTTCAACATGGCATCCTTCACCGCCTTTGACCGCAAGCCTTTGCCAATCATTCCCTTCAGCCCTTCGGCCATTAACCGGGGTGCATAGGCATCCATCCGACCGCTGGTGGTGGGTCCGGCCGAGCCGATTACCCTATTTGGCCGGGCAGGGCTAGGCCCCATGTAGTATATGGTTGCCCCCTTGATATCGAAAGGCAGAGGTTTCCCCTCGTCGAGAGCTTCCACCATCCTCTTATGAGCAGCATCGCGAGCAACGTAGATGACGCCTGTGATCAGGAGATTGTCCCCGGCTTTGAGGTCTTTCAAGACTTCGTCGTTTAACGGAAGCGTGATTTTCTTTGCCATAGCTCTCACCTCTCTTGCCAGTCGTTCATAACTCCCCTGGCCCCTCTTACCTTAAGAGGGGGATTTTTGGTACGCTTTAGACTCGATTTTTACCTCAAAGTCCCCAGGTAGCTTACGGTAAGCTGCTTTTCCTTCACTTCAGGCGTGGTATAATCGGGAAGGAGCATCGGGGCTATTCTATCAGTTGTAATACCGGCCTCTTTGAGCTCCTCATGATATCTCTTTACGTGCTTCAAGGTTAGCTTCCCCTCTTTTGCTTTCTCCCTAGCGAATATAGCAGCATTTCTACCGGCAATCCTGCCAAATACTACAATATCCATAAGCGAATTGCCCATCAACCTGTTTTCTCCATGCAGTCCGCCGGTCACTTCCCCGGCAACATAAAGCCCGGGCACAGCGGTCTCGCATTCGGCGTTGTCCTTAAGCCCGCCATTCTGATAATGAAGCGTGGGATAGACCAGCATGGGCGCTTTAGATATATCAATACCCAGGCGGTCGTATACCTTCCATTTCCCGACAAAAGCAGTCCGCACCCTCCCTTCACCATGGAGAATATCGAGCATGGGGGAATCGAGCCAGACCCCTACCTTCCCGGTAGGAGTAGGAACGCCGTTATCATCCAGGCATTCCTTGATAAAGCGGGCTGCTTCCACATCCCGGGGCTCGCGCTCATTGACAAATTTCTCCCCGTTCACATTCAAAATGTCCGACCCCTCCGACCGGAACCTCTCGGTAATGAGCCACCCCTCTATCTGTTCCGGGAAAACCACACCTGTGGGGTGATATTGAACGGTATGCAGAAAAGACAAAGGCACACCCGCCCTGTAGCCTAAGACAATACCATCGGCAGTGGCTCCGTAATGATTGGTGGTCATAAAACCCTGGACGTGGAGCCTCCCGGCGCCACCTGTAGCCAAAATTACCGCCTTAGCTCTGGCAACAAGATACTCCTCGGTCTCCATGTTATATAGCACTGCTCCAGCACACTGCCCATGCTCATCGAGGATAAGCTCCACCGCCGGGGAAAATTCCAGGACTTTGATGTTAGCCCGGTTACGGGCTTCATCACGCACGGTACGCATGATTTCCATTCCGCTGAGGTCAGCGCAGTAGTGCATCCTTTTACGGCAGGTCCCCCCACCGTGCATAGCTCCCAGCCTGCCATCGGGAAACTTGGAGAACATAACCCCGAGGCTTTCCAGCCACTGAAGGGCATCGGGAGCCTGCTTCACAAAGGCAGCCACAATGTCCGGATCGTTCTTGAAATGTCCTCCCCCCATCACGTCCAGGTAGTGATAGTACGGAGAATCCTTCTGTCTTTTCGTGGCAGCCTGAATCCCGCCTTCAGCCATCATCGTATTAGCATCGCCATGCCGAAGCTTTGTGGCTATAAGAACCTGAGCGCCATTTTCCTCGGCGATAAGGGCAGCGATAGTGGCAGCCCCGCCACCACCAATAACCAGGACATCGGTCTCATAATCAACCCTCGACAGGTCCACTTTGTCAGGGTCAACCCTGCTCTTAGCTTCCAGCAGGTCAACAAACTCGTGAGCTATTCTATAACCCTTACTCGGCCCAATCTTTATCTCCCTCCTCCCTTCTTCCCTGTAATCAGGGTGATATTTCAACATCTCCTGTCTTTCTTCCAGGGACATAAAGGGAAATTCTTCCCCTTTTTTCCTTTTCTCCACACGGTCAGGTCTGGTCTGTTCTACCTTCTTGATATAGGGCTCGAAGAAATCGGGATATCCTAAGTAACTCATCTTGCCTCCTACAGGTATCTTGTATCCTTCGGTTTCCAATCCTCCCCAGCCGCCATCGGCTCCGCCTCCCGTTCCTGGTACAGCTTTTTTAGCTCATCCTCCTTCACCTGCTTCAACTCGTCTAGAAATCGGTCATACTTTCCTTCGTTGACTGCTTTTACCATCTCGGCCAAATGTTCCGCCCGGGGGACAATTCTGGCTCCATAAATTCTGCGCGCTAGTTGGAACATATGATACTGGGCTAATTCTCCAAAGCAGCGGCTGGTGCACAAGCCACATTGAATGCAATCGAAGCTAAGTTGGGCAGCCTCGGCGATATTCCCCTGCTTCAAAGCTGAGATAGCGTCCATTACCTCTATTCCCTGCGGGCAAGCCTTCGTGCAGGAATTGCAAGCTACACAGCGAAATAGCTCAGGATATAGTTTAAAGACCTCTTCTGGGGCGGCAGTCAGTCCGACAAAGTCATACAGGGCTCGATTGGCAGGGAAAAAGGGAATCTGAGCTATGTACATGTCCGGCTCGACTGTCTTCTGACAGGCAAGCGCTACTTGTAATTTATAATCGCCGGGCTTACGATAGACCGTACCGCAGGCGCCGCAGGTACCCCCACGACATCCACAGCCCCGAATGAGTATGTAGCCGGCATATTCCATGGCTTTCATAATGGTAAGCCCTTCGGGAACTTCATAGCGCTTGCCCATGATATATATGGGAATCAGCTTAGCTTCTATCTGTTTTTCTTCCTTAACCGCTGTTTTCGCTGGATTCTTATTTTTTTCCTTGGCACTCATTGTTAACCCCCAATCGGTCAAAAGCTTTCACCTTAAGAAAGCAGGTTCTTTTCCTTCAGAAGTGATTCCGGGCTGCCGTGATTTAGCTCAAAATGACACACCTGGGGACCGAGCCCCAGGGCAAGAGCCAGAAGCTGCGTGAAATAGAATAGCGGCATTTCCCTGAATCCGCTCTGTTTCTTAATCAACTCTCTCTGCCCCCGGCCCAAATTATAATCGCATAAAGGGCAGGTGAGGACCAGGGCTTCTGCCCCGTGACTCAATGCCGAGTTTAAGATAGGCCGCGCATATTCAGCAATATCATCTGGACTGCTTATTACTTGATAAGACCCACAGCATCTCGTGGATTCAGGAAAATCAACGGGACTGGCCCCCAGAGCTTTAAGGAACTCCCGCAAGATGGTAGGGTCCTCTACATCGTCTATAGCTACCTCCCGGGGGCGAAGCAGGGTGCACCCGTAATACGGCGCTGCTTTCAATTCCCGGAGAGGGAGCTTTACCTTTTGCAAAAGAGCCTCCCATCCTATGTCGTCTCTCAATACCTCTAAAAGATGAACCACCTTTACTTCCCCGCTATAATCTATCCCTTCATCCATGAAGTCATTAAGAGTATCCCTCTTTTCCACATCTTCCTTCATCAAAAGATTGGCTCTCTTCAAAGTATTGAGACAAAACGCGCATAAAGTAACTAACTCAGTCTTTCCCTGTTTTTTAACGCGGATTAGGTTGCGGACAGGCGCTACCCGATGGATCAAATCGTCGTCAGCCAGAGAATAAACTGCGCCGCAGCAGTTCCACCTGGGGACCTCATCCAGCTTGAACCCCAGAGCTTCCATCGAAGCCACAGCCGGCTCCTCCAGATTCCTGGCCCTGGTTTTCAAGGTGCAGCCGGGATAATAAGCCAAGCTCATCTTCTATCTCTCTAGCCGGTAAACTTCCTTAAGCCGCTGACCATGGCTATTTGAGGAAGCTCGCAGCGTTGTTGCGGCGGAATATCCTCGGGGCGTACGTGGTCAATATTTTTCCTTAAGGTGAGAAGCCTTATCGCCTCCATCACCTTGGAGAGGTCAAATCCCCTGGGACAATTAACAGTGCAGGCAAGACAGGAGGCACAGGTCCAGACAGTTTTGGAACCGGCAATTTCCTCTTCCAACCCTAACCGTGCCAGCTCGATAATCTCGCGAGGGGAAATGTCCATGTTGGCAGCGGCGGGACAGTTTCCGGTACACATGCCACACTGGTAACATAGCTGAAGGTTCTGTCCACTGAGCTCCTTGACTTTCTTTACAAACTCACGGCGTAGCCTTTTAGGCGAAATGGTTACAGACATCCTTTTCTCACTCTTCAAATTACATTACAGGATTGCTTCTCCACGGCGAGCGCACCAGCATTGCATGTTGACTGCTACAGGCATGCTGGCAATGTGGCAAGGAAAGGTTTCCACGTGAACTGCCAAGGCGGTAACTGTGCCACCATAGCCCATAGCACCGATGCCCAGATTGTTAACTCTTTCCAGAATTTCCTTTTCTAAATCAGCAACCTCAGGGTCAGGGCTTGGTTCGCCAACTTTGCGTAACAACGCCTTCTTGGCTATAAACATGGTCTTGTCCGTTGTCCCACCGATTCCAACACCAATAATAACCGGTGGACAGGGGTTGCTACCAACCTCGTCAACAAGGTTGACGACAAAATCTATCACCCCCTGGCGTCCCTTAGCCGGTGTTAGAACAGTCAGGCGAGAACAGTTTTCCGAGCCACCTCCCTTGGGCAAGACGCTAATTTTCAGCCTGTCTCCAGGGACTATATCAGTATGAATCATAGCTGGCGTGTTATCTTTGGTGTTAACTCTGGCAAAACAAGGCTGACTCACTATGGATTTACGTAAATAACCCCTATCGTACCCCTGGCGCACTCCTTCATTGACTGCTGTATAGAGGTCTCCATTGGTTATGTGCACTTCCTGGCCCAGCTCCAACATGACCACGGCGGCACCGGTGTCCTGGCAAAGAGGAATTTGTTCCCCGCCAGCAATGTTTGCATTTTCCAAGATTCTATCCATGACATCACGGCAAACAGGAGATTTTTCTTTTTCTCTTGCTTGCTTCAATGCAATTATCACATCTGGGGACAAATAATGACAAGAATGCTCAAATAAACGGCCTATGGTGTTCGTTACGTCATCAGCTTTGATTTCCCTCATTTTTTCTTTGCCGGCTTATCCTGGCTTCCTGACGCTGGCTGCGTTGGATGCTAACGTTTTCTATCCCATTACCTTGGGCACAGTAAGGCTAGCATCCATCAGGAACAGGATTTTTGCCTCTTCTCCCTTCTTTTCAATTGCTCTATCCAGCGCTTCTTGGACTTCGTGACAGGGTTTGATAAATGCTTGTTCCATATCTTGCTCCGCAAGTCCGGTTACTCCCCAGATTTCTGCCCAGGTGGCAATCTCAGCCATTTTAGCAGCTTTATGATAACCCAGTTTGTAGGCTTGTTCAATTTTTTGCAGAGCTTCTTGAGGAGTTTTACTGTTGGCCAGGAGATTAAAGTATGCCTCTTCTCCTATACCAGACCTGCACTCAGAGACGAGTATAAGAATCCCTCCCCCCTTTAGAGCCAATTTCCCATTATCAAGCGCCTTTTGCGATTGATACAAATCCACGTCGGAGGGATAACCGACGACAGCAACAACGATATCCGCTTTTTCCTTGATATCTACACAATAAACTTCGTGAGCTTTCTCTATAGCCATCAGGAATGAATCATGAATATGCCCTGATGTACAATGGTAAATCCTTTTTTCGCCGTCGAGAACAGTCTGGATGGAAAATATTTCCTTCCCTTCTATCGTCTTGAGGGCATCAACCATATCTTCATGAACCGGATTGCCCTCCAAAACTAGCGTCTGTGCGTGGGGACTAAGGGCATGCTTATGGTTTTGCTCTATTGTCTTATAAGACGCAATGCCGGGGAGAAATGATTTCCTGCCTCCTGTATAACCAGCGAAATAATGAGGTTCTACTGAACCAATAGTTACCAGCTTATGTGCCTCCACACCTATTTTGTTTACATACATCTCGGTACCAGTGGAGGAAATTCCCAAATACACCATATCTTCATCCTTGCGAGCATCGTGGACACAGATTCTGTCCTTTAGCAAGTCATGGTAATTTCCGAAGATAAACTTGAATTCCTCTTCAGTTGGTGCACGGTGAATTCCGGTGGCAATGATAAACCTTGTATTTTTATCCTTGGTTTTAGAGTAAATTACTTCTAGTATTTTTGCCGTAGGAGTGGGTCTGGTGTAATCATTAACAATGAAAAGCAAATCTTCAGCATCGGCGATAAACTCATCAAAACTCCTGGAGTTAATGGGTTGTTCAATTCCCTTGCGGATGGTTTTTGTTTCATCGCCAACGGAAACAACATTTGGTTCAACTATTCCGGCAATCCTGTTTTCATCAACCTCAACATCTACCTTTTCCTTTCCGTAAGGGATTCTTATTTTCATAGCTAATTTGGTCTCCCTTTTTTAGTCCCTATCAGCGGAGATAGCTCAACACTGAGGATCCCCTTTGTTTCGTCGCTTCTCACCCCCTATAATCTGCTCTCTACGAAATTCAGCTTACCAATTTTCATATTGGCCCCAAGGACGCTATTTCACTCACAAAACTATCCACCGCACTCTTAAGTTTTTGGGTCTCACCAGTGGCAAAATGTTCCAACTTAAGCCTTTGTGATGCAACACCAAGAATATCAAGCAATCTCTCAACCAATGCACATCTCTCTTGAGCCCTATAGTTTCCATCGTGTTCACATTCATCAAGTGGACAACAGGCAATCATCACCCCCCATGCGCCCTGGTAAAATGCGTCCAATATCAATCCCGGGTCAATACGTCCAGCACACACAGTCACGATGACCTCAGATGTATTTTCCGTCTCCGCCAGTTCCATCCGAGACAGTCGGAGTCCAGGGTATATTGACCAATCACAACAGAATATAATTACTTTAGGGATTCCATTCATGTTTCTGAGGGAGCTCTCAATTTTTGCAGAGAGTTCTTTTCTTGATATTCCAAATCCCTCCTTTTGCGACATTGCTCCAACAGGACACTCCGCTACACACACACCGCAACCCTTACACTTAACCTTGTCGACCAGGACTCTCATATTCTCCATATCCATAGAAAGTGCTTCAGATTTACATACTGAGACACATCTTCCACAGGCAATACATAGTTTTTCGTCGCTAATAACGGTGGTGCCTTGCACCTCGAAGCCAGATTCCAGAAGGTCAGCTCTGGCGTCGGTAAAGATGTCAGTAGGTGAAACTTTTGCTGAACAGCTTTTGCTACAATTCTTGCAGTAGAAGCATTCAAAGAGTTTTTCCGCAACATATGAAGATGGTTCAACCTCGCCTGTGAGGAGCCCATAAGCAAGCAATAGTCTCGCCCTGGGAGTATCAATTTCCCAATTGGACACTTTATACAGAGGGCAATGTTCATAACAATAGCCACACCTTATACATATATTGAGTTCGCTTCCCCACTTCTTTAGTCTGTTAAATTCCATTCTTCCTAGCTAATCCCAAGGCTTCCAAGCAAGAAGAAGCACAGGCTCTTGGGGGGTTTGATTTCCATTTTTCTTTATAGCTCCACCGGGTATCTGAGTTTAGTTGCCGTAACCCAGTCATCCGGTGCATCCATCAGTTTATGAGGATTTAAGATATTGTTGGGGTCGAGAGCCACTTTTATCGCCTTCATCATTTGCAGTGAATCTGCCTTCTCTTTTTTCCAGGAGGGCGCCTTGGAAATGGCGATGCCGTGCTCCCCTGAGGTTGTCCCCCCCACACTTCGGACATAATCGTATACATCATCAACTGCCTGCCTGGCATTTTGCCACTGCTCCTTCTTGGTAGCCTCCATCAATATCTTTGTATGTAACAATCCTATACCACAATGCCCATAAGCATTCATCACTACGTGATTACGTTCTCCGATTTCGTGAATCCTGCGGGCGCATTCCGCTATCTTTGAGCTAGGGACAGCCATGTCATCAGCTAATGATGTGCAGACAAATCCATCCCTGTATCTTGAGAGCGCAGCAAAAAGTTTCTTCCTCCCGCTATAGATTCGTTCCATCTCCTTGGCATCGCTGCCCATTTCAATTCCAAAGGCATTATTTTTCTCACATATCTCTTTGATGGTTTCCATATCGTAATCCACAGCTTCCTTTAATCGTCCATCACACTCATATACCACAATCGCTTCCACCTGGGGAAGATTCATATTAAGGGTCTTGTTGAGAGCGGTGATGGCTATATCGTCTACAAGCTCAAGCAATGAGGGCGTTACCTCAGATGCCACTATATCTGATATGGTCTCACCAGCATCTTCCAGCTTATTGAACTTTGCCATTCCCATAGCTCTAAATTTAGGCAGATGTCTGAGCAAAAGCGTCGCTTCTACAATTATGCCCAGGGTGCCTTCAGAGCCAACCATCAGCCTATCAAGCTGGTAACCCGATGCCTGAGCTCGTGTATCAGCACCAAGAGTAACTAAATCTCCATTTGCCAGTACAACTTTCATCCCTAAGACATAGTCCCGCATCGTTCCGTACTTTATTGCCCTTACGCCAGAGCCATTGTTGGCAATAGTTCCGCCAATGGTGGCAATTCTACCCGACTCCGGAGCCGAAGGAAACCAAAGACCATAGGACTGAAGCGCCCTATTTAAATCATCACAGACTACACCCGGCTCAACTTTGCACAGTATATCTCGGGGTCTTATTGCCAAGATTCGGTTCATTCGCTTCATATCCATGACAATGCCGCCATCTATGGGAACAGTGTGTCCCGAAGCGCCAGAACCGGCACCTCGCGCGATGACAGGTATTAACCCGGCATTGGCATAGCGCACAATCTGCCGCACTTCCTCTACTGTTTCAGGCCTAATGACAACCGAGGGATTGGCTTCATGAACCGAGGAGTCAGAGCCATAGACATAAAGATCAGCAATGTTATCTCTGACATTGTTCTCGCCTACGATCTCCTTCAACCTTTCAAAGTCTATCCTCATCTCTACCTCCCTCTATATCGTTATTTTTCTTCCCTTTGCCCAAAATATATATGTGCCTATTTACCATCTCCGATAAAAACACTGCAGGTTCTCATGCCTGCCCTTTTTCGGAGATTGATTTTTCCTCTAATTCTCCTTCAGCTTGCCAGCTTTAACTTGAGCGATAAGTTCATCCTACCTGTTCACTTCCTCAAGAGTCTTAGGAGCATAAGGTGGCTTCCATTCATCCGGGACGGTCATATCTATACCATATTTATATTTCAAGAAGCGTGCCCCAGTACTAGGGTAAAGAGCATAAATGAGGACGTCTTGAATATTCTTAGCAAATTCTTTTGATTCTTCCTTAGCTTTTTCTAGTTCTGGCTCGAGCAGGTCTGCCGGCCGACAGGTGATAGGCACCTTATCTTTAAGAATAGCCTTCTGGACGTCTGGGGCAATTTGAGCTGGTGGCTTGCCATAACCCCCAGATATATATTCCCTCGCCTCCTTGGAGACAAGCTTATAGCGCCCTATTAGGACATTCTGTACTGCTTGGGCACCAACAATCTGGCTCGTAGGTGTAACTAAAGGTGGATAGCCAAATTCTGTCCTGACTCTAGCAGTTTCCTGCCGCACCTCGGCCAGTTTATCCAGAGCATTCATTTGTTTGAGTTGCGCCACCAGGTTCGTGGTCATTCCACCAGGAATTTGATGCACCAGGGCTCCGGTATCTATGACCGATATTGCCGATGTATCCAGGAAATCTTTGTATTTAGGGGCGATTTGCTCCAACATTTGAGCACATTTGAATAATTGTTCAATGTCAAGCCCTGTATCCCTGTCTGTGCCATATAGAGCAACCACCAGAGGCTCAATAGCTGGCTGTGAGGAGCGTAAAGCAAAGGGAGACAAGGCAGTAGCGACGATGTCGACCCCGGCCTCAATAGCCTTCAGCACCGACATAGAACCTTGTCCACTAGTGTAGTGAGTATGCAACTCAACAGGTACTTTCAAGTTTTCCTTAAGAGCCTTGACTAGCTCATAGGAATCATAAGGGGAGATAAGCCCAGC
>Ga0068714_10004299_pt1 | contig 16091 bp, 16 predicted proteins | sample MTBNYHSulfiMetaG_FD_62988 | JGI IMG/M metagenome (GOLD analysis project Ga0068714, IMG submission 62988) | Enrichment culture microbial communities from rom New York Harbor, USA that are MTBE-degrading - MTBE-NYH (New York Harbor Sulfidogenic)... | ecosystem: Environmental > Aquatic > Marine >...
GGGAGCCCCGCACCGGCCGGGCCAGCGGCCGCCCAGCTGTTGAGCTGTTAGCAGTTGGCCGTTAGCTCCCCCTCCCTCCCGCACCTTCCCAGGTGGCGAAACGTCCTCCAATCTCCACAGACGTCGAGAGCTGCGCCGTCCGCGCTGACGACATCTTCGAATATTCGAAGCTGCTCGGGGGTAAGCGACCAAGGCGCGAAGGACGCGAAGGGAGAGCCTTGGTGGCTCGACTTAGTGTTCTTTGCGTCTTCGCGGTTCAGACTCCCTCTGCGCACCGCGGTCAAGGTCACCATCGGAGTGCACGAGACGAGAGGTGGGTTGCGGGCTCAAGCTCGCGCTGGGTTCCTCACCCTCGCAGGCGCCGGGCTCACTCGGTGCTGAACATCCGGACCTCCCGCACCGCCACCTCCAGGTCGGGTTGGCGCCCTCGCTTGACGCTCATCGCCACCAGGTGGCGGGGGCTCGGCTCGAGGAGCTCGAACTGCCAGGCGGACGGGTCGTCGTCGAGGCCGGGCTCGAGCTCGAGCCGGATCGGGTCGAGGCGGAAGGCGAACCGCGACAGACCGAGGGAGATCCCCTCGCCCCGTGCCTTGAGGTAGGACTCCTTGAGGGTCCAGAGGGCGAAGAACCGGCGTCGCAGGGGCTCCCCCGAAAGGCCGCGGAGCTGCTCCACCTCGGCCGGTGCGAAGTGCCGGCGCGCGATCGCCCCGTGGTCGAGGCCCCGGTCGAGGTCCTCGGCGTCCACGCCGACGCGGGCGGCCCGAGCCAGGGCGCAGGCGACGAGGCCCCGGGTGTGGGTGAGATTGAACCGTACCGGCGGCGAGCCGGACTCGCCGTCGAGCTCGGGCCGACCGTGGGGGCCGATGCGCAGCCGCACCTGCCCCGGTGCCACCCCGGTGCAGCGCGCGAGGCTGGTGCGCACCATGCCCCGGCCGAGCACGAATGCCACGCGGGGCTCCTCGAGCGCGAAGCGGTCGCGGCGAGCCCTCTCCTCCGGGGTGAGGAGGCGCTCGGCCGCCCTGAGAAGAGGCGGGAGGTCGACGGCGTCGGGCCGCAGGACCCACAGCTGCGCGTGGCCGACGGGCAAGGGCTCCTGCGGGTGAAGGCCGGCTGGATCTGGGGCGGGCAACTGCGACTCGACCACGGGCGGCGTGGATTCTACCGCGGTGCCCGAAGCCGAGCTCTGCATGTCTCCTCGTGCGCTTGACGGTGTAGAATGATCCCTCTGCTCGGTGCGGACGTTCCCATGGCGCTGTCGTGCGCGCGCGAATCTCGGGACGGTCAGACGGTCGGGGGGGTCGGTCGTGGAAGTGGTCCTGGTTCTTTCCGGTCTGCTGGTCGGGCTCGCCGTGGGGTTCCTGGTGGCCAGCCGTCGGCGGGGCCAGCCGGCGTCGGCGTCAGAGCTGAACGACGACTCCGTTGACGCGCTCCAAAGTCGGATGTTCGACGTCGCCCCCGCGGAGGTCGCCGACGCGGGCGCTGTCGGGCTGACAGGTGGCGGTGAGGGGGGGGAGCCGGGCGCGGTGGACGGGGCCGCCGGCGCCGAGATGCCGGCGGAGGCCGTCTCGGGACCCTCGCCCCAGGAGCTTCTCGAGGAGGAGGTCGAGCGGTTGCGGTCGACCACCTTCGAGCAGGGCAACCGGATCGACGAGCTGGAGTCGCAGCTGCGCCGCCTGCGCCGTTGGGCGGGGCAGCAGCTGCAGCGGTCCGCCGAGCAGATCGGGGTGCTGTGGAAGCAGCGAAAGCTGCCGACCAGGGTCCACGAGATGGGGCGGGAGCTGGCGCCCGAGGTGGTGGAAGAGCTGCGCCACCTTGCCGAGCCCCTCGGGGATTGGAGCCACGAGCTCGGGCTCGGCGGCGCCGAGATCCACTCCTGGCTGGGTCTCTGGCACGCCCTCGAAGGTCGCCCAGCGGCCGCGGTGGACTCCTTCGAGCAGGCCCTGCGCAAGGGCATCGAGGGGGAGGCGCGGCGCGAAACCCAGCTCGCGCTGGGCGACGCGCTCTGGCTCCTCGACCGGCGCAAGAAGGCGCGCGATGCCTATCGGCAGGTGCTCGACCGCAAACGGGTCCCAGGTCTCATCCTGCATCGCTGCGCACAGGTGGCGTTCGAAGAGCGGAGCTACCAGGAGGTGCTCGCTCACCTGGACCCGATCCTGGAGCGAAAACAGACCCCCCTCGAGGCATTCATCATGGCCAGCGAGGCCGCCGGCAAGCTCGGCGACCACGCTCGGGCGGTCGCCCTGTGCGAGGCCGGTCTGAACAAGCACCCCGACATCCCGATCCTGTTCGCGAGCATGGTCGTCCCCCTGGCCCGGCTGGGCCAGCGTGAACGGATGCAGGAGGTCTACGAGCGCGCTCGCGAGCTGTCGCCGGAGCTGGCCGAGGCACCGTACGCTCTTGGGGTGGTCCGGCTCGACGACGGCGACCTCGACGGAGCGAGCGAGCTCATGCTCGAGGCCCTCGCCCTGCGTCCCGACTACCCGGAGGCCCACTTCTCCCTGGGGGTGATTCACAACCGCCGCGGGGAGTTCCGCAAGGCCCTGGAGCACTTCGACCACGCCGTGCGGCTCAAGCCGGAGTTCGCGGAGGCCTACTACAACATGAAGGACTCCTACGACGGGCTCCGCGACTTCGAGAGCTCCATCGCGGTGTTGAAGCGGGCGGTCCAGCTCAACCCCGAGTACCGGTAGCTCTCGTCCGATCCCGATCCCGATCCCGGCCCGCCGCCCGCGATTCGTTTCCGAAGTCGCCCGATGCGACAAGCCGGCTCGCAATCCGTCCCTTCTCCGCTACAATCCCGCGTTGAGCCGCGCCCGCCCGGTCGTGGCGCGGTGCGAGGAGCCGTGATGATCGTACCCAAGGCCCTGACGAGGACCCGCCTGGTCGCGTTGCTGCCGACCGCGGCCGTCGTTTTGAGCAGCATGCTCCTTGCCCTCGGCTGCACCTCCAGCGGCGGGCCGGAGCCGACCCGGACGGAGCACGAGGCGTCTGCGGCCGCGGTCCCGGTGGAGCCGGTGGCGACGGAGCCCGAACCGGTGCCCCCGTCGGAGTCAGAGCGGGAGCCCCGCCCGGTGTCGCTCGCGCCGGTGGTCAAGCTCGAGGAGGTGGACGACGAGGAGCTCGACGACGCCCCCGAGGGCGCGCCCGGGCCGCTGGAACAGGCGCTGGCCGAGTGCGACTCGGCCCGGGATGCCTGGCGCCGCGGAGCCTTCGACGAGGCCCTCGCGTCCCTCGACCGCGCCTACTCGGTCCTGCTCCAGATGCCCGACAACGGCGATCCGGTCAAGGCTCAGGAGAAGGCCGACCTGCGCCACCTCATCTCCAAGCGCGTCGTCGAGATCTACGCCTCGCGGCAGACTGCGGTGGGGGAGCTCGACCGGGCCATCCCGCTGGTGATGAACGCCAACGTGGAGGCCGAGATCCGCAGCTTCCAGGGGGGGGAGCGGAGCTTCTTCGTCGACTCCTACCGGCGGTCCGGGCGCTATCGGCCGATGATCGTCGACGAGCTCAAGAAGGCGGGGATTCCGGAGCAGCTGAGCTGGCTGCCCCTGATCGAGAGCGGGTACAAGGTCAGGGCGCTGTCAACGGCCCGTGCCCTGGGGTTGTGGCAGTTCATCTCATCCACCGGTTACCGCTACGGGCTGCGGCGCGACGCGACGGTCGACGAGCGGATGGACCCGGAGAAGGCGACCCGGTCCGCCATTGCCTACCTGACCGACCTGCACGGGATGTTCGGCGACTGGCTGACCGCGATCGCCGCCTACAACTGCGGCGAGCAGAACGTGCTGCGCACCATCAACAGCCAGAAGATCAACTACCTCGACCAGTTCTGGGACCTCTACTCGCGGCTGCCCCGGGAGACGGCCCGCTACGTGCCGAGGTTCCTCGCCACCCTGCACATCGTCAACGACCCGGCGAGCTTCGGGTTCGACCTTCCCGAACCGGACCAGCCGATCCCGTTCGAGGTGGTCCAGGTCGAGCGGTCGGTCCGTCTGAGCGACCTCGAGCGCAGCCTCGGTCTGCCCGGCGGGATCCTCGAGGAGCTCAACCCGGAGCTGCGCCACCGCTCGACCCCCAAGACCCTGTATGACCTGCGGGTACCGACCTCGAGCACTGCCCAGGTCGTGGCCGGGCTCGGCGCGTTGCCCCAGTGGACGCCACCGGTGGAGGACGCGGTGGGGGTGCACCGGGTGCGCAGTGGGGAGACCCTGGGCACCATCGCGCGGCGCTACGGCACCTCGGTCGAGCGCCTCAAGCGGCTCAACAACCTGTCCAACCCGAACCGGCTGTCGGTCGGACAGCGGCTGCGGGTGCCCCAGCGGGGGGGCGGCGGGCAGACCGCCCCGGCGGTGGCCGCGACCGCACCTGCGGCAGGGGGCGTCACGCCCGCGGCCGGCACCACCGTTCGACACACCGTGCGCCGCGGCGAGAACCTGTGGCAGCTCGCCGAGCGGTACCGCACCACGGTGGAGAGGATTCGCCAGCAGAACCAGCTCCCGAGCACCCGCCTGCAGGTGGGTCAGAACCTCACCATCACGGTGGGGGACGGGATGCCGGCCGCGCCCGGCGGCCGATCCTACGTGGTGCGCCGGGGGGACACCCCCAGCAGCATTGCCCGCCTCCACGGCGTCGACCTGGATCGCCTCCTGGGCGCGAACGGCCTCAGCCGCCGCTCGACCATCTTCCCGGGCCAGACGCTGGTCATTCCCTGAGCTTTCAGCTGTCAGCTCCCCCACCACCCGGGGAGAACGCAAAGACGCAAGGAGAGCAAGGGCGCAGCGCAGGCTCCACCCGCAACCCAACCGACCGGTCCGCCGATGCGACCGAGTCCGAACGAAACGCAAAGGCGCGAAGGCGCAAAGGCGCAACAGGGCGGAGACACAGAGCCGCCCACCCACACGCCCAAGGCAGAGGCGCGGAGCCACCCGCCCGCCCGATTGACGCAGAGGCGCAGAGGCGCGGAGACGCAGAGGCTGCTGACGCTTGTGTTGCCACCGTGTAACGGGGTGCCGTCGACGAGAATCTGGTCAGAACACACCGACTTCTGATCCGAGAGCAGCGCAAGGACCTCTCATTCTGACGTCCTGCTGCGTCTTCGCGTCCCTTTGCGCCTTGGCGTTCTGGGAGGGAGGGGGTCCCTTTCTCAGGTCCGTTGCTGGTGGGCCAGTGCCTCAGACGTCGATCGGCTCGGCGAGGACCGCAAAGCGGGCGCCGTCGAGGATCTCCACCGTGCTGCCGCGGACCGACAGCACCCCGTCCTCCTCGAGCTGGCGGAAAGTGCGCGAGAGCACCTCGGGCGCCGTACCGAGCTGTGCCGCCACGAGCTGCTTCGCCTCGCCGAGCTCGACCGAGTCCCCGGTCGAGAGGCGGTCCCGCCGTGCCCGGCCGAGAAGATAGATGGCGAGTCGCTCCTCGACCCGGCGCTGGGTCAGCAGCTCGAGCTGTCCCACCAGCCGCCGGGTCCAGACCGAGAGCGACACCACCAGCCCGAGGCCGAGCTCCGGCGACTCCCGCAGCAGCTCGAGGAGACGCGGTCGGGGCCACAGCCAGACCTCGCTGGGGTCCACCGCCACCGCCGAGGCGGGGTAGGTCCCCGGCCCGAAGAGGGCGGCCTCGGCGAAGGTCTGGCCCGGGCGGACCAGATGCACCAGCATCTCCCGTCCCTGGGGGGTGAAGCGAACCAGCTTCAGGCAGCCGTCGGCAAGCAGGAACAGGCCCTCGGCGGGGTCCCCCTCGTGGAACAGGAACTGGCCACGGTCGAGGCGGCGGTGGACGGCAACCTCCAGCAGTCGGCGCCGCAGGGTGTCGTCCAGGCGCGCCAGCAGCGGGGTCTGTCGGATCGAGTCGGGGCTCGGGACCACGAGCCGATTGTATCGCCTCGGGGGCCGTCAGCGGGTCGCCAGGCTCGCCGGGTGGGAGGGGACGGTGCCGACGGCGGCGTGCGGGTCGGGGGACGCGGCCGGTTCGCTCGGGGTCATCGCGCCGACGTGGGTGTAAAGGGGGGACTCGATCTCGGCCAGGCGCCTGCGGTACTCCGCCTCGCTGACGCTGGTCTGCCAGCGTCCCGCCAGCCGGAAACCCCCGACGACGGCCACGTAGAGCCCCACCGCGACCGCGATGGCGACCGCCGGGCGCAGCGCCCGGCGCCCGGGATGGGGCAGGACCCGGGGTGGTCGGACCTCGAGGCAACCCCGGGCGGGGCAGGCGGCGACGCAGTCCTGGCAGGAGGTGCACTCCACCGACGCGACCCGGGTCAGGGTGTGGACCGGCAACCGGGCGGGGCAGACCCTGGTGCAGGCGCGGCAGTCGGTGCAGAGGGAGGGGTCGCGCTCCACCTTGAGGGGAGCGAATCGCCCGAGCAGACCGACCAGAGCGCCGTATGGGCAGAGGTACCGGCACCACAGGTCGCGGACGAAGAACGACCCGACCAGGAGAACCCCCAGCACGGCCAGCGTGAGGCGGGAGGGGGGGGCGAAGAACAGCCACATCTTGGCGTCGGCGACCCGCGCGTAGGGGCTGGCGATGAAGGCCGCCACCGCTTCGGCGTCCATGCTCCACCAGATGGCCCAGGCGAAGAACAGCAGCAGGAGCCACTTCAGGCCCCTGAGGGGAAGGTCGAGCCACACCGGGAGGGCGAGGTTGCGGCCCAGGGCGCGGGCCCCGGCCCGGCCGGTGAGCTCCGACAGCAGGCCGACCGGGCACAGGTGGGAGCAGAACGACCGCGCCACCACCAACGACATGAGGCAGATGCCGAGGAAGATGGCGAGACCGGCCGGGTGGACCCGGTCCACCACTCCGGTGAGGAGGAGGTGCTTGAGTGTGAGCATGGCGTTGATGGGCAGGAACGCCTCGACGCCGGCCGGCCGTGACACGGACGGCTCGACCCCGGCCAGATGTGCCCGGACCCACAGCGTGAACTGGGCCCCGACCAGGAGCACCAGGGCTGCCGCCCCCCACTGCACCGCCCGTCTCGCCTTCAGAACCCGTGGCAGCCGCATTCCGACCCCCCGGCGATGAGTGTCGGCCACCGGTGGACGAACGGCCTTGACCGGGGTCAAGGGGGCAGCTGTTGGCTGCCAGTTGACCGCTCCGCCCATGGGATAATCGCCGGGCGCCGCGGGAGGCACCCATGCACGTCACGATGGTCCACGTCGAGGTCACGGCGGGTCGGGAGGAGGACTTCATCCGCGCCACCCGCCCCAACCACGAGGGCTCGGTCCGGGAGCCCGGCAATCGGCGCTTCGACCTCCTCCAGGACCCCTCGGAGCCCAGCCGCTTCATCCTGTACGAGGCCTACGCCAGCGAGGCCGACGCGGCGGCGCACAAGGCCACGGCGCACTATCTCGCCTGGCGGGACGCGGTGGCCGGGATGATGGCGGCGCCTCGCCAGGGGGTGCCCTACCGCGGCCTGCTCCCCGAGGGCTGACCGTGACCTCGGTCGGCTTCACGGCCCCCCGCGTGCCGCGCATCGTGTTCGGTGCGGGGAGCTTCGACCGGCTCGGCGTCGAGGTCTCGGCGTTCGGCCGGCGGGTGCTGCTCCTCACCGGTGCCCGCTCGCTGCGCGGCTCCCCCTGGTGGCCGCGGCTGCAGGCGCAGCTCGACGGCGCCGACCTCACCCGGTGGGAGGTGGCGGTGGACGGGGAGCCGTCGCCGGAGCTGGTGGACGAGCTGGTCCTCTCCCACCGCTCGCGCCGCGTGGAGGTGGTCCTGGCCGTGGGTGGCGGCAGCGTGCTGGACGCCGGCAAGGCGGTCGCCGGTCTGCTCCGGGCCGAGACCACCCTGCTCGACCATCTCGAGGTCGTCGGTCGCGGCCTGCCCTACCGCGGCCCAGCGGTACCGCTGGTGGCGGTCCCGACCACCGCCGGGACCGGCTCCGAGACGACCATGAACGCGGTGGTGTCGCGGTGCGGCCCCGGCGGGTTCAAGCGGTCCTTTCGCGACGAGGAGCTGGTGGCGAGGGTGGCGGTGGTGGACCCCGAGCTGCTCGCGGGGGTCCCGCCCCACCTGATGGCAGCCCAGGGGATGGACGCCTTCACCCAGCTGCTGGAGTCCTACCTGTCGGTGCGGGCGGCCCCGCTCTCTGAAGCGCTCGCGTGGTCCGGCCTCGAGGCCTTCGCCGCGGGGTTCTGGGACGCCCTCGCCGGCGGCGAGGGCGACGTGACCCGGCTCGGCCGGTCCCGTCTGTCCTACGCCGCGATGGTCTCGGGGATCACCCTGGCCCAGGTGGGGCTGGGTGCTGTGCACGGTCTCGCCGCCCCCCTCGGCGCGTTCCACCCCGTTCCCCACGGGGTCGCGTGCGGCACCCTGGCGGCCGAGGCGACCCGGGTCAACCTGGCAGCGCTGCGCGGGCGGCTGCCGGGTTCGCCGGCTCTCGAGCGCTACGCCCGGGTGGGGAGGCTGCTGGCGGGGGACGGGGGCCTTCCCGAGGGCGCGGCTGCCGAGCGGCTGGTTGAGGTCCTCCGGGAGTGGACCGATCGCCTCGACCTGCCGAGGCTGTCGGCCTTCGGTGTCACCTCCAGCGATCTCGACCGGGTCGTGGCCGACAGCCGGGGGAGCAGCATGCGCACCAACCCGGTGGTGCTCGAGGACGGCGAGCTGGGGGAGATCCTGCGGGCGAGGCTGTAGAGAGGAGAACGCCACGACGCCGCGATGCGCAAAGACGCAGCGCAGGCTTGAGCCCGCATCCTCACCGACCGGCCCGCTGAGGCGACCGACTGCGGACACAACGCAAAGGCGCGAAGGCGCAAGAGGGAGGCGCGGAGCCACCGTTCCTCCCGGAGACGCAGAGCCACCTCCCCCCCCGGTCAACGCGGAGGCGCGGAGACGCAGAGGCGCAGAGCCGGGGAGGGCATGAGCGCTCCGGAAGGTGTCTCACTCCGCGGAGGGGAGCGACGGCCTGTCCCGAGCGAATGCGAGGGAGGGGATCTGCCTCAACGAAGGCGCTCCCTTCGATGGGGCAGATCCCTCCGCCCCCTTGCACCTTTGCGCTTTCGCGCCTTGGCGTTCTTCTCCCGACTGGCTCAGTCGCCGAGCCCCAGGAGGTGGCGAACGCGGCGGGCGAGCTCGGTGGCGACCGGTCCCGGGGCGCCGGACCCCACCGGGCGGTCATCCACCGCCACCAGCGGCATGACCCCGAGGCTGGTGGCGGTGACAAACGCCTCGTCGGCCGCCGTCAGATCGGCCGCGGTCACCCGGCCGCGGTGGACCTCGAGACCGAGGCCCGCGGCCTCGGTCGCCGCAATCTCGCGGGTGACGCCCGGCAGCAGCTCGGGGCGCTGGTGTGGGGTGAGGACGCGGTCCCCCCGGAGCACGAACAGGTTGCTCGAGCCCCCTTCGCGAACGCTGCCGTCCGGCCCCACCAGGAGCGCCTCTCCGCCGCCGCGACGGCGCGCCTCCCCCTTGGCCAGGACCACGGGCAGGAGCATGGTGGTCTTGAGGTCCGAGCGCGCCCACCGCTGGTCTGGCAGGAGCACCGCGCGCAGGCCGCGAGCCGCGTCGATCGCGCGGGGGAACCGGTGGTGGAGCAGGTAGGCGAAGAAACGCGGCTGCGGCTTCGGCTCCGCGAGGTGAGCACGCGGCGCGGAGCCGCCGGTGAGCTGGGCGTAGAGGAGACCCTCCTCGAGCCGCTCGGCCGCGATCAGCGCGGCGCCCAGGTCGGCCCACTCGCGGTCGCTCGGTACGCCGCCGGCGAGACCGAGCTCGTGGGCGCCGGCGCGCATTCGCGCGACGTGGGCGGCGAGGAGGCGGGGCTCGCCGCGGGTCACCGGCAGCACCTCGTAGAGGCTCTCAGAGAACAGGAGCCCGCGGTCGTCGAGGGGCAGGCGCGCCTCGGCCCACGGCAGCAGCCGCCCGTCGAGTACGGCCACGGCGGGGTGGGTCATCGCGGCGAGTCCTCCACCATGAACCGGTGCTCGCGGGTGGCGGTGGGGCTCCCGTTCGGGTCCAGGGTGCGCTCGACCAACCGAACCTCGCCGTCCCGGTCGACGAGGAGTGCCGTGGAGCAGCGGGTTCCGTAGGTCGGGCTGACCACGCACGGTGGCCCCAGCAGCCGCTCCAGGTCGAGGCCGACGCCGGTGACGGGGAGATCTGCGTCGGCCGGCGGGTTGCGGTCCGAAAGCAGGTCGAGGAGGCTCGCGGGCTCGACCTGGTCGCCGGCGATGAGCTCGCGGAGTCGGTCGCGACTGCGGGTCACCTTGGGCCACGGGGTGTCGAGGAGGTGGTTGGACAGCCCGTGGACTCCCGGCGAGATCGGGGCGGGGCCTGCGCCGCGGTTGGAGAGGCAGGCCAGCTGCTTGCCGTCGCCCACCACCAGGCTGAAGCCGTTGTAGGCAACGGCGCGCGGCCCGAGCTCTGCGAGGAAGTCGAGGGGCGCGCGGTCGCCGGTCAGGAACGCGGTGACCAGCCCGCCCCGGCTCGGCGCGTCGGCCAGGTGGCGCCCCGGCTCGCGGAAGTTGGTCAGGGCGGCGAACCGTCCCCCCCTCGTGACCCCGAGCCACGTGCCGCCTCCCTCCAGGTCACGGCCGGCGAGGAGGTCCGGCCGTTCCGGCCAGAAGTGGGCCGGATCCGCAGGCCGGTGGTGAAACTCGTCCCGGTTGGCGGCCACCGCCAGGAGGTGCCGCGGGTGCGCCTCGAAGGCCAGGACGAGCAAGCACATCGGGCACCACGGTAGCAGGGAAGCTCTCAGCTTTCAGCGGTCAGCTCCCCCGCCCTCCCCCTCGCGCTGGAGGGGGGTCACGGGGTCGGTGTGGCCTCGACTTCCCGCCCACCGATCACCAGGCTCCGGTGCTCCGACTCGTCGCCGAGGTGGACCGTGAAGTCCTCCCCCGGCGGTTGCCGCAGCCGGGCATGCATCTCGGCGTAGCGGGACAGGTCGAGCTCGGCGATCTCCACCCGGTGATGCTCGAGGAGGGCGCTGTTGGGGCTGCCGGTGGCGTCCGCGGTCGACGGCGAGGCGAGGTCGTCGAGCCGCGCCTGGAGACGCCCCTCCATCTCGGTGAGCGCCTTCGAGCGACCGTGCCGAGCACCGAGCTCCGTCACGAAGAGGAGGTCCTCCTCGGTTGACTGACGCAGCAGGCGGTCGGCCTCGCTCGCGCCCAGCTTTTCGAACCAGCCGTCGTAGACCTGCCGCTCGAGCCAGCGGAACTCCGCCCCCGACATGCCGTGTCCGCGCAGCAGGGCGACCTGCGCCTCGAGCACGTCGCGGACCGCCGCGAGCACCTCCTTGGCAGCGCTCCAGCTCTGGGTGTCGCCACGACCCTCGAGCTCGCGGCTCAGGACCTCCCAGCGCTGGTAGTGGGGGATCAGCTCGCGGCGGATGTCGAGGAAGACCCGGAGGCGCTCCTCGCTGACCACCCCGTCGGCGGGCGGGGTGAAGGGGAGCTCGCGGTCGAGGGACTTCAGCGCCTCCTCGGTCCGGGCGAGGTCGGTGATCGGCCCCACCAGCTGGCGCCCCTCGCGGTAGAGCCTCGGCCCGAACAGCACCGCCAGCCCGACCAGGATGGCGGCGACGACGCCGACCACCGTCCACACCGCGCTCGCTGCGCTCCGCGCCATGGTCACCTCCGAGCTCCGTCCCCTACCATACGCCGGAACGAAGCCGTTGTTCCGCCTCCGCTCCCGGGTCAGGGTGGGTGGCGGAGCTGACAGCCGAACGCTGACAGCTGAAAGCTCTCCCGTTAGCATGGACGCATGACCCTCGCACCAGGTCGGCGGATTCGCAACATTCGGGTCGAGGGGCTGCTCGGCTCGGGGGGCATGAGCGAGGTGTGGCGGGGGTACGACGAGAGGCTGCAGAGGCCGGTCGCTCTCAAGGTGGTCCACGCCCGCCGGCGCCTCGACCCGGTGGCGCGGGCCCGCTTCCTCGGCGAGGCGCAGATCCTCTCCAGCCTCGAGCATCCGGGCATCTGCAAGGTGTACGACCTCGAGGAGGCGGAGGGGGAGGACGTCCTGGTCCTCGAGCTGGTCGAGGGCACGCCGCTCCACCAGGTGCCGCCCCCCGGCCTCGGTCACGACGAGAAGCTCGCGGTGGGAGAGGCGATCGCGGAGGTTCTCGCCGTGGCGCACCGGCACGGCATCGTCCACCGCGACCTCAAACCGCAGAACGTGATGCGCACCCCTTCCGGAGGGGTGAAGGTGCTGGACTTCGACCTCGCCCACCGGGTCGGCGAAGCTCCGGACGATGGAGAGTCTGGGACCCAGGGCTGCGAGGGACATTCCGCCGAGGCGTCGACCGCGACACCGGCGGGCTCGCTGGTGGGCACGGTCGGCTACATGAGCCCGGAGCAGGCCAACGGCGATCCCCTCACCACCGCGAGCGACCTGTACTCGCTCGGGATCGTGCTCCACGAGCTTTTCACGGGCCGGCGCGCCTACGCGGACGCGCCCACCCTCGAGGCCCGCCTGCTGCGAGTGAGCCTGGCGGAGACCCTGCCGGTGGAGGGGGTCGAGCCGGAGCTGGCCGAGCTGGTCGAGTCGCTGGAGGATCCCGACCCCACTCGGCGCCCGCCGGCCGAGGAGGTCGCCCGCCGTCTCCGGGAGCTGCGGGGCCACGGTGGTCGCGTGCGGCGGGCACGGGGGGTGGTCAAGGCGTTCGCCGCCCGGCTCGGTCTCGGGCGTGACCCGGTGGCGGGAGAGACTCCGGTGACGGACGAGGGGTTCACTGACCTGGTCTTCCACCGCGGCCTCGCCGCCAGGGCGGAGGGGCGGGGGGAGGAAGCCCGCCACTGCTTCCGTCTCTGCCTGGTCCGCGACCCGGGCCTGCACCGCGCCCGTCTCGAGCTTGCCCGCTGCGCGCTCGAGGGGGGTGACCTCGCCGAGGCCGAGGCGCTCGCCCGCCAGGTGACGATCGCCGCCCGTGAGGCCGGCCGCGAGGACCTCTCCCGCGGTGCGGAGGAGATTCTCGCGGAGGTGGGAGTCGGGCGACCTCCGGACGGCTGAGCCCGCGTTGCCTCCTGTGTCCGGAGGCGGGCGCGTGTGTACACAACGACTGACACAACGGTTCCGGGTGTCTACGCTGTGAGGGGAGGCGGTCGTCATGCGGGTTGCGGGTGTTCGCGAGATCAGGGAGAACCTGGCTGCACTGCTCGGGGGGGACGAGCCGATCCTCGTCACCCGCCATGGCAGGCTCTCCGGCCTGTACCTGCCCCTGGACGACCCGGACCGGCTTCCCGACGACCTGCGGCGCGAGGTCGCCGCCGTCCTCGGCCGTCACCTGAGCTCGCTCCTGGAGTCCGGCGGCGTTCGCGAGGACGATGTGCAGGAGGACTTCGATGCCCATTGCCGCGGTCGTCGCCGACGCTAACGTCCTGCTGTCGGCGGTGATCGGGAAGGCTGCGCTGCGGGTACTCACCGAGCTCGGCTGGGAGGTTCACGTCGCGCGGTTCAACGCCGACGAGGTCGCGGAGTACCTGCCGGTGATGGCGGCGAAGTACCGCCTCGCGCGCGAGCTGGTCGACCTCCAGTGGCGGCTCCTGCCCGTGATCCTCCACCCCGAGCGCGACGACCGACACGAGCTCGCTCGCCCCCGGCTCGACACCAGGAGGTCGTCGTGGCTGGGGGTGACGCGCAGGGTGGAGGCGACGCTCACCCCGAACACCGACGTCATCACGTCACCATTGCGGACGCTGCGGCCAGGGGCGAGGTTGAACGACACCGACGCCGGGTAGGGGGTGGCCTGGTCGCGGTAGAGCAGCTCCACGGTGAGGACAGCTGGGTCGAGCCCAGGTTGTAGACCTCCAGGTCGGTGCGCCAGTTGGTGCCGGCAGCACCGCCCTGGTGAGCCGCCCCTGGGACATAGATGCCGGGGCCGGCGGTCGTGCCCCCGTCCACCGTGATCTGTCGGGTCTCCGAGTCCGAGCCCGAGGAGTTGGTGACCGTCAGCGTGACGGTGAAGGTTCCAGTCGTCGCGCAAGCGTGGCTCGGGTTGGGCTCGGGGTCACCCGGTGTGACCGTCGGCTCGAGGCCCATGAAGTCGCCTCCGCCGTTGGCCTTCCACTTGATGAGCAGGGTCTTGTTGGTCAGGTCGCTCGGGCTGTCGAGCTGTCAGTCGGGCTGTCAAGCTGCTTGACAGTAGGGTCACCGGGAGCCCGTTCCTTCCAGCACCTCGTGGGTGAGGTTCGAGGGGAGCAGGCCGGGAATCGGCGAGGCGAGGAGGGTCTCAGCCTCGGACCGCGCCTCGGGGCCCCTGCCGGCGGCGAGCAGCGCCTGCGCCCGCAGGGCGCGCGCCAGGTGCAGCAGCTGGTGGGCGGCGAAGTCCTCGCGGGCCGGCACTTCGAGGTCGTCGACCAGGCGGTCCAGCGTCGTTTTCGCCTCCTCGGCACTGCCGCCGGCCAGCTGGGCCGCGGCCAGGGCCGTGCGACCCTCCCGCTCGGCGTCCGGCCAGTCGGCGATCGCGGCCTGCATGCGCTCGACGTCGTCCGGTCGGCCCCGGCCCAGGCGCCAGCGGGCCAGGCCGGCGACCGCGTCCCCTTCCGGGGCATAGGTCTGACTTCGCACCTCACAGTCCGCGGCGGTGGGCTGGCCCCACCACAGCCGGACCCTGGCGTCGAGCGCGGCCGCGAGCGCGGCCTGCCGGTCAGGAGTCGTCTCCTGCATCACCAGCATCTCGGTCCAGCGACGCGCGGCGGCCGGGTCGTGCTCCTCCGCTGCCAGGCGCAGCAGCAGCTGCGACATGTCGTGCCACGCGCGCGGCGAGCGGCCGCTTTCGGTGAAGGGCAGCAGACGCCGGATGGCCTCCGACCGGCGGCCCGCCACCGCCTCGAGGTGCGCGAGCGCGATCACCACGTCCTCGAAGGGCGCCGCCTCGGCTGTCTCCTCGAGGACGGCGACCGCCTCGGCGGGTTCGCCCGCGCTGGCCAGGGCACGCGCGTGAACCACGCCGAGCACCGCGGCATACGGGGGCTCCCGAAGCAGCTCGGGGAACCGACCGCGGGTCCGCTCGGCGAGCCAGCGGATCCGCTCGGGCACCACGCTGTTGACGGCCTGCCTCAGGGCGAAGACCTCTTGGAGGAGCTGGAGACGGGCTACGCTGAGATCGCTGCCGGCGTTGGGTCCGGGGGCTGGGTTCCCGAGGCGGTCAAGGTGGTAGGAAATCGCGCCCCACGACAGTCGGGCGCCTCCGTCCGGTGCGACGGTCAGGCTCACCTGGACCGTCCTGAAGGTCCAGTCCACGGCGCGCGGTGACAGCAGGATGTAGCGATCGAGGGAGGCCACTCGGCTGGTGTGAAACCCGAAGGAGGGCGCCAGCACCAGGGACTGGTTGGCGAGGCCGGGCTCGCGCCGCTTTGGCGGCAGGAGGGAGACCGTGCCCACCACGGGGAGCATCAGCAGCCGGTTGTTGAGGGCGAGGAACGCCAGCTGCGGCGAGGTCGGCGCGCTCCACCTGCCGGATCGAGGTGTCGAGACGGTGGACCCAGGTGGTGCGGCCGCGGCCGTCCACGCCGCGGACCTCCTGGTCCACCGCCTCGACCCGGACCGTGGCGCCGCGGCGAAGGGCGTGCCAGCCCCAGGCGCCGGCGGTGACCACGGCGACGGACACTGCGGCGGCGGCGAGGGCCCGCCACGGGGGTCGTGGCCGGACCCTGCCGATGGCGAGGGCGCTCACGACCGCGGATGCAGCAGCCGCCAGGTCATGGCGCGCACCTGGTCGAAGAGCTCGACCGCAGATCGGGCGCGTCCGGGGTCAACCGCCCCCGCTCCGACCAGGAGCCGGAGATGGGTGTCGACTTCCTTCGCTGAGGCGTAGGCGATGTGCCAGTGGTGCAACCGGTCCCGGCCGGATCGGCCGTGCCCTTCCGAGAGGTTGGCGGCGACCGAGGTGGCGGATCGCACCACCTGGTCGGCGAGGCTCGTGAGCGGGGCGGACACCCTCCGGGCGATCGCGAGGGCTTCCCCCGCGGCCTCGAGGGCGGTGGTGAGGGCGATGAGCTGGTTCGAGGGGGCTTCGAGCATGGTCACCTCCGGGTCGTTCATGACGCCCACCCCCGAAGCTGCCGGGGCGGTCGGGGTCAAGGGTCGCGAAGCGACCGCCCGGAGGGCGGCGTGCCCTTGACGCCGGCCGCCCCGGCAGCTACCCGCAAAGCGGCATGGACGAC
>Ga0068714_10004303_pt1 | contig 16076 bp, 18 predicted proteins | sample MTBNYHSulfiMetaG_FD_62988 | JGI IMG/M metagenome (GOLD analysis project Ga0068714, IMG submission 62988) | Enrichment culture microbial communities from rom New York Harbor, USA that are MTBE-degrading - MTBE-NYH (New York Harbor Sulfidogenic)... | ecosystem: Environmental > Aquatic > Marine >...
CCCTGGCCGGCCTGCCTGAGAATAGGGGGCGTATGGCGGTTCTCTTTGGTTATGATCCGGTATTGGCCAACCAGATTTATGCGGCAGGGGACTTTTTTGTCATCCCTTCACAATATGAACCCTGTGGACTTACCGATTTTATGGCCCAGTTAATGGGTAACGTCCCCATTGTCCATCTGACCGGCGGTCTGGTTAAGGTTATCGACGGGCAGACCGGATTTGGTTATACAGATCATAACCCGGAAGCCCTGGTTCAAACTATCAGGAAGGCCCTGGCTATTTATCGGGACACCCCGGCAGTTTTACGGCAAATACAGCGTAAGGCCGTGGAAACTATAGATAGCCATTATACCTGGGACAGAGTGCTGGGTCGCTATATAAGTCTTTATAAGAAAGCACAGAATATGAGTAAATTAAGGAGAGAAGTTTAGGTAACATATGAAAAATTAAAATCCAGCGATAAAAAAATGTCATTCCGCACTTGATGCGGAATCCAGTTCCTTAATAGGCTGGATTCCCGCTTTTGCGGGAATGACGAATTTGCTGGTTCTTGCCATATTATCGCTGGATTTTGGAAAAATTAAACATAATGCCGTGACGTTAAGGGCTGCTTTTTATAATATCCCTTATAGCCTGCATGCCCTGTTGGAACTCCTCACTGTCCGGGTTAATATCCAGGGCCTTTTGATATGTATCCAGGGCCTTTTCCATCCAGTTTCCTTTCCGATAACTTTCGGCAGCCAGGCAGTAACCTCGTTCCTTCTGACCGGAAAACATCTCCTCAAAAAGCCGGGGTATGGAATTTATCCCCCAGATCCGGTCAAATTCAGGCTCATTTTCTATTAATAAACGGAGAACAAGGTAGTTATCCGGGTATTTCAGCAGGACTTTATGCAATTGTCCGGCTGCCCTTAAAAAGAGGCGATTCAGATGGCTCATCGCCAGGTTGACCTCTTTGGTTGTTTTTTCAAAAAGTTCCAGATAGTCATCCAGGCCTTGATCTTCTGTCAATTTCTTATGTTGACAGATCATTTTTTCATAAGCCGGTTTATAATGTTGCAATAAGTAAATATTTTCTTTGAGTTTCATGCCCTCGTGGAAGATAGAGCCAACGAGCCAATCCAGAAGGGCGCACTCGACGTCCATTTGTTCCTCATTGCCCCACACCGCATGACAGAGGTCTTTGAACTGCCACAGGGGCCCCTTCCGCACCTCGGTGCCGATCCAGTAGTCCATATTTTTAAAGGACATCTCTTCGCTCTCATTATATGTCTTGTATAGTTGTTCAAAAAAATTTAAGGTTTTTAGAAAGTCACGTATGGCATTTCGGACAAAGATGTCTTTGTGTTCTTCAAACCAGTTATTGCGGGCCGACTTCTTATTGGTCACTCCCTGAGTCCTCCTTCTCTGACCGCCAGGCTAAGATATTGATCATTTTCTTTCAACATAATACGTTTTTGTACTAATTCATTAAAAAACTTTTGTAAAGACTCCGGCGAGCAGCCAGGAAATGCTTCTTTTATATCCTTGAGTGATTTTATGGTCGTACAGTAGAGATATACATTGCGGGAGGGACCGTGAAGTCTATGGATTTGAACACTACCATCTGATCTTACCTGTCGTATGCTGAGAAACCTGCCCCCATCCCGGTAAGAGAGAAGGGGTTGCGACGGATATTGGTTTCGCAAAAGAAAATAGTCATTCCGCCACATTTCCACCTTTTTTACTACCGGTCTCCATAAGGTATATTGTCGGGATCTATCGCCCCGATAAGCCTGCTGTATTAGTATTAATCGTGCAAAGAGTTCCTTTGACAAAAACGATTTATATAGGTGGTGATTGCCTGTCCGTTTAACCCCGAATTCTTTGGCAGTACAAAAGACCGGACTGCCGTAGCCCAACCAGAAAGACGCCATTTTTAATGGATAAAAAGGCCATACGAAATCGAGGGCGTCCAGGGTTTCTTTCACTTCAGCCGGTGAGCTGCCAGGAAACATGGTGATCAGGTTGCCGGATTGAATAATGCCCAGCTCTTCGCAGTGCCTCATGGTCTCTATATTCTGGAGGGCTGTGGTTCCCTTGCCCATTCGTTTCAGCAGAGAAGAACTTAATGCCTCGATGCCGATCTGGACCGTTTTCAGCCCTCCTTCACGCATTAAGGCCAGGGTTTGGGCAGATTGTCCGGCGCGCAGCTCGGCGAAGATGTCAAGGTCTTTTCCCAATGCGCTGAGGGCGGTAAATATCTCCGGCCCCTGATGCGGCGGCAGCGCATTGTCGGTGAAGGCCAGATCAATGGACGGATAGCGATCTGTCAAGTCCTTGATCTCCCCTACTATTTGAGATACGGATTTTTTTCTATAGCTGTGCCATTGGAGGTTAAGGTTACAGAAGCGGCATTTCCGCCACCAGCAGCCGCGTGAAAACTCTACCGGCAGGATAGGCAGGAATGGAATCCGGGGGGATATATCCTGTAGGAGGTTAAAATAATCCCCATAATCCGGCGGCGGAAGTGAGCTTAGATCGGTGATCTCGTCATAGCTTCCCCCTGATACCACGCCCCGGCTGTTACGGTAAAAGACCCCGGGGCCTGGTTTATCAACCTCCCCCTTAAGAAGACGTACAATGGATAAGAGGGGTTTTTCGCCTTCACCGGAGACGACAAAATCTATCTCCGGCAAGGTGGAGAGAATGGCCCGTCCCATCTCGCCCGAACAGCTTGAACCGCCGGCTACAATGGTTATCTCTGGAAATCTCGCCTTCAGGGTACGTATGGCGTAGAGTGAAGATGTAAGCTGATTAAGGCAGATAGAGAAGCCTATTAGGTTGAACTGCCTCCAATCCCTCGACCGTATAAAAGCTTCATGGTGATCGCTGAGTTTAGACTTAAGAGCGGAGAGATCCAAATGAAGTTTATATTTTTTAGACCTTTTTTGTTTGTTTATTAAGGAATGAATCGATGTATTTTTTTCCGGAAAGAGGAGTGAGGCATAGATAGCCTCGGTAATCCAGCTATGTTTTGAAATCTCGTGGTAGAGTTCAAAACCGATCCGGGCGGCGACTTCCAGATAAATCGGGTAAGTGGAGATATCGAGGGCATCATCCTGCGATGCAAGGTAGGATTTAAGCGCACCGAGTTGTATGGAGGGCCGGTTAAATAGCGGCCAGGGCATGGAAATTAGGGCTATCCGGAACATTTCCTGTCAGCATGAACATGCATAGCGAGCGCATTCCCCGTTGCTTGCAGCGGGGTTAGCGAGCGAATACGATGCATTTTACCTTGCATACGGAGATTCCCCGCAGCTTGCTGCGGGGGGGCTTCAACATGGTTTAACGATAATGAGACCTTCCGGGCGGGGGCCTTTTTGTCCGGCTGTTTATAATGCATCCTGTAATCTTCAATGGCCAGCATGAGACCAAAGGCGATAGCTAAGACCAGAAATATCTTGATGATCCGCGGCCAGGATGGCCTTGTCTTTTCGATCCAGACAAGGAGTCTAACCAGAAGCCGGGTAAAAATCGCAGCCAGGCCTGAAGACCAGAAAATCTTTATCCCGGTTTCGCACATAGAGCGGCCAACGTCTCCGGGGTAATAACGCAGGGCGATGAAAAACCAGCCTAAGGCGCAAACGGCCACAATGATCTTATCCCGTGTAGTCCAGATAGGGTTAAGAGACTCAGATTTTGTTGCCACTATCCCCGTCCTTCCGGTGCATTTTTACAAAGAGAACAACAGAAGAGCTGCCAGAGAGAAGAGTACGCCCAAGGCCTGTTTCAGGGTTAAGGTCTCTTTTAGAAATATGGCGCTCAGTAAGAGGGTAATCAACGGATAAAGGGCGGTCATGGTGACCACCACCGATGCCTTGCCTTTAGCCAGGGCCAGCAGAAAAAAAACCGTGCCCAGGGCAGCGGCCAGTCCGGCCAGTATGCTGAAGATGATCCCCCGTGGATGTACTTCGGGGCGGAAGTTTATAGATATGAGCACGAAGAAGATTACTACAAGGGTCCCAAGGGCCTGGTAAATAAACACGCTGCCGGGAGGCAGGTAACGCGTGGCCAGTTTCGGGAAAAAGCCCCATACACCCCAGAGGATTAAACAAGCGATAGATGGCGGGAACCAGTTATTCATATTCCATCACGACACCCTGGTGCCTGCCTCTGCCTCACCGTCAACGGTCAGTACCCGGAGTCCGGAGGCATCCTTGGCAGCCAGTACCATGCCTTCCGACTGGACACCCATCAGCATGGCCGGCTTTAGATTAGCCACGATAATAACCTTCTTGCCTATGACCTCTTCCGGTTTATAGAATTCGGCGATACCGGCTACGACTGTACGCTCCCGGTCCGCTAACACCTTTAGTTTTAAAAGTTTTTTGGACTTCGGAACCGGCTCGGCGGAGATTATTTCCGCCACCCGAAGGTCAACTTTTTGGAAATCCGGAAAATCTATCATGGCCGTCTCTTTATTCACTTTAGGATCCTCTTTGGCTGTGTCTTTCGTTACCTTCTTTGTGGTCTCGAGGCGCGGGAAAAGAGGGTCTCCCTTTTTCAGGGTCCGACCGGGAGAAAATAAACCCCAGGTCATGCTGTCTGCATAGGCCGGACGCTCCGTTTCCTGATAGCCCAGGGCCGTCCTCATCTTACCCGCTGTCTCCGGGAGAAACGGTGAAAGCTGGATAGCAATCACACGGAGCGTTTCCGTAAGGTTATAAAGCACGGTGTGCAGCCGCCCTCTATGTTTTTCATCTTTAGCCAATTCCCAGGGGGCGGTCCGGACAATATATTTGTTGGCGTGATTAATTACTTCCCATATCTCTGCCAGGGCCTTATGAAAGGCGAACTCTTTTATGTGCCGGCCATAGTGCCCGGAGGCATCGAGAGTCCGCTGTTTCAGTATATCGTCTATCTCTTCGTTGGGCCCCGGCTGCGGAATAATGCCGTTGCAGTATTTCTCAAGCATGGTCAGTGCCCGGCTGAAGAGGTTGCCCAGGTCATTGGCCAGGTCGGAGTTCCGGCGGGCGATGAGGGCCTCCTCACTGAAGGTGGCGTCGAGTCCGAAGACCATTTCCCGCAGGAGAAAGTAGCGCACCGTATCCACGCCGTAGGTCTCTGATAAATCAAGGGGCCGTATCACGTTCCCCAGGCTCTTGGACATCTTGCTCTCATTTATGTTCCAGTACCCGTGGACATGAAGGCGCTGATAAGGCTGAATACCGGCGGATTTAAGCATGGTCGGCCAGTAGATGGCATGGGGTTTGAGTATGTCTTTGGCTATGATGTGTTCTGCCGCGGGCCAGAACTTCTGAAAATTGGCGCTGTCCGGGTAGCCGAGGCCGGAGATATAGTTTATGAGGGCATCAAACCAGACATAAGTGACAAACTGGTCATCAAAGGGCAGGGGGATCCCCCATTCCAGGCGTGAGCGCGGCCTGGAGATACAGAGGTCTTCCAGAGGCTCACTTAAAAATGACAGCGCTTCATTCCGATAGCGCTCCGGCGTGATAAACTCAGGGTGGTTTTTTATATGATCGATCAGCCAGTCCTGATACCGGCTCATACGGAAGAAGTAGTTCTTTTCCTTGACAAATACCGGCGTTACCTGGTGATCCGGACATTTCCCGCCTATCAGCTCCCGTTCCAGATAGAAGCGTTCACACCCCGTACAATAAAGGCCGCCGTACTCGCCAAAATAGATATCGCCTTTCTCATATACCTTATTCAGGATATGCTGAACCGCCCGTATATGGGCCGGGTCTGTGGTGCGAATGAACCGGTCGGGGGCGACATTTAATTTGGGCCAGGTAGAACGGAAGATGCCGCTTATGTGGTCGGCATATTCCTTTGGAGACATGTTGCGCCCGGCAGCGGCCTCGGCCACCTTGTCTCCATGTTCATCCGTGCCCGTAAGGAAAAAGGCCTCGTCTCCGGCCAGGCGGTGAAAACGTGCGGCCGCATCGGCAGCCAGAGTGGTATAGGTGTGCCCTATGTGCGGCTCGGCATTAACGTAATAGATGGGCGTGGTTATATAAAACGTCATGATGCAGGCACCTCATCCTGGGCCTTGCGCCCTTTTTCCACCCCGGTTTCTATATCCGCAGGCGAGATTTCCAACTCGCTGCCGTCGGCCAGGGAGACAACTATAGTACTGCGGAGGGTGTTGTGCCTTATGACCCTTCCCTCACCTTGTTGTGTTTGAACTTTTCTGCCTATTTTAGGCAGGCCTTTCTTAAGTTCAGCATAGGTCTTACATTCATAAGCCAGGCAGCAGAGGAGGCGGCCACAGGCCCCGGATATCTTGGCGGGATTCAGGGGCAGGTCCTGTTCCTTGGCCATACGGATGGAGATGGGCTCAAATTCGGACAGAAAAGATGCGCAGCATAACGGAAGACCACAGTGGCCCATACCGCCCAGGAATTTGGCCTCGTTTCGCACGCCGATCTGCCTCATTTCTATGCGTGTATGATATTTTTGCACCATGGTTTTTACCAATTCCCGGAAATCAACCCGTCCTTCGGAGGTAAAATAAAAAATTATCTTGCTGCCGTCAAAAAATCTCTCTGTGACTATCAGCTTCATAGGGAGATTCGTCTTCCGGATTTGTTCCAGACAGAAGTTCCGGGCCTCTTTTTCTTTCAAAAGATTGTCTTTATACCGGATGATCTCTTCCTCTGTGGCCAGTCGTTCTACTTTGGGGATTCCCTCCGGCGGGGTCTCCCTTTCTATGCTTAACGGCTGGTCTATAACTATTCCTGGTTCATGACCATGGTCGGTTATAATCATAACCGTATCGCCTTTTTTCAGATCAAAAGGGCCGGCGTCAGCATGTATTCCCCGCGTATTATCTCGGAAACGAACCGGAATCAGCTTCACTGTTTTCTCCATCAATGGGCTAGCTGCAAAAATAGATTTTCTAATAGCAATTGCCGGTTATAATTCCTGGTAACGGCCTGCTCTGCGCTGTGCAGGAGTTCCAGACCATGTATAATCTCTTTCTCTGTCCACCGCCGGGCGCCCTCAGAAAGGGCCTCTCTCAGGTCTTTGTTTATGAGGTGTCTCTCATCAAGCCCCTGCCTTAAGAACAACGAATCCCGGAGGCAGGTGCTGAGCATGGCGATGATCTCCGGGAGTTCCTCTTTCCGTCCGGCCAGGTCTTCGGCCAGGAACAGCAGGCCTTGCATGTCCTGCCTGGAAAGAGAGATTAATCGTGTGCAGACATCCCGCCGCATCTCCATAAGCGGAGAATCGGCCAGTCTGACGGCCTTGCCCAGGCTGCCTCCGGAGAGGGAGGCCAGAAGGGCAGCCTGGGCAGGGGGAAACCTGTTATCTCCATGAGAGGAGAGATATTCGCTAATCACCTCCGGCGAGAGAGGGCGGAAGGGGACGGCCTGGCAACGGGAGACGATGGTGGGCAGGAGTTCATTTATATCCGTGGCCATCAGGATAATAATGGAGGCATCCGGCGGTTCCTCCAAGGTTTTGAGAAGGCAGTTGGCCGATTCTTTGTTTAACAGATCGGCATTGGTTATGATAACAATGCGGTAACGCCCTTCCAGGGGTTTGTATCTTAACTGCCTTTGTAAAGACCTTATTTGTTCGATCCTTATAAAGGCCCCGCTTGGTTTGATGACGATAAGGTCCGGATGGGCGCCGCTTTCCATCTTTAGACATGAGCGGCATTCACCACCACAGGCCTCGACGCCCTGCGGTGATAGACAATTGAGGGCCCGGGCCAGAGCCCGGGCGGTCTTTTTCTTGCCGATGCCTTCGATTCCGTAAAAGAGATAGGCGTGGGCCACCTTGCCTCTCTCAAGGGAGTTTTTCAGCAATTTAATGGCCGGCTCCTGTCCTAATATCTCCGCAAACGACATACTATTATCCCCCGGTCTTCAATCTGTCTAACAGGCTGTAGGTCTCTCCGGCCGGTTGCCGCAACGAAGCAGCAGTCTTTTCTTCCTGAAGAGACTCCGGCGCTTCTTCAAGGTCTTCCTCCCCAAAGTAGATATAGCGATCCAGGGGGCGGAAAAAACTACTCCAGCGGGCCGAGGGTTCCAAGTGCGCCTTCTTAAGGCTTTTTATGGCGTTGACCTTGGCGTCCAGGTCGTCTAAAAGGTGCAAAACAAAGGCCTCGGCCGTCTTGGGACGCTTCGGCGATCCGGATTCGTATTCTCCGTGATGGCTGAGGATGAGGTGTTTCAAAAGCATGGCCTTATCTTCGGGAAAGTGGGGTATGGCCTCGATCTTTTCCTGCACCATCTGGGCCCCGATCACCAGATGGCCGACCAGTCGGCCCTCATCCGTATAATCAAAAAAACTGTACTCCGGCGGGTAAGTGAATTCTTTTATCTTGCCGATGTCGTGGAGAATGCTTCCGGTGACGAGGAGGTCTTTGTCAAGTTCCGGGTGATTTTTTACTGCGCCGGTTACTAAAACAGCCACGGATAAGGTGTGTTCCAGGAGGCCGCCCAGATAGGCATGATGCATACGTTTTGCCGCGGGAGCCACCCTAAAACGCTGCCGGAATTTTTTGTCATGAAAAAAGCCGGTTAATAGCAGCGTTAAATGAGGGTCCCGGACGTTTCCGGCTAATTCCTTTAACTCCCGCCACATCTCTTCGCTATCTCTGGATGAGGAGGGCAGAAAATCCGCGGCCTCTATGGTCTCCGTACTGCACGGGGTAAGGTGCATTATGTTCAACTGGGTCTGGTCACGGTAGGATTCGGCCTGGGCCTCTATAGAGATATAATCCCCTTTTTTAAAAAGGCCATCCCATTCTTCGCCCCTTTCCCAGACGCGGGCCTCTATCTCCCCGGTCTTGTCCGCCAGGGTAATGGCCAGATAAAATGCGCCATTTTTGGTTAAAGCGGAGGTCTTTCCCTTGACCAGAAATATCCCGCGTACCGGGTTATTAGGCCGGATATCTTTTGTATAAATACCTTTTTTCTGCATATGTTTAATTACCGGCTACCAGCGAAGGGGTCTTTGCCAGGCCTCTTTGAGCCGGGCTATGGATGCCGATAGCACTACATCACCTTTCAGGCCGATACAAATCAGTATCGGCTCTTCAGTCACCCGGCCTATGCGGGCCAGGGTTGTGCCCTGCATGGCGGCGACAAACGCCTCTTCTCTGTCCGGGTGAACAGTCACCACAAAACGGCTTTGGGACTCGGAAAAGAGGAGGAAGTCATCGCGTTCAATGTCCTCTTTGGGTACAGCGGCCAGGTCGATCTTCATGCCCAGCCCGCCGGCGAAGGCCGTTTCCGCCAGGGCTACCCCTAACCCCCCGTCCGAACAGTCATGACAGGAGGCGGCAAGTCCTTCTTTGATGGCCCCGGCAAGCTTTTCGTAGGTCAGTTTTGCGGCTGTGGCCTCGACCCTTGGGACTTCGTTTCCGATGTAGTCATGCAGGACGAAGTATTCCGAGCCGCCCAGTTCCGGTCTGGTAAGCCCAATCACATATACCAGGTCGCCCGGCGCCTTGGCGTCCATGGTCTGCACCCGACGAACATCGTCAATCTTTCCCAGGACGGAAAAGAGCACCGTGGGCGGTATGGATATCTTTGTATTCTCCACGAGGTAGTCATTTTTCATGCTGTCCTTGCCGGAGATGCACGGCACGCCATAGGCCGTGGTGTAATCGTAGAGGGCCTGATTGGCGCGGACCAGTTGGGCCAGTTTGTAGCGGCCGTCCGGCGTCTTTTCGGATTGAATGGGATCACACCAGCAGAAGTTATCCAGTCCGGCCAGATGCCTGAGATCTCCGCCGGACGCTATGGCGTTGCGTATGGCCTCATCAATGGCGCAGGCCATCATGTGATAGGTGTCTATGTCACTGTAGCGGGGACAAATGCCGTTGGCTACCACAATCCCTTCAAAAGACGAGAGCACCGGCCTGATGACCGCGGCATCGCTGGGGCCATCACCATTTCGCCCGGAAAGGGGCTTGATAACGCCTCCGCCCTGCACCTCATGATCGTACTGCCGGACCACGTATTCTTTACTGCATATATTCAGGCGGCCGAGCATGGTCTCCAGGGTAGAAGTGAGGTCTTCTGCCTCCGGAATGTCCGGTTCATGGTATTCAGGCGGCGTCCAGACGGCCACCATTTCCATCCGGGGCAGCCCGTTGTGGACAAACTCCATATCCAGGCAGGCTGCCGTCTTTCCCTCATAGGTGACCAGAAACTTCCCGCTGTCATTAAACCGGCCCAGGACCGTGGCCTCCACGCCCATTTTTTCGGCCAGGGCCAGAAAGGCGTCCTTATTTTCCGGGGGCACGGCCAGGGTCATGCGCTCCTGGGCCTCGGAGAGAAATATCTCCCAGGGGTTAAGACCGGCATACTTGAGCGGGGCTTTTTCCAGTTGAAGCTCAAAGCCTCCACAGTCCTGGGCCATCTCGCCTACTGAGGACGAAAGGCCGCCGGCCCCGTTGTCGGTTATGCTCCGGTAAAGACACCGGTCGCGGGCTGCCAGGAGAAAATCCGTCATCTTTTTCTGGGTGATGGGGTCTCCGATCTGCACCGCCGTGGCCGGTGATCCTTCGTGCAATTCCTCGGAAGAAAATGTGGCCCCATGTATGCCGTCTTTACCGATGCGGCCGCCGGTCATGACGATAAAATCTCCCGGTTCGGCCTTTTTGATGTGCGAAGGCCTGCCGCAGACGACGGCAGGCATGATGCCGCCCGTCCCGCAGAAGACCAGCGGCTTGCCCAGATAGCGTTCGTCAAATACAAGGCAGCCGTTTACGGTAGGGATGCCGCTCTTGTTCCCGCCGTGTTCCACGCCTTCCCGCACGCCCTCAAAGATGCGTTTGGGGTGGAGGAGCCGGGGGGGCAGGGGCTTATCATAATCCGGGGGTGCAAAGCAGAAGACATCGGTATTGAAGATGAGTTTGGCCCCTTTGCCGGTGCCGAAAGGGTCGCGGTTAACCCCGACTATGCCGGTAAGGGCCCCGCCGTAAGGATCAAGGGCCGAGGGACTGTTATGGGTCTCCACTTTAAAGGCCAGGCTCCATTCCTCGTTAAACTTGATCACCCCGGCGTTATCACGGAAGACGGAAAGGCAAAAGTCGCTTTCCCCTTTGGCCTCACGGATCAGTTGAGTAGATGCCTTTATGTAGGTGTCATAGAGGCTATTTATTGTGACAGTCCGGCCGGTTTCGTCCGTATAGTGGATGCGGCCGTTAAATATCTTATGCTTGCAGTGCTCGGACCAGCTCTGGGCCAGACATTCCAGCTCCACATCCGTGACCTTTTCGCCCAGACCGAGACTCCGGCGATGGGCCAGCGCCTCATGAGAGGCGATGTAATCCCGAATGACCTTCATTTCAGCAAGGTTAAGGGCCAGTACCCGCTCGCGGCTTATGGCCAGAAGTCTTTCATCACTCACCGCAAGATCAATCTCCTCAATGGTGGGACGTGTATCGGTGATTACCCTGGGAACAAGAGGCGGCATCCCCGGGGTCTTGTCCCATTCAGATCGATCCTTGATGCGGAAACTCTGGATAAGGGTATTGGCCAGGAGGCCGGTGGCTATGCGTTCTACGTCTTTCAGGGACAGATCACCGGCGAGGGCATACTGTGTAGAGGTATAAACCCCTTCGCCTCTGTTCAATTTCCGTCCGATGGCCAGTTCAAGGGATTCCCGGGCTGTTTTCCCTTCATTATCCGTTACACCCGGCCTGAACCCCACCTCGATAAGCCAGTCAAAGTCAGCGGCCAGAGGACGGTTAATGGAATATTCCTGGCTGATAGAGTCACAAAAGAGCTGTCCGGCAGATTCTTCTACCAGAGTAGAGGCAACTTCGGCATCAATGGTAAACACCTTGATGGTCCGCACGGAACGGACCGGGAGGTGGATATCCTCATTGATCCTCTTTCGGATCTTCTCCCCAAAGGCATCACGCAGTGATTTTTTAAGCATTACTTCGATGCGGTAAACCATAGGCGGTAACTATAACAGACTCTATTTTTCTTTTCAAACACTTTCCCTCGCGCCTGTCTCCCGCCCCTTGTAAGGGACCCGGAGGACTGACCCCCCCAAAAACCCCCCTTTTTGCTTGACGCTACCCTCTTTTTTCTCTATGACTATGAAAAAGACAGTTTACGGCTAAAATATAATGTTGGGCAGAAGGAAAAATATGCCGCACACACTCAACATTGACGGAATATCGGAGAGTCTGTTTCTTCTCCAGAATCTTCGACATGCCAGTAGGTCGTTCTGCAAGACTCACAAGATAAAGTGGGGAGAAGAGACCGGATGCGAATATCAATGGGAGTACTATTTCGGCTGGCTAAAGTCGACTCTGTGCGAACATCTGATCAAGACTGCGATTACCCTCCGAATGTTGGAGGATATTCTCAGGAACTACGACCAAGAGGATATTGATCTTGAAACACTCCGTGAGGAAGCGGAGCGAAGTTTGTCCTTCGGGACATTTGATGATGATCATAAGAAATTGACACTGCGAGATGCCTTTAACAAGATTATCCACGCGACCGATACCCAGTTAGACTGGGACGAAGGAGAGGATTACGAATGGTGGTCGGGACGCATCTCGTTAACCGGCAAACACCAAGGTAAGCAATGGAGAGTTGCGATCGACGTGGAAGCTTACGCAATCGCTGCTAATCGCTTCATTGACGCTCTTGGAGATCAGGTAGATTGGTATCACTTGTACAAATACGATACCTAGCCATGTAGGGTGGGCTTTGCCCACCAAAACGGTTGACAATATGTTGTGGATACGGGTTATATGGAATGCCGGATTATTGAGGGGCACAGGAGGGAAATATGTTGAGAAAGGGAGGTACTCGCCGGACTGGGGTGTAGCACTGACAGGATTTCCGGTGGGCAAAGCCCACCCTACTGGACTGAATGGGTCTCTCGACAGATGGGGCCGCCCCGGTGATTGGTCTAAAGAAGCAGATCAAATTTACGAGTTACGAGTGCGATAAAATATATTAAGAAAGGGAAGATTCATGAAAATATCCACTCTCTTTTTGTTTCTCATATTTCTTGCTGGTTGTGGTGTGGCAAATGTGGTTACCAGGGGAGAATATGTCGATAGCCAATCTATACCCCCAGGGATGCACCGCAAAGAACTTTTGGCGCGGTTTGGAGCACCCATTGACTCCCAAAAAGACACTAATGGACTAATAACTGACATCTTCAGAGTAGAGCAAGGAGAAAAGGCTGCCGGTAAGGTATTAAAAGGCGGAGGGATATTACTCATCGACATCTTTACTCTAGGGCTTAGTGAGGCAATAGCCACTCCGGTGACCGAAACCAAGAGATATGTTACATTCGAAATTCTTTATGACGAATCCGAACGAGTGACCAGTGCCAAATTTCTTGGGCAGTAAATGGGAAATAAACAGCCATGTAGGGTGGGCTTTGCCCACCAAAACAAATGACAATGTGTTGTGGATATGGGTCACATGAAATGCTGAATTATTGAAGGGTCCAAAGGGGAGATAATGAAACTGAACTTTGAGTGGGATGAAGAGAAAGCCAAAGCGAATCTCACAAAGCATAGAGTCAGTTTTGATGAAGCCATAACGGTTTTCCTTGATCCCTTTTCAATTACGATCTCTGACCCAGACCATTCAGTGGAGGGGCAACGGTATATTGATATTGGTAGTTCTGATAAGGGCCATGTACTGGTAGTGGTTTACACCGAACGAGGCTCGAACATACGTATTATCAGTAGTCGTAAGGCGACCCTATCGGAGCGAAAACTTTATCAAGAAGGAAGTAACTAAAATGGTACTAATGGAGGAGAACAATATGCGTGTTGAATACGATTTTAAAGGAGGAGTGCGTGGCAAGCATTACAGAGCCATGCAAGATGGGTATACGATTACTATTCATAAGGCGGATGGCACCACTATTACTAAGGACGTGATGCCAAAAGAGGGCGCAGTTGTTCTAGCGCCAGATATTCGCGCGTATTTCCCAGACTCGGAATCTGTAAATAGGGCTTTGCGTTGTTTAATTCCACTGCTACCCAAAAAGCGCAGGAAGGGAAAATCAGGGACAGCCATGAAATAATGCAATTCTCTACGTGCTTGATTGAGAAGATCATAATTTCATAGCCGTCCTTCTATTTGCCCTAAAGCCATCCGTGCCTGCAGGATAGTATCAGTTCACCGTTATCAGTTCACCGTTGTCCGTAAGAACTTGTAAGAGTCGAGTCTATGCGACCTGAAAAGCGTTTTTTCGGTGAACAGTCGATGGTGATCGTATTTTCCGTTAACCGTTATCTTGTCCCTTAAAAACGTGAAAACTTTTCTTCGATAAACGTGTTTTCCATTATTCGGCCACCGGTCTCCGTGAAAAACGCGAAAAACCGTCTTTCCCGGGAACGGTGAACGATTACACAGGATGTTTCCATCCTTCCAGGGGATTAAAAGCAGATAACTGTCGATATGTTATGAAAGTCTTCCTGTTATCCAGGATACATGACCGGGTAAGGCGCGAACCAAGGACGCGTTTTTTATAAAACCCCTTGCGAAATAGCCTCTTTTACCCTATGGTTGATTTTATATGGAAGGAGGGTCTGTCATGCAGGCGCTAAGAAAAAAAATGAAGGTCGGTCGCCAGGGTATTATCCGGCTTAGAGGGCTTCCCTATCCACCCGGAACGGAGGTTGAGGTTATTGTTTTCCCTGAGCCAGGCCAGGAAGGAATTTACGACTATACAGCACAGTTGATTTCTACAAAGAAAATTCCAAGGTATTCGACGAAGGAAATAGAGAAGATCGTTCACGAGGCCAGAGGAGTTTGAACCCTCCTAAAGTTGTTTTCGATACAAACATCCTGATATCCGCTTACTTTTTTGGAGGCCAACCCAGGGTTACCCTTGATATAGCCAGGAGCGGGAAAGTTATACTTCTTCAAAGTACCGAGACAGTCGCTGAATTTGTTAGAGTTCTCGGCTATCGGAAATTCGGGCTGACTGCTGATGAAATCAAGCCACTTGTCGAGGACCTTCTTGGATTTTCCGAAAAAGTCTCTTTAGGAACTCCAGTCAAATACATTAAAGAAGACCCCACCGATAACATCTTCCTGACCCTGGCAAGGCAGGAACAGGCAAAATATATCGTATCGGGAGACGCGCACCTATTAAACATCAAGTCCTTCTCCGGGATAGATATCCTGACGGTGAGACGATTTCTATCCAGGTTCGGCAAACTATGATCCAGCTTTTTGACTAATTCAGAAAAGAACATACCGATAGGACATTGATTTTTACGTTGCAAACTGCTTGATAGAAGGGAATAAATTCTATGGCATGACTTCATGCCTCGCCAAGCCCGCTTAGATGCCCCCGACGCCCTCCAGGGAGACTACCCGCAGTGTTCCGGCTCAATATCCAGGATTAAGGACAGCGCTTGTTTTATGAGGTGTATTTTTTCTTCCGGGATGATTCCGATCTTTTCGGCAAAGCGTTGATGGCTTATTGCCCTGATTTGAAAGCAGTCAACCACGGATTTTTTCTCTAGTTGGGTGTTTTTGTCAGGTTCAATGGGAACAAAGAAGGGATGGTTTTCCCACCGGGAGTTCCACGCGGTCAAGGGCGCCACGATAGCAAGCTTCAGATGTTTTTTATGGCCGCCGTTCAGGACGATTACGGGGCGTTTTTTTTTGATTTCACTTCCGATTGTCGGATCAAGATTCACCCAGTAGATTTCACCGGCTTCCAAAATCGTCTCCTTCTATTGACTCAAAAACATTGTGGTATGCCGTTGTGCTCAACATTTCCATGGCCTCTTTTCTCTTTATTTCCCGGAGCTTCCTGCGGTCTTCTTGCACTCTGGCTGCCACCGCTTTTCTCATGTAGTCGCTCAAGCTTTTGTAACGAAGGCGCTTATATGTCTTTCTAATAAATTCATAGTCTTTTGGATCAATTTGAACCTTGGTCGGTACCAGCATGGTGTACTCCCCTTTTTTGATTTTATTATTACCATATAACAGGGGATAAAATCAAGACCCAATAATAGGGGATATATAAAAGGACAAATTTCAGGGACATTTTTCCATCCCATTAATTTCCTTCTTGTCCCAGGGGCAACCAAAATT
>Ga0068714_10004304_pt1 | contig 16074 bp, 9 predicted proteins | sample MTBNYHSulfiMetaG_FD_62988 | JGI IMG/M metagenome (GOLD analysis project Ga0068714, IMG submission 62988) | Enrichment culture microbial communities from rom New York Harbor, USA that are MTBE-degrading - MTBE-NYH (New York Harbor Sulfidogenic)... | ecosystem: Environmental > Aquatic > Marine >...
CCGACCCTCAAGCCCCCCGGGTGGTGACCGGAGTGGCCGAAGGGGGAGGTGCCGCCGGTGCCGATGAAGTGGCTGCCGCCGTCGTGGCGCGCTTGTTGCTCGCGGAGCCGCCGTTCGAACGTTTCCCGCAGGGCCTCCACGTCCAGGCGCTCGAACGTCCGCCGCCACGAGGGGTCGACGGCAAACGGTGGGACGGGGTTCTCCAGCCACTCCCAGACCTGCTCTTCGATGGCGGCGACCTCGGCCTCGGCTCCCGCGAACTGCTCGGCGAACGCGAGGTCGAAGTCGTCGAGCTCTGACTCGTCGCGGACCATGATCGACCTGGACAGGGAGTAGAAGCCGGAGAGGGAGGACCCGTGGAGGCCGGCCGCGAGCCCCTCCACCAGGGTCAGCCACTGCTGCGGCGTGACCTTCAGGCCCCGCGCCCTGAGGCGGTAGAAGAAGGGCAGCAGCACCCCGGGCCCACCGGCCGGCGGGTGGCGCTCGGTGCCGTCGGCTGCCATCGCGCGCTGCCTCAGCGGGGCCAGGTCGGACCGCGGCCGGCGGCCGGTCGGTTCGCCCGCTCCACCACCTCGAGGTCCTCCTCCCGCTTGACCAGGGCGCCGAGAAACGGCATCCCCTCCGCGACCTGGCCGCGCGGGATCCCAGCGGCGATCAGCGCCCCGATCCAGTCGACGAGCTCGGAGGTGGACGGGCGCTTGCGCAGGCCGGGAAGGCTGCGCAGCCAGTAGAACTTCTCCAGGCACTGCCCGAGCAGCTCGTCGGCGAAGGCCGGGTGGTGGACGCGGACGATCTCCGCCATCAGCTTCTCGTCCGGGAACTGGATGTAGTGGAAGATGCACCTTCGCAGGAAAGGGTCCGGCAGCTCCCGCTCGGCGTTGGAGGTGATGACCACGAGGGGGCGGTGCACGGCCCGGTGGGTGTCCCCGGTCTCCACCACCTCAAACTCCATGGCGTCGAGTTCGTGCAGCAGGTCGTTGGGGAACTCGAGGTCCGCCTTGTCGATCTCGTCGATCAGGAGCACCACCCGCTGGGGGTTGGTGAGCGCCCTCCCCAGGGGGCCGAGCCGGATGTACTGGCGGATGTCGGACACGTCGTGGTCGCCGAACCGGCTGTCCTGGAGGCGCTTCACCGTGTCGTACACGTACAGCCCGTCGGCGGCCTTGGAGGTGGACTTGACGTTCCAGGCGATGAGCTCGAACCCGAGGTCCTCGGCCACCGCGTGGGCGAGGAGGGTCTTGCCGGTCCCCGGCTCGCCGCGGACGAGCAACGGCCGCTGGAGCGCTGCGGCCACGTTGACGGCGTGGCGCAGCTCCGGCGAGGTGATGTAGCTCGCCGTCCCCGAGAAGCGGTTGAAGTCAGCCACCGTAAGCCCTCCCCGAGGATCTCACGCTGGCCTGCCTCGGGCAACAGGGGATCGCCGGCGGAGATGACCCCCCGACGGTCGTGGACAGTGCGCCGGCAGCGGGCGCCTCCATGCCGGGGTGATGGTGGTCGAGCCCTGGCTGGTGAGGCTCTCGAGATCGTGCCGCGCCTCCTCGCCGCGGCCACCAGCAGCGCGGTACCCGCCCCGACAGACGAAGTGGCAAGTGCCGGCCGGGGTCGTGGTCCCGGCTCACGGTCCTTGTCCTGCTTCCCTGGTCCGATCAGAACGGCCAGAACAGGGCGATCAGGGGGACGGCGACCACCACCACCACCACCGACAACGGCAGGCCCAGACGCCAGTAGTCACCGAACCGGTAGCCGCCAGGCACCATGACCAGGGCGTTGGACTGGTGGCCCACCGGCGTCAGGAACGCGCAGGAAGCGCCGACGACCACCCCCATCAGCAGCGGGTCGACGGAAACCCCCATGCCGTGTGCGAGGTTGATCGCGATCGGCGCCATCAGGACCGCGGCCGCGGCGTTGTTGACGACGTTGGAGAGCAGCATGGTCACGACCATCAGCACGGCCAGGATCGCAGCTGGCGGCACGTGGTGGGCAAGCCGCAGGATCTGGTCGGCGACCAGCTGCGCCCCTCCGGTGCTCTCGAGCGCATGGCCCAGGGGGAACATGGCCCCGAGGAGAATCACGACCGGCCAGTCGATGCTGAGGTAGACCTCCTTGAGCGCCACCAGGCCTGTCACCACCATGAGCAGCGCCGCCGCGACGAACGCGACCTGGACCGGCACCAGGCCGAAGGCGGTCGCCGCCAGGGCAAGGCCGAACAGGCTCAGGGCGAGGACAACCCTCCGGGTCTTGAACAGGCGAATGCCGCGCTCGGCCAGCGGAAGGCACTCGAGGGCGGCGAGGGTCCCCTTGAACGAGCTCGCCCGTCCCTGCAAGAGGAGAATGTCGCCGGCCGCGAACGGCGTGTGCCCCAACCTCGACTGGAGCCGGTGGCCCAGGCGGGCCACCGCCAGCAGGTTGACCCCGAAGTTGGAGCGCAGCTTCATGCTGATCGCGGTCTTGCCGACGATGCGGGAGTTGGGGGTGACGATCGCCTCGACGACCTTGACCGTGTCCGATTCGAGGGCGTCCCGGTGGTCCGGTTCGGTCTTTGCAAGCTCGAGCCCCAGGCCGTCGACAAGCTCCTCCAGCTCGTCCGAGGTCGCCTCCACCACCAGGATGTCACCAGCCTCGACCACCTCGTACGGGGAAGGGGCGGCGACGTGCTCGGCACCACGGATCAGACCCACGACCACGGCATCCGTGCCCGTGCCGAGGTCGACCGCGATCCTGGAGATGGGGTGGCCCACCACCTTCGCGCCCTCCGGCACCCGCACCTCGCTGATGTAGTCCTCGACGTGGAAGAGGTCTTCGGAGCTGGCTGCGCCTTCTCGCGAAGGGGTCAGTCTGGCGCCCAGCAGGGCGATGAAGGCCACCCCCGAGAGCGCCACTCCGAGCCCCACCGGCGTGAAGTCGAACATCCCGAAGGCCGGCGCTCCGGCCTCGGCCCGGTAGGAGGAGATGATGATGTTGGGTGGGGTGCCGATGAGGGTGGTCAGGCCGCCGAGCAGCGAGCCGAAGGCCAGGGACATGAGAAGTCGGGAGGGTGACCGCCCGCTCTGGCGCGACATCCAGACGGCGACCGGTATGAACAGCGCCAGCGCCCCCACGTTGTTCATGAAGCCCGAGCAGAGCGTCACGATGCCGGTGAGGGCGGCCAGCTGCAGGGTCGGGTGGTCTCCGACCTTGACCAGTTGGCGCGAGATGGCGTCGACCACCCCGGCGTTGAGGAGGCCGCGGCTGATGACCAGCACGGCGGCGACCGTGATCACCGCCGGGTGGCCGAAGCCCAGGAACACCTCACTCGGAGGCACGAGGCCAGCGGCGAAGACCAGCAGGAGCGCCCCCACCGAGACCAGGTCGTAGCGCCAGCGCCCCCACACGAAGAGCACGAGGGTCGCCGCGAGAATCGCGAAGACAACCCCCTGGTCAAACGTGAAGCCCATCACTTCCCCACCTCTGGTGCCCCGGACGCTGCCGCGAGGGGCGTGACCCGCACCCTCATCTTCTCACCCCACGCCTGGCCCATTCACCAGGCTTCGCCGCGGGGCCGGCGAGGTGCCGAGCGCAGTGGGGATTTCGAGCCGAGGGGCGCGGAGGCGTACCGACAGTCCACGACCAGGTCCAGGTGGAGGACGCGCCCTCAGTTCCTCGCAGCTCGACTCATCGGTGGAGAACCTCGCCCCCCGCCACGCCTACGGCCGCCGGAAGAGGTCCTCCGTGAAGCCGGCGTTGACCGTGACCGAGGTCAGCCGGCTCTGCGCCTTGACCTCGCCGTTGGCCTTCTGGGTGGACTCGAAGGGGACCTTGAGCCCCGAGACCACGGTGTGGGCGGCGAAGACCTCGACGACGTCGGCCGGTCCCTCGTCGGTGGTGGCGCGCCGCATGGTCCCGAGCACCGTCTGCCCGTCCGCGGACAGGTAGAGGTGCACCGGGCTGCCGTCGACGGTGACCACCACGTCGCTCGCTGGCTGCCCCTCGAAGTCGACGGCGCCGAGGAGCTGCCCCTGGACCGCCCCCTCGAGGGCCATTTTGAGCAGGAGGGCGCAGCCCCCCTCGGTGGAGAGCCCCCGCCGCATCTCGGCCACGGCGCTCTCCGGCAGGTCCTGGACCTGGCCGGCCATGGTCATGAAGCCGCGCTCGCCGTCGACCACCTGGGTCATCGCGCCCAGCGGGGTCTTGAGCTGGCTGTGGTAGCGCCCCGGCAGGACGAAGACCGACGTGCCCTCGAGCGCCATCTCCCCCATCGGCGTGGTGATGGTGGTCGAGCCCTGGCTGGTGAGGCTCTCGAGACCGCGCAACGCCTCCTCGCCGGCCGCCTTCGCCGCCGCCACCAGCAGCGCGGTGCCCGCCTCGAGGCTCTCGGCGCTGGCCGCGGCGACCTCTTCCTTGGGCTCGGGGATGGTGATGTCGACGGTGGTGACCGGCCCGAAGGTCGACAGCGGCTGGTCGAACTGGTCCGCCCGGCCGAGGGCGAGGATGGTGAGGGCGTCGGGGTCGAGGTGCTTCTGGGCGACCCGGAGGACGTCGGCCCGGGTGACCTTCTCGACCGCGTCGCGCAGCCTCACGTTGAAGTCGGCGGGGTAGCCGTAGAGCTCGTAGGTTGCCAGGCGGTTGACGATCTTGGCGGTGGAGTCGTACTCGAAGGCGTAGCCCTGGAGGAAGCCCTGCTTGGCGCGGTCGAGCTCCGCGTCGGTGACCTCTGACTCCCGGATCCGGCGGATCTCGCCGAGCACCGTGGACAGCGCCTCGGCGGTCGACGCGGGCTTGGTGGAGGTGAAGAAGAAGAACGCGCCCCGGTGGTCGTAGGCCGGCACCGCAAAGGCGCTGGCGGTGTAGGCGAGCCCCTTTTCGGTGCGGACCTTGACGAAGATGCGGGAGGCGAAGCTGCCCCCCAAGATCTCAGTCATCAGGTTGACCGCCGGGTAGTCGGGGTCGTCGAGGCGTAGGCCGAGCTGGCCGGCGAGGAGGAAGGTCTGCTCCACGTCCTTCTTCTCGACGTAGGCCACGGTCGGGGTCAGCGGCTTGACCTCGGGCGGGGTGATCGCCGGGGCGGGGCCCTCGGCCTTCCAGCCGGCGAACGCCTTCGCCAGGCGGGCCTTCATGTCGGCGGCGGCGAAGTCCCCCCAGACGGCGAGGATGGTGGCGTCGGGCCTGAACGTGGCCGCGTGGTAGGCGAGCAGGTCGTCGCGGGTCAGCCGGTCGAGGTCGGCGTACTCGAACTGGCGGGCGTAGGGGGAGTCGGCGCCGTAGACGAGCTTCAGGACCTCGCGCTGCGCGATGCCCATCGGGTCGTCGTTGCGGCGGGCGATCGCCCCGCGCAGGTGGGTCCTGGCGAGGTCGACCTTGTCCTCGGCGAAGGCCGGGGCGGTGAGCAGCTCGGCGAAGATCGGCAGGACGGCGTCGAAGGTCTCCACCAGGGCCGTGCCGCCGACCTCGGTGTAGCCCTCCTGGACGCCGCTCTCCACCGAGGCGCCGATCCGCTCCAGCGCCTCGTCCATCTGGTCCCCGCTCATGGAGCGGGTACCGCCGGTGCGGTGGGCCTCGGAGAACAGCTCCGCCAGCCCGGCCCTGCCGGCCGGCTCCGCCACCCTGCCGCCGCGCACCAGGGCGCGCAGCTCGACCCGGGGCAGCTCGTGGTCCTCCACCAGGAGGAGCCTCATGCCGTTGGGCAGCGTGTCCCGGACCACCCGGGGCGGCGTGATGTCGTTCAGGGGCGGGTAGGTGAGCTGCTCGAAGGGGCGCGGCGTCGCGCCCTGCTGGGCGGAGGCGAGGGTGGCGACGAGGGTGACGAGGACCAGCGCGGTCATCCCGCGGCGGAGGTTCGTGGTGCTCATGGTGCGCTCCTTTTCGCGATCCGAGCGGTCACGGCGACGCCGGCTCGTCGGCCGGCTCGCTGGCGGTCTCGATCATGCCCACGGTCCGGTTGGACCGGGTGAAGGTCGCGGAGGCCACCCGCATGATGTCTTCGGCCGTGACCCGGTCGACCTCGTCGAGGGAGCGGAACGCCTCGCGCCAGTCCCCCTCGAGGTTTTCGGCCGAGGCCAGCTGCATGGCCAGCCCCATGTTCGAGTCGAGGGAGGCGAGGAGGGCTGCCTTCGTGCGCGCCTTGACCCCGGCCAGCTCGGCCTCCGACACCGGCTCCCGCTTGAGCCGTGCGATCTCCTCCTCGATCGCCGCCTCGCACTCGGCGTTGCTGTTGCCCTTGTTGGGGACCGCGAAGAACAGGAACAGCCCGGGGTACTTGTCCTGGCCCAGGCCGGGAATGGCGCCGGCGGCGAGGGCGACCTGCTTCTCCTTGACGAGGGCGGTGTACAGGCGGGAGGAGCGCCCGCCGGCCAAGACCTCGCTGATCGCCTCGAAGACCGCGTGGTCGGGGTGGTTGACGTCCCCCTTGTGATAGCCCATGAGGAGGATCGGCTGGGAGGGGTCCTCCATCACGATCCGCTTCTCGGCCCGCTGCGGCGGCTCCTCGGTGACCACCGGCCCCGGCTTGGTGCCGGCCGGAATGGCGCCGAGGGTCCGCTCGAGCATCGGCATGACCGCCACCGGGTCGACGTCGCCGACAATCGCCACGGTCAGGTTGCGGGCGCCGTAGTGGCGGGCGAACCACTCCCGCGCCTGGTCGCGGGTGATTCCCTCGATGTCGCTCTCGTGGCCGATGATGAAGGAGCGGTACATGCTCGCCTTGAAGGCCACCGCCAGGAAGTCCTCGATGAGGCGGGAGACGGGCTGGCTCATGACCATCCGCCGCTCCTCCATGATGACGTCCTTCTCGGTGTAGAACTCGCGCAGCACCGGGTTGGTGAAGCGGTCCGCCTCGAGGGTCGCCCACAGCTCGAGCTTGTTCGACGGCAGCGAGTACATGTAGACCGTCTGGTCGAACGCGGTGCCGGCGTTCAGCCCCTGGACCCCCGCCCGTTCGAGGATCTCGCCCAGCTCGTTCGCCTTCACGAACTGTCGGGCCTCGGTCACGGCGGCGGCGAACGCCTCCTCGAGCTGCGCGAGACGCTCGGGGTCCGGCTGCGGCCGCCGCATCCGCTCCTCCCGCAGGGCCGCGAATGCCTCGTCCTCGCGCTTCATCGCCTCGAGCTCGCGCTCGATGTCGGTGGTGCCGACGGTGGTCGTGCCCTTGAAGGCCATGTGCTCGAAGATGTGGGCGAGGCCGGTGGCGTTCTGGTTCTCGTCGACGCTGCCGACGTCGGCGTAGGTGACCATCGACACCACCGGCGCGAACGGGCGGGGCAGGATCAGCACCGTGAGCCCGTTGGGCAGGGTGTGCTCGACCACCCGCTGCTCGAGGTCAGCGGAGCCCGCCCCGGAGGCGGACGTTGCCACCCAGAGGGCGGCGGTCGACAGGACGAGGATCCCGAGGAACGTTCGTTTCGAGGTCATGGGTCGTCTCCTTGCACCCGGGGCACCGTGCGGAGCCGCCGCCAGGGTCCGGCCCCCCGGGCTGGTACCGGCACGGTAGCCCGCTCGGCCGCTCTTGTCGAGGGAGGGCGGTGGCGAGGGCGTTGCGAAGTCGAAAGGCCGTTGCCGCAGAGGGACCTGCGCGTGGTGGCGACAGGGGCAGCGGCAGGGGCAGCGGCAGCGAGCAGCGGCAGCGAGCAGCGACAGCGGCAGCGGCAGCCGCCAGGGGCAGCGACAGCCGCCAGGGGCAGCGACAGCCGCCAGGGGCAACCGCCAGGGGCAGCGCGCGGCGGAGGTGACCATGCTCGAAGCCCCCACCATGAAGCTCATCGCCCTCACCACCGCCCTCGAGGCCGCGGGAGAGGCCCTGGCGATCGCCCGCAGGGTGCCCGCGCCGTTCACGAGCCTCGCGGACCAGGTGGTGTGATCCGCCAGCTCGGTCGCCGCCAACCTCTCGGAGGGGCACGGTCGATCAGGTCGAGATCGGGTTCATCATTGGCGCATCGCCTATGCCTCCGCCAAGGAGGTGGACACCCACCTCCGGCTCCTGGTCACAGCGGGAGTGGTCGACCGCGGGCGCGCCCGAAAGGCCCTGGGCCTCTTCGACCAGGTGCGCGCCATGACCTGGCGGCTGCTGCACCCGAGGACGTGAGCGCCCACCCCCCGAGCCGGGCCCGGACGACGCTGCCCCTGTCGCTGTCGCGGACGCTGCCCCTGAATCCTGCCGCTGTCGCTGCCTCCTGTCCCTGCCCCTGCCCCTGACTCCTGTCCCCGTCGGTGTCCACGACAAACCGGTTCCCGCGACGCGCATTCTCCCTCGGGCGCCGACCGATCGGACAACCGACATCGCAGCGGAGCCCTCGCCGAACGTCGAACCGGAACGGTGAGCCCCGCGCTGTAACCTCGCCCTCCGGTCCGGCACACTCACGGGAGAGACGCGCTCTCAACGACCGACGTGAACCTGGGGCGCCGACATTCGGCGACCTCGACTTTCCACCATCGCACTGTGTCCGAACCCGGAGAGGAGTCCGCTCATGAAGAGAACCCGACATCCGAACCGCCGCCAGCGTGCCCTGTCGCTGGCACTCTCGTTGACCTTCGTCCTGACCGGTGCAGGCTCGGCTGCGGCCGAGACCGTCAGCCTGCGCCTCGAGCACGACGGGCTCGAGCCCCTCGGCCGTGGCTTCGTCTACGAGGGCTGGCTGGTGGCGAACGGCATCCCGGTGTCCACCGGGACGTTTTCCGTGGCTGCCGACGGCAGTGCGTCGCGCACGGACTTCGTCGCCACCGTTGCCGACGGCGCCGCCCTCGAGGCCTTCGTCCTCACGGTGGAGCCGTCGCCGGACCCCGATCCGGCCCCTTCGCCCGTCCACGTGATCGCCGGCGACTTCGCCAGCGGCCTCGCCACCTTGACCGCCGCCCACCCCGCCGCCCTCGGGTCGACCTTCGGGGACGCGGCCGGGACGTTCGTGCTCGCCGCACCCTCGGCGGGTGCCGGCGGCGACTACCGCAACGGCATCTGGTGGCTGGACCCCGGGGCCGGCCCCGGTCCCGGCCTCGACCTGCCCGAGCTGCCCGAGGGTTGGGCCTACGAGGGCTGGGTGGCCGGGCCCATGGGTGCGGTCTCCACCGGCCGCTTCACCAACGTCGCCCAGGTCGACTCGGACGCGGGCGGCCTCGGTGCGGGGCCCTTCGGCACGCCCGCGTTCCCGGGCCAGGACTTCGTCAACCCGCCGGTCGACCTCACCACCGGCTACGCCGCCGTGATCTCGGTCGAGCCCGAGCCGGACGACTCGGCCGCGCCCTTCGCGTTCAAGCCGCTGGTCGGGACCATCGCCGACGCCGGCGAGGGGGCGCCGCAGGAGATGACCAACCAGTCCGCCGGGTTCCCCACCGCCACCGTGCGCGTCCTCGAGCCGGGTCACCGGATGCGGACCGTCCACCTCGCCCTCGACCTCGCCGGGCTCGAGGACCTCGGTGACGGTGCGGCCTACGAGGGCTGGCTGGTCGCCGACGGCATGCCGGTCTCCACCGGGACCTTCACCGTCTCCGGCGGCGTTCCCTCCGAGCGAATGCTCGCCGCCGAGGTGAGCGCGACCGCCGCCCTGTCGGCGTTCGTGCTGACGATCGAGCCGGTGCCGGACCTCGACCCGACGCCTTCGGCGGTCCACCTGCTGGCCGGCGATTTTGCGGCCGGGAGCGCCCGGCTCTCCATCGCTCACCCGGCAGCCCTCGGGACCGATTTCGCCGAGGCCGCGGGCGGCTACATCCTCGCAGCACCCTCCGCCGGCGCCGGTGGCGACTACCGCAACGGCATCTGGTGGCTCGACCCCGCGGCCGGCCCCGGCCCCGCGCTGGTCCTGCCGGACCTCCCCGAAGGCTGGGTCTACGAGGGCTGGGTCGCGGGCAGTGACGGTCCGGTGTCCACCGGTCGCTTCACCAGTGTCTCCGGTGCCGACTCGGACGGTGGGGGCCCTGCCGCCGGTCCGGAGGAGACCCCGGGCTTCCCGGGCCAGGACTTCGTCGACCCGCCGGTCGACCTGACCACCGGCTACGCCGCCGTGATCTCGGTGGAGCCAGAGCCGGACACCAGCCCCGAACCCTTCGTCCTCAAGCCGCTGCTCGACCTGAGGATCGACGACGTCGGCACGGGCGTGCTGCAGCCGATGGCGCGAAACCTCACCGACCTGCCCCGAGGCGTGGTGACGCTCGCGACGCAGCGGCTCATCGCGGCCGCGGCCCACGTGCCCGGCGTCGCGGGCACCAACTGGCGCACCGACCTCGAGCTGCACAACCCGAGCGGCGAGGCAGCCTCGGCCAGGGTCGAGCTGCTCCGGTCGGGCCAGTCGAACCCCAGTCCGGCCAACGCGGACCTGTCGGTGCCCGCCCGCTCGAGCGTGAGGGTCACCGACGCCGTCGAGGCGCTGTTCGGGGTGGAGGCGAGCGGCGCCCTCAGGGTGCTGTCCCCCAGCGGCGAGCTGCTCGTCGCGAGCCGGACCTACACCCTCGCGGCGCCGGGCACCTACGGCCAGGCCATCCCGGCCGCCACCGCCGACCGTGCGGTCGCCTTCGGGGCAGAGGCAAGACTGACCCAGCTCGCGGCCGCCGCCGACCTCAGCTCGGGGTTCAGGACCAACCTCGTGCTGCTCAACCCGGACAGCACCCCGGTCGAGGTCACGGTCGACCTCCACGACGCCGACGGGGAGCTGCTCGGCACGCTCGAGGTCAGCCTTCTCGCCGGCGAGCAGTGCCAGCTCAACGACGTGTTCGCCCGGGTGACCGACCGGGCGGTTGAGGTCGGGTACGCCGTGGTGCGGACCTCCACCCCCGGTGGGCGCGTCCTTGCCTTCGCCTCGGTCGTGGACAACCTGACCGGCGACGCCGTCTGGGTCCAGCCCTGACGGGGTCTGGCCCGACCGCACCCGGAGGGCGGGGGCGGGGTCGCCCACCGGCGGCCCCGCCCCCCATCTTCGCACCCGGTGCGTCGCGCTCGTACCGGTGGGTCGCCACGCTATCATGCTCTCCGACAGGGAGAACCCGACGTGGCTGACGCTCGGCCGAGCGTGGACGAGGGGCGGCTGGTCACCCTCATGACGTCGTACCAGCAGGGGCACATGGAGGGCTTCGCGGCCCTCCACGCCGCCCTCGCACCGCCGATCAAGCGGTACCTGTGGACCTTCGTCCGCAACGGGGCTCTGGTCGAGGACCTGCTCCAGGAGACGTTCCTCCAGGTCCACCGGTCGCGCCACACCTACACCCCGCCCCGTCCGGTAAGGCCCTGGGTGTACGCCATCGCCCGCCACGCCGCGCTGATGCACCTGCGCTGGCGGCGACGCCGGCCGGAGGAGGTGCCGGAGGAGGACCTCCCCGAGCCGGCCGAGCCGGCGTCTCCCGACCTCGCCGGCGACCGGGCGACCCTGCTCCGGTTGCTGCGCACGTTGCCCCGCCCGGCGCAGGAGGTGCTGGTGCTGCACCACCTGCTCGGGCTCAGCTTCGAGGAGGTCGGCCGCGTCGTCGGGGTCAGCTCCGGCACCGCCAAGGTCCGCGCCCACCGCGCCCTCAACGCGCTCCGCGAGCGCGTTTCAATCGAAGGAGCCACGACATGAGCTGCCCGAACCTCCCCGAGCCGTTGCGCAGGGAGATCGAACGCGACCCGGGACCGGTCCGCCCTCTCCCCCCGCCGTGGAGGCGGGCGGTCTGGGTGGCGATCGCGGTCGGCGTGGTGTGGCTCGCGGATCTCGCCCGAGCGCCCCTGCGCCCCGATCTCGACGTCCTCCCGATGGCGGTCGGCTGGGGCGGCGCCCTGCTCCAGCTCGCCGCGGGGTTGCTCCTCGTCATCCTGGCGCTGCGCCAGGGGGTGCCGGGTGCGGGGCCGTCCGGCGGCACCTGCCTGGCCTGGTTCGGAGCGGCCCTGGTGGTCCAGGCGGCTGTGGCGGTGGCGACCCTCGCCCACAGCGCCGGCTTCGACCCGGGGGGGGAGGCCTTGAGACGCGGCATCGCCTGCATGGCCCACGACGTCGCCGCGGCCGTTCCCGCGCTGCTGGTCACGCTGTGGTTGGCGGCTCGCGCCCTGCCGACCCGCGCTCCCCTCGCCGGCCTCCTCGCCGGAGCCGGCGCCGGGGCAACCGCCGACGGTCTTCTCCACCTTCTCTGCCCCATCTCCGACCTCGGTCACGTGTTGGTGTGGCACCTCGGTGCGATCGTCCTGCTCGCCGCCGTCGGTGCCGCGATGGGGGCTGGCTGGGACCGTTGGCGCGCGCGTCGCGTGGGCATCTCGCTCCACTGATCCCACCGAGGTCCCGGGACCAGACCTCGCGGCCGCTGACCACCACGCTGCGCCGGAACCCGAGCTCGGCGAGACCGTTCGCGAGCGGGGTGCCGGGGGGAACGGCCGCGGGGAAGCAGATCCCCTCGACCTCGAACCGGTCGAGCCCGCGCAGGAGCCGGTCGAGCTGTGCCGGCCGCGGGTCGGGCTGTGACACGAGCCAGGTCAAATCACGGCGCGCGGCAACCTCCCCGGCGCCGAGGTGCTCGCGCAGCGGCTGCAGGTACTGGTTGCGCACCACCAGCGGGTGGGGGTGATGGTGGAAGGTGGTGACCCACGGCGAAACGTCCCCGGGGGCGACGACCACCGCGTGCGGCCGCACCGCCCCCGCCAGCGCTGCCGCAACCTCCCGCTCGACGGGGACCTTGAGCCGGAAGGGGCGCAGCGAGGTCTCGTTGGCGGGGGACCAGACGGGGTAGGCGCCGACCAGGCCGACGAAGCCGGCAACCGCGAGAGCCGCCCCGACCGTGCCCCCGGCGCCCGGCCAGCGTGCCGCCGGGGCGGTCAGAGCGAGGGCGAGGAGCAACGGCAGGGGCACCACCCAGGCCAGGCGCCAGGCGGTGTGCGGGCCGACGACGTGGGCGGCGAGCCAGTCGACCAGGTGGGGGTTGACCAGCATCGTCGCGGCGAGGGCCGCGAAAACCAGGTGCAGCCGTCGGGCCAGGGTCTCAGGGGACAGCCACCAGCCGCAGAGGAGCACGATCGCGCAGGGGATGGCAAACCGCCCGTCGAGGAAGATGCGGTCTACCAGGTGGGCCAGGCGCCGTGGCGACGCCGGCGGAGGGGTGATCGCGGCGGGTGGGGGCTCGGCCTGGGCGCGCATGATCTCGAGCGACGGCAGGACCGGGAGGCCGAGCAGGTACGGTCGGAGCGGGTTCGAGGTGCTGCGCAGGGCGAGGCTGAAGCCGGCGGCGAGAAGCAGCGGGTAGCCCAGGGCCAGGCCGGCCAGCGCCGCAGTCCTGAAGGCGCGGCGGTCGAGTGGGATCGCGGCGAGGACGCCCGGGAGGGCCACCGCAGGGGTCAGCCACAGCGCGCTGGCGTTGAGGCCGACGGCGGCGGTCGCCGTGGCCGCGAGGCGGAGCCAGGCCCGGCGCCCCGGCGAGCTCGCCAGCTCGACTCCGTAGGCGAGCAGAAGGGTGAGGACGACCGTGACCAGGATGCCCTTGCCCTGGTGGAGACGGACGAAGGCGAAGTTGCCGTGCCAGCCGTGGGGCTGACCGACCCCGACCAGCAGTACGACGACCGCGGCGGTGACCCAGGGCCAGCGGGTCGGGGCGACACGCCGGGCCACCCGCCCCATGGCGAGGACCCCCAGCAGGGCTGCGAACGGCGGCAACACGAGGTGCAGCCAGACGATGGCGTCGACCCCCGTGAGGTACGCTGCGGCGCCGGCCAGGGGCTCCAGGGCGTGCAGCCGGTAGGTCGGGAAGTCGAGCCGCACGCCGGGGACGCCGTGGAGCGGGTCGCTCGCCAGAAGCGGCGAGGAGGGGGCGTCGGCCGCGGTCACCGCCATGCTCACGTAGAGGGCGTCGTCGGCGTCGGGCCGGCACAGGCCGGCGGTGAGCAGGGCGGCGCCGACGGCCATCGACCACAGCGCGACGGCGGCCGCCCGGCTGGGGGCAGGCTCGGCTGCCTCCGGCGGGCGGCGCAGGCTCGCGACCGCCGTGACGAGCAGGTAGAGGGCGCACGGCAACCACAGTCGGAGGGGGTCGATCCCGACCGCGAGCGCACCCGCCAGTCCACCCCCGATCGCGAGACCCGCGACCCTGACCCACAGCGGCAACGGTGGTGCCGGGGGCCCCTGAGGAGTCGTCGCGTTTGCCAGCTCGGGTCCCTGGAGGCGAGGGCGGAGCAGGAGGGCGGCGCCGAGCAGGAGGGCGGCGACCGTCGCGGCGGCCAGCAGCTGACGCAGGCTGCCGCCGAGAAACACCGTCAGGTGGCAGAGCAGCGTCCAGGCGGCGAAGGCGAAGCAGGCGAGGTCGGTGAAGCCGTCAGCTGCGCTCAGCAGTCGAGACCCGGGCACGGCCGTGGACACTGCGTTCACCTCCCCGCCTCGCGGCGTTCGAAGATCGAGAGGTGGTGGTCGGCGAACCACGGCGCCGGAAACCGGTGGCCGTGGCGCTGGTCGAACCGCCCGAGCCGCTCCACCAGCCAAGACCGGCGGCGGGCGAGGTGCTCGAGGTAGGGGGGCGGCACCAGCACCCCGACCCCCGCCAGCCGCACCCGGCGGAAGAACGGCTCGAGCTCGCGCCGCAGCGTGCCCGGGCCGGGGTACCACACCCGGATCGGCGGACCGTCGCCGAGGCGGGCGGTCACGGAGCGGCCGAGGCGACGAAACGCGGTCCGCGGCCGGCCGTTGAGCAGGTGCCAGAGTATCTCCCAGGGGCACACGGGCCCCATGACCACCGTCGCCAGGAGCGCGCCGGGGCGTAGCCAACCGGCCAGCGCCGCGGCGAAGCCGTGGCGCTCCTGGAGGCAGTTGAGGGCGCCGAAGTCGGACAGGGCGCCGTCAAACGGCACCCCCGGGGGCGGCAGCTCGACCGCGATTCTCGCCAGGTCGAGCGGTGCGAAGGAGACCCGTTCGGCCACGCCGGCCGTCGCGGCCTTGCGGCGGGCGACCTCGAGCATCGCCGGGGAGGAATCGGTGGCGACGACCTCGACCCCGCGACGGGCGAGCCACACCGCGTCCTCGCCGGTGCCACAGCCGACCTCGAGGACCCGCTGCCCGGGGCGGAACACCCCCTCGAGGTGGTGGCAGACGGTCGTGCGCAGGGCGCGGCCGGTCACCGAGTCTGTGAACTCGGTGTCGTAGGTGGCAGCCGCAGGGTCAAACGGGGCGGCGGTCATGGCGGCTCCAGGGTAGCGCAGGCGGTGAGGGGCGGTCAGCGATCAGCGATCAGCTGTCAGCCTCCCCCGCCCGCCCACCCCGTGGCCAGGTGCCGCGGTTTCGGAAGCGACGCTGCTACCATCACGACCGTGGATCAGAGACGTGACCACCCTCCGGCCGAGCCCACCGTGGCCGTGGTCACCCCGGTCCACGACGGGGCGGAGGGGTTCGAGCGCTGCCTCGAGGCGGTGGCGGCGCTGGTCCCGCCGGCGGACGTGGTCGTGGTGGTCGGGGACGGCGGCGGGGAGCGGGCGCTCGAGCTGGCGCGGACGCTGGGGTTCGAGGTGGTGCGGAGCTCGGATCGCCGCGGCCCGGCCGCGGCCCGCAACCTCGGCGCCGCCGCCGCATCGGCTGACATCCTCCTGTTCGTCGACGCCGACGTGGCGGTCCCGCCCGACACCGTGGCTCGCGTGCGGGCGGGCTTCGCGCGGTGCCCGCAGGCGTCGGCGCTGTTCGGCTCCTACGACGACCGCCCCCCGGCGTCGGGTCTGGTCTCGCGCTACAAGAACCTCCTCCACCACTGGACCCACCAGCACGCGGCGGAGGAGGCGTCGACCTTCTGGACCGGGTGCGGGGCCGTCCGGCGGGAGGTGTTCGAAGCGCTTGGGGGCTTCGACCCTGAGCAGGCGTGGCTCGAAGACGTGGAGCTCGGCTACCGATTTCGCGCAGCGGGGCACCGTATCGTGCTCGACCGGACTCTCCAGGCGACCCATCTCAAGCGGTGGACGCTCGGCCGCCTGCTGGTGTCGGACGTGCTCCACCGCGCCTGGCCCTGGACCGAGCTCGCGAACCGTTACCGTTTCCTGCCGTCGGACCTCAACCTCGACCGGGGGGGGCGTCTGAGCGGCGTGTCGGCGGTGGTCCTCGTCGGTTCGCTGGTGGGGCTCGCGTGGACGCCGTGGGCGCTTGCCGTGGAGGCCTGCGCGGCCGCGGCCCTGGTCGCGCTCAACCTGCCGTTCTA
>Ga0068714_10004307_pt1 | contig 16065 bp, 13 predicted proteins | sample MTBNYHSulfiMetaG_FD_62988 | JGI IMG/M metagenome (GOLD analysis project Ga0068714, IMG submission 62988) | Enrichment culture microbial communities from rom New York Harbor, USA that are MTBE-degrading - MTBE-NYH (New York Harbor Sulfidogenic)... | ecosystem: Environmental > Aquatic > Marine >...
AATACGGAGGCGAAACCGAGCGTCCTAAACCACAGCCAATCCGTGTAGAGCGTCGAACCAAAGAACACGACGGCTCCGAGGATCAAGACTGCTATCAGTGCCAGGGTAAACAGACTCTGGCCCCTTGGCCGCAAACTCACCACTCCTCTACGTGGGACAAGGGCCCACCTTAGGGATTATTGCCCGGGGGAAGGCCGTTTCATCAGAGAGACTTGTCGGGCCCGTCGAGCGGGCCGTACCGCTCCATGTACTGCTCCATGGTCATTAATACGTCCCTCGGTTTCACTCCGTCGGACTTTCCGACGACCCCCATCTCCTCCATCATGTCCACGATGCGCGCAGCCCGGGTGTAGCCGATGCGCAGCCTGCGCTGGAGCATGGACGTGGAGGCCTGTCCGGACTCGAAGACCACCCGGAGGGCGTCTCCGAACCTCGTATCGAGTTCCTGGGTCGAGCCGCGCTCGTCCTCACCCGGAGCCGGGAAGCTCTCCAGATAGGTGGGCTCCCCTTGTGCCTTGATGTACCGCACAAGCTCGTCGACCTCACGGTCGGTGATCAGCGCCCCCTGGACCCGCAAGGGTTTGCTGGCCCCCACCGGGTAGTAGAGCATGTCCCCGCGTCCCAGCAGTTTCTCGGCCCCGGCTATGTCGAGGATCGTTCGCGAATCGACCTGTGAGGCGACGGCGAACGCGATGCGCGACGGTATGTTCGCTTTGATAACTCCGGTAATCACGTTGACAGACGGGCGCTGGGTTGCGACGACGAGGTGGATCCCGGCCGCCCGAGCCATCTGGGCGAGACGCCAGATCGAGTCCTCAACCTCCACCGGGGCCACCATCATCAGGTCGGCCAGCTCGTCAATAACGACTACTATATGCGGAATAGGACCGGGCCGGGACCAGCGATCCTGGCCCGGCGGCGCGCCCGCCGGCGAAATCTCCACCGGCTGCGCCGCCCTCATCTCCGGAGGCAGCTCGCTGAACGGGGCCATCAGACGGTTGTAGTCGCCGATGTTCCTGACGCCGACCTCCGAGAAGCGGTAGTACCGGTCAAGCATCTCCTTGACCGTCCACTTGAGGGCCATCGACGCCTTCTTCGGGTCTGTCACCACAGGAGCAAGGAGGTGAGGGATACCGTCAAAGACCTGGAGCTCGACCACCTTTGGATCGATGAGCAGAAACCGTACCTCGTCGGGCCTCGCTTTGAAGAGAATGCTGGCTATCAGGGAGTTGAGGCAGACGCTCTTGCCGCTGCCCGTGGCCCCGGCGATCAAGAGGTGCAACATCCGCTGCAGGTCCCCGACGATGACCTGACCGGCGATGTCCTTTCCGACGGCCACGCTGAGCCGGGACTGCGAACGCGAGAACTCGCTGGACTCGAGAACCTCGCGGAGGTAAACGACCGAGATCTCTGTGTTCGGGACCTCCACCCCGATGAGCCCTTTGCCCGGTATCGGGGCGATCCGCACGTCGGCGGCGGCGAGGTTCAAGGCGATGTCGTCGGCAAGGGACTCGATCCTGGAGACCTTCACGCCCGGCGCGGGACGGACCTCAAAGCGGGTTACGGTCGGGCCCGGGTTGATCTCCATCACCCGGACGCCCACTCCGAACGAACTGAACGTCTCCTCTAAGAGCTCCGCTCTTGACTCCGCGTCCGGACCCGCCCTGCCGGACCGGTGCCGGGGAGGGCGGCGCAGAATCGACAGGCTCGGAAGCTCGTAGTCCCAGACGCCTTGCCCGGCCCCGGCTGGCCCAATGGCGGGCGCTCCGGCGTCTCCGGCCGCCCTCGCGGAAAGGGCCAGCCCGACCGCCTCGGCGGAAGGCACCGGGGCACCCCCGGGCAAGGCCGCGCGGTCGGGAGCTCCGCTTGGGCTGGCTGCTTGCTCCGGCAACGCGGTCCCTGCCGCGCCCAACGGGGCGGCGGCTGTACCCGGGACCGTACGTCCCTCGCGAACCGGAGGCGCTCCCTCGGCCCTCACTAGCCTGCCGTCCTCGGTCTCCCGGAAGCCGGCCCGCGGACCCGCGGAGGGTCTCCCCCGCCGCGCCGTGGCCGCCTGCCAGAAGTCACTCAGCTGGCCGGCAATCGCCGAGATCAACCATCTGAGGAAACTCACGGCCAGGCCGAGCGCCTTGCCAATGGAAAGGCCGGTCAGCATCAGGACGGTCGCCACGGCAAGCCCCGCCAGGACGAGGAGCGCGCCGCTGAAACCGAACCCTTTCCGCAGGCAAAACAAGACACCCCCGCCCACCAGCCCTCCCCCGCGGACGGCCTGGGCGAGGAGCTCATATCCCGGCGGCACGTAGATGATGTGCAGCAGGACAAGGACGAGGACAAAGGCCAGGGCCAGACCCGCGGCCCGCGCGCCGAACGGAATCCCGCGTCCCCTGATCAGCAGCGAAATGCCCACTGAAAGCGGCAGAAGAGGAAACACATGAGCCCCGATCGCTCCAAAGGCGCGGTATAGCCAGGCCCCGATGCTGCGGCCGACCGTTCCCCCACCGTCGTCTAGGAGCAGCGCCGCGTAGGATATCAGGACCACGATAACCAGAGCGATTCCCCAGAGCTCCGCGCCGAGGCGCGATTTCCGGGTAGACCTCCGGTAGGCTGTCCTTTTCCTGGCCAAAGCACCACCCCAAAAGACAGTTCGCGCCTTTCGCCCATTTCCCTCGGGCTGGGCGCCCTACCGTCCTACAGCAGCAGCAGTGCGGCCGCGCCCGCACAGGCGCAGTACACGGCAAACCACCACAGCTTGGCCTTACGGACCGCCGCCAGCAGGATGAGGGCGGCCGCGAGCCCGGAGGCGAACGCCGCTGCGAGACCGGCCAGCAGAGGGCCCGGGGGCAGCGCGCCTGCAGCAGCGGGCGCGCCAAAGTCTCGTCCCAGCAGGTCGGCAACCGCCCCGCCGGCAATCACCGGGACCGCGAGGAGCAGCGAAAAGCGCGCAGCCTCCCCCCGGTCAAGGCCGGCAGCCAGACCGGCGCTCACCGTGCTCCCCGAACGCGAGATACCCGGGATCACCGCAACCGCCTGCGCAAGCCCAATCAACAAGGCGGAGCCGATCGAAAGCTCGTCAGCCCTCAAGCCACGGGCCCTGATCCGGTCCGCCGCCAACAGGACTGCGGCCGTGACGAGCAGAAACCCGGCCGCGGTCCTGGGACCGGTCATCTTGCGCTCAACGAATCCCGCGAGGGTGAGCCCGGCGATGGCCGCCGGGATCGTACCCACCACCAGACGCCATGCGAGAGCCCGGTCCGGCCCGCCCCCCCGTCCCGGCAGGAACGACCGGACGAGGGCGAGGATATCCCGGCGGAGCAGTACGACGACCGCGAGGGCCGTGCCGGCGTGAAGGACGATCTCAAGACGAAGGCCGGGAAAGGAAAGCCCAAGCAGCTCCTGAGCCAGCACCAGGTGACCGGAGGAGCTCACCGGCAGAAACTCCGTCAATCCCTGGAGCAGCCCGAGGACAACCGCCTGGCCGTAACCCAGCGTCCCCACCGGGCATCCCCCTCGCACAATCGTCGGTTCAGATTGTACAGGGGAGCAAGGCCGCGGGCAAACAACGAGCAGGACAGCGCGGCACCCGGCAGAAACCAACCCTGGCGGGACCGCCTTGACGATCAAGGCGCCGGAGATAACGATGGCTGCCGGAGGAGGAGGAGGAGGAGAACAGGCCATGACAGACGCCGGCGTTCAAAGGAAGCTCGCATCGGAGTGCACCAGGCGGGCCGCCTCGCTCCAGCAGTACCCCGTAGACCTGCTCCGCGAGCTCATCGCCATCCCCAGCACGAGCGGAGCGGAAGGGCCGGTGGCGGACCGGGTCCTCGCCGAGTGTGTTGCCTTGGGCATTCCCGCAGCCCGGGAGCCGTCTGGAACCATACTTGGAACGCTTGGGTCGGGGTCCCTGAACGTCGTCTACGACGCCCACATGGACACCGTCGGCCCGGGAGAACCGCCGTCGTGGCCGCACGGGCCCTACTCCGGAAAGGTCGCCGGCGGCAAGATCTGGGGGCGGGGCGCGTGCGACAACAAGGGAGCCCTCGCGGCAATGCTCTGCGGCCTGAGGATAGCGCGGGAGCTTGGCCTGGGGGACGATTTCACTTTGACCCTGGCGGGGGTGGTCGAAGAGGAATTGTGCGAGGGCTGGGCTATCGGCGAGTCAATTCGCAACGGCAGTCTGACCCCGGATCTGGTCGTTCTGGGCGAGTGCACCGGGCTTCAGCTCGCGCGCGGGCATCGAGGCCGGTGCGAGGTGGAGATCAGCACGCGCGGAGTGTCGTGTCACGGGTCGTCGCCGTGGCGGGGGCGGAACGCCGTCTATGACATGGCCCGGTGGTCTCTGCGAATCGCTGATCTGGCGGGCTCGTTGCCACGGTCGGAGTTCCTCGGTCCTGCCAGCGTCGCGGTCACGAGGATCGCGGCCGCGGCGGGTTCGCCCAATGTCATCCCCGACCGGTGCACCGCCCTCGTGGACAGGCGTACGGTCCCCGGCGAGAGCGCCCCCGTGGTCATAGCAGGGCTGCTGGGCGCCGCTCCTGAGGGCTGCGGCGCGGAGGCGGCCCTCGCGGCCTACGGGCTCCCGAGCTACACCGGGCTTGCCAAGAGCGTCCCGAAGGATTACCCGGCCTGGGAGCTGCCGCCCGGCCATCGCTGGCTGCGGGCGGCCCAAGACGCCGTGTGCCTGGTAACCGGCCGGGCGCCTATGGTCGGGAGCTGGGAGTTTTCCACCGACGGGGTGGTGACGTGCGGGACGATGAGGATCCCCACGATCGGCTTCGGCCCGGGTGAGGAGCAATGGGCGCACACGGTGTACGACCAGGTTCCCGTCGAGCACCTGCAGGTTTCCGCGGCCGTCTACGCCCTGCTCCCCCAGGTTGCGGCCTGGTCCGATGCCTGGTCTCAGGCTTGCCGGTGAGGCGTGCGCGGGATATAGTTGGGTCTGGTGTGTTTTCGCTGAGAGGTGAGACCTGTGACCAGGAAAGCGCTGTCCAAACCGGGAATAGTCGTGATCCCGCCGTTGCCCACCCGCCCCGCCGCCGGAGCCGACTGCAGTGCCTGCACGGCGTCCTGCCAGTCGGCCTGTAAGACCTCTTGCACAGTTGGAAACCAGGCTTGTCCGGCGGCCGGCTCTTCTCCCCCCGGCCCGGTGCGCCCCGAAGCCTAGGCACGGCAGCCGGTGGCCGCCGACCTCTCCCTGGTCCATCTTTTCCAGATGGCCGGGCAGTTCTTGCTCCTGGACGGTGCGACCGGAGGGCTCGCCCGCCTGACCCGGGACGAGTACCGGGACTGGGAGGGCTGGCTCGGCCGCCAGGGCACGGACAGGGGGCCTGCCGGTGCGGCCCCGGGGACCTTGGGACCGCCCCGTCTTTCGGAGCTCACGGACCAAGGCTTTTTTCGTACCCTTGACTATCCCGAGGGCTTGCTCCCATCGTCCGGCCTTCATTCGCTCTGCCTGAACGTCTCCCACGCGTGCGAGCTTGCGTGCCGGTACTGTTTCGCAGGGCAGGGAGCGTACGGGGGCCGGGAGAGGTCACTGATGGACCCCGGGACGGCACGCCGTGCCGTGGACTTCCTTCTCTCGCGCTGCAGCCCCCGACGTACCCTCAGCATTGACTTCTTTGGCGGCGAGCCCCTTCTGGCTTGGGAGACGGTCGTGGAGACCGTGCGCTACGGGCGGTCTCTCGCCGCGTCGTGCGGCATCGGACTGGAGTTCACGCTGACAACCAACGGCGTCGGGGTCACACCGGAGAGGGCGGGTTTCCTCGCCAGGGAGATGTCCACGATCATCGTTTCCCTGGACGGCAGGCCGGACGTACACAACCGGATGCGCCCCGCCGCCGGAGGCGCGCCGAGCTACGAAAGAGCGCTGGCCGGGGCCGTGATGCTGGCCGAGGCGTGCGGCGAGTACGGCTTGGCCGGCGGGCGTGGCGCTGGGCCGGCGGCGACGCGCCCCGGGGCCGCGGCCACGATGCCGGCGGGGAGCGGGCGCCTGTGGGTGCGCGGGACATTCACCCGTTACAACCTGGACTTCTGGCGCGATGCGGAGCACCTCTGGAATCTAGGCTTTGGGCAGGTGTCGATCGAGCCGGTGACCGGCGCGGCGGACGCGGCGTGGGGCATTCGCGAGGCCGATCTGCCCTGTATCAGGTCCTCGTATCTGAGGCTGCTTGACGTTGTGTCCTCAGGGCGGCGTCGTTTCTACCACTTCGAGCTTAGCTTCGATCGCCCGGCCTGCGCGGTCAAGCGCCTGACCGGGTGCGGGGCCGGGATCAGCTACGCCTGCGTTTCCCCTTCGGGCTCGATCTACCCGTGCCACCAGTTTGACGGGATGGCCGCCTTCAGACTCGGAAGCTTGGACGGAACGCCGGACGGCCCGGAGCCGGCAATCCCCGATGCTCGCTTCGCGCGGTTGCACGTTGGGGTCAAGACCCCCTGCCGCTCCTGCTGGGCGCAGCTCTACTGCGGCGGGGGCTGCCACTACCGGGCTCTCGAGGAAGGAGGAGGCCTCGCTAACCCGGATCCCCTGGCATGTCGTCTACTCAGGATCCGTCTTGAGGCCGCTCTTGCCCTCGCGGCCCTGAAGTCCACGTGACCAGCCCGCCCGGAGCGAACTCCGGCAACAGATAGAGTTGCGGCTCCGTGGTGTCGAGACGAAGCACGCGCTCGCAGCCTCCTGTAGTGTGAACCAACACCACGCCACCGCCGGGCAGCTGCCGCTCTCTTGGCCGGAGCTGGAACGACGTATCCTCAAAGACCAGCTCCAGGGGCATCGGTGTCCATATCACCGGCCGATCCCCCAATCCTGAGGGCCCTGCACGTCCGGGGGAGCGGGGGGATGCAGGCGGCCGGGGGTCGACCCCGGCGGCACTCCTCGTGGGAGCCTTTCCTGGTCGGGCGCTAGACCAGGGTAGAACCCCGGGCTTCCCGCCCGCCTGCGAGGCGCCGCCGCCATAAGGTCTTGCTCCCGCCGGGCCGCGGCCCCTTCACCGGCGGCCGGCCGCGCCCTCTCGCCGGCCTGGGCGGGGCCTCCCTTCTTGCCGGCGATCATCTTCCGGAGCGCGGCAATCGCCTCTTCCATCCCTCCGACCTCGTCTATCAGGCCGGTGCTGACCGCATCGTGCCCAACCAGGACGGTCCCGACGTCCCGCGCCAGCTCGCCGGTCCGGAACATCAGGTCGCGGAAGCGCTGTTCGGAGATCCGCGAATTGGCGACGATGAACTTCACCACCCGGTCCTGCATCTTGTCCAGGTACTCGTAGGTCTGCGGAACGCCCACCACCAGGCCCGAGAGCCTGATGGGGTGGATAGTCATCGTGGCGGTATGGGTGATGAACGACCTGTCGGCGGCGACGGCTATCGGCACCCCGATGCTGTGCCCCCCGCCGACGATCAGCGAGACCTTGGGCTTGGACAGGCTCGCGACCATCTCCGCGATGGCCAGACCGGCCTCGACGTCGCCGCCAACCGTGTTCAGTACGACAAGCAGGCCTTCGATCGCAGGGTTGAGCTCTATCGCGACAAGCTGCGGGATGCTGTGCTCGTACTTGGTCGTCTTGTTCTGGGGAGGCAGTACCAGGTGTCCCTCAATCTGCCCGATGACGGTCAGGCAGTGGATGTTGCTGGGTAACCCGGAGCCGGGCAGCTGCAGGGCCCCAAACTCGGTCAGCGTCCTGGCGGACGATCCCCCTGCGGAACCGGCGGGCGCAGGACCGCGGGCTGGCGCGGGATCCCGGTGCGGCGGGCCCGGGTATCCGGGTCTGGGATGTGCAGGCGCAGGCCGGGCGCCCGGGGCCGAAGGGCGGGCGGTGACGGGCTGGCGCGGGTGGTGGGGATGAACCGCTCCCGCGGCAAGGCCTCTGAGGCCTCCGTGGCGGCGAGGCGGGCGCGAACGCATCGAATCCCCCCGGACTTGGCTGAGTCAAGTCCGGTCGCTGAAGCCGGACCTGCTCAACTATTATGCGGAGGGCCCGCCGGCGGCATGATTGCCGACGTTCATGATTACCGGCATGATCATCGGTCTCCGGCCTGTCTGTTCCATAATATAGGCGACAGAGCTCTCGCGGATCGCCGACTTGAGCATCGGCCAGTCCATCGGCCCGTTCTGCAGAGCCTGGAGGGCACTTGAGGCCCTTTCGCGGATCTCTCCGAGAAGGTCCTCGGACTGGCGGGCGTACACGAAGCCGCGGGTGATTACCTCCGGACCGGACAGAACCTTGCCGGCTGCCGCGTCGACGGTCACGGCGATGATAACAATACCTTCCTGGGAAAGCTGGGTACGGTCGCGCATCACGACCGCGCCGACGTCGCCGACCCCGAGCCCGTCGACGAAGACGGCTCCTGACGAAACCCTGCCCGCCTGGCGGCCGTGGTACGGCGAGAACTCCAGAACCGAACCGTTTTCGACAACGAAGATGTGGTCGGGCTGGACGCCGACTTCCGCTGCAAGGCCTGCGTGGCGGACCAGGTTCCGGTAGTCCCCGTGAATCGGCACGAAGTAGTCGGGGCGGACCAGGTTGAGCATCAGCTTGAGCTCTTCCTGGCTGGCATGACCGCTGACGTGCACCTCCTCCAGAGGCGGATGGATTGCGGTGGCGCCTTCCCGGTACAGGTGGTCGATGGTCCTGGCCACGGTCCGCTCGTTGCCGGGCACGGGCGTCGCCGCGAGGACCACCAGATCCCCCGAACGGATCTCGACGCGCGGATGCTCGTGGCGGGCGATGCGGGTGAGGGCCGACATCGGCTCGCCCTGGCTGCCGCTGACCAGCAGGACGCACTTCCGGTCGGCTAGCCTCAATGCCTCCTCCAGACCGGCCAGGGTGTCTTCAGGGATCGTCAGGTAGCCGAGCCGGGTGGCGACGTCCACCGTATTGAGCATGGACCGGCCGACGACGCCGACCTTGCGATCCCTCCGTTTGGCGGCCGAGAAGACCTGCTGGATGCGGTGGACGTTGGAGGCGAAAGTGGTAACGATGATCCGGCCCTGGGCCTCCGAGAATATCCGGTCCAGCTGGACGCCCACCACCTTTTCAGACGGTGTGAAGCCCGGACGGTCGGCGTGCGTGCTGTCGGAGAGCATCAGAAGCACGCCGTCCCGGCCGTATTGGGCCAGGCGCTGGAAGTCCGTGACCTCGCCGTCCACCGGGGTTTGATCGAACTTGAAATCCCCGGTATGGATCACCGTGCCCACGGGGGTATGGATTGCCAGGCCGGTGGAATCAGGGATGCTGTGGTTGACCCGGAAGAACTCAACGCCAAAGGGGCCGACGTCCACCCGGTCCCCGGTGGAGACAGGTTTGAGCTCGTGCTCTGCCTCCAGTCCGATCTCCGAGAGCTTTCCCTGGACCAGACCAAGGGTGAGCTTTGTGCCGTATACGGGCACTTTGCCGAGGTGAGGAAGGACAAAAGGCAGGGCGCCGGTGTGGTCCTCGTGGCCGTGCGTCAGCACTATCCCGCTGACCTTGCCCCTGTTTTGGGCGAGGTACGTGACGTCCGGGATCACGACGTCGACCCCGAGCATCTCCTCATCGGGGAACGTAAGCCCGCAGTCCACGACCAGCAGCTCGTCTCCGTGCCCGAAGACCATGATGTTCTTGCCGATCTCGCCGAGGCCGCCCAGGAAGGAAATTGACAGACGATCTTTGGCCAAGCTTCTATCACTCCGGAGTATTTGATGCCTATAGATTGACACCCAATTATAGACTTGGCCCAGCGCACGGGCAAGGACACGAGACTCCCCGAAGACGGGACGCCCTGGAAGGATGTGCCCTGGAAGGATGTGCCCGGGAAGGACGCCCCGAAGGGCGTCCGCCCGGTTTCAACGGCGTTCCGGACAGGAAGAACGCTTACCCTGCCAACCCCTGGTCCAGCAGCACGCGCCTGACGGCCTCCTCGTGAACGGGGCTGAGTGGCGTCATCGGCAGGCGGCACGGTCCGCAATCGAAGCCGGCCATCCTCATTGCCGCCTTTACCGGGATCGGGTTGGTCGTGATGAAGAGAGCTTTGAACAGCGGCCAAAGCTGAAAGTGCAGAGAGCGGGCCTTCGCCACGTCGCCGGCGAGATAGCCGCGGCACATCTCCTGAATCCGCTTGCCCGCAAGGTGCGACGCGACGCTGACGACCCCCGCTCCGCCGACCGACATCACGGGGAGCGTCAGGCTGTCGTCGCCGCTGTATATCCTCAGGTGCTCCGGTGCGCCCCTGCAGAGCTCGCTGGCCTGGTCGAGGCTGCCGGCGGCCTCCTTGATGGCGATGATGTTGGGCAGCCGGGCAAGGCGCAGGGCCGTTTCCGGCGTGAGGTTGACGCCGGTTCTCCCGGGGATGTTGTAGACCATGATCGGCAGCTCGGTAGCTGCGGCGATCGTGGCAAAGTGCTGGTACAGGCCTTCTTGCGGCGGCTTGTTGTAATAGGGGCAGACGACCATCACGGCCCGCACCCCGATCGCCTCGGCCTGTTTGGTCAGTTTTACCGATGCCTCGGTCGAGTTGGTGCCCGTCCCGGCGATGACGACGGCGCGGTCGCCGGCGGCCTCGAGGACCGTTTCGAAAAGCTTGAGTTTCTCGCCATGCTCCAGTGCCGGAGACTCCCCCGTCGTCCCGGCGACGAGTATGCCGTCCGAGCCGTTCTCTGAAAGCATGGTGGCAAGCTCGGCCGCCCGGCGGTAGTCGACCTCCAGATTGGGAAGAAACGGAGTCACCATTGCGGTGACCACGACGCCGAAGTCCACTTGGACCGACCTACCTTTCCGTCGGGTTTCCGGCCTGGGCCAGTTCGAATTCGCGATGAAGCGCAAGGACTGATCTCTCCATATCTTTGGCTTCGACAAGGCAGGAAATCGTTGCGTGCGAGTCCGCGGTCTGGAGGATCTTGATCCCCTGCCCCGCCAGAGCTCTGGTCACTTTCGCCATGACGCCCGGCACGCCGCGCATCCCCAGCCCGACGACGGATACCTTCGCGCAGCCCGGGCGCCGGTGGACCTTCATCCCTAGCCCGGAAAGGAGGGCATCCGTCTGTTCGCCGACGTGATCGGGAACCGTGTAGCTAATGACCTCCGGCGAGACGTTGATCAGGTCAACGCTGATCCCGTTGGCAGCCATCGTCTCGAAAACCTGAAGGTCCGCTTGAGGGCCGAACCCGCCCTCGGGAGGATACACTCGTATCTGGGTGAGCGAGGTCACGTGCGTCACGGCCGTCACCGTGCGGGCATCGCCTACCTGGGGCCAACCCATCCGCCGGGCTGTGGCGATCAGAGTTCCGGGGCCGCCTCCCTTGGTCGACTTCACGCGCAGCGGGACGTTGCTCCGCATCGCAATCTCAACGGCTCTCGGGTGCACCACCTTAGCCCCCTCGCTGGCCATCTGGCAAACCTCAAAGTGCCCGACCACCTCTATCGTCCTGGCCTCCGGGACGATACGCGGGTCAGCCGTCTTAACCCCATCCACGTCCGTGTATATTTCAACCACCTCTGCGCCGAGGGCCGCCCCCAGGGCCGAAGCCGTGATGTCGCTCCCCCCACGGCCGAGGGTCGTTACGTCCCCGTTCACGGTTACCCCCTGAAAGCCGCAGACGACCACGACCTTGCCCTCGTCGAGGCGGCGAACCACATGGTCGGGCTCGACGGAGACGATCTCCGCGTTCGAGAATCTGTCGTCCGTGATGATCCCCACCTGCGCGCCCGTCATCGCCAGGGCATCGATGCCGTGGGCCCGCAGGGTATTGACCACGATCACAGCGGAGATGACCTCCCCGCAGGACATCAGCAGGTCCATGTCCCGTGGGGTGGTGCCGGAGTATTCCTCCCGGGCGAGCCCGATCAGAGTGTCGGTGGCGTAAGGGTCTCCGGACCGCCCCATCGCCGAGACAACAACGACGCAGGCCATCCCCGCGACGAGCGCCTCACGGACCCTGGCGACCAACTCCTCGCGGAGTTCCGGGCTGGACACCGACGTGCCGCCGAATTTCTGGACGATTATCCGCACTCCCGTTGCCCCCTACCCGCCCTACGCGCTGCCCAGCAACCCGCCGGCGGCCAGGCTTTCGGCTATCTGGACCGCGTTGGTGGCTGCCCCCTTGCGGAGGTTATCGGCGACGACCCAGAGGTCAAGCCCGTTTTCAACCGATGGATCCTCCCGTACTCTGCCCACGAACACTTCGTCGCGTCCGGCCGCGTCGAGAGGGGTCGGGTACGTCCCTTCATCCGGTCCGTCCATCAACACTATGCCCTTGGCCGCTGACAGGACCCTCCACGCCTCGTCTCTACTGAGCTTGCGCTTTGTCTCAATGTTGACCGCCTCGGCGTGACCGACCGCCACCGGCACGCGAACGCACGTCGCGGTCACAGGCAGGTCCGGCATCGCCAGGATCTTTCTCGTTTCATTGATCATCTTGCATTCCTCGCCCGTGTACCCGTCCGGACCAAACCGGTCGATGTGGGGAATCAGGTTGAATGCTATCTGCCTGGTATAGAAAAGAACCCCCGCCTCGCCGCCGGCCACAATCGCCCGCACCTGTTGATCGAGCTCCACCAGGCCTCCGCGGCCGCTGCCGGAGACCGACTGGTACGTCGCAACCACGACGCGCTTGAGGCCCGCGGCGTCGGCCAGAGGCTTCAGGGCGACCACCATCTGAATGGTCGAGCAGTTCGGGCTCGCGACGATCCCGCGATGTCCGCGGAGGCTCCCGGCGTTGACCTCCGGCACGACCAGGGGCACAAGCGGGTCCATCCGGAAGGCGTTGCTCTTGTCGATACAGACGGCACCCTCCTCCCGGGCCAGAGGCACAAGTACCTTGCTGGCCTCGGTGCCGACGGCAAAGAAGACGATGTCCATCCCCGCAAATGCTCCGGGGCCCGCAACCTCGACCCGCAGGGTCTCACCTCGGAAACTGACGGCGGTCCCGCGCGAGCGCTCCGTGGCCAGGAGCCGGAGCTTCCGCAAGGGGAACTCCCGCTCCGCCAGTACCGTCAGGATAGCCCTGCCGACCACGCCGGTCGCGCCGGCGACGGCCGCGCGATAGCCGCTCATCCGCATTCCTCCCGCGAGCTCTCTGAGGCTAAGACCGTCGTTCCGGGCTCATTGCGGGCCCAAGAGCAGCGGCTGGAGCTGCCGGCCGTCCAGCGCCTGGGCGACCGTTTCTGGAACCAACGAGAACTCGGCAATGATAGAGTTTGGCTTGGCGATCGGGTTATCCTGACGGAACGGCACGAAGTAGACGTTCTTCGCCGCCAGGAGAAGACCCAGATTCCTTGCATTTAGCCCCAGACCGTCATTGGTGGAAACCGCAACGATCACCGGCCGGCCGTTGCGCAGGTGCGCCTTCGCGGCCATCGGCACGACACCGTCCGTAACCGCGGAGGCCAGCTTGGCAAGCGTATTGCCTGTGCACGGGCATATCACGAGGGCATCAAGCAGCCGGTTCGGCCCGATCGGTTCTACCTCCGGAATCGATTTAAGCGGTTCGCGCCCCGTGATAGCCGAGACACGCGCCCGCCATCCCGCTGCCGTGCCAAATCGAGTATCCACCCCGGCGACGGATTCGGAGAATATCGGGGTCACCTCGGCGCCCCGGGCCAGAAGATCCTCAATCGCAGGGAGCACGGCCTCCAGATTACAGTGAGAGCCCGTCAGGGCAAATCCCACGCGGATGCTTCTAAGCTCCATTGGCACTCTCCTTCAGCAGCCCAAGGATGACTTGCGCGAGAAACCTGCCGGCGGTTCTGGGAGCGACCAGGCCCGGCAGCCCGGGGGCAAGGCGGGCCCTGATTCCTCGGGCCTCCGCTGCGGCGAAGTCGGTCCCGCCGGGCCGCGAGGCGAGATCGACGATTGTCAGGTCGCGGTCCGCCAGGGCAAGGACCTCCGCGGTGAGGACCATTGCCGGGACCGTGTTGAAGCAGAACAGTGCCTGCCGGAGTAGCTCGCCGAGGTCCTCGAAGCCCGCCGCGCCGTACCCCATGGCAAGCGCCCTGGCGCGCGGACCGGCTCGCCGCGCCACGACGCAGACCTGGCTGCCTATCCCTCTCAGCATCCAGGACAGCGTCTGTCCTGTTCTGCCGAAGCCGAGAACCAGAACCCGGCTGCCGTGCAGGCAGAAGGGCGAGCACTCCATGGCGATCTGCAGGGCGCCCTCGGCCGACGGTATGGAGTTGAGCACGGTGAGCTCCTCGACGTCCAGGAGGTCCACAAGGACCGCCCGCGAGCTGCGGAGCTTGGTTAGAAACGGCTCGCGGACCACGCCGACGAACCACACGGCCCCCGGGCTGAGCGTAGCCAGCAAGGAATCATCGATCTCGGCCCCGGCATGGGGAGGGCGGGCGTAGACCTTGCCGTACCCGTCGATGCCCGCCATCGGGGTGATCACGAACGGGCAGCTTAGGGCCTCGGCGGTCTCGACCTCGCGGGCGCCCAGGGCGGCTTCGTCCTCCCCCAGCCGGCGGCCGGCGGCGAATACCCGGTGTCCCTCCCGGGCAAGCGCGAGGATGACTTCCCGCTCCCTTTCATCTCCGCCAACCACCGAGACCGCCGGACACGGCGCGGTGCTGTGCTGCGTGACGCGCCTTTTCAAAGGCGGCGCAGAAAGCATGGAACAGCGTCCTTTCCTGCTAGGGCTGGCTAAGCACTACCATGATATCGGGGCTCTTGCGGGGCCGTGCTTGTCCGGGAAAGGCCTCAGGATCCGGACCCTGGCGGTATCTACTCCAGAAGCGACGACCGGAGGTCCAGGTTTTGAAGGTCGGGCCCGATCGCGACGAGCGAGAGGTTCCGGAGGTCGGAGAACCCGGCAGCAAGCTCGCGTACGTCGTCTACAGTCACTGCCTGAATCCTGTTGAGCATCTCATCGAGGGATATCACCCTTCGCAGGAGCAGCTGCGATCGCCCCAAGCGGTTCATCCTGGCACCGGTTGATTCAAGCGCCATGGTGAGGTTGCTTTTCATCTGCTCCTTCGCTCGCGCGAGCTCCGCATGGCTGACGCCCTCGCGGCCGACCCGCCGGAGCTCGGCGCCGATGACGCCGGCCGCGGTACGGATCCGCTCCTTTCCGGCCCCGCAATAGAGCACGAAAAGGCCGGAGTCCCTGAATGCGGATGCATAGGAAAAGACCGAGTACGCGAGACCGCGCTCCTCGCGAACCTCCTGGAACAGACGTGAGCTCGGGCCTCCGCCGAGGATGTTGGCCAGAAGGTTGAGGGAGTAGCTGCCGGGCGCCTCGAGGGCGAGGCCGACGCCCCCCAGGCACATGTGCACGAGCTCCGTATCCTTGCTTCGCATGGTGGTCGCGACTTCCGCCACCGGCGGCGTCTCGGGTGGACGCGTGGAGGTGGCGCCCCAGGAACAGAACGCGTCCGATAGAAGCTCCCGCAGTCTTGGCGGGTTAAAGCTGCCCGCGACCGCCATGACGGAGTTGTCGGGCGTATACCTGGCGGCCATGTGACGGAGGATGTCCTCGCGCTGGAGGCGGGCGATGGTTTCCCCGGTTCCGAGAACCGAGCGCCCCAGCGGATGCTCTCTCCAGATGGACTGGGCAAAGAGGTCGTGGACAAGCTCGTCGGGGGCATCCTCGTACATGCCGATCTCCTCGAGGATCACCGACTTCTCGCGCTCGATGTCCCCCGCCCTGCATGTCGGGTTGCGGATCATGTCCCCCAAGACGTCAATCGCCACGTCCAGGTGCTCGTCGAGCACGCGCGCGTAGTAGCACGTGTACTCCTTCGTCGTGAACGCGTTTAGCTGGCCCCCGACCTGGTCCATGGTTTCCGCGATCTGCCTTGCCGAGCGGCGGTCGGTCCCCTTGAACAGAAGGTGCTCCAGGAAATGGGAAATTCCCTGCTCGCTCTGCTGCTCGTCGCGCGAGCCGGCGAGTATCCAGAAACCGACGGCCACCGACCGCACGTGCGGGATCGGCTCGGCGACCACGGTCAACCCGTTGTCCATCACGTATCCATCTATGCTCTCCGGGCAGTCCAACCGGAAACCACCCAAGCCTTTCACCTCACCGCCCGTAGTTGGTGGATAAAGATATTCCCTGGTAAAACTGGCTTAGTATCTGCCTGAAGTTCTTCCCGGCGAGGGCCATCT
>Ga0068714_10004308_pt1 | contig 16064 bp, 12 predicted proteins | sample MTBNYHSulfiMetaG_FD_62988 | JGI IMG/M metagenome (GOLD analysis project Ga0068714, IMG submission 62988) | Enrichment culture microbial communities from rom New York Harbor, USA that are MTBE-degrading - MTBE-NYH (New York Harbor Sulfidogenic)... | ecosystem: Environmental > Aquatic > Marine >...
CCGGCCGAGACGCCGTCGATGATAACCTCGGCTTTGCCGTAGCTTGGGCCGTATGACCCCACAACCGCCACTGACGTGGCCGTCACCTTCACCGTGGCCGTCGAGCCCGCTCTGTTCGAGTACCGGTACGCGCCGCCGGAGAACACCGGAGAACTCACCGGGAACCACGTGCCGCTGTAGCTGAACCTGCTGCTCGACTCTTCGATTCTCCCCGTCTCAATCACCGGCTGTGGCGCCGGATCGACGGCTATACCCGAGAAGTCGAATGCGTCTAGTATGAACACGACCCCGGTGCTCGCAGCGTTCCTGGTGCCGAGCACCTTCACCACAACGGTGTGCGTGCCGGCCGCAAGACCGGTCTTGGAGAACAGCACCTTGCTGTGCGCGTATACTGGTGCATACGCATCCATCGTGCCAGCCCTCACGCCATCGATCCAGACCTCCGCCTTGCCGTAGCTCGGGCCGTAGGAGCCCACGATCGCCACCGAGGTTGCGGTCGTCCTGATTGTCGCGGTAGAACCCGCTGCCATCGCGTAGCGATAGCCGCCACCCGAGAACGCCGACGAGGAACCCGATACCCACGTCCCTGCGTACGTGACGCGACTGCTCGTTTCTTCAACGCGCCCGGTTTCCGTTGCGAGCGCCACCTGGAAGACTGTGGACTTGAGGCCCAGCTTGCTGCGGAACGTATCGCCGCGCATATTGACGGTCGAGCCATTCGCAAGCGTCAGGTACACGCGCCGCACGTGCCCACTGGGAGCCGTATCGCACGAAACGGCCGTTACGGCGGAGCTGTACCCGAGCTGGGTTGCAAGCGCGGTGCCGGTGTACGTGATCGGAGCGCCCCACGACGTCGTCCACGGCCAGCCGCTCGTGGGAGCAACCTCGGCCTCGTACGCGTCGTCCACGCTTCGCAGGTACGGCACCGCCGCCGTCCATACATCTTCCGAGTTTGCGGTGTGTCCGCCTGAACTTGAGAAGAAGTAGGTCCGCGCGATGGAGCTGCCGTACTTCACCACCTGAGAGTTCGTTGCGTCAACCGCGGCGTTCGTCGTAGCCATCTCGTGCATCGTCACAGCGGCGCGATCCGAGGTGGTCCTCGAATGGCCGTTGTATACCTGGCTCATCGTGGTGCAGTAGAGCGTCCCCGACGGCTCGGTGTACGCGTACGAGCGCGCCGCTACCGCCTGCGCTTTCAGTGCTTCGGCCGGCCAGCTCGACGGGGACTCACGGGGCACAACGCCATACAGGTAGTCCTCAATGTTCAGCGTGTTGACGAGCCGGAGCTGACCGCCGGTGAGTGTCAGATTGAGCGCGCCGCGGTATCGGACATACGCGAAGCTCATCGGCCCGGAGGCATCCACGACCTGCACGAGCGGAACGGTCACCGCAGCGATCGACGCGGTGGATCCGCCGATCTGGAGAGCGTCAAAGATGGCCACAGAACCCGTGCTCGCCGCGTTCTTCGTCTCGAGCACCCGCAGGGTCACCGAGTGCACACCCGCGGCAAGCGATGTCGCCGAGTAGACGGCCGTGGAGCCTGTGTAGTCCGCAGCGTACGTGTCAACCACGACCGGTGTCCCGCCATCAATCGTTACGCTGACCTGGCCGTAGCTGGGTCCCTTCGCGCCGAGAATCGTGAGTGACGTCCCGCTGAAGGTCATGCTCACCGTCGATCCGGGCACGGCGGAGTACTCGTACCCGCCACCGGACCACGCAGAGCCCGTCTGCCGGTACCACGTGCCCGTGTGGGTCAGTGCAGCGTTGTTCTCCTCGTACGTCCCGGCACCAACGAACTCGGTCTGACTAACAACCTGCACGGGTGACGAGAATGTCTGCCACAGGGTTGTTCCGTTGTAGACCGCAATACCGCTCGTAACCGGCTTGAACGTGTACGTCGCATCGGCGGGAGTCACCACGCCATTGACGACGAGCCGCCCACCGACATACCCCGCGCGCAGACTCCACGACGATCGAGGATCCGCGCCGTCATCAAGTTCGACCGACACGTTCTTCGTCGTCGTAGTCCCCACAACGGTATCCGTGTAGTAGTGCCCGAGGATCTGGCTGTACGTATAGCCGTGATCGGCATACCCCTTTGCCCCCCACTGGCTCATGCCGATGCCATGCCCGTAGCCACGGCCGGTGATACTGAATGTCGAGTCCGCGTGCGCGGCCGAGGGCCACAGCGCAGTCAATAGCAGCAGCGCCAGCAGCACGGCAATGAAGAGCGCAGCACGCACGGAGAGAGCGGATCTGCGGATGGTATGCATGGCTATCATGGCCGGCACCTCACAACTACGACGACGACTGGACTACAATGAGTCGGCCCTCAGGGTGGCCCACACTTCGCCCCCGAAGTGCGGTCCGAAGGCATTGTACCACGGCATCCAGGCCGGTCCCGTCGGCGAGTGGCATCGGTTGCCACCGGCTGCTCGACCGAAGGAGCCCCATGGACGATAATGGCGAAATCATGACTGCGCATCCGCAAGAACCAGACCAACCTTCCGGGCACCATCCTCGATTCTCGGTAATCGTTCCGGCGTACAACGTGGAACGGTTCATTGCGGCTACCCTTCAGTCCGTCATCGACCAGACCCTCCCCGACTGGGAGCTGATCGTTGTCGATGACGGCTCAACCGACCGCACCGCCGAGATCGTTGCGGACTTCGCAGCCCGCGAGCCGAGAATTGCCGTGCTTGCTCAACAAAACGCTGGCTGCTCTTCGGCGAGTAACACCGCGATTTCCGCGGCATCGGGAGAGTTCGTGTGCATTCTCGGCGCTGATGATCTCTATCGGCCGGAGTACCTGGACACTCAAGCGCGGTTCATCGACGAGAATCCCGGCTACGACATCTACTCGTGCAACGCACGCAAGCTCTTCCCCGACGGCTCAACGACGCCATACTTTACTGACGCCCGTCATGCCACGGTTGTCTCATTCGAGCTGCGGGACTGGTTCGACAGCTGCCCCATCTTCGGCCTCGCGATCTTCCGGCGAGACATGGCGCTGCGGCTCGGAGGATACCGCGTGGACCTTCACAACGCCGAGGACTACGACTTTTGGCTGCGCGCGATGGCTTCCGGCGCGCGGCATCGCCACAACCCGGCCGAGCTTGCCTACTACCGACGCCACGGCGGCAACAAGTCCGGCAATCAGGTCGCGGCCGCTCGGGCTCTCGTCCGTATTCTTGAAGACCTTGACCAGAGCGCCAACCTTGCGCCTGGCGATGCGGCGCACCTCGCCAGGGTGCTGCGTCGCCGCCGTGCCGCTGTCAGCCGCCGCGAACTCGAAGCACGCATGCTCCAGGGAGATTTCGCGAACACACGTGCCGCGTTCTGGCGCGCCCGCAAGGGTTTCGCCTCGCGCGCGCGTTTCGCACTTGCACTGCCTGTCGTCCTGCTGAGCCCCTCGCTCTACACCCGGCTCGTACTCAAGCGCTCCCGCTAGCAGAACACCCCCGGCAAGCCGGACTCGCGGGGGTGTCAGTGCCTTGTCTCGTGACCGGACCTAGTTGGCGCCGGAGACAGTCTCCCAGTCCTGCCCCACCACAACGAGCACATCCGCCGAGAACACGTACTCGCCGTTGCCCGGCGTAAGCTCACCGAGGGGCATCGCTGCCAGCACCGCTTCCGCCTTGGCAAGTCCGTCTACCGATGTCTCATCGTAGACGATCAACGTGGTCGCGTAGTCAGCACGCTTCGCATTTCCAACGTCGGCCACGACGAATCCCTCCTCGGAGAGTAGGTCGCCGGCCGCGCGGGCGACACCTGAGATCCCCGCGCCATTGCGCACCGTAACCGATACGTCAGAAGGTCCGATCGGCGCCACGGTGGAGGTATCGTCAAACGAAACACCGGCATCCATCCGGGCGACCAGGTCCTGCAACACATCCTCGTCCGGCCACACGTACGGCGTTTCCCACGTACCCGTCACCGTGGCCGTGTAGATGTTGCCCGAGCCCATGTCCTTCAGGGCGAGAGCGGTCTTCACGATCTTGCTCAGTTCCATGTCCGTCGTGATGTGATCGGCAAGTGCGGTTACGATGCTCGGGATCTTGAGCACATTGCCGCTCGACTTGACCTGCTCGGCCAGTGCCTTGAAAAACGTCTGCTGGTTTCTCATACGACTGAAATCGCCATCGATGTACTGGTGACGTGCACGCACGAACGTGAGCGCATGCTCACCGTCAAGCAGCTGATAGCCTTCGTCAATGTGCGCCGCCGCCCCGCTGCTGTGACTCGCCGCCGCGGAGTCGTTGATCTCTTCGTCAACCTGCACGTACACTCCGCCAAGAGCATCGACTACCTCCACGAACCCGGTGAAGTTCACGGTCATGTAGTAGTCGATCTGGACGCCGAGGAAGTCCTCGACCGTCTCGATCGCAAGATCCACCCCGCCGTAGGCGGTAGCCGCATTGATCTTGTTGACACCGTAGCCTGGAATGTCGACACGTGTATCCCGCGGGATCGAGAGCATCCACACCTGCCCGGTCTGAGGATCGACCTTGGCTACGATCATGGTGTCCGAGCGAGCCATCGTCTCGCCGGGACGACTATCGTCGCCGAGCAGCAGGATCGTAAACGGGTCGTCCGGTTGAACCTCTGCGCCGGCGGTTTCCGTGGAGCTCGTCGTGGTGCCCTCGGGTGCCTTGATGGCCGTCTCGATCCTGTGCCACAGGCTGTACCCGTAGGCGGCGCCGCTCAGGAGCACCGCGCCGATGACGGACAGTGCGATGATCGCAATCTTCTTCCGGCGCTGCTTGCGCTCCTTGAGTTGGCGCTCCTGACGTGCCTGGCGCTCGGCGCGCGCGTCCGGACGCACTCTGCCGGTCACCGCGTGGCGGCTGACGTCCTGCCCGGCGCTGCGACCCACGCTGCGGCCTGTCGTACGCCGCTGTTGCCCCGCATGCCTGTCCGACCGCCGGGGACGGTCAAATCCCCTGTCGCCCGTCATCGGTCACCACCTGAGCGCGAAATGCGCATTATCGTCATCCTTCCACACCCAAGAGACTAGTCAGAATCCGTAACGGTCGACCAGTCACTGCCAACTACAACCAATACATCCGACGAGAACGAGTACATGCCGCTACTCGCAACCATATCCCCGATCGGCATGGCGGCGCTCACTGCCTGCGCCTTCATGAGCCCATCAGCCGAGTCCTCATCGTAGATGATCAGTGTGCGATCGTAGACAAACTGACCCGCATTGCCGATGTCGCTTACAACGAACCCGGCACCCGATAGCACAGAGGCCGCCGCCGAGGCCGCACCGGAAATCTGCGTGCGCGCGCCATTGCGTACGGTAACCGTTACGTCGCTCGCATCGATCACCGGCGAGGCAACTGTAGATGTGCCGTCAAAAGAAACGCCACTCTGCATCCGCTGAATGAGATCGGCCATCAACTCCTCATTCGGCCATACGAACGGCGAGTCCCACTCCCCCTCCACGGTTGCCGTGTAGATGTTCTCCGAGCCTGAATCCCTCAGCGCGAGCGCTGTTCTAATGAGATCGGTCACGTCCATGTTCGTCTCGATATGCTCGGCCATCGCAGTGACCATGCCCGGTATCTTGATCGCATTGCCAACAGACTTGACTTGCTCGGCAAGCGCCTTGAAGAACACCTGCTGGTTCCGCATCCGGCCGAAATCCGCATCGACATAGTCGCGCGTACGAACGAACGTCAGCGCGTGCACGCCATCGAGAAGCTGATATCCGGCATCGATGTGTGCCGCAGAGGGATCGTCGCTGTGCGTCGCAGCCTTGGGGTCGTCGATCTCCGTCTCCACGTTCACGTACACGCCGCCGAGCGCATCTACAACCTCAACGAACCCCGTGAAGTTCACCGTCATGTAGTAGTTGATCTGTATCCCAAGAAGCTCCTCGACAGCTTCGATCGCCAGTGCGGGACCGCCGTAGCGGGTTGCCGCATTGATCTTCTGCTCCCCGTAGCCAGTGATCACGACCCGTGTGTCGCGCGGGATCGAGAGTAGCCACACCTGCCCTGCCGCCGGATCCACTCGGGCAACCATTATCGTGTCGGAGCGGGCCATAGTCTCACCCGGACGGCTGTCATCGCCTAGTAGCAGAATCGTGAACGGCTCATCCGGCCCCGCCGGCTGGTCGGTGATCCTCTCGACCAGGTCCAGCGTCTCCTGGTCCGGCCGCATCGCATCGTTGAGGTTCTGCAGGTAACTCCACACGTACGCTGAGACACCCAGCAGGACGACGGCGATCGCAGCGAGCACGACGATCGCAGTACGCCTCCGGCTTTCCTTGCGGCGCTGCCGATGCACCGGCAGGTTGCGCGCCTCCTCGAGCGTGCCCCTGCGGGCGCTCTGGCGACCGGAACCCCGGCCTGCCTGGCCGCTCGACGTCGGCACGTACCTCTCGGAGCGGCGCGGGCGCTGCATTCTTCTGTTGTCTGCCATCAGCCACCACCACCGCGCCAGGACACCCGGTCCCAGCGCTGTCGTCTCGCGCGTAGCGCTATGCGAGTGCGGATCGTAGGACCCGTGCTACTTCGTCCTGCTGCTCGCGCGCGATACCGGGAAAGCACGGCAGCGCGAAGGTCCTCGCATCGCACGACTCGGCGACCGGGAGCGCAGGACGCACCCAGCCGTCCATCTCGTCAAACGCCTGCTGCTCGTGATTCGCAAGCGGGTAGTACAGAGCAGTTCCGATGCCAGCTTCCTTCATGGCGGCCATTATGCTGGCCGCCGCCTCGGCGCTCTCGGCCTTCACGATGTAGAGGTGATAGACCGGCTCACCATACGGAGCCACGACTGGAAGCTCGAGTCCTGGCAGATCCGCCAGGAGTTCGTCATAGACCGCTGCGGCCGCACGGCGCTCAGCATTCCAGCGATCGAGGTGCGGAAGCTTCACGAGGAGAATCGCCGCCTGCAGCGCATCGAGGCGACTGTTGCTGCCGAATGCGTCGTGGAAGTACTTCTTGCTGGTGCCGTGCGATGCGAGCTTCTTCACACGCGCCGCGAGCTCGGGGTCGTTTGTGGTGACCATGCCGCCATCGCCAGCGCAGCCGAGGTTCTTGCTCGGGAAGAAGGAGAAGGCCGCAGCGTGGCCGATAGAGCCCGCACGCTTGCCCTTGTACGTAGCGCCGATCGCCTGGCAGGCGTCCTCGATAACCGGAATGCCATGGCGCTCGGCCACGTCCAGAATCGGATCCATGTCGACGCACTGGCCAAAGATATGCACCGGCAGAATCGCCTTGGTGCGCTCCGTGACGGCCGCCTCGAGCTTCGCCACATCGATGTTGTACGTGCCCGGCTCGATGTCGATGAAGACCGGCGTCGCACCAACGTGCACGATGCACTCGATCGTTGCCCAGAACGTCGTCGGCGTCGTGATGACTTCGTCGCCCTCACCGATGCCGAGCGCCTCCATGATGAGGAACAGCGCATCGGTGCCGTTGCCGCAAGCAACGGCGCACTGTGCGCCGCAGTACTCGGCAATCGCCGACTCCAACTCGGCGACTTTGGGTCCGCCGATGAAGGACGCATTGGCCATGATGTCGTGGATCGCCGCGTCGAGTTCCGTCTGGAGCTCGCGGTACTGGGCCTTGAGGTCAAGCAGGGGGATACCCATCGGTACTCCTCCGATTCGTCTGGTGTCTAAGCGTTCGATTCTGACAGCCGAGCCGCCGCGTGGGGCCGACGGCAAGTATCCGTAATGGTTCCGTTCACTGGTTCTCGAGGAGTTCGTCAGCAGGCACCTCACGGACGACGCGCGCGGGAACACCCATGACGACCATCCTGGCCGGCACGTCCCTAGTGACGATTGAGCCGGTAGCAACGAACGCCTCTTCGCCAATCTCCACCGCCGGAAGAATGTGCGCTCCCCCGCCAACGCGCGCGCCACGGCGGATCGTGCAGCCCTTCATCGCGGCGATGCGCTTCTCCGTCCGGCCCATGTAGTTGTCGTTCGTAGTGACCACCATCGGCGCCACGAACACGTCCTCCTCGATGGTCACGTAGGCCGTGATGTACGCGCCGGACTGGATGCGCGTGCGGCTGCCGATCGTCGTTCCGTTCTCCACGGTCACTCCACGGCCGATGACGACGTTGTCGCCGATCGTGCAACGCTCGCGCACACCAGCACCGTCGGCAATCACGCACTGCTTGCCAAACGTGCTGCCTGCCATGATGACCGCATGCGTCCCGATCACGCAGTCGTCACCGATGACGACGCCGGGGAGCTCCCCGCCTTTGGCCGTCGAGGACTTCGCAAGCTTGGGTGACTTGCCCACCACAGCCCCGTCGGCAATCGAAACGCCATTGCCGATGACAGCACCGGCGCAGATGTGCACGAACGAACCGGTCGTCACGTTGTCACCGATGACGACGCCTTCGTCGATCATGCAGAAGGGCGACGGCGCAAAGCCCTCGCCGATCGTGGCAGACGGATGAACGTACGCACTCATTACTGCCCCAATCCCGTGGCAACCGGAGCGCCACCCATGCGGAGCGACTCATCAACAGCTTCCAGGACGCGAACGACTTCGAGCCCGTCTCTGCCACTCGATCGAGGCGTGGTTCCATTCACACAGCAGTCCAGGAAGTGCTGGACTTCGAGCGAGAGCGGCTCGGCCATCTTGAGGTACGGCACGTGGATGTCGCCAAAGCGCAGCGTCAGGTCCTCGCCGTACGCCATCGCGTCCACCGGCTCAACGCCCTTGTCATATATCCAGATCTTCTCGGTAGCCTCCATGTCGTCGAAGACGAGCATCTTCTTGCTGCCGACGATCGTGAACTTGCGGGTCTTGTGCGGATCGAGCCAGCTCACATGGATGTTCGCCATCCGGCCGGACGGGAAATGCAGGTTGGCGAAGACAGTGTCCTGAACGCCCTCGTGCAGATATGCGGCCCCGCTTGCGGAGACGCTGTCCGGCGCTTCGCCGAGCAGGTAGTGCACGATCGATACATCGTGCGGTGCAAGCGACCAGAACGCATTCTCCTCGGTACGCACTTTGCCCAGGTTCAGACGCTGGGCGTACAGATACAGAACATCACCCAGCTCGCCGGACTCGATGATCTCTCTGATGTAGTTCACGGCCGTGTGATACACCATCAGGTGCCCCACCATGAGGACAAGGCCGCGCTCCTCGGCAAGCGTGACGAGCGCCTCGGCATCGGCCGAGGTCAGTGTGAGCGGCTTCTCAACGAAGCAGTGCTTCCCCGCCTCGAGCACGGCCTTCGCAATGGCGAAGTGGCTCGGCGCCGACGTGGCCACGACAACCGCATCCAGATTGTAGTCCGCGAGCATTTCGCTCAGGTTCGTCGTTGTTGCCACACCCGGGTAGAGCCCGGAGAACTTACCGAGGTTCTTCTCGGACATATCGCAGCAGACGACGAGTTCTGCGCCGGGGAGTCTGTCTACGTTGCGGACGAGGTTCGGACCCCAGTACCCGTAGCCCACAACTCCGGTCCGCACCGGCGTGCGCGCGCTCACAGCCGCACCACGTTCTCGCCGGGATACGCGGAGAGGGCGTTGCGGGTATCGAGTACGAGCGAGGCCTTCCCGGCCACAAGCGCGTAGTCCACGGCTCGATGTGCCGTGACGAGCACAACGGCATCGGCAGCCGCAAGCGTCTCGTCCGTGAGCGGCACGGCCGGCACGTCGGTATTGCCAACCACAAAGCGAGGGACGTACGGGTCGTGATAGACCACGTCGGCGCCCTTCTCCAGCAGCAGCTCGGTGACCCGGATCGCCGGGGACTCGCGCATGTCATCAATGTCGGACTTGTACGCGACGCCGAGAACAAGCACCTTCGAGCCGCAGAGCGCCTTGCGCTGCACGTTCATGGCATCCATGAGGCGCGTGACGACGTAGTACGGCATGTTCTCGTTGATTCGGCCGGAAAGGTCGATGAACTCGGTCCGGAAGTCGAACTCGCGCGCCTTCCACGAGAGGTAGAACGGGTCGATCGGGATACAATGCCCACCAAGACCGGGACCGGGATAGAACGGCATGTAGCCGAACGGCTTCGTCTTGGCCGCATCGATGACTTCCCAGAGGTTGATGCCCATCCGATCGCACAGCTGGAGAAGCTCGTTCATGAGCGCAATGTTCACGCCGCGAAACGTGTTCTCGAGCAGCTTGGTCATCTCGGCTACACGCGTTGATGAGACCGGGACGACTGTGTCGATGTAGCGTTCGTAGAGCGCTACCGCGTGCTTCGTACACGCTGGAGTCACCCCGCCAACGACTTTGGGCGTATTGCGAGTCTGGAAGACGGGGTTGCCCGGATCAACGCGCTCCGGCGAGAAGGCGAGGTAGAGGTCCACACCCACCGTGAGACCGCTCGCTTCAAGAATCGGCTGGATGACCTCTTCTGTCGTGCCCGGATAGGTTGTGGACTCCAGCGTCACGAGCATTCCGGGATGAAGGTACGGGGTGATCGCCCGGGCGGCGCTTTCCATGAACGACGTGTCCGGGTCTTTCATCTGATCCAGTGGCGTCGGCACACAGATGGCGACCGCATCGGTCTCACCAGCCCGTGAGAAGTCGGTGGTTGCCTCGATGAGGCCAGCCTTGACCAGCCCGGCAAGATCCTCGGTGGAGACGTCGGGGATGTAGCTCGTACCGGCGTTAATGTGCTCAACTTTCTCGGCAGAAACATCGATGCCGATCACCCGGTGACCGGCCTTGGCCATTTCAACCGCCAGCGGCAGGCCGACATAGCCGAGGCCGACCACGCCCAACACCGCTTCGCCGTTCTCGATTCGCTCTAGAAGTCCCATGGCTCCTTCTTCGCTTCGTTTCAATCCGCGACGCGCGCGGATGGGTAACCCTGCTATTGTATCGCGAACATCAGCGTTCCCGAGCACGCGAGCGCACCATTTACCGTCGCGCGCGCCTCACCGAATCCGATGGCACCGCGGCACTTCGTAACGACCATCTCGAGCGTTAGCACGTCACCCGGCACGACCTGCCGCTTGAACCGCACCTTGTCGATCCCGGCAAAGAGTCCGATCTTGCCCTGATTCTCAGGCAGCGACAGCAGTGCGGCCGCGCCCACCTGCGCGAGCGCCTCGACGATGAGCACACCCGGCATGACGGGATACCCCGGGAAGTGCCCTGGCACCCAGAACGCCTCGGCCGTCACATCGAGCTCTCCAAGCGCTCGGACTCCCGGTTCGAGTTCCAGAATGCGATCTACCAGCAGAAACGGTTCGCGGTGCGGCAGAATTGCCTTGATTGCATCCCGATCGAGCATGCGAGCCTCCTAGTCTTCCACAAGCTCGACGCGTGCGCCAAGCGATGCGAGCTTCCCGGTAAAGTCCTCGTATCCGCGCTGGATGTGGTAAATGGCCGTGACGCGAGTCTGGCCGTCGGCCACAAGGCCGGCGAGCACAAGCGCTGCGCCCCCGCGCAGATCGGGCGAGCACACGGGGGCGCCTTCGAGACGCGAAACGCCGCGCACGAAGGCGCGATGCCCCTCGATGTCGATGTCGGCGCCCATGCGCTTGATCTCATCGGCAAACATGAACCGGTTCTCGAAGACATTCTCGGTGATCACACAACTACCCTCGGCGATCGCCATGAGTGCCATGAACTGTGCCTGCATGTCGGTCGGGAAGCCGGGGTGCGGGAGCGTGGCGACATCAACGGGCCGCACGGGGCCGTCGCGTCGGATAGTGATGCCGTCGGGATGAAGCGTGAGATCGCATCCGGCGCGCTCGAGCTTCTGGCAGAGCATGTCGAGGTGCGTCGGGTCAAATCCGGTGACGGTGACCGGCCCGCCGGTCAGGGCACCTGCCACCAGAAACGTGCCCGCCTCGATCCGATCGCCGATCGTCGTGTGTTCTGCGGGGTGGAGCGCGGCGACACCATGCACTTCGAGTGTGGAGGAGCCACGCCCTTCGATCCTCGCGCCCATGGCAAGCAGCATATCCACGAGGTCCCCGATTTCCGGTTCGCGCGCCGCATTCTCTATCACGGTCGTCCCGCGCGCCAGCACTGCGGCCATCAGGAGATTCTCCGTGGCACCAACGCTCGGGAAGTCGAGGATCACCTGCACACCTTCAAGCCCATCGGAAGCCATCGCGTCGATGAAACCATGCTCGAAGACCACCCGTGCGCCGAGATGCTCCAGCCCACCCACGTGCATATCGATCTTGCGCGAACCGATGTTGCACCCGCCTGGCATGGCCACCCGCGCGTGCCCAAAGCGCGCGACGAGCGGACCGAGCACGACGATCGATGCCCGCATCTGGGCCACAAGTTCGTAGGAGGTCTCCACCGACTCAATGGCGCTCGCATCAACCCTGACCGAGTGACCTTCGCGAGCCACCCGTGCGCCCAGTCCGCGCAGCACCTCTGCCATGACCTCAACGTCACTGATGTCCGGCACGTTGTGGATGACGGACTCGCCAGATGCAAGGAGTGCTGCTGCCATGAGTTTCAGCGCCGAGTTCTTGGCGCCGCCCACTCGCACCGCTCCTGCGAGTTGGTGATGTCCTTCTACGAGGATTGAAGGCATGCGGGAGAGAGTCCCTTCATGTGATTGTTCGGACTAGGGTACTCGACAGCGCCAGCGAGTGCAAAATGCGTTGAGCGACCGGCCCTGCAGGACCGGTCGCTCAACCCTACGAAGTGCTTTCGCCTAGGAGCGGCGCTCGGCAACTTCGATCTTGATCTGACACCACTTCAGGTCGGCTTCGCACTCATCGATGCCGTCCTGGTCGCCGCTCGGACGCTGCTTGATCTCGGCAAGCTGCTGCTCGGCGAGTTCTTTGGCGTGCCTCGCGCGATCCACATCGATCTGCGATGCAAGCACGGCGTCATTGGCCAGCACGATCACCTTGTCCTGGTGCACCTGCACGTAGCCGCCCGAGATCGCGAACCATTCGGCGTCCTTGCCATCGTTGTAGCGTATGCGCAGCTCGCCCGGCTTGAGGATCGCAACGATCGGGGCGTGCATCGGCAGAATGCCGATCTCGCCATCGACCGTCGGCGCAATGACCATCTCCACCTCATTGGTGTAGAGGATCTTCTCCGGGGTCACTACCTGTACGAGAAGGGTACGTGCCATCAGTTGAACTCCTTTAGGCCGTTGCCTTCATCTTCTCGGCTGCCTCAAGAACCTCTTCGATGCCGCCCTTGTAGCGGAACGCCTGCTCGGGCGCGTCGTCAAGTTCGCCCTTGAGGATCATGTCGAAGCCACGAATCGTGTCGGCAAGCTTCACGTACTTGCCCTTCATGCCCGTGAACTGCTCGGCGACGAAGAACGGCTGCGACAAGAACTGCTGCATCTTGCGTGCGCGGGAGACGACAAGCTTGTCCTCTTCGCCCAGTTCATCCATGCCGAGGATGGCGATGATGTCCTGGAGGTCCTTGTTGCGCTGCAGAACGCGCTGAACCGCGAGGGCCACGCGATAGTGCTCTTCGCCGACGATAGTCGGGTCGAGCGCGCGCGACGTGGAGTCCAGCGGGTCCACGGCCGGGTAGATGCCCATCTCGGAGATACCACGCGAGAGAACGGTGGTAGCGTCAAGGTGGGTGAACGCCGTGGCAGGCGCCGGGTCGGTGAGGTCGTCAGCGGGAACGTAGATTGCCTGCACCGACGTGATCGAACCCGTCTTGGTGGAGGTGATGCGCTCCTGCAGCTCGCCCATCTCGGTTGCCAGCGTTGGCTGGTAGCCAGCCGCGGACGGCATACGGCCGAGGAGTGCGGACACTTCCGAACCGGCCTGGGTGAAACGGAAGATGTTGTCGATGAACAGGAGAACGTCCTGCCCCTGATCGCGGAAGTACTCGGCGGCGGTGAGGCCGGCGAGACCAACGCGCAGACGGGCTCCGGGAGGCTCGTTCATCTGACCGTACACGAGGCAGGTCTTCTTGATGACGCCCGACTCCTGCATTTCCTGATAGAGAGCGGTACCCTCACGGGTGCGCTCGCCTACGCCGGTGAACACGGACGTTCCACCGTGCTCCATAGCGAGGTTGTTGATGAGCTCCATGATGATAACGGTCTTGCCGACACCGGCACCGCCGAAGAGGCCGGTCTTGCCGCCCTTGATGTAGGGCTCCAGCAGGTCGACGACCTTGATACCGGTCTCGAAGATCTCCGTCTTCGGCTCCAGCTGATCGTACTGCGGCGGTTCGCGGTGGATCGGGTAGGTCTGCGCTACCTGCACGTCCTGACCATCGATGCACTTGCCAACGACGTTCCAGATGTGGCCGAGCGTTTCCACGCCGACTGGCATCTGCATGGCCTCACCGGTATCCACGACCTCCATGCCGCGCTGTACGCCGTCAGTGGAGTCCATAGCCACGGCGCGAACGACACCGCCTTCAAGGTGCTGCGCAACCTCGAGAACCAGGTCAATCGTGCCCTGCGGCGTGGTCCCGTTGACCGTCAGCGCGTTGTAGATCGCCGGCATGCTGTCAGCCGAGAACTCGGCGTCGATGACAGGGCCGACGACACGGATGATGCGTCCAACATTCATAGCGAAATCCCTCTCTGAGTGTGCCATCTAGCCCTTGTCCTCGAGGGCCGCGGCACCGCCGACGATCTCGGAGATCTCCGTGGTGATTGCGGCCTGACGCGCCCGGTTGTAGCTGCGCTGAAGCGTAGCGATGATTTCAGTCGCGTTGTCCGTGGCCGATTTCATCGCCGTGCGCTGCGCCCCAAGCTGGGATGCGGCGGACTCGAGCAGCGCGCGGAGCACGAGTGCCTCCACGTACGTGGGCAAAAGACTCGAGAGCACGGCTTCGGGCGAAGGCTCGAACAGGTACTCGCCAACCCGGCCCCGGTCCTCGACCTCGGACTCAACACGCTCGAGTGTCGTACGTTCCACCGGCAGCAGCTGCAACGTCTCCGGCCTCTGCTCGGCGATGTTCTTGAAGCGGTTGAACACCACGTGGACGGCGTCGAGATTCTCGGCCGCATACGCGTCCCGGACGTAGTCAGCGATCTGCCGGGCGTGCGCGTATGACGGCTTGTCAGACATGCCAACGAGCGACAGCACCGGCTCGATACCGCGGTACCGGAAGTACCCGAGCACCTTCTTGCCGACGGTGACTAGTTCAACCTCAACACCCTTCGCGATGTAGTCGGCGCGCAGGCGCTCCGCAATGCGAATGATGTTGCTATTGAACGCACCCGCAAGACCACGGTCCGCGGCGGCAGCAATGATGCACACACGCTTGCGGTCCTCGCGAACCTCGAGCAACGGGTGCGCCACGGTCCCGACACTGCCCACGACGTTCCCCAGCACCTCGGTTGTCGCGAGGGCATAGGGCCGCGCGCTCTCAATGCGTTCCTGCGCTTTGCGGATCTTCGCCGTTGCCACCATTTCCATGGTGCGCGTGATCTGACGCGTCGACTGGACGCTCGTTATGCGCTTCTTGATGTCCTTGAGCGTCGCCATTTCCTGCCCTACTCCCCGGCCGAGCTGAAGATCCGCTTGTACTCAACGATTGCGGCGGACAGCTTAGCTTTGGTGTCGTCGGAGAGGATCTTCTCCGCGGCGATGGTCTTGGCGATGTCACCATGACTGCTCACGATGTAGTCAACGAGACCGTCGCGGAACGCAAGAACCTGCGACACGGCAAGATCATCGAGGTAGCCCTGGCCACCGGCAAAGAGCGCGATGACCTGGTTCTCAACCGGCATCGGCACGAATCGGCCCTGCTTCAGGATCTCGACCAGACGCTCACCACGGCTCAACTGCTGCTGCGTGGCCTTGTCCAGGTCCGAGCCAAACTGGGCGAACGCCTCAAGCGAACGATAGGCCGCAAGATCGAGCCGGAGCGTACCGGCAACCTGCTTCATGGCCTTGACCTGTGCGTCACCGCCAACGCGCGACACCGAGATGCCGACGTTGATGGCGGGGCGGACGCCTTTGTAGAAGAGGTCCGACTGCAGGAAGATCTGGCCGTCGGTGATGGAGATGACGTTCGTCGGAATGTATGCCGACACGTCACCGGCCTGCGTCTCGATGACCGGCAGCGCCGTCATCGAACCGCTGCCGAGCGCCTTGTTCATCTTCACGGCGCGCTCAAGAAGGCGGCTGTGCAGATAGAAGACGTCACCGGG